>WNFJ01582473.1_pt2 | contig 24363 bp, 20 predicted proteins | sample 5400461 | NCBI WGS metagenome assembly WNFJ01 (sample SAMN13153349, study PRJNA577476) | soil metagenome | isolation source: 115 cm saprolite on Douglas fir-dominated hillslope | place: USA:California | collected 2013-09-17
GAGTACTTCCGCATTCCCAGGCGTGATTTCCTGCTGGTCGCGACGCCGGGAGCGGGGAAGACGGCATACGCCCTGACCATCGCGGCCGAGTTGCTGGCCCGCCGGGAGATCGCCGCGATCACCGTGGTCACGCCGACGGAGCACCTGAAACACCAGTGGTCTCAGGCGGCAAACCACCTGGGGATCCCGCTGGACCCGGCCTACCGCAACGCGCAGGGACGGGCATCGGCCGACTTCACCGGGGTAGCGGTGACCTACGCGCAAGTGGCCGCCCACCCGGCGCTGCACCAGGCGCGCACCCGCAGCAGGCGGACGCTGGTGATCTTCGATGAGATCCATCATGCGGGCGACGCGCTGTCGTGGGGCGAGGCGATCAGGGAGGCCTTCGAGCCGGCCAGGCGCAGGATGGGGCTGACCGGGACCCCGTTCCGCAGCGACGCCAACCCGATCCCGTTCGTGACGTACGCCGAGGACGCCGACGGCGCCCGGCGCAGCGTGTCCGACTAGACGACGGCGTGGTCAGGCCAGTGATCTTCCTCGCGTATTCAGGCGAGATGCGGTGGCGGACCCGGGCCGGCGACGAGATCACCGGCACCCTGGGCGCCCCGATGACCTCCGATCAGCTCGCCCAGGCCTGGCGGACCGCGCTGGACCCGGAGGGTGAATGGGTCGCCCGGGTGCTGGAGGCCGCGGACCGGCGGCTCACCGAGGTGCGCCGGGGCATGCCGGACGCGGCCGGCCTGGTGATCGCCGGCGATCACGCGGACGCGCGCGCCTACGCAGCGCTGCTGCGCCGCCTGACCGGGACCCGCCCGGTGGTCGTGCTCTCCGACGACCCGGCGGCCAGCAGGAAGATCGCCGCGTTCGCGGCGTCCGACGACCGGTGGATGGTTGCTGTCCGGATGGTCTCCGAGGGGGTGGACATCCCGCGGCTGGCCGTCGGCGTGTACGCGACGAGCGTGAGCACCGCGCTGTACTTCGCGCAGGCCGTGGGCCGGTTCGTCCGGGTGAGGCAGCGCGGCGAGACGGCCTCGGTGTTCCTGCCGTCGATTCCGGTCCTGCTCGGTTACGCGGCGGAACTGGAAGCCGAACGGGACCATGTGTTGCGCCGCCGCGATGATGACGAGCAGCGTGAACTCGCCGACGCGCAGCGCCGGCATGACGGCCCTGACCAGCTTGGCGAGGCGCCGTTCACGGCCCTGGGGGGGTCGGCCCACTTCGACCGGGTGCTCTACGACGGCGGCGAGTTCGGCACGTCGGCGGAAGAGGAGGACTTCCTGGGCCTGCCGGGGCTGCTCGATCCCGAGCAGGTCGCGCTGCTGCTGCGCAAGCGAAAAGCCGGGCCGGCCGGGCCCGGCCAGCTTACAAAAACCACATATCCCGAACGAAAGCGCAATGGCACGGCCGTCGCTCCGGCGACTGCCGCCGCCGCGGGTCTGGTCACCACGACGCCCGCTGGCACCCGGGAGACGCTCGCCGCCTTGCGCAAGGAACTGAACGGGCTCATCGGAGCCTGGCATCACCGGACCGGCCAGCCGCACGGGGTGATACACGCGGAACTGCGCCGCGCATGCGGCGGACCGCCGCTGCCGGAGGCCACCGGGGAGCAGATTAGGGCGCGTATCGAGATGGTCCGCCGCTGGGCGTCATCCGGCCGCTGACCTGGGTCTTCCGGGCGGTTGGGTTTGGGTGTAATGTCCACCTGGGGCCGGTTGGATTTGGCCCTGACGGCTTACGAAGTTGCGGAACAGGCGGACGAAGTTGCGGAACAGGAAGGTGCCTTCCGTGGCCGAAGACCTTTCCCAGCCCGACCATAGGCCGTTAACCATTCAGGCAGTGCGTGATCGCCATTTATCGCCGCTGATCAGGTCGGACGTGCCCGCAGGCGTGCTCGGCGACCTGGCGGCGGTGCTTGACGATGCCGAGCGCGGCCACGCCGAGGCGCTGATCACGGCCCCGCATCGGCGCCGGTTCATCGCCACGCACGGCGCCGTTCGCTTGATCATCGGTCAGCGCCTGGGCGTGCCGCCCGGGCAGATACGGTGGCGGCACGGCCCGCACGGCAAGCCCGAATTAGCCACGGCCGGGGACCCTGCCGAAGCGCGGGACGACGTGCACATCAGCCTCTCGCATTCTGGTGGCCTGGCCATGCTGGCTGTCACCCGCCACCGGCGCGTGGGGGTCGATATCCAGCAGTTCCCCGTAGGTGACCGCGCCGCCCGCATGGCCGAGCGGCACTACCCCGTCGCAGAGGCCCGGTTCGTGACCGCGGGGCGGCCCGGCCCAGGTCAGCCGGTTCGTGAGGCTGTGGACCCGGAAGGAGGCGTGCGTCAAGGTCACCGGCGGCCGCCTGATGCAGGGCATGAAGCTCCCCGTCCGCGGTGCGGGGCGCCGAGTCATCGTCTGCGATCCCGGCGGCGCGCTCCCCGGCCCGTACCTGGTGCAGGATGTGCCGGTGCCGCGCGGATTCCACGCGGCGGTGGCGCTGGAAGGCGCGGAGCCATACCAGGTGAGACGCCACACATGGCCCGACGACCTCAGTCCCGGGTGACGCCGGCTACCGCAGGGGCGTGCGCACCTGGCGGCCGATGCGATGCGCCTCCGCCAGCACTTGCTCGCCCCAGCGGTCCCACAGCCCGCTCAGCCGTGAGGTGATGATCACGGTGTCGACCGACCCGGTGCGCAGCGGGGTGCGGATCCCGATGAGCTGGTATCCGGTGGGCCGGCCGTCCGCAAGCGCGCGGGACAGGAGCCGGCTTAGTTCGAGGCTGGCGCAAGACGGTGAAAGCGATGACGAAGGCCGCGATGACCAGGCTCGCACCGATGCCGAACGCGAGGTGATAGCCCCCGGTCAGCGCCGACGCGGCGGACCGCCCATCCGCGGCCAGGCCCTTGGTGCGCGCGGCGGCCAGGGTGGACAGCACCGCGACCCCGAGTGCCCCCCCGACCTGCTGGGTCGTGTTGAAGAGCCCGGAGACGACCCCAGCATCGCTGGGGCTGGCCGCTGACATGCCCAGGCCCGTCATGGCCGGGAGAACCAGCCCGCCGCCGCCCACGAGCAACATCGTCGGCAGCAGGTACACGGCGTAGTCGCCAGTCACGGGAAGCCGGGTGAGCAGCCCGAGCGCGGCGGCCAGCAGCGCCAACCCGGTGAGCAGCATGCGGCGTTCGCCGAAACGCGCGTTGAGCCGGGCCGAGAAACCGAGGGACACCACACCGATCATCACGGCCGCCGGCAGCATGGCCAGGCCGGTCGCCGCGGCACCGTAGCCGAGCACCTGCTCCAGGTACAGGGCGATGAGGATCTGGAACCCGAACATGGCGGAGATCGCCAGTACCTGGACGAGGTTGGCCCCCGAGACGTTGCGGGAGCGGAAGATGCGCAACGGCAGCAGCGGGCGGGCCGCGATCGCCTGCCGCGCGACGAACGCGGCGAGCAAGGCGCCGGCCACAGCGGCGTACCCGATCGTGTGCGCCGAGCCCCAGCCGTAGCGCCCGGTCTCCACGATCGTGTACACGCCGAGCATCAGGCCGGCGGTGACCAGCAACGCGCCCAGGGCGTCGGCTCCCGCGCGCAGCCCGGGCCCGTGGTCGGGCTCGAGCACCCGGGCGGCCAGGACCATGGCCGCGGCGCCGATCGGCAGGTTGATGAAGAAGATCCAGTGCCAGCCGAGAGCCTGGGTGAGGATCCCCCCGAGGACCTGGCCGATGGAGGCGCCTGCCGCGCCGACGAAACTGAACGCACCGATCGCCGTGCCCCGCTCGCGCGGCTCAGGGAACAGCGTGACGATCATGCCCAGGCTCACCGCCGAAGCCGGATCAGCATCTGCTGGCCGGTGGAGACCCCGCACAGCAGCGACGCGGCGGTGAACAGGGCCAGGCCGGCGATGAACGTGCGCTTGCGGCCGGCCAGGTCGCCGAGCCGGCCGGCCAGCAGCAGCAGGCCGCCGAAGGCGATCAGGTAGGCGTTGACGACCCAGGTCAGATTGGCGGGCGAGAAGCGGAGGCTGCGCTGGATCACCGGCAGCGCCACGGTCACGATGCTGCCGTCGAGGATGACCATCAACATTGCCGCGCAGAGCACCGCGAGGGCCAGCCGGCGCGAGCGGGAAGCGGGAGGTGCCGTCTGGGACATGGAGTCATCTCCTGAGTAGGCGAAGCCAGCAAGAGAGACTTTAGCAGATTGTTTCGTTATGGACGATCTGTTGTGGATCTAATCTCTCTTCTGCCGCGCCCGGCGCACCGGCCGCGCCGACTCCACGGGGGTGGACAGGTGTCCCTCGACCAGGCGCGTGAGCGCGGCCACGAGCACCTCGCGCTGTTCTTCCGGGAGCGCGTCGAGGACGTCGCGGTGCACGCGGTCCACGACCCTCGTCCCCTCGGGATCCGGGCCCGGCGGTCCGTGCTCGACGGCCGGCGCTCCGCGAGCCCCGCCCTCTCCAGGTCATCGACCGTGACCACCATGGTGGTCTTGTCCAGATCGGAGATCTCGGCTAGCTCGATCTGGGTCCGTTCCGCCTCGAGCGCGTGGAACAGCACGCAGAACCCCCGGGGCGTGAGCCCGATCTCGGCGGTGGCCGCCGCCATCTGGGTGGCGAGCACGTGGCTGGCATGGGACAACAGGTAGGACAGGTCGGCGGCGGTCCGGGCGGGGGCACTCATCGTCATGGGATCGATCGTACCAAACAGATCCGCTATTAGATTATCTGCTTAACGAACCATCGTCCCCTAGTGCCGACGATTCCCGCGCGGCTGGGCGGGGCGCATCCAGGCCCTCTCGGCCGGTCGGCGGTCAGCGGATCATGGCCTGCTTGACGAGCGTGCGCCCGAAGTCCCACATCATGCCGGTGCCCCGGTGCGCTTCCTCCATGACGTCGGCGAAGGCCTCGCTGAACAATTTCACCTCGGCCGCCCCGATCGTGAGTGGCGGCAGCAACTTGATCACTTCCATGTGGTCGCCGGCCACCTGGGTGAGGATGTGGTGCCGCTGGAACAGCGTGACCACCACCATCTGCGCGAACAACCCGTGCCTGGCCGCGCGCAGAGCGTTCCAGCCGGTACGGAGCCTCAGCGAGCGGGGCTTGCCGAACTCCAGGCCGATCATCAGGCCGCGTCCCCGTACCTCGGGGAGCAGTTCGTACTCCTCGGCCAACTCCTGGAGTGCATCCCGCAGCGCGCTCCCGTTCCGCTCAGCATTGCTGACGAGTTGCTCGTCCTCGATGACCGCGAGCGAGGCCAGGCCGGCCGCCATGGCCGCCGCGTTGGCGCCGAACGTCGAGTCGTGCACCACCACCCGGTCCATGGACGAGTAGACCTTTTTGAAAATCCAGTCCTTGGCCAGCGTGGCACCGACCGGGACGAACCCCCCGGAAAGCGCCTTCGCGACGGTGACGATGTCCGGCTCGACGTCCTCATGCTGGTAGCCGAAGAACCGCCCGGTCCGGCCCAGGCCCGTCTGCACCTCATCGCAGATGAGCAGGGCGCCATGGTCGTGCAGCAGGGTGCGGGCGGCAGCCAGGAACCCGTCTGGCGCGACGTGAACGCCCTTGCCCTGGATCGGCTCGACGATGAGCGCCGCGACGTCTCCCTGGCGGAGTTCGGCCTCCAGCGCCTCAAGGCTGCCGAACGGGATGACGGCGTCCGGAAGGAGCGGATCGAAGCCGCGCCGGAACTCCGCCGAGCCGTTCACCGACAGGGAACCGACCGTGAGCCCGTGATACGCGTGGTCGCAGTAGATCACCCGCGGCCGGCCCGTCGCATACCGGGCGAACTTCAGCGCCGCTTCCACCGCCTCGGTGCCGCTGTTGCAGAAGTAGACCCGGTCCAGCCCGGGTGCCTTCGCGATCAGCTGCTCGGCCAGCAGGCCGGACAGCAGCCCGCAGTCGAACTGGACCATGTCAGCCAGCTCGCCGTCGAGCACGTCCCGCAGCGCCCGGCGGACCACCGGATGGTTGCGGCCCAGGCCAAACACGCCGAAGCCGGCCAGGAAGTCGGCGTAGCGGTTGCCCTCGCGGTCATAGAGATACGCACCTTCCGCTCTCTCGTATACCTTGTCGAAGCCGATCGCGTGCAGCATGCGGGGCAGCTGGGGGTTCAGGTAGCGGGCGTGCAGTTCGTATCCCTGGCCACGCCGGGCGGCGAGCAGGCCAGCCAAGTCAAATCCCATCATTAAAGTCTCCCTGTCTCGGCGGCACGGCGGATGCCACATCTCGGGAAGGGCGGCAAGGGATAACGGAGGGCGACGTGGTCAGCGGCCCGGCGGTGGGCGGAGCCCATCGAAGACGATCGCCAGAGCGCGCCTTTGCAGATCATGATCCCACCCCGAGCGGAGGGCTCCGTCCCTGGGCTAGCTCCCCGATCTGCTTGAGGCCCTCAACCCCCGATAGGGCAGTTGCGGCACGATGGTGGGGTGACGGACTCCGGGCCGGCCAGCGGCCGCGAACTGGCTGACTACGTCGCGTCGGTGCCGCTGGTGGATCATCATGTGCACGGCGCGTTCGCCGCCGGGCCGAGCCGGGCGGACTTCGAGCAGACTCTCAACGAGGCATCCCCGGACCCCATCCCGGACTGGATGACCCAGTTCGACTCCCAGCTCGGGTTCGCCATCCGTCGCTGGTGCGCGCCACGGCTCGGCCTGCCCGCGCGCGCCCCGGCGGATGAGTACTGGGCCCGGCGCTCAGAGCTGGGCGACGAGCAGGTCACGGCCATCTTCCTCGGCGGCGCTGGTGTCTCGGACTGGCTCGTGGACACCGGCCTTCGCCCGGCCACGATCCTGGGCCCGGCCGAGATGTCGGCGGCATCCGGCGGGCGCGGCCACACGATCGTCCGGCTGGAAGGGCTCGCCGAGCAGCTTGCCACGGACGGCATCGCGGGACGCGACTACGCCGACGCGTTCCGGGCCCGGCTGGCCGAGGCGGCGGCGGGCGCCGTGGGGGTAAAGACGATCATCGCGTACCGCTCCGGCTTCGGCATCGACCTGAGCCGGCCGGGCGAGGCCGCCGTGCGGGAGGCGGCCGGCCAGTGGATCGACAGCGCTGGGCCAGCCGAGCCGCGGCTGGAGGATCCGGTGCTGCTGCGGTTCGGGTTGCACGCCGCCGTCGACCTGGGCCTGCCCATCCAGGTACACACCGGCTTCGGCGACCGTGACCTGGACCTGCACCAGGTCGACCCGCTCCTGCTGCTGGACTTCCTGCGCATCCCGCAGGTGGCCGCGGTGCCGGTCATGCTGCTGCACTGCTACCCGTATCACCGTGAAGCCGGCTACCTCGCGCAGGCTTTCCATAACGTCTACTTCGACGTCGGTCTCGGCGTGAACTTCCTGGGTGCCCGCAGCCTCGATCTGATCGCCGAGTCCTTCGAGCTGGCCCCGTTCGCGAAGCAGCTGTACTCCTCCGACGCCTTTGGCCTGCCGGAGCTGCACTATCTGGGGTCGGTGCTATGGCGGCGCGCGATCGCCGCCACACTGGGCGGATGGGTGGGCGCAGGTGACTGGTCCGCCGCTGACGCCTGCCGCGTGGCCGCGATGGTGGCCCGGGACAACGCGCGCCGCGTCTACCGGCTGCCCTGACATACTGTTTTGCCTGGACTTTCTAGGGCCCCGGATGGGAAAGCATGGCAGAAACGGCAGGGCACGACGCACCCGACTGGACCGAGCCTGGGCTGTTCACCATCGCGCCCGGCGTGCACCGGATCCCATTGCCGCTGCCCAACGACGGCCTGCGGGCGGTGAACGTCTACGCCATCGAGTCCGGCGATGACCTGGTGCTGATCGATGGGGGCTGGGCCCTGGAAAGGTCGGCCGAACTGCTCGAGGCGGCCCTCGCCCGGATCGGCCGCGGCATGGGCGACATCACCCGCTGCCTGGTCACCCATATTCACCGCGACCACTACACCATGGCGGTGATCCTGCGCCGGCGGTTCGGCACCCGGGTCACGCTCGGCATCGGCGAGAAGCCCACGCTCGACCTCGTCGCGGAGGGGAACCACGGCACGACCAACGCGCACCTGGAACGCCTCCGGCTCTATGGTGCGAGCTCGGTGGCGGAGTCGATCATCAAGGCCTGGGGACACATGGGCGAGGAGACGGACATCTGGGAGCAGCCCGACGAGTGGCTGGACGGCCAGACCACGGTCCAGCTGAAGGGCCGGGACCTGCTCGCCGTGCCCACCCCCGGGCACACCCAGGGCCACGTGGTGTTCGCGGACGTCGAACGCGCGCTGCTATTCGCCGGGGACCACGTGCTGCCGCGGATCACCCCGTCCGTGGGGTTCGAGACAGCCTTCGCGAAGCAGCCGCTCGGCGACTACCTCCGTTCGCTCCGGCTCATGCTCCAGATGCCCGACATGAGGCTGCTGCCCGCGCACGGCCCGGTGACCGAGAGCACTCACGCCCGGGTTGAGCAGCTGCTGGCCCACCATGAGGACCGGCTGGCCGCCTGCCTGGCGCGCGTCATCTTCGGCGCGGGCACGGCCTACGACACCGCCCGGGCCCTGCCGTGGACCCGGCGGGCACGCCGGTTCGACGACCTCGACCTGTTCAACCAGATGATGGCCATCTTCGAGACCGCGGTACACCTGGACCTGCTGGCGGCCGGTGGCCGGATCCGCCGCAGCGCGACCCCGCAGGGCATCACCTACCAACCAGTCGGCTGACCACCCAACCGGTCGGCTGACCCACCCAGCCCAGTCGGCTGACCGCCCAACCGGTCGGGTAACCCACCCAGCCCAGTCGGCTGACCGCCCAACCGGTCGGCTGACCGCAGGGGGTTGCGCGCCCCTGCAGGCGCTCCGCTATAGTAGATACATGCGCATGTATCTAAATAGCGTCTTGTTCGGATCAGGGTCAGCGCACGACGGGCTCGACGATGGCTCTTGCTGAAACCCGGCCGCCGAACCCGCGCGGCGAGGCCCTGGTAACCGAGCTGAAATGGGTGCACGACATGATCCGCCGGGATCTGACGACGGTGCGCCAGATGGCGGCGGACGTCGCCGCGGGCCTTCCCGCCGAGGAGGTCGCCAGCGCCATCCGGACCCTCGCCGCCAACGGCCCGCTCTGGCAGCTGAGGATCAACTGCCTGCGGTACTGCCACTTCGTCCACTCCCATCACCACGCCGAATCGGTACTGCTCTTTCCCGAGCTGCGGCGCGCGGACCCGGCGCTGAATCCGGTCGTGGACAAACTGGAGGCCGATCACGCCCACATCTCCGACCTGCTTGCTGACGTCGAGGCGGCGGCGCGCGACCTGAGTGCCGCGGAGAATCCGGTAGCGCGGCAGCGGCTTGGCCAGGCACTGGAAACGTTGAGCGCGGACCTCCTGGCTCATCTCCAGTACGAGGAGGAACAGATCTCCCCCACGCTGCGCACCTGGGCCAGCTGGCCACACTGGTGAGAATGGCGCGGGAGGGTAAGAGTGGCGCGGGAGGAAACGTGGTGAGCCTGGACTTGCCCGGCGGCGGCGCACCGACGCACGCCGACGAGTACGCGTGCGCTCGTGCGTGGGCGGCGCTGACCGCGGCCCACACCCGGGTCACCGACCGGCTGAGCTCGGAGCTGACCCGGTCCTTCGGCCTGAGCATCAACGACTTCGAGGTGCTGCTCCGGCTGGACCGGACGCCACCGCCCGGGCTGCGGCTGGGTGAACTGAATTCCGCGGTGCGGCTGACCCAGCCCTCGCTCAGCCGCGCCGTCCCCCGCCTGGAAAGCCGCGGCTGGCTACGGCGGGCCGACGCCCCTGAGGACGGGCGCGGCGTCCTCGTCAGCATCAGCCCGGACGGACGGGATGTGCTCGGCCGCGCGGCGGTGGTCCACGCGCAGGCCATCCGGGAGCTGCTGCTGGACCGCCTGACCCCCGGCGAGCAGGACCTGCTGGCCCGGGCATTGACCCGGGTCGCCGAGGACTGACCCGGATCCGACACGCCGCAAAGGAGCAGATCTCATGGCACTGCCTTTCGAAGCACAGGCTCTCGAAGCACAGGCTCTCAAACCACGGGCGGCCGCATTCGGCCTCAACGTGGACCCCAACACCGGTGGCCTGGCCATCGCCGCGCGGATCACCGCCATCGCCGACGCCAGCGGCCTGGAGTACGTCGGCATCCAGGACCATCCCTATAACCCCGAATTCGTCGACACCTTCACGCTGATTACCTGGCTGGCCGCCCGGACCAGCACGGTCCGCTTCTTCCCCAACGTGGCGAACCTGCCCCTGCGGCCTCCCGCCGTGCTCGCCAAGCAGGCTGCCACCATCGATGTGCTCAGCGGCGGGCGATTCGAGCTCGGGCTGGGCGCGGGAGCGTATGCCGACGGGATCGCGGGCATGGGCGGTCCCCGCCGCAGCCACGGCCAGGCCCGTGCCGCACTCAGCGAGGCCATCGACATCATCCGGGCCAGCTGGGCCGGGGAGCCGTACAGCTTCCAGGGCACCTACTACGAAACGCCCGCCGTGCAGCCGGGCCCCCGTCCCGCCCACGACATCGGGGTGTGGCTCGGCGTCGCCGGGCCGCGCGCGGCACAACTGGTGGGCACCAAGGCCGACGGCTGGTCGGTGTCGGCGCCCTACATACCGCCGGACAGGCTGCCGGAACTCAACGACATCATCACCGCGGCCGCCGTCGACGAAGGGCGCGATCCCGACGCCATCACCCGCCTGTACAACGTGATGGGATTGATCACCCCGCAGGACCGCGGCCCGTTCCACGGCCCGGCCGGGCGCTGGGTCGAGACCCTGACCAGCCTCTATGCCGACTCGCAGATGAACACGTTCGTGTTCTGGCCCTCCAGCGACCGGGAACGGCAGTCCCGCGTGTTCGCGGAGGAGGTCGTGCCCGCCGTCCGCGAGATCCTGGAACGCGACGGCCGGCGGAGCGGCGAGCCCGGGGCTGGATAGGGTTCGGCTGTGGAATATCGCATGCTTGGCGCATCGGGTCTGAAGGTGTCCGCGCTCACGATGGGCACGATGACGTTCGGCGGCCGGGGAGGATTCGCGAACGTCGGCACTACCGGCGTGGACGAGGCCCGCCGGCAGGTGGAACTGTGCCTGGAGGCCGGGATCAACCTCATCGACACCGCCGACGTGTACTCGGGCGGGCTGTCCGAAGAGATCCTCGGGCAGGTGCTGCACGGACGCCGCGACGAGGTGCTTATCGCCACCAAGGTGCGGATGGGGATGGGTCCCGGGCCCAACGACGCGGGGCTTTCCCGGCATCACATCCTGTCCGGCTGCGAGGCCAGCCTGCGCAGGCTGGGCACCGACCACATCGACCTGTACCAGGTACACGAGTGGGACGGGCTGACCCCGCTAGAGGAGACCCTCGAAGCGCTGGACCTGCTGGTCCAGGCGGGCAAGGTGCGCTACGTGGGTGCCTCCAACTACACCGGCTGGCAACTGATGAAGGCGCTCGGCACGGCTGAGCGAACTGGCCTGCCGCGGTTCGTCAGCGAGCAGATCTACTACTCGCTGCAGGCCCGCGACGCGGAGTACGAGCTGATCCCGGCCGCTGTCGACCAGGGCCTGGGCGTGCTGGTCTGGAGCCCGCTGGCGGGCGGGCTGCTATCCGGCAAGTACCGCCGTGGTCAGGAGCCGCCAGCCGGCTCGCGGCAGCTGACCGACTGGAACGAGCCGCCCGTCTACGACCAGGAGACGCTGTACGACACGGTCGAGGTCCTGGTCGCTATCGGCGCGGAGCACGGCGTCTCCGCCGCCCAGGTCGCACTGGCCTACCTGCTCGGCAAGCCCGCGGTGACCTCGCTGGTTGTCGGCGCGCGGACCACCGCGCAGTTGATGGACAACCTGGCCGCCGCCGACCTCGTCCTCACCGCGGACGAGCGGGACCGGCTGGACAAGATCAGCGCTCCGCAGCTGATCTACCCGTACTGGCACCAGGCCAAGACCGCCCGCGACCGGCTCTCACCAGCCGACCTGACCCTGCTCGGCCCGCACCTGTAGCCGACTCAGCCGGCGGCTGGGGCGCGGAGGCATGCGCGCGCGACACTGCCGAGCAGCGCCTGCTGCTCGTCGCGCGGCAGGCCGCTGTTGTAGGAGGCGACGGACTGGATCGCCCCGAGAGCCGCGTGCACAATCGCCCGTGCCTCCCCGTCGGTGAGTTCGGGGCGCAGCCCGGCCAGCACGTGAACCCACTCCTCGACGTAGTGCCGCTGCAGGCGGCGGAGGCGGCGGCGGTCAGACTCGGGCAGGGTGTGCACCTCGCGCTGGTACAGCCGGACCAGGTAACGGTCGTCCAGCGCGAACGCCACCTGGTCCGCGACCACAGCGTCGAGCACCAGCGCATCGTCTTGGCCGCTGGCCACGATCCCGGCGGCGTTGTCCAGCAGGCGCGCCATGACCTGGTCGAGCAGCGCCACCAGAATCGCTGACTTGCTGGTGAAGTGACGGTAGACACCCGATCCGACAATTCCGGCGGCCGCGCCGATGTCGGCCAGGCTCACCGCGTGGTAGCCGCGCCGCGCGACCAGTTCGGCGGCGGCCTGAAGGATCTTGTCTCGGCGCCCGGGATCACGGACCCGGATGCCCTCGGCTCTGCTCCCCGCGGCCCGCTCGCTCGGCGTGCTCACCCGGGCCTGCTGGCCAGGCGTGCTCACTCGGCCTCCTCGCCGAGCAGGGCGGCGGGGATGTCGATGTGCCGTGAGCGCAGGTACTCGCCGAGGCCCTTGGCCTGCGGGTCGGGCCGCGTCGAGGCGGCCACGCCCTCGCCGAGCAGGCCCACGACGACGAAGTTCAGCGCGTGCAGGTTCGGCAGTTCGTAGCGGCGCACCTGCAGGCCGGCTGCCTCAGGGAGCAGTTGCCTGAACTGCTCGACGGTCAGCGCCTCACGCAGCCAGCCGAACGCCTCCGGATGGCGGGCCCACAGGCCTACGTTGGCATTGCCGCCCTTGTCGCCGGACCGTGCGCCCGCCACCCGGCCCAGCGCTGCCCGCACCGTCCGGCCGCCCGGAGGCTGGGCAGCGGGGACGCCGGGCGCAGGCTCTGCCTCAGCAGCCGCCCCGGCGTCCGGGACGCCGGCCGGAGCCGGGCGGGTGTACGGGACCACGCCGGCCGGAGACGGCGGGGTGTGCGGGACGACCCGGCGCGACCCGTCCGGCAGCACGACCACCTGCTCCACCACGCCGGCGGGCACCAGCGCGGGCCAGAACACCCCGTAGGCACTGCCTGCCGTGGGCGGCGTCGTGGTGTGGAATCCGGCGTACCCGCCCAGGGCGAGCGCCATGGTCGCGTCCGAGAAGCTGCGCCCCACCCGGTCCGGATCACGATCCTTAACGGTGATCCGCAGGTGCGCTGTGGCCTGCTCGCTGGCGGCCGCGTCTGGCCGGTCGAAACGCAGCAGCCGGACATCCACCTCGGCGAACTGGTCCCTGCCGCCCAGCAGCGAGAACAGCTCATCGGCCGCCCAGGCGGCCTTCTCCTCGATGTCCAGGCCGGTGAGCACCAGAGTCATGGTGTTGCGGTAGCCGCCGAGGTAGTTCAGGGCCACCTTGAGCGTCGGCGGCGGCGGTGTCCCCCGGGCGCCGGAGATGAGCACCCGGTCGGGCCCGGCCGGGGCCAGCCGGATCGAGTCGAAGCGCGCGACCACGTCGGGACCGGCGTATGACGGGCTGTCGATCTCGTACAGCAGCTGGGCGGTCACCGTTCCCGGCGAGACCAGCCCGCCTGTTCCGTTGTGCTTGGTAATGACGGAACTTCCGTCAGCGGTCACTTCAGCGATCGGGAACCCCGGGTAGCGCCGGTCGGTGATCTCCTCCAGGAAGGGATAGTTGCCGCCGCACGCCTGTGGGCCGCACTCGATGACGTGGCCGGCCACGACCGCACCGGCCAGCTGATCCCAGTCGGTGCGTCCCCAGCCGTGCCACCAGGCGGCCGGGCCGAGGACCAGCGAGGCATCGGTGACCCGCGGGCAGACGACAACGTCGGCGCCCGCCGCGAGCGCCTCGGCGATCCCCCACCCGCCCAGGTAAGCGTTGGCCGTGACCGGCTGGACACCTGCGTCCGCGAGCGGCTGCCCGGTATCCATGTGGGCCAGGTCGATCCCGGATGCCAGCAGGTCAGGCAGGCGGCCGAGCAGGTCATCGCCGCTGATGTAGGCCACCTTCGGCTGGAGGCCGAGCCCGGCGGCGAGCTTGCCCACCTCGTCGGCGAGCCCGCCCGGATTGAGGCCGCCCGCGTTGGTCACGATCTTGATGCCCCGGTCCAGGCAGCTGCCGAGGACCTGCTCGAGCTGGACCAGGAAGGTCCGGGCATAGCCTGCGCCCGGGTCCTTCTGCCGGGCCTTCCAAAGAATCATCATGGTCAGCTCGGCGAGATAGTCCCCGGTCAGCACGTCGATGGGGCCGCCCTCGACCATCTCGCGCGCGGCGGAAAGCCGGTCCCCGTAAAAGCCGGAGCAGTTCGCGATCCGTATCGGCTGGGCCGACTGCGTCGGCATGGCCGCGCCTTCATGATCACGGAACATTCGCGTCACCGGTGGCCCCGAATCTTCCGTGATCATGGAGCTCGGCGCCGGCCGCCCCGTCCGCGCGCGGACGGCCGGCCATCAGCGGCCCAGCCAGACTGGCGGCCGCTTCTCGCGGAACGCGGCCGGGCCTTCCTGGGCGTCCGCGCTCAGGTACACCGGCTCCCAGATCTCGTCCGCGGCCTGGCGCGCGGCGCTGAGCGGCATCTCCGCGATGAGTGAGACGGTCCGCTTGGCCGCGAGCACGGACAGCGGGGCGTTGGCGGCGATCCGCTCCGCCATGGCCTGCGCGGCGGCGCGCAATTGTGCGGCCGGTACGACCTCGTTGACCAGGCCGATCTCATGGGCCCGCTGGGCGGTGATCGGGTCGCCGGTGAGCAGCAGTTGCATCGCAACGCGCGGCGGGATGAGCCAGGGCAACGGCGCCGCCCATGGCGCACCGCGGCCGACCTTGACCTCACTGATGGCGAACCGGGCCGTGTCGGCGGCGATGCACAGGTCACAGCTCTGGGCGAGCAGGAACCCACCCGCGTACGCCACCCCGTTCACGGCGGCGATCACCGGCTTGGCCACCGCGCCGACCTGCGGCAGGAATTCCGGCGGGGGGACCTTCAGCCCGGTCGAGGCCATCTCCTTGAGGTCGCCCCCGGCGCAGAACGCCTGGTCACCGGCGCCGGTGAGCACGAGTACCCGGGCGCCGCCGTCCTCAGTGAACCGGCGGAGGCCCTCGGCCAGCCCCTCGCGGACGGCGGCGGACAGGGCGTTGCGTGCCTCCGGCCGGTTGATCGTCAGCCAGGCGACGGAGTTGTCGACCTCGTACCTGATCTCGTCGCCCATGCTGTGTCTCCCGCTTGCCTCCCGGGGCCCTGCCCGCCTCCCCATTCCCCCTTCACTGCGCCGCCTTCCCTCGTCGCTCGTGCTCTGCTCCCCGCTCGCCCGCCGGGGCGCTTTGAGGCGCCGCCTTCCCTCGTCGCTCGTTTCTCGCTCCTCAGTCCAGGCGGCACCGCGCCCCGGCGGCTCGCTCTGCTCCTCAGTCCAGGCGACGCCGCGCCCCTCCGGCTCGCTCACGCTCACACTCCCGCCTGTGCTGCCCCGGCCCCGGCTGCCGTGTCGGGCGCCGGATCGACCCGGGCGAGTTCGGTACCCGTGTCGACGGCCTGGCCGACCCGCACCTTCATCTCAGTGACCACGCCCGCCGCCGGGGTGCGGATGGTGTGTTCCATCTTCATGGCCTCCAGCACAATGACCGGGGCATGGGCGCCGATATGGTCACCCGGCGCGACGGCGATCCGCACCACGGTGCCAGGCATCGGCGCGAGCAGCGAGCCAGTGGCCGCCAGCGACCCGGGCCCGGCGAAGCGCGGCACCTCGGTCAGCACGCTGGAGCCGAGCGGGCTGTCCACATACGCCGTCTCGCCCACCCAGTGCACGTGGTAACTGCGGCGGATCCCGGCGACGGTGAGATCGACCTGGTCCGCGCCGATCTGTCCCGCTTCCACGCCACCAAGGTCCTGCCCGCCAACGGCGACGCGCAGGCCGGAGCGGTCAAAGCAGTACCGGACCTCCCGATGTTCCGCACCGCTGGTGAACGCGGCGGACTGATCCTCGTTCGGCACGTTCCGCCATCCTGACGGGACACCGCGCAGCACGGCGGCGCTCGCCCGGCGAGCCGCCTGGCCGGCCAGCGCGGCCGCCACCGCGTGCAGGTCAAGCGCGTCGCCGCCGGGGGGCGCGCCGAGCCCGGCGGGGTCGTGCCGGTCCAGGTACCCGGTGTCGATCGCCCCGGCCCGGAACTCGGGTTCGCGCAGCACACCGACCAGCAGGTCCCGGTTGGTGGTGACGCCGTGCAGTTGCGCCCCAGCCAGCGCGCTGGCTAGCCGCCGGCCCGCCTGGTCGCGGGTCATGCCGTGCGCGATGACCTTGGCCAGCATCGGGTCGTAGTGCACTCCGACCACCGAGCCGTCGCTGGCCCCAGCATCGACCCGGACCCCGGGCAGCGAAGGGATGGCGAACCGGTGCAGCGTGCCGGTGGCGGGCCGGAAGCCGGCCTGGACGTCCTCGGCGTACAGGCGGGCCTCCACAGCATGGCCGGTGATCCGCGCGCCCGTGACCTCGGGACCCAGCGGAAGGCCCTCGGCCACCTCCAGCTGAACGCGGACCAGGTCAAGCCCGGTCACCATCTCCGTGACCGGATGCTCGACCTGCAACCGGGTGTTGACCTCCAGGAAGTAGAACGAGCCGTCGCGGTCCAGGACGAACTCAACGGTGCCCGCGCCGACGTAGCCGATGGCCTGGCCGGCCGCAACGGCCGCCGCTCCCAATTCGGCGCGCAGCCGCTCGTCCACCGCTGGCGACGGCGCCTCCTCGATGATCTTCTGGTAGCGCCGCTGGATCGAGCACTCCCGCTCGAACAGGTGCGTGACGGTGCCGTGGGCGTCCCCCACGATCTGGACCTCGACATGCCGGGGACGGTCCAGGAAACGCTCAAGGAACACCGTGCCGTCACCGAAGGCTGAGGCAGCCTCGCGCCGTGCGCTGGCCACCGCCTCAGCCAGGCCGCCGACGTCGGCCGCGATCCGCATGCCCCGCCCGCCGCCGCCGAACGCCGCCTTGACCAGCACCGGGTACCCGATCTCGTCGGCCGCGGCGGCCAGCTTCGCGGGGTCGGGCTCCTCAACGGACTCGGCAGTGACATCGGGCAGCACGGGCACGCCGGGCAGCACGGGCACGCCCGCGGCCGCCATCAGCTCCTTGGCCGCTATCTTCGAGCCCATCGCATCGATCGCCGCGGCCGATGGCCCGACGAAGACCAGTCCGGCCGCCGCGCAGGCCCGGGCGAACCCAGCGTTCTCGGACAGGAACCCGTAGCCGGGGTGGACCGCCCCGGCGCCGGTCCGCTGCGCGGCGGCGATGATCAGGTCCCCGCGCAGGTACGTGTCCGCGGGCGCCGAGCCGGGCAGCCGGACCGCCTGATCGGCGGCCGCCACGAACGGCGCACCCGCGTCGGGGTCGCTGAACACGGCTACGGTCGCGATGTCCATCTCCCGCGCGGTCCGCATGATCCGCAGCGCGATCTCGCCGCGGTTCGCGACGAGCAGCTTGCCGATGGCAGGCACGGGACTCACATCCGGAAGACGCCGAAGCCCCGGCGGCCCTCGACGGGCGCGGAGCAGGCGGCCGACAAGGCGATACCCAGCACCGTCCGGGTGTCGCGTGGATCGATGAGCCCGTCGTCGTACAGCCGGGCGGTGACGAAGAAGGCGTGTGACTCCCGCTCGATCTGCGCCTCGATCATCCCGCGGCGCTGTTCGTCGGCGCTCTCGTCGAAAGGCCGCCTGGCCGACTGCGCGGCCGTCCGCCCAACAATGGACATAACGCCAGCGAGCTGGGTTGCTCCCATCACCGCGAGTTTGGAGCCGGGCCATGCGAACAGCAGCCGGGGGTCGTAGGCCCGGCCGGACATTCCATAGTTGCCGGCGCCGAACGAGGCGGCCATGTTGAGCGTGACGTGCGGCACGGTGCTGTTGCTGACCGCGTTGATCATCTTGGCCCCGTCCTTGATGATCCCGCCCTGCTCGTAGCTGGCGCCGACCATATAGCCGGTGGTGTTCTGCAGGAAGATGAGTGGCGTGCCGGTCTGGTTGGCCAACTGGATGAACTCCGCGGCCTTCTTGGCCTCCTCGCTGAACAGCACCCCACGAGCGTTGGCGAGCACCCCCACCGGGTAGCCGTGCACAGACGCCCAGCCGGTCACCAGGCTGGTCCCATAGGACTCCTTGTACTCACCAAAGCGGGAGCCGTCCACCACCCGGGCCAGCACCTCGCGCGGGTCAAACGGCACCCTGATGTCGGCCGGGGCGATGCCGAGCAGGTCCTCGGCGTCGTGCACCGGCTCATCGGCGGGCAGCGTCGGACCCGGGCCCAGCTTGCGCCAGTTCAGCTCGGAGACGATCCTGCGGCCGAGCCGGATCGCGTCCCGCTCGTCGGCGGCGAAATAGTCGGCCAGCCCGGACACCCTGGAGTGCATCAGGGCGCCGCCGAGTTCCTCGTCGTCGGCATCCTCCCCGGTTGCCATCTTGACCAGCGGCGGCCCGCCTAGGAACACCTTGGCCTGGCGGTCGACGAGCACCGAGTAGTCGCACATCCCCGGCACGTATGCGCCGCCGGCGGTGGAATTGCCGAAGACCAGCGCGATGGTGGGCACGCCCATCGCGGACAGCTCGGTCAGGTCATGGAAGACCTTCCCGCCCGGGACGAACAGGTCGGACTGGGTGGGCAGGTCGGCGCCGCCCGACTCGACCAGGTTGATCACCGGTAGCCGGTTGCGACGGGCGATTTCCAGCGCGCGCAACGACTTGCGCAGCGAGTAGGGGTTCATGGAGCCGCCGCGGACCGTGGGGTCGTGCGCGACCAGGACGCACTCGACCCCGCTGACCACGCCGATGCCGGTGATCAGGCTGGCCCCGACGGTGAACTCGGTGCCCCACGCGGCGAGCGCGGACAGCTCAAGAAACGGCGCGTCCCGATCCAGCAGCAGCTCGATCCGCTCCCTGGCCAGCAGCCGGCCGCGGTTGTGATGGCGCTGTTGGTACCGGGGACCGCCACCGGCACGGGCCTTGTCCAGTTCGGCGGCGAGCTCCTGGAGCAGAGCCAGCTGGGCGTCGCGGTTGGCGAGGTACTCCGGCGAGCCCGCGTCCAGAGACGAGCCCAGCACGGTCCCCTCGGCGACCCGCGCCGCCGCCACCCCGCTCAATGCGACGCTGTTCAATACGACTCCGTTCAATACGACTGTGCTCAATAGGACTGTGCTCAATAGGACTGTGCTCAATAGGACTGTGCTCAATATGGGACTGTGCTCAATAGGAGCGGGGCAGGCCGAGACTGTGCTGCGCCACGTAGTTGAGCACCATGTCCCTGCTGACCGGCGCGATCCGCAGCAGGCGGGCCAGGCCCCAGAGCGGGATCAGCCCATATTCGGTACTCACGCCGTTGCCGCCGTGCGTCTGGATGGCCTGGTCGACCGCGGCCAGCGCGGCCTCGGCGGCGGCGTACTTGGCCATATTCGCGGCCTCACCCGCGGACATTCCGTGATCGTGCTGCCAGGCGGCCTTGCGGGGCATCAGCGCGGCCAGTTCCGTCTCGATCTTCGCCTGGGCCAGGGGGTGGGCGACTCCCTGGTGGGTGCCGATCGGCTGGTCCCAGACCGTGCGGGTCCGCGCGTACTCGGCGGCGCGGCCGAGGGCGTACCTCGCGACGCCCACCCCGGCCGCCGCGCCGGTGATCCGTTCCGGGTTGAGCCCGTGGAAGACCTGGCGCAGTCCGTCACCCTCGGCGCCCACGAGAGCGTCCCCGCCGACCCGGACGTCGTCGAAGTGCAGGGTGAACTGCTGCTCAGGAAGCATCAGGTCGACCGGCAACGACCGGACCTCAAGGCCTGGCGCGTCCACGGGAACCACGAACAGGCTCAGCCGCTCGTGCCCCGTGGCACTGTGCTGCCCGGTCGCTCCCTGACCGGTCGCTTCGTGCTGCCCGGTCGCTGCCTGACCAGTCGCTTCGTGTTCGGTCGCACTGGCATGCCCGGTCCGGGCCACGACAAGAATCGCATCGGCCTCGTTTACCCCGGAGATGTAGTACTTCGTCCCGCGCAGCACCCAGCTGTCGCCGTCACGGCTGGCCGTGGTGGACAGCTTGTGGGTGTTCGAGCCGGCGTCCGGCTCCGTAATGGCGAACACGATCTTGCTTGTTCCCGCGGCGATCCCGGGCAGCCAGCGCCGCTTCTGATCCGGGCTGCCGTAGCGCGCGATGACCTCGGCAGACACTCCGCTGGACACCAGTAGGAGGGTGAGCGGACAGCCCTGCGCGGCCGTCTCCTCGCAGACGATGGCCAGTTCGGTGAGGCCACCACCGCCGCCACCGTATTCTTCCGGCACGTTGACCCCGATGAAGCCGGCCTCGCCGAGGGCCTGCCACAGCTCCGTGCACGGCTGGCCCGCCTGCGCCCGGGCGGCGTAGTACGCGCCGCCGAAGCGCCCGGCGATCTCCGCGACGGTCTTCCGCAAAGCCTGATGCTCAACGGTCTCCGCGAAGTCCATGTCGTCTCCACATGACTGGCCAATGTCGCTAGTGATCATAAATTCACTAGTGACGACTAGGGGTGTCCGGACCTTCCGATGAAAACACAGCAGCGGCCTGTGCCGGAAGGGGCCCGCCAGAAACCTTGACTAGCCGGTGATTGTGGTTCATCATTCACAAACGCTGCCGCGAGCGAGGGAGCCCGCCGCGCCAGCCTGCGCCGCCCCGCGGCCAGCCTGCGCCGCCCCGCGGCCCGGCTCGCCTGGCCCTTTGCTAGCGTGTCGCAAGAAGCACGCTGGACGCGAGGACGCGCCGGGATACCTGATGGGTGAGTGTCCGCAGATGACCACAGAGGTGGCGGCCGGACCAGAGCCGCAGGCAGTCACGGCCCCGCTGACCGGTGCCGCGATCTTCCTGGTGGTGACCATCGAGCCCGGGGCTGAGAGCTGCGCCGCGGTACGCGATCTCTTCGGCGAACTGGCGGCGCTGCTGCGCGCGGTGGGGTTCCGGGACCTCGACGCGAAGCTGTCCTGCGTGGTCGGGATCGGATCGGAGGCCTGGGAGCGGCTCGGCGGCCCAGCGCACCCGGCGGGGCTGCATGTGTTCCAGGAAATCGAGGCTGGTTCCCGGCACGCCGTGTCCACGCCGGGCGACATCCTGTTCCACATCCGCGCCATACGTTTTGACCTCTGCTTCGAACTGGCCACCCACATCACGACCCGGCTCGGCAGCGCCGTCTCGGCCGAGGACGAGGTGCACGGCTTCCGCTACTTCGACGACCGCGATCTCATCGGCTTCGTCGACGGGACGGAGAACCCCACCGGGCAGGCCGCAGCCGAGGCGACCATCATCGGGCCGGAAGACCCCGAGTTCGCCGGGGGCAGCTACGTCATCGTGCAGAAGTATCTGCACGACCTCCCGAGATGGAACGCACTGTCCACCGAGCAGCAGGAACGAATCGTCGGCCGGACAAAGCTCTCCGACATCGAACTGGATGACACGGTCAAGCCCACATTCGCGCACAACGCGCTGACGACGATCACCGAGAACGGCGAGGAAGTCAAGATCGTCCGCGACAACATGCCCTTCGGCACGGTCACGCGGAGCGACTTCGGCACCTACTTCATCGGCTACGCGCGCTCGCCGCGTCCCATCGAGCAGATGCTGACGAACATGTTCATCGGCCGCCCGGCGGGAAACTACGACCGCCTGCTGGACTTCAGCACAGCCGTGACAGGAACCCTGTTCTTCGTACCCTCAGTGCCATTGCTGGAGAGCCTGGCCGATGAGCCAGCGAAAACAGACCCGCGGACCGGCGAGGTTGGCCAGGGCGAGCCGGACCTGGGCGAGCCGGTCACGAGCGAAGCCGCACCGGTGCCCCAAACGGCAGCCGACGGATCACTTGGCATAGGCAATCTCAGAGGAGTCGCTCAGCATGAATAACCTCCACCGTGAACTTGCCCCGATCTCCGGCGCCGCCTGGTCGCAGATCGAACAGGAGGCGGCGCGGACGATCAAGCGCCATCTGGCCGGGCGGCGGGTGGTGGACGTGCATGGGCCCGGCGGTGACGCGCTGTCCGCCGTGGGCACCGGTCATATCGCCGACATCGAGGCTGTGCAGGACGGGGTGCTCGCCCGTCAGCGGCAGGTCAGGACGCTCGTCGAGTTGCGCGTGCCGTTCAGCGTCGATCGCGGCGCGATCGACGACGTCGAGCGGGGCGCCGAGGACTCAGACTGGCAGCCGGTCAAGGACGCCTCGCGGCAGATCGCCTTCGCGGAAGATCGGTCCATCTTCGAAGGCTACACAGCGGCCGGCATCATCGGTGTCCGCACCGAGTCGACCAACCCGTCCATGACCCTTCCGACCGACGTGCGCGACTACCCTGCGGCGGTCGCCGAAGCGCTGGGGCACTTGCGGCGCGCCGGCGTCGACGGGCCGTACTCCGTGGTGCTGAGCGCCGACGCGTACACAGCCGTCAGCGAGACCAGCGACCACGGCTACCCCGTGTCCAGGCACATTGAGCGCCTCATCAGCGGCGAAATAGTGTGGGCGCCGGCTATCGACGGCGTCTTCGTGCTCACCACCCGGGGGGGTGACTTCGCCCTGCACCTCGGTCAGGACACGTCGATCGGATATCTCGCGCACGATACCGATACCGTCCAGTTGTACCTCCAGGAGACAATGACCTTCCTGATGCTCACCGGTGAGGCCGCTGTCGCGCTGGCGCCCGCTAAGGCGTGACCCGGCCCGACGCGGAGTCCGTGGTAGTAGGCGAGACTGCATGACCGGCGAGATGGCGTGGCCGGCCAGGGCGGTGCCGCTTCCCGGGCTCGCGGTGCCCGCCCCCCGCACCGACGACGGCGACCTTGAGCGTGTCGCTGCCCACCTGCTGGGAGAGGATCCCAGGGGCCGCAGGTTCGCCGGGGCGCTCCGGCGCACCATCGACATGCTGCTCGACGGCCAGCACACCGGCAGGTACCGCTGGGAGGAACTGCATAAGACCGAGAAGACCCACGCCGGGACGCTGGTCGAGATCAACTTGCAGCGCGAGTTCGGCTTCGCGGACGGGGAGAGGCTCGACTACCGCATCTGCGGCACCGACGTTGACTGCAAGTTCTCCCAGGCGATGGGCGGTTGGATGATCCCGCCCGAGGCCGAGCACGGGCTCTGCCTGCTCGTATGGGCTAGCGACGAGGCCGGTGCGTGGAGCGCAGGGCTGGTCCGGGCCACGTCCGCCTGCCTGCGCGACACCGCCAACCGGGACCGCAAGCGCACCCTGAGCCCGGTCGGCAAGGCAGCGATCCGGTGGCTGTTCCGTGACGCCGCCCTGCCGGAGAATGCTCTGCTGCGGCTGCGGCCCTGGGATGTCGCGGCCATCATGGCCAGGAAGTCGGGCCAGCAGCGGGTGAATGAACTCTTCCGCCGGGCCCAGGGGCGGCCGGTGAGCCGGACCGCTGTGCTCACCGTGGTCACCAAGCCAGGTGATCCGATGAAGCGCGTCCGCTACAACGGGGGCGCTCGTGACCAGCTCCGGCCCGAGGGAATCGTGATTTTCGGAGGCTACGCCAGCCACCAGGCGGAGGCCCGTGCCCTCGGCCTGCCCGCGGCCGGAGACGGCGAATTCGTCAGCGCCCGGCTCGCCCGGCGCCGCGCCCATCACGGCGACGCCCCATGGGTCAGCCTCGACGGCGAAGACTGGGTCCTGGCGCTGCCCTCCGACCCGCCCGAAGCCGCACCGCTGCTGCCCAATATTTGACGCTGACAGCGGCAGGTCGCGTTCCTTGCCGCCCTTCGGCGGGCGAACACGGCCTTCCCGCTCACAATGCGGACCTGGCGGCGAACGCTGGGGACCGCGAAGCGTTCGAGGCCATCCTCGGGAACGCCGACCTCCGCGTTCCTCTGCGAGACGCTCCTAGATCGTTTGTGGCTCAGTTTCGCCAGAAGCTTCTGTGGGAACGATTGCGGATTCTGCGTTTGTTGCGTATATTGCGAATAGTGGAGGTGGGCTAGATGAGCGGAAACATCAGCGCGATCAGGCCGGGGGAAGTTGATGTCGAGCTAGCTAACCGGGCTGCGCGCCGTATCAGGGAGTATCTGGCAACTCATCCGGACGACAAGCCGATCGAGGTCCACGTCGAGGTGGGCAACGATGATGCGCTCGTAGTACCTCGCGCCGCTGCGGTCATGCTCGCCCAGGTTCTGGGTTTCCTGGCGAAGGGCCAGGGCGTCCAGATCATGCCTGACAATGCGATGCTGACCACCCAGCAGGCCGCCGACCTACTGAACGTGTCCCGGCCGTACCTGATCGGGCTGCTGGAGGCCGGCGCGAT
>WNFJ01102122.1_pt1 | contig 24350 bp, 23 predicted proteins | sample 5400461 | NCBI WGS metagenome assembly WNFJ01 (sample SAMN13153349, study PRJNA577476) | soil metagenome | isolation source: 115 cm saprolite on Douglas fir-dominated hillslope | place: USA:California | collected 2013-09-17
GGAATTTTTGCGCGCCTATTCGCCGGTGACGATGGCGCGCGAGGTGATGAAGGAGACCGTCGTCAGCGGCTGCCCGATAAAACCCGGCAACATGGTGCTTCTGTCGTTTCCCGCCGCCAACCGCGATCCCGCGATGTTTCCCGACGCCGACAAGGTCGTGATCGACCGGAAGGAGAACCGCCACGCCGCGTTCGGCTTGGGGATTCACCGCTGCGTCGGCTCCAACCTCGCGCGCATGGAAATGACGGTTGCAATCGAGGAATGGCTGAAGCGCATTCCGGATTTCAGCCTGGACCCGGCTGGCCAGGTCACCTGGTCGGAGGGTACGGTGCGCGGACCGCGACAGCTTCCGGTATTGTTTGGCTAGCCAAGCTGATATCCTTAGCCACCGGGATGGTATGATCGTTCCTGGAGACCGGATATGACAGATCAAGCCGTGCAGCCAGGGGCCGATCACGTCGACCTCGCGGACGTGGAACGCCGGATCAAGGCGATCTTCATCGGCTCGGTCGGCAATCTCGTCGAATGGTATGATTTCTACGCCTACACGGCGTTCGCGCTTTACTTCGCGCCGGCATTCTTTCCGAACAGCGATCCTGTGGTGCAGCAGCTCAACGCAGCGGTGCTGTTCGCCGCGACTTTCCTGATGCGGCCGCTCGGCGGCTGGCTGTTCGGCTACATCGCCGACCGCTACGGCCGGCGGCTGTCGCTGACGCTGTCGGTGGTCTGCATGTGCTTCGGCTCATTGATCATCGCGGTCACGCCTACCTATGCCTCGATCGGCATCGCGGCGCCGGCAATTCTCGCGCTGGCGCGCATTATCGAAGGCCTTAGCCTCGGCGGCGAATACGGCGCCAGCGCCACCTATCTCAGCGAGGTCGCCGACGCCAGGCATCGCGGCTTTTATTCCAGCTTCCAATACGTCACCCTGATCGGCGGCCAGCTCACCGCGATCATCGTGCTCTTGTTGCTGCAAAAAGTATTCCTGACGCCGGAAGAGTTGAAGGCCTGGGGCTGGCGGATTCCATTCGTGATCGGTGCCCTGCTCGCGGTTTTCGCCGCGGTGATGCGCCGCAAGCTGCATGAGACCGAGGCTTTCATCGAAGCCAGGAAAACCGTCAGGCCGACCGGCTCGATCCAGGACCTCTTGAAATATCCGCGTGAGCTGTTGCTGGTGGTAGGCCTCACGGCCGGCGGCACTGCCGCGTTCTATACCTTCACCACCTACATGCAGACCTTCGTCAAACTGTCGGTCGGCCTCACTGAAGATCAGACCACGCTGGTGATTTTCGGCTCGCTGATTTTCGCGACATTGCTTCAGCCGATTTACGGCGGGATATCGGACCGCATCGGCCGCAAACCGCTGCTGATCTTTTTCGGCATCGCCGGGACGCTGGCGACGATCCCGATCCTGACCACGCTGAAGGAGACCAAGTCACCATTGATGGCTTGCTTGCTGATTTGCGCCGCCTGGCTCTTCGTCGCGGGCTATACTTCGATCAACGCCATCGTAAAGGCCGAATTGTTTCCCACCAATGTCCGCGCGCTCGGCGTCGGTCTTCCCTACGCGATCACGGTGTCGGTGTTCGGCGGCACCGCGCCGGCGATTGCGCTGTACTTCAAGAGCCTCGGGCACGAGGACTGGTTCTACTATTATCTCAGCGGCATGATCTGCGTGTCGCTGATCATCTACACGACTATGCGCGACACCAAGCATGAATCGGCGATGCACCGCCACGAGTGAAGATCCACGAACAGGATGGCCTGAGTTATGGCCGATGAGAACGAGCCGCCTCCGATCTCAAAACTGACGCGCAGCAAACAGCGCTGGGCGCGCGAGGGCCGCTTCCTCACCGGCAAGACCTCCCGTCCCGAGCAGCAGCGCTTGCCACCGGGACAACACTTCACCAGGGATTGGCCCATTCTCGACCTCGGCGTAACGCCGCAGATTTCCCGCGAGCGCTGGCGGCTCGACGTCTATGGCGCGGTCGAAAAGCCGATCTTCTGGGATTTTGCCCAGTTCACGGCGCAGCCGCAGACCAAATTCACCTCCGACATCCATTGCGTGACCACATGGTCACGCTACGACAATCAATGGGAAGGGTTGGCGACCCGCGATCTCCTTGAGGCCTGCCAGCCGCGCGATGAAGTACGCCACGTCGTGCTGCATTCCCATGACGGCTACACCACCAATCTGGCGCTGGAAGATTTTGCCGCCGAGGACGCCCTGCTCGCGCACTCCTGGTCGGGCACGCCGCTGGCCCCGGAGCACGGCGGTCCAGTGCGGCTGGTGGTGCCGCGTCTCTATTTCTGGAAAAGCGCAAAGTGGCTGCAGAGCATCGAATTTCTTGCTGAGGATGCGCCGGGCTATTGGGAAGTCCGCGGCTATCACAACCGCGGCGATCCCTGGGCCGAGCAGCGCTATTCCGGCGATTGATTTGGACGGCTACAACCCATTGTTACCTCTCCCATGGGGAGAGGCCGGATTTCGAGCTAGCGAGAAATCCGGGTGAGGGGCTACGCTCTGGCGAGCGAGCGTGACGCCTCACCCCGACGCTCTCCCAAAGGGAGAGGGAGCCCACCGTCCACCATGGAGAACGCCCGTGCCGACTGAACGTTTCCAATTCACAGGGGTAGGCGGCCATCAACTCGCGGCAGCGCTGGATCTGCCCGAGCCTGAGCCGGTGGCTTACGCGCTGTTCGCGCACTGCTTCACCTGCGGCAAGGACGTGCTGGCCGCCAAGCGCATTGCGGTGGCGCTGGCGGCCAAGGGCATCGCGGTGCTGCGGTTCGACTTCACGGGCTTAGGCTCCAGCGAAGGCGATTTTGCCAACTCGACGTTCTCCTCGAACGTCGCCGATCTGGTGCGGGCCGCCGACCATCTGCGCCAAACCCGCAAAGGTCCCGCGATCCTGATCGGCCATAGTCTCGGCGGCGCCGCCATTCTTGCCGCCGCAGGCCAAATTCCGGATGCCAGGGCGGTCGTCACCATCGCGGCGCCGTCCGATCCCGCCCATGTCACCGGTCTGTTTGCAGATCGCATCGAGGACATCCGCAAGCAGGGCAAGGTCGAAGTCTCGCTCGCGGGCCGTCCATTTAACATCAGCAGCGAATTCCTCGACGACATCGCCGAGCATAATCTGATGACGCATGTGACAAAGCTGCACAAGGCACTGTTGGTCATGCATTCGCCGACCGACGACACCGTGGGCATCGACAATGCCACCCGCATCTTCGTCGCCGCCAGGCATCCCAAAAGCTTCGTGTCGCTGGCAGGCGCCGATCATCTATTGAGCGGCAAGCGCGACGCCGCCTATGTGGCCGACGTCATCGCCGCCTGGGTCACGCGCTATCTCGATCCCGTCGTATCAGAGCCAGCCGTCGATCTCGGTGAAGCGCCGCGCAACGTCGTGGTCCGCGAAACCCGCAACAGCAAATTCCAACAGACGGTCACGGTCGGGCAGCATCGCATGCTGGCCGATGAGCCCGTTGCAGCCGGCGGCGAGGACACCGGGCTTGGACCGTACGATTTTGTGTTGGCGGGCCTCGGCGCCTGCACATCGATGACGATGCGCCTCTATGCCAACCGCAAGTCGCTGCCGCTGGAGCGGGTGACGGTGACGCTGAAGCACAGCAAGATTCACGCGGAGGATTGCGCCGAATGCGAAACCAAGGCCGGGATGCTCGACCAGATCGAGCGGGTCATCGCCATGGAGGGCAATCTGGATACCGAACAGCGCAAAAAACTGATGGAAATCGCCGACAAGTGTCCGGTGCACCGCACCCTCATCTCGGAGATTCACATCGTGACGCATGCGGCGGATTGACGGTCCGGATATCTCGACATGATACGGCTGGCGACCTCACGCCAGCGGGTCTGACCTCGCATCCTGCGCCGAAACCAACGGCTGAACGCGCAGCAACCCGCGCAGTCCCGCGGCCGTCCCCAACAAGATTCCGGCAACCGCGACGAATGACGCAAGTGCCAGCGTCGACAGGCCGGTGAGGCCCTGCCCGATCGAGCAGCCATAGGCCATCGCGCCGCCCGCTCCCATCAGCGCCGCACCGCCGATCGAGTGCAGCATGTGGCGTGGCGATGTGAAGCCTTCGAAATAGAAGCGACGCGTGGCCAGCGCCGTCACCAGGCTGCCGGCGAATACGCCGGCGACCATGGTGATGCCGAAATTCAGCGTCAGCCCGGTCGACAGCATGGCGTATTGCACCGCGTCGGCGATCGGCGCGATGAAGGTGAGCGACGTGACGGCGGCAGGATTGAAGTCGTCGGCGCCGAGATAGCCGGTCGCGAACCACCCGGCGGCAATCAACAGACCGACGGCGAGCCCCGCCGCGATCTGCCCCCACGCGCGCTGGAACGGCGCATGCGCGAACGCAAAGATGATCAGGGATCCTGATATCGTCGAGGCCGCAAGCGTGCGTGCGAAGGTCTCGCTGATGCCCAGCGTGGACAACAGCGCCGGCAGCGAAACGACCGCCGGCGCGGTCTGCGACAGCTGCAGCACGGCGATCCGCGCCGGCGCGATCAGGCCTTTCAGGGTCATCTGCGCGGCGATGCCGAGCACGATCACCACGACAAAGGAACGCAGATTGCCGCGGCCGAGTAGCACCAGCGCGCGCGAGCCGCAGCCGTTCGCAAGCACCATGCCATAGCCAAACAGCAATCCACCGAAAAACATCAGCGGCGCTGAAAACGACGGCTGCAGATAGATCGATTTGCCGAGATCGACCATACCGCGGGCGGCCAGGAGCTGCACCGCCGCGATCGCAACGCCCAGCGCCAGCGCATAGGTTCTGATCAGCCGGCTGTCGCCCTTGGCCCACCAGCCGCGCAAGCCGCTGAGCAAACAAAAGCCGCTCAACAGGCCGACCGCGCCATAGACGAGACCGATCAGCAATCCGGCAAGAACGGCAACGTTGGCAGCGGAAGTCATCGACGTGTTCCTTAGAGTCTAACCAAAAATATAGCCAATGGCACCAAATGTAACCCCGTCATTGCGAGGAGCGAAGCGACGAAGCAATCGAGACTTTTCCGCGGTCAGATTCCTCGATTGCTTCGCTTCGCTCGCAATGACGGTCTAGATGCCTTATTTTGACCCCGCCGGCCGCAGGATCACGCGATCGCGCGACGAGCCGGCGACCGCGAGAAAAGCGCGCTTGGCGTCTTCTAGCGGATAGATCGCACCTGGCTTGATCGGGAACGGCTTGAGATGTCCGCTGGCAAAACCGGGAACGAGTTCCCTGAGCACCGCCCCCGTCGCGATCGACGACAGCGCCAGCGTATCGATGCCAACATAAGTGTGCTGTCCGCGATAGAATTCCAGGATGTCGAACGGCACGATCCTCTCGATGGTGGCGATCAGGATCTGACGCCCCCGCACCGCCAGCGATTGGTTCGCCGCCCGAAAATACGGATCGCCGACGGTGTTGAACACGATGTCGGCGCCCTTGCCATCGGTAAGTTCGCGGACGCGCGCGGCAACGTCGGCCGCCGATGCGTCGATCATGTCGACTTTGGAATTGGCATGGCCCTCATAGGGCTCGTTCTTGCGCGCGACGCCGATCAGGCGCGCGCCGCGCCAGCTCGCGATTTGCGCCGCGGCCTGACCGACCTTGCCGTTGACGCCCATCACCAGCACGGTCTCGTCCTTGTTCGGCATTCCGGCGCGGCGAAAACCTTCCATCGCGGTCACGAAGGGAACACCGATCCCGGCGGCTTCCTCCCACGACAGGTTTTTCGGCTTCTCCACCACGGCATCGGCTTCGACAACAAGATGCGTGGCGTGGGTACCGTCGCGCCGGATCCCGAGGTCGCCCGACGAACCGAATACTTCCCGGCCGATCGTATCAGCCGGACCGTCGATCACGATTCCCGCATAGTCGCGGCCGGGCGTGCGCGGAAATACCGCATAAGCCATCAGACCGGTGGCGGCCTTCACGTCGGACGGATTGACGGCCGCCGCCTTGACCTCGATCAGCACCTCGTTCGCGGCCCGCGACAGCGTATGCCGCCCGATCGTGAGTGCGAGCGAGGCCGGATCGTCAAATTTGGCCGGCAGGCGCACGCAGCGCGCCTCGACGGTAACGGGTGGACCATCTGGCTTTAGGGGAGCTGACACGTTCCCGATCTCTTGCGACTTTTCGAACGCAATTTGACGCCCGCAGTGATCGTTGACACCATCGTGGCTTCGCAGCATGACTAACCGACTGAACAGTTAGTTCCAAGAGGCTTGTTCCAACAAGTCCGTGATACCGGGAGCGCATCTTGCATCCGTTCTTGAGCGACGGGCGGCCATTGACGCCAGCGGAGCGACGGCAGTGAACGTCAAGGCCACGTTATCGCCGGACGATCTCGCGCGCGCCTGTGCGGAGGCGATGTGGAAGGAAGACGGCGCCAGCAAGGGTCTCGGCATGGAGATCCTGCAGATCAAGCCTGGTGAAGCCACACTGACGATGACGGTCAAGCCACATATGGTGAACGGTCAGGGCATCGCCCATGGCGGCTTTATTTTCTTGCTGGCGGATTCGGCGTTCGCCTTTGCCTGCAACACCCATAACGAGCGCGCGGTCGCAGCGCAGTGCAACATCTCCTTTATCAGGCCGGGCAAGCTTGGCGATCGGTTGATAGCTGTGGCACGGGAAATCTCGCGCACCGGCCGTTCCGGGATTTACGATGTGCGGATCAGCGTCGATGATACGGCGATTGCCGAGTTGCGCGGCCATTCCCGCACCCTCGGCGGCGCTTGGGTGCCGGCCGCCGGCGCCGAGGCCAAGTTGAAATAGAGAGCTGATTTCGGGGAACGCGCGATGGCTTCGACGAATCTTCAATCCAGCAAAAGCGATTACAGCGCCGAGATGGACGAGGCCGAGCGGACATCCCCTGACCAGATGGCAGGGCTGCAGACCAAGCGCCTCGCCTGGACGCTGGCGCATGCCTACGGCAACGTCGCACATTACAAAATAGCTTTCGACAAGGCGGGCGTGCATCCCTCCGACTTCAAGCAGCTCTCCGATCTCGCCAAATTTCCATTCACCGTGAAGACCGACCTGCGCGACAACTACCCGTTCAACATGTTCGCGGTGCCGCGCGAAAAGCTGGTCCGTGTCCACGCCTCTTCCGGCACCACCGGCAAGCCGATCGTGGTCGGATATACCAGGGCCGATATCGACATCTGGTCGGATGTGATGGCGCGCTCGATCCGCCACAACGCCTACGGCTATGGCCTGTTCACCGGCGGCCTTGGCGTGCATTACGGCGCCGAGCGGCTCGGCTGTACCGTGGTGCCGGTCTCCGGCGGCATGACCGAGCGGCAGGTTCAGCTGATCAACGATTTCAAGCCCGACATCATCACGGTGACGCCGAGCTACATGCTGGCGATATTGGACGAATTCAAGCGCCAGGGTCAGGACCCGCGCAAATCGTCGTTGAAAATCGGCATCTTCGGGGCTGAGCCGTGGACCAATGCGATGCGCGCCGAGATCGAGCAGGCGTTCGATATGGATGCCACCGACATCTACGGCCTGTCCGAGGTGATCGGTCCCGGCGTGGCGCAGGAATGCGTGGAGACAAAGGACGGCCTGCATGTCTGGGAAGACCATTTCTACCCGGAGGTGATCGATCCCGAGACCGGCGCGGTACTGCCGGATGGCGAAAAGGGCGAGCTGGTCTTCACCTCGCTGACCAAGGAAGCGTTTCCGATCATCCGCTATCGCACCCGCGACCTGACGCGGCTGCTGCCGGGTACGGCGCGCCCGGGCATGCGGCGCATGGAGAAGGTCACCGGGCGTTCCGATGACATGATCATCCTGCGCGGCGTCAACGTATTTCCGACCCAGATCGAGGAAGTGCTGCTCGGCACCGCCTGGTGCGGCGGTCATTTCATCATCGAATTGACCCGCGAAGGGCGGATGGACGAGATGACGGTGCTGGCGGAAGCGCGCCCCGAGAGCTGGGACGGCAGCGGGCTCCCCGAACACACCGAGCGGGTCACGGCCTATATCAAGAACACCATCGGCATATCAGCGCGCGTCAAAGCGGTGGCGCCCGAAACGCTGGAGCGCTCGCTCGGCAAGGCCAAGCGCGTCTTCGACAAGCGGCCGAAGGAATAAACGTCAGACCACAGCAAATCGGGAGGAGTCCATGACCACCAGTCCCTCGCGCCGCGATATCCTGACAGCATCGATGGCGCTTGCCGCCGGCGCGGCGCTCCCTTCCCTCGCACATGTGAGTAGAGCAATGGCCGATTCCTCTTCCCTGACCGCCGCCGAGATCGTCGGTTCCATCCGCGACAAGAAGATGACCGCCGTCAGCGCGGTGCGCGCTGCGCTCGAACGCGCGGAGCAACTCAAGGACCTCAACGCATTCATCGTCCTGAACAAGGACGCGGCGCTGGCGGCGGCGGCCCGGGTCGATGCTGGCCAGAAAACCGGTGCCCTCGCCGGTCTCCCTATCGTCATCAAAGACAACATCAATACCGCTGACATGCCGACCTCGGGCGGCACGCCGGCGCTGCAAAATGCGCGGCCGGCGAAGAATGCCCCATCGCTGCAGAAATTGCTGGACGCCGGCGCCATCGTCATCGGCAAAACCAACATGCATGAACTCGCGTTCGGCATCACCAGCACCAATCTTTCGTCATTCGCGGGGCCGGTGAAAAATCCCTATGACAAGACCCGGATTCCCGGTGGTTCATCAGGCGGAACGTCGGCAGCCATTGCGGCGCGCATCGTCGCTTGCGGACTGGGCTCCGATACTGGCGGCTCGACCCGCGTGCCGGCAGCGCTGACCGGTATCGTGGGCTTTCGGCCGTCGGTTGGCAACGGCGGCGCAGAGCGGCGCTATGACGATGCCAACATGGTGGTCCCGATCAGTCACACCCGCGACACCGTCGGTCCGATGGGCCGCACAGTCGCGGACGTGGCCCTACTCGATTCCGTTATTACGGGCACCCCGATGGCCAGCGCGGAGCCGCTGCGCGGCAAGCGGCTCGGGATTCCCGCGGTGTTGTGGAGCGGTCTCGATCGCGACGTCGAAGCCGTCGGCAAGGCCGCGCGCGGAAAACTCGCGGACGCCGGCGTCATTCTGGTCGATGCCGATATGGCCGGGCTGTTCGAACAGAACGGCAAGGTGTCGTTCCCGGTCGCGCTGCATGAACCGATTGCCGATATGTCCGCCTATCTCAAGGCTTCCGGCATCGAAGGCATTACGCTCGCCGACATCGCCGGCAAAATCGCCAGCCCCGACGTCGAGGGCGCGTTCGGCGCCATCACGGCGGACGCCTTCGGCGCGGCCTATCCGGACGCGATCACGGTACAGCGGCCGGCGCTGCAGAAAATCTACGAGTCCTATTTCCGCGACAACAATCTGGACGGCATCCTGTTTCCAACCACGATTGCCCCGGCGCCGGCGATCGACGCAGAGAAGGGATCGGGCGAGATGTCGATCAATGGCGACAAGCCGGTGCCGACCTTCGACACCATGATCCGCAACACCGATCCCGGCAGCAACGCCGGCATTCCCGGCCTGTCGTTGTTCGCGGGCATGACGCCGGGCGGCTTGCCGGTCGGGCTCGAGATCGACGGTCCCGTGGGCAGCGATGCAAAACTGCTCGGGCTCGGGCTTTCGATCGAGGGCATTTTGGGTACGGCGCCGCCGCCGAAGGCGTAATTTTGCCCGTGTCATTCCGGGGCGCGACGAAGTCGCGAGCCCGGAATCCACAACCACGATAGGGAGTATGGATTCCGGGCCTGCGCCAAGAGGCGCATCCACGATGTGCAATTGCACATCGGGGAATGACGATGATTTAATTGCGCTTAAATGTGGTCGTAATCGACCACGACCTTGTCCGAGGTCGGCCGCGCCTGGCAGGTCAGGATGAACCCCGCCTTTAGCTCCCACGGCTCCAGCGAATAGTTCACTTCCATTTGCGCGCTGCCCTCGACCAGCTTGGCGCGGCAGGTCGAGCACATGCCGCCCTTGCAGGCGAACGGCAAATCCATGCCAGCGCGCAATGCTGCATCCAAAATGGCCTCGCCTTCGGCGACCGGCACCTCGCGACGTTTGCCGTCGATGATCAGCGCGGCAAGCGCCTTCGGCGGCGCGCTCGCCGGCACAAAAGCCCTGGGGCGCGGCTTGCCGCCGAGCCCCGAGACAAAACGCTCGACGTGAATGTTGTCAGCAGCAATGCCTAGATCGCGGCAGGTCGCCTCGATGTCTTCGCTCATGCCGGTGGGACCGCAGATGAAAACATAGTCTACGCTCGAAGCGGGGACCAGCGAACGTAAAAGCACCCTCACCTTCTCGCCATCGAGCCTTCCGTGCAGGATCGGGATGTCCTGCTCTTCGCCCGAGATCACATGGAACAGCGAAAGCCGCTCGATGAAGCGGTCCTTGAGTTCTTCCAGTGCCTCGAGAAACAACATGCCGCTGGTCGAGCGATTGCCGTAGAACAAAAAGAAGCGGCTGTCGGGCTCGCGCGCCAGTACGCCTTTCACGATCGAAAGGATCGGCGTGATGCCGGAGCCGGCGGCGAAGCCGACATAGAGGCGCGCCTCATTGGGCGCCGGTACGATGCCGAAGCGGCCGGTCGGCGTCATGACGTCGAGTTCGTCGCCGGGTTTCAGCTCATCGGCGGCCCAGCTCGAGAACGCGCCACCATCGACCTTTTTCACCGCGATCCGCAATTCGCCGTCATCGGGGCCGGAGCAGATCGAATAGGAGCGGCGCACTTCCTCGCCGTCCATGGTCGTCCGCAAGGTCAGGTACTGCCCGGGCGCAAAACGGTAGTCGTCCGCAAGTTCTTGCGGAATCGCAAAGGTCAGCGATACCGCGTCGGCGGATTCGCGACGTAGATCGTTGACGGCAAGGCGGTGAAAGCGCGGTGCGTGTGACATCGGAGGGTTCGGGCTCTCTATTTCATCGTCATTGCGAGGAGCGTAGCGACGAAGCAATCCACTCTTACTTTGCGGCTCGATGGATTGCTTCGCGGAGCCTATCATCGGGCGCGCGTTCGCGCGACCCGTTGGCTCGCAAAGACGGTACAGTGGCGGTCTCAATGACATTTGAAATAGTCGAACGGCTCGCGGCAGCTTTTGCAGCGCCATAGCGCCTTGCACGAGGTCGAACCGAACTCCGACAGCACCTCGGTATCGATTGAACCGCATTGCGGACAGGCCACCCGCTCTACGCCGAACAACGCGCGGCGGGAGCTCGCCGTCTTCGGCGGCGCGATGCCGTACTCCCTGAGCTTCCGGCGGCCGTCATCGCTCATCCAGTCGGTGGTCCAGGCCGGGGACAGCACGGTGCGCACTTTTGGATCGCGAAAGCCCTCGCGCTCCAGCGCCAGCTCGATTTCCAGTGTGATCATATTCATGGCGGGGCAACCGGAGTAGGTCGGCGTGATCGCGACCTCGACGCGGCCATCGGTCACCGCGACATCGCGGAGCACGCCGAGATCGGCGATGGTGAGAACCGGAATTTCCGGATCGACCACGGCAGCCACAACGTTCCATGCACGTTGCCGCAGATCGGTATCGTTGAGCACGGCGGTCACCATGTCGCACCCGGAAACGTCCGCTGCATCGATTGCAACTCGCTGAGCAGGTGCCCGAGATGCTCGCTGTGCCGGCCGCTGCGGCCGCCCTGCTGCATCCAGTCGCTTTTCGGCAAAGCCAGCGTCGCTTCGCCCACAACGGACAAAACCGTCTTGAGCCATTGCGGACGCAAGGTCGCGGGATCGACGGCGATGCCGGCGTCAATGAGCGCACGCTCGTTGTCATCCACCTCGAACATTTCGCCGGTAAAAGCCCAGAGATCGTCGACCGCCACTTGCGCGCGGGCGCGGCTCTCCTCGGTGCCGTCGCCGAGCCGCACAATCCATTCCGACGAATGCCGCAAATGATAGGCGCTTTCCTTCTCGGATTTCGCCGCGATCGCCGCCAGCGTCGCGTCGCTCGACTTCATCATCGCGCGCCAATAGAGGTCCGCGAATGCCGCATAGAAAAACTGCCGCACCATGGTGCGCGCGAAATCGCCGTTCGGCTGCTCCAGCAGCAGGAGATTGCGGTACTGCCTGACGTCGCGCAGGTAGGCGAACTTGTCCTCGTCGTTGCCCTTGCCCTCGACCCTTGCGGCGTAGCTATAGAGTTCGCGCGCCTGTCCGAGCAGATCGAGGCCCATATTGGCGAGCGCCATGTCCTCTTCCAGCATCGCCGCGTGACCGCACCATTCCGACAGCCGATGCCCCAGGATCAGCGCATCATCGGCGCGGCGCAGCGTGTACAGCACCAGCGGTGTTTCGGAGACCTTTATGGACGCGACGGTCATATTGCCTAACCTGCTTGTACCAGTATCCCCGTCGTCATTGCGAGGAGCGAAGCGACGAAGCAATCCATTCTTCCTTGGGCTATGGATTGCTTCGCTGCGCTCGCAATGACGACGGAGAGTTACATATGTCCGACTTCTTCGGGCACCTCGTAAAATGTCGGATGGCGGTAGATCTTGGATTCGGCCGGCTCGAACATCATGCCCTTTTCGGACGGATCGGATGCGGTGATCGCGCTCGACGGCACCACCCAGATCGACAAGCCCTCGCCGCGCCGGGTGTAGATGTCGCGCGCGGCCTGCAGCGCCAGTGTCGCATCAGAGGCATGCAGCGAGCCGACGTGCTTGTGGGCGAGACCGTTGCGGCTGCGAATAAAGACTTCCCACAGCGGCGTGTTCGGCGTGGCCATCATGCGGCTTGTGCCGCCTGCCTTTGCTTGCGCTTTTCGGCATAGGCTTGGGCTGCCTCGCGCACCCAGGCGCCCTCGTCGTGCGCGTTGCGCCGCGCCGCCAGCCGGTCGCGGTTGCACGGGCCGTTGCCGGCAAGCACCTGATTGAACTCGTTCCAGTCGATCGCGCTGTATTCCCAATTCCCTGCTTCATTCTGTTTCATGCCGGGATCTGGAATTGTCAGTCCCAGATATTGCGCCTGGGGCACCGTGGCATCGACGAATTTCTGCCGCAGCTCGTCATTGGAGAAACGTTTTATTTTCCATTTCGTCGAGGTGTCGCTGTGCTGGCTCGCTTTGTCGGGCGGTCCGAACATCATCAGCACCGGCCACCACCAGCGATCGAGCGCGCCCTGCGCCATCGCCTTCTGCTCTTCGGAGCCGCGCGCCAGCGTCAGCATGATCTCGAAACCTTGCCGCTGATGAAAGGATTCCTCCTTGCAGACGCGAATCATCGCGCGCGCGTAGGGACCGTAGGAGCAACGACACAGCGGAATCTGGTTCATGATCGCGGCGCCATCGACCAGCCAGCCGATCGCGCCAATGTCGGCCCAGGTCAGCGTGGGGTAGTTGAAGATCGAGGAATATTTCGCTTTGCCAGCCAGCATGAGATCGACCAACTCCTCGCGCGAGGTGCCGAGCGTCTCGGCCGCGGCATAGAGATAAAGCCCGTGGCCGCACTCGTCCTGCACTTTTGCGAGCAGCGCCGCCTTGCGGCGCAGCGACGGCGCGCGGGTGATCCAGTTGCCCTCCGGCAGCATGCCGACGATCTCGGAATGCGCATGCTGCGAAATCTGCCGCGTCAGCGTCTTGCGATAGGCCGCAGGCATCCAGTCGTTGGGTTCGATGCGCTCCTCGGCGTCAATGCGCGCCTGAAACTGCGCCGCGCGCGCGGCGTCTTCGATGTTGCGGTCTTCGGCTTCAGAGGTGTTGAGCGCTTGCGTGTACATGCCCGATCTCCCGAGACACGCGATCTAACATATAACAAAAAATATGGAACTCAAGGCATTTTTGTAACATAAATTCAGTCGCCGAACCGGCGCGCCAGCGCCCGGCCAGCCTTTGGCAAGGGGCCAGCTTCGTTGGTTCCGTAGCGGTCAAGCCATTGTTCGGACGCCGGAAGCAGCCCGCGATAAATCTCGCCGCAGAGCCCGCGCGCCGCCTGTCCCGGCCAATCGGCGGGCAGCAGAGCCGTCGGCAACAGCGGATCGCGCAGCACCACCCGCCGGTAATAATGGATCAGCAAGATCCGCGCGGTAAAGGCGTCGGCGTCCGCCAGGGGTTCGCGGCGGCCGATCCGGCTTCGCAATGGCTCAAACGTTTTCATGAACTTCAGATAGGCATCCGCGGTGCGGTGCAGCGGCCAGCTCTCGCTGAGCAGGCGGCGGCCGCTGTCGTCCTCGGCGGAGACTTCCAGCCGGATCGCGCCCACCGCTTCCTCCGGAATCGGGACACCCGAGGGCGCGATCCATACGCCAGGCAGCGGGCTGCCAAAGCCCGCATTTTTCAGCGCCTCGCGGGATGCGTCGCGATCGACGCTGTTGCCGATCAGCAGTAGCTCAAAGCGTCCGGTCCAGTCCGATGGCGGCGGATCATAGATGTGTTTGGTCGCGGCGTCGAAGGTTTGCCGTCCCCTCATTGCCAGCCGATAGAAACTGTTGCGGCCGAGCTTGTTGCGCTCGAGCCAGCCGTCGGTCGCGAGCCGCGACATCGCCGTGCGCACCACGCCGCTGTCGATGTCGAGTGCCTTAAAAAACTCCAGCAGCGTTCCGAGCCAGACCGAGCCGCCGCGGGGCACGATCGCATCGCCGAACACCGTGATGACGATGGAGCCGGTGCGCGAGGGTTCGCGCTTGAGCTGTTCGATGATGCGGGCAAGCGGATGCGCCATGCGAAACGCATAGCGCGTTTTCAGGGGCAGCAACAACGCAAGCCGACATGCATAGACGGGCACTTCCCCCTCGCCCCGCTTGCGGGGCGAGGTGAGCAAACGTCCCGACCGACTCTACCGGTTGGGATCGGGGTAGACCAGGCTGCGCCAGCCGCTGCGGTCGAACGGCGCCCACTTGCCTTCGGGCTGCGCCAAACGATCGGCGACGGCATAGACGACGGCGGGATGATGGCCCATGCCGCAATGGCTGCTTTCGACCTCGATGTTCTCGGAACGGGCGGATGGTTTTTCCATGCAGCCCCGCCAGGCGCAGATGCCATCGGTGCGGCTGAAGATCGCGGTGGTCGGCACCGGCGGCGTCGCCGAAATCGATCCGCCGAACCGCGGATCCTCGTCGTCGGCGCGGCGGCCGCTCGCCATCTCGTAGACGCGCCAGGCGTTGGTTGCCTTCGGATTGCCCGCGAACGGACTGCCAAGCGTGATCACCGAGCGCACGCGATCCGGCATCATCTTTGCCAGTTGGCGCGCGTAGACGCCGCCCAAGCTCCAGCCGATGAGGCTGATCTTGCGGTCATGCGTGTCGGTCAGCTCATGCACCAGATCGACCATCGCACGCTGCACGCCGTGGCGCGGGCCGAGGTTGCGGCCCTGACGCCAGCCGCTGACGGCATAGCCGCGGCTGTTCAGGAAGCTGCGCAGCGGACGGGTCGAAGTGTCGGAAGCGACCAGCCCGGGCAACACCAGGACCGGATGGCCGTCGCCCTTCGGCGCCAGGCTGAGCAGCGGCAGCGCGCCGAGAAACGCGCCGAGTTCGTGGATCGCCCGCCCCTCCATAAACATCAGGGTTCTGGACGGGGGGCGAAGCGTCTGGGCAGTGGCGGACATCGTAGCTCCTTTCAGGACCGGCCCCTTGAGTTTCGGCAGCCGACCAATGGACCAATAGGAAGACAAACCGCGTCGAATCGTTCCGCAACGCAACAATTCCTCATCAAGCTAGGGAACCGGGTTTCCCCTTTCAAGCCGCTCATAGTGACGCAGCAACGGATCGCCGCATCTAAAAGCCTTGCCGTGATTTAAAAGTCACAATAGCCGCAGCAGGAATTCGATCGAGTAGAGGCCCAAGCCGGCAAGGCCGCCGATCAGCGAACCGTTGAAGCGGATGTATTGCAGATCCTTGCCGATGTTGATTTCGATCAGCGAAATCAGCTGCGCCATGTCCCAGGCCTTGACCTGCTCCGAGATGAAGCTCGAGACGCCGCCTTTCTGGTCGGCGATAAAGCTTCTAAGCACGGCAACGAGGCCCTGGTTGATCTCGGAGCGCAACTCGGGATCGCCGGCGAGCGCCTCGCCGGCTTCCACGAACATCCTGGCGAGGTGATGCTGCAGCACCTGGGTCTCGCCGCTGGCGCTGCGTTCGATGAACGATCGCGTATTCGACCAGATATTTCGCGCGAGGTCGCCAAGTTCGGGACGCGCCAACAGGTCGCGCTTCAATCCGTCGATGCGATCGGCATAGCTGCGGTCGCTGCCGAGCCGGTCCACGAAGGTCAACACCATGCGATCGAACTCGCCGCGGAACGGATGGTCAGGATCGCTGCGAACCTCTTCGAAGAACGCGGTCGCGGAGGCGACGATCTTGTTCACCAGATATTTGTCGGCGCGATAGAGTTTTAACAGCGTCGGCAGTTCGCTGCGGATTTTCTCGCGGACCATCGCCATGGTTTCCGCTCTCGTCAGCGATTCATGAACGCCGCGCAGGATATCGTCGAGCAGCGCCTGATGACGCCCCTCCTTCACGAAGGCGCGCAGCGTGCCGGCGGCAAGTGGCGCGAGATCGATCGATTGCAGTTGGCTGGTGATCCTTCGGGCGATGAACGTCATCAGGCCCGAGGTTTCCGTCGCCGTGACCGCCTCCGGCAAAAGCCGCAGCGTGAAGCGGGCGAGATCGGTGCTGCGTTTGCGGTCGCGCAGCCAATCGGCAATGAAGGACGCGAAGTCGATCTGGCGCAGTTTTGCCTCGACCGGCGCGGCCTCGAGAAAATGCACTTCGATGAATTCGCCGAGCTTGTCGGCGATACGGTGCTGATTGCTCTGGATAATCGCGGTGTGCGGGATCGGCAGTCCCAACGGCCTGCGGAATAGCGCCACCACCGCGTACCAGTCGGCCAGTCCGCCGATCGTGGCGGCTTCCGCGAACGCTGCGACGAAGCCGAAGATCGGATGCACTGGAAGCAACACTTTCGCCGTCACGAACAATGTCAACGTGCCCACCAGCACCAGCGTCGCCAGCGCCTTGACGCGCCGCAATTCGGCGGCACGCGCAGCGTCGCCGGGCGCGTCGAACGAAGATGGGCCGGTTGAGGTCATGGCAGCTTTCGCAGCGGATAAAGTTTCGCGTTGGCACGACGATAGCAGTTTTACGTCATTGCGAGCGAAGCGAAGCAATCCATAGCAGCGTCGGCGCTCCATACTAGATTGCTTCGTCGCTTGCGCTCCTCGCAATGACGCGGGATGCGACGATAAGCGCGCTTCAAAAAGAAGGCCCGCATGAAGCGGGCCTCGAATGATAGCTATCCACTAAATGGAAGCGATCAGGCGGTCTTGTTATAGACCTTGGAGAAGTTGTCCTGAGCGGTCTTCGCACCGTCGGCGACGAGCTTGCCGAGATATTCGGTGGTGGACTTTGCCCGCGAGATCAACACTTCGCCGCGCGCACGGACCATATCGGACTGGATCTGGACCGCCTCGTTGAGCGACTTGGCGGACGCCAGCCTGTCGATGCCGGCGAAGAACGCTTCGGCGTCCTGATAGATCGCCTGCTGGATGTTACGGCTGATCTTGGCAGCCTCGCTGACGGAATCGGCGACCGCGGTCTCGATCACGGCAGTTACCTTCTCCGAACCCGCATGCAGATCGGCAGCGCGCTCCTTGGCTGTGCCGGCAGTCTTCTTCACGAACTCTCGGGCAGCCTCGGGAACTTCCAGGTTCTGGAGGTTCTTGAGCGCGTCGGTGACGGGCGCGAAAGCTTCCTTGACGGTGTTCAGCACTGAATTGGTATCGGTGGTCATTGGGTTCTCTCCATCCTCAGGTTTGAGCTATGGGCTCACCCCGTCCGGATTGGCCCGGGGCGTCATCGTTGTGACATAGTTGATGGTGCGGCGCAACATCAATGTTGCAACGCGATATCACGAATCCGTGATCAGCTTAGGTATTATGCAACCTGCCCGGTAAACCGGCTCAGTGCTGCACGGCCCCGGGCAGCCCATAGGCTTCCATCTGGGCCCGGACCTGCGCCACATTGTGCCCGAGCACGACAATATCGTGCTTTTTGCCGTCGACATCCCGCACATGGTCACGGAGCAGCGCCTCGGCCTTGAAACCCAGACTTTCGAACAGCGCGATCGCCGCCTGCTGATCGACCGTCATCTGCACCGACAGCTTCTCAAGCCCGGCCCCCAGAGCCAGCGCGAAAGTTTCCTGCGACAGTATCCGGCCTACGCCTTGGCCGCGGACGTCCAGCGAGACGACCATCCGGATCTCGCCGACATGCGGCGACCAGGACAAGGGATCGCGCACCAGCGTGCCGCAACCGACCACCTTCCCGTCCTTGACCGCCAGCAAGCTCGTGATCGCGCCGCGCTCGATCTCCTTGACCCATGCCGACAGCACTTTCGGCTGGCTGATATTGCGCGGCAGAAACAACAGATCGTGGGTCGGCAGCTTTTGCGCAAAGTCGAGCACGGCGGCTTCGTCGGCCTGCGACATCAACCGGAATTCGATCTCGCCGGCGTCGGTCGTCACGCGGCGCGGATAGGAGCGTGTTTCGCTGCTCATGTCGATCTCTCGCATAACCATGAATCGAGTTTCGGCCACAGCCGCTTGATGGCATTGGCGCCGGCGACAAGGCTGACGTGGCCGCCCTTCAGCATCACCTCTTCCTTGTCGGTGGAGCCGATCTTTCTTTTGAATCAGCGGCTTGGCGGCGTCATAGGGAACGATGTGATCGTGCTCGGCGACCGCGTGCAGCACCGGCACCGTGATCCTGGAAATATCCGCCTTGCGGCCACCGACCGACATGACGTCGTTGTAGAGCTTGTTGTCCCACATCAGGTCCTTGGTGATGGTGCGGAAATATTCGCCGGCCAGCGGCAGCGTGTCGGTGGCCCAGCGATCGAACATGCGGTACGACTTGACGAACTCGTCGTTCCAGATGTTTTCCCATAATTGCACCTGGCCCACAGCGCGCGACGCCGGCCGCAACATATCGAATGACGACAGGATCATCTCGGGCGGAACGTTGCCGACGCTGTCGATCAGCCGGTCGACGTCGAAATAACGCCGGTCCGAGAAATTCTGGAACAGCTTCATCTCGCGGAAATCGACCGGGGTGGTGAAGCAGATCAGATTCTTCATCGGTCCGTCGGCGAAGATCGAACCATAGAGCAGCGACAGCACGCCGCCGAAGCAATAGCCGATCACCGTGACGTCGGTTTCGCCGGAATCGCGCTGCACGCGGCGGACGCAATCCGGAATGAAGTCGAGGACGTAGTCCTCCATCCGCAGCGACTTCTCTTCCGGTTTCGGCGCGGTCCAGTCCAGCATGTAGACGTCGTAGCCGCGCTTCAAGAGAAATTCGATAAAACTCTGGCCCGGCACCATATCGAGGATATAGCCGCGGTTAGTGGTCGCCATCACGATCAGGATTGGCACCCGGTAGATCTCGTCGGCGATGGGCCGATAGTGATACAGATTCATCGTGCCGCGGACGTGCAGGATATCCTTCGGCGTCGATCCGAGCGACGGGCCGGACGAGGCGATATATTCAACACCTTTGATGCTGCGCTGGATCGCGCGTTGCACCTCGGACTGGATCCGATCCGGGATCGACGTCAGATCGAGGCCCGCGAGACTTAGCCCAGCGCTGGCGTTCATTTTTTCTCTCCGCCCGCGGCCGGCGGACGCCTGGTGCGCGGCGGCTTGGGCGCGGCCGGATATCCGCCTTCCGGCGCTGCGGAGTTGTTATGGAGCTGATGCAACAGGACCTTGATCTCGTTCAACTGGCCTTCGATCGATTGCAGCCGCTCGGCCATGCCGACCATCTGCGCCCGGCTCGGCAGATTCATGCTGACGAGATATTTCTCCATCAACTCGCCAAGCTGCTTTTGCGCACCCGCAGTGGCTCCGCCGACCTGGTTGACGACCCTGCTGAATTCCGGCGACGCCATCGCCTGATTGGCGAAGGCATTGAATCCCTTCTCCATCTCGCCGATCATGTTTTGCCAGATCGCGACCGGATCGTTGCTCTTGTCTGCCACTGGCGTCCTCCAGCATGATCGCGAGGGCTTTGGCGCCCCGCCTGTTTTGTCATACCACACTGTTGCGACAAGACGGTCAACATTGCGGGCGTCGATTTTGCCGCTTCCCCGCTGTCAGAGAGCCTTCTGCGGCGCGAAAAACCGTGTCATAGAGGCCTCATCGCAATACCATTCTGCGAGCCAGGGGAATAGCCAAGGTGAATGCATCAGCCCACCAGCCGCCGCGGATCGCCCGCGCCAACGGCATCGACCTTTGCTACGAAATCTTCGGCGACGCCGCAGCGGAGCCGATGCTGCTGATCATGGGGCTGGGCGCTCAGATGATCCATTGGGATGACGATTTCTGCCGGCAACTTGCGGCGCGCGGGTTTCGCGTGATCCGGTTCGACAATCGCGACATCGGCAAATCCAGCAAGCTGACCGGCGGCAAGCGCCTGACCCCGGTTGAACTGCTCAAGCTGCGGTTCCTGAAGATCCCGGTGGCCGCGCCCTACAAGCTGCGCGACATGGCGGAGGACGTGATCGGCCTGATGGATGTGCTCGGCATCAAGTCGGCGCATATGGTCGGTGCGTCGATGGGCGGCATGATCGCCCAGGAACTGGCGATCTCGTTTCCGCAGCGGGTGCGCTCGCTCACCTCGATCATGTCGACGACCGGCAATCCAAAAGTACCGCCGCCGACCCGCGAGGCCTCCGCAATGCTGATGGCCCCGCCACCGACCACCAAGGAAGAGTATTTCGAGCGCTTCGCGCAGACCTGGAAGATCCTGCGCGTCGGCAGCTTCCCGCAGGACGAAGCGCTCGATCGCGCCCGCGCCGGACGCACTTTTGAGCGCGGTCTCAATCCGGCCGGCGTCGGACGGCAGCTCCGCGCGGTCCTCGCCTCAGGCAGCCGCAAGCAGCGGCTGGCATCGGTCAAGACGCCGACGCTGGTGATTCACGGCACCGTCGATCCCCTGGTGCGCCCCGAGGGCGGCAAGGACACCGCAGCCTCGATATCAGGCGCGAAACTCCTGATGATCGAAGGCATGGGTCACGCGCTGCCGATCCGGATGTGGCCCCAGATCATCGACGCGATCGACAAGCACGCCCATGGGGCGAGCGCGAAGGCGTTGCATTAGGAGGGTCCGATGAAACTGGAAGGCGGATGCTATTGCGGCGATGTGCGCTATGTGGCCGAAGGCGAGCCGATGATGAAAGCACAATGCCACTGCCGCGAATGCCAATACATCAGCGGCGGCTCTCCCAACATGTTCATGCTGATGCCGCCCGCCGGCTTCGGCTATACCAAGGGAACGCCCAAGCAATTCACGCGCAGCGATCTCGAGGGAGCCGTGACGCGGGAATTCTGCGCCGAATGCGGCACGCATATGGTTACGCGGCGGCCGGGTTTGCCCGCGGTGATCTTAAAAGTCGGCACGCTCGACGATCCCAGCCTGTATGGCAGCCCGCAGATGGCGATCTTCACCATCGACAAGCAAGCTTTCCATCAGATCCCCGAAGGCTTGCCGAGCTTCGAGCGAATGCCGAAACGGTAAAAATCTCTCGTCGTCCCGGCCAAGCAAAGCGCGCGCCGGGACCCATAACCGCAGCCAGATCGGCTGGGCATGCTGGAGCGACATCCGATGCAATTACTAACATCGGTGGTTATGGGTCCGCGCTTTCGCGGGGACGACCACGATTAAAATCCAGTGTTACCCGCCCGCCCAGACGTCGAGCACATAGCGATTCTGGGTGCCGAGATTCTCGATCCAGCGCAGCCCCGCATCGGCATCGGCGCCTTTGCGCTCGCGATAGATCGCAACCAGCGCGGCCTTGACGTCGGGCTCCATCTTTCCGCCGTCGCCGCAGACGTAAATGATCGCGCCGTTTTCGATCAGACTCCCAATGCGCTTGCTCTCGGCCGCGACCAGGTTTTGCACATAGGTTTTTGGGCCCTGCGCGCGTGAGAACGCGGTGTGCAGTTCGGTGATGCCGCTGGCTTCGAAGGCTTTCAACTCGTCCGCGTAGAGAAAATCCTGATCGGGATGGCGGCAGCCGAAGAACAGCATTGCAGGGCCGAGGTTCGCGCCTTTTTCCTTGAGCGCGGCGCGCTCCTGCAGGAAGCCGCGGAATGGCGCCAGACCCGTTCCGGGGCCGATCATGATGATGGGCACCGAAGCATCGTCAGGCAGCCGGAACCCGGCCTTGGTTTCGCGCACCGTGGCGTGGATCGTCTCGCCTGCGCGGCGCCCGGCGAGATAATTCGAGCAGATGCCTTTGTAGGCGCCGCGTCCCGAGCTCGCTGGCCCTTCGACGACGCCGACAGTGACGCTGCAGCGCGAGGGATCGCCGGACGGCGATGACGAGATCGAATAGTAGCGCGGCGCCAACAGCGACAGCATTTCGAGATAGGCGTGGAACGGCAACTCACAGGCCGGATGTTCCTCCAGCAGGTCGAACACCGATTTGCGCTTGCCGAGGATGTCCAAGCGATAGTGTTCTGACGAGCCGGCATCGTCGCCGACATAAGCGAGCAGTTTTGGCTTTGTCACCGGACAACGCGTGTGTTCGGACATGATCTGGATCTGCTTGCGGGTCGCGACCTGCTGCAATTCGACGAAATCGGTCAATAGCCGCCCGACCGACACCGTGTCGCCGACCGGCAATTGCGCGCGCCGGCCCTCCGCGACCTGCAAGCGGATTTGATCTGCGGGGAGAAAGCCGAAGCGGCGCGCCACGGAATCCACCAGCGCCGGATCGTTACGTGGCACCACGCTGAGATGATCGCCGACGCGGTAGGTGATGCTAGAGGGCAGTTGCACCTCGATGTGCCGGGTCGACCGATCAGAGGCGTTGGCGCCGGTCTTGTTCTGCAGTTCGGCGTTGACCAAGACCTTCATCGGCGCGACGCCGCCGAGCGCGACGATCGCATTGACCGCTGATGGAGCCACCGGCTCGATCTTGTAAAGCGGTTCGTCCTCGGCGCTGCGGCTGAAATTCGAATCGATACCGAATTCCTTGGTCGCCAGCGGCGCGAGCTTGGCGAACCAGCTTTCGAATTCGCCATCGAGATCGCCGCGGGCGTCGCCCTCGCCGCGCGCGTAGACGCCGCGGGCGCCGTGGGCCGCCAATTGTTCGTCGATCATCCGCGGGATCGACTGATAGGTCGCGGCCCAGTCGCTGTTGCCGCAGCCGAACACCGCGTAGCGCACTTTCGAGAACGCATCCTTCGGCAGGTCGCGGCCGAGCCATTTGACGAATTGCGTGGCGTTGTCGGGCGGCGCGCCATTGTACGAGGCGCAGAAAATCAGGACGCCGCCCTGCTCCGGCAGTTTGCCGACGACGTCATCGAGGGCTGCGAGTTTTGTCGCGAAGCCGTTGACCTCGGCGAGATCGGCGACCCGGGTTGCGAGTTCCTCGGCGGTCCCGAGGTTCGATCCATAAAGCACCAGCAGCGGCGTGTTGTGTCCCGGACGCGTCCGCGCCCGTGGCGTCGGCGCGCCAGTCGATACAGCCGCCGTGGCCGTAGTTCGGCCGGCGTAAGTGCCGCGATCCTTGTCGGTACGCGGCCGCACCTTGATCTTGAAGCCGTCAGGCTTGATCGTCAGCGTCTCCTTCAGATGCATCTGATAGCGCTGATGATCGATCAGCTTGAAACGCTGCAGGATCATGCCGATCGCGAGCGCGGCCTCATGCATCGCAAAGCCACGGCCGATGCAGGCGCGCTGGCCGTTGCCGAACGGCTTCCACGCGTTGACCGGGCGCGCCGCCTCGGCTTCGCGGCTGAAATTTTCCGGATCGAAGGCGTCGGGATTGGGCCCCCAGACCGACGGGTCGCGATGCAATGCCAGCGGAAGGACCAAAACAAATGTGTTCTTCTTGAGCTTGTACTTGCCGCCAATGGTCTCGTCCTTCAGCGGCGAGATGCCATAGGCCGGCGCGGGCGGCCACAGCCGCAAGGCTTCCTTCAGAATCTGCGTGATGTAGGTGAGCTGCGTCACCTGCTGATAGGTCGGCTTGGCATCGATGTCAGATCCAAGAACCCGGTCGACCTCATCATAGGCTTTCCTGAGAACCTCCGGATGCTTCAACAGCGCATAGAGCGTGCAGGACAACATGCCGCTGGTCGTCTCGTGTCCTGCGATCAGGAAGGTGTTGATCTGGTAGCGGATGTTGACGTCATCGAGCTGCTCGCCGGTGGCGCGATCGACGCCGGTCATCATGGCGCCGAGCATGTCCTTGTTGTCCGCGGCGGCTTCGGCGTTCTTGCGGCGCTCGGCGACGATCTCGTCGACCATCTTGTTCATGAAGGCGACGTCACTTGCGAGGTCGCGGTTGCGGTTGCGCAACCACAGCCCTTCGAGCGGAAGGCCGCG
>WNFJ01556353.1_pt2 | contig 24345 bp, 21 predicted proteins | sample 5400461 | NCBI WGS metagenome assembly WNFJ01 (sample SAMN13153349, study PRJNA577476) | soil metagenome | isolation source: 115 cm saprolite on Douglas fir-dominated hillslope | place: USA:California | collected 2013-09-17
CGCCGCGGGCTTGCATTTCAACGGCCTGCCTTCTGAAAACGACCTGTCACGCCTCGTACATGTCTTCGCCAAGTCCGTCATCCCGGGCAGCGACCAGATCCGCGGGCAGAGGATCACGCTCCTCGACGACGCAGACGCCTATCAGATCGGCAAGGCACTGGGAGGGATGCTCGTGGCGTCCGTGACCGGCCGCACCACGAACTACGTGAGTGGTGGGGAGCGGAACTCGCACCAGGGACCGCCCGGTGGCAACATCGTCGCCGCCGTCGTCAGGGCTGATGAGTCTTGATCAGCTCCCGCCGGCTGTAGAGAGCGAACCGCGTTCCAAGCAGGTGCACGATGGGCCGATCCAGCGTAGACGACAGTTCGTTCAGGTAGGCATAGATCCCGGGGTAGTAGGTGTAGTCGTCCCACACGATGGTGCCCGTGCTCGAGAGCATCTTCAGCGCGGACTCGGTGTCAGACCTGACGTAGCTGTAGTTGTGGCTGGCGTCGACGAAGGCAAGGTCCACAACGCCCGCGAAAGGCGAGTAATCGAAGGCGGCCGAGTCGCCGAACAGCTGCGTGATCCGGCCTGCCTCGGGCGTGCCATGGAACCTGGCCCCGCGGTCCCAGCCGACGAAGTATTCGGGGTCGGTCACCTCGAAGCTGGTGCGCCCCACCACGTCGAGGTCGGGAAGGTCAAGAGTGAACACTCGGAGCGCCGGATCGTTGTGCGCGAGCAGCCACGCCGTATCTCCGCGAAACGTACCGATCTCGAAAACCGTGCGGCAGCCGAGCAGCTTGCACAGGCCGCACAGAACAAGAGAGTCGGGCCGCGTCGCATCGCCCTCGACGACGATGTCCGCAAGGCCTCTGATATCCGCCGGACGCACGTTCAGGATTTCGGGTGCGGCGAACCGTTTGACGTCGATCCACACCTGCTTGAAAAGCAGGTCCCGCGCGGCCCGCGGATCGCGGAAGACGTTGCGCACCAGGCCGCTGATGACGCCTGGCATCACGTGGCGGTTGGTGATGCGCCGGGCGGGCGGGCTCTCCGTCGAGACCGTGGGCCTAGCCCGCACTCTTCTCGATGGGTACCAGTCCTGGCCTGGCGGCCAGCCCGGCCACGGACCTGCGTCTGACCACGCCGCGGGCAGTGCGGAGAAGGGCCATGGCGAGGTCGCCCGCGACTGGTAGGGGATCCCGGAGATCGAACACCGAAAAACCGGTGGTGCCTCGCAACGACGCGACGTACTCGCGCGGCGAGACCGTGCCCGCAAACATGCTTTGCAGGCCCGCGGGCACATCAGTCAACACTCGGATCCAGCGCCGGCCATAGCGCGGCTCGACAGACGGCAATGGGCGGCCCAGCGCGTGCTCATACTGCATGCGCGGAAAGTCCAGGCCGCAGGCGATGCATAGTGCGTGCCAGCCCCAAGGCCGTGGATTCACATCGACGAGCTTTGGCCGGCCGTCGCGCCTGTCCTTGATGAACTCGACTTCGACCATGCCGGTCAGGCGCAAGCGACGCAAGATCCTCTCCGCGGGCTCGATCAGGCCTGGCACTTCGAGGGCTTCGACGAAGCTGCTGCTGAGGCCGTAGTCGATTGGGAACTGGCGGGTTCGCCTCGCCGTCATTGCCGCGACGACACGACCATTCTCGCTGAACGCGGCCACCGAGTACTGCGCCTCGGCATCGACGATCTCCTGCACCATGATCTGATCGCGCGGAATGATCCGGGCGGCGAATCGGTAGCGCTCGAGAAGGTCTTGGCGGTCCCTCGCTGGTAAGGCTTTGCGGCCGATCGAGTACTGCATCTGGATGGAATTGGCGGGCTTGACGATCACCGGGAACGAGATTTCCATCTGGGCAAGGTCGTTTTCGTCCAGCGGGTACCACGTGCGTGGATGTTCCACCGAGGCGTCGTCTGCCGCCTCGTGGAGCAGGCGCTTGTCGTAGGTCCATCGCAGCGTAGGCCACGCTTGCGTCACGAGCCTGTAGGTGGGCGCGAGCTCGTCGTGATGGCGCGCAATGAGTTCCAGGACCTCGTCTTGTGCCGGCATGAGGACCCACCCCTGCATCTGGTCGCGACCAGCCAGGTGCAGCAAGAAATCCAGGAAGTCTTCGCCGAACATCGGGCGTCGCCACCGGTACTTCCTGGTCACAAAGCGCGAGAACCAGGCGGACCGGGGAAGGTTGTCCACCAGCGCGACCCGGACCCCGAGCCGGGCCAGGCTGCGCACAACGCCAAGAGCCTTGAAGTCACTGCCAAGGAGCAGAACGCCGGGGTCTTGCTGCGACAACGTCAAGCCGCCTCCGCCACTCGCCACGCGACCTGACGCGCCGCCACGCGTGCCCCGGCCACAAACCGACAGATCGGCCCGAAGCTCCAGCCGGCAAGGCCGCCCACGAAATGAAGCCGTGGCACCGACGACTCGAACCACTGGTTGAGGACTGGATAGCCATTGCTCGCACTGACCTGTCGGCGCAGCGATGGGTCGAGGAACGGGATGGTATCGAGGCGCGGCCTGTAGCCGGTTCCCAGCATCAGATGGTCGATGCTGCGCTCGGTTCCATCGCTGAGGCGAAGGCGAAGCCCGTCGGCCTCAGGCTGGACGTCGAGGATCGACGCGCGCGGCGTGGTCCGGATCTTGCCGTCGACACGCGGCTTCAGCCACGAAGCGCCTGCCGGGCGCACCGCGCGCGTGTGGATCCTCTGCCGCAAGCCCGCCGGCAGACGGCTCATCAGGAGAGGGGCTCCGCACAGCCAGTTCAGCCCGGGCGGGCCGACATCGGTCGGCGGATAGAAGAGGGTCTTCAGCACACCGCCATGCCTGTAGAGCTTGCGGCTGATCCAGCGCACGGGGCCGCGTGAGATCAGTTCCACGTTGGCGCCGGCCTCATGGAGGAACGCTGCCGACTCGAGCGCGCTCTGACCGCTGCCCACGACAGCAACGCGAGCGTCGTGAAACGGCTCGAAGTCAGTGTGCTCACTCGTGTGGCTGGCCAGATTCGCCGGCAGGTCTCGAGCGAACTCCGGCCTGTACGCGAAGCTCCGCACGCCGATGGCCACGACGACGGTGTCCACCTCGAGCATTCGGCCGTCCGTCAGCCCGAGCTGGAATCGCCCGTCAACATGCGAGAGCCGGCTGACGCACGTGTTCTCCAGCTCAGGCACCGCTTGTTCTTGAAACCATTTCGCATAATCGAGGAAGAAAGTGAGCGGGATCGGTCGATCAACTGCGATCTGCGCAGATTCGTGGAAGCGATCGAGCGTGAAAGCGAAGTCAGGATCGGCCAGGCTGGACGCGCTCCAGACCGATTTCAAACACATCCGCTTCGGCATGAAGCGCCACGACTCCATCGGCATGCCGAACACTCGACTGGATATGCGCCGCTTGCGAAGGTGCGCGGCAATCGACAGGCCGTAGGGGCCCGCGCCGATCACCGCTACGGTCTTGGAAGGCGAGTTGGCAAGCGCCATTCTTTGCGTGTTCGCGGTTAAACGTAAGCCGACCACGCCACGGCGAAGAATGGGCATTGCGACTTCGGCCGCAACGGGCCGAGCAGTCTCGAGGGCCGGATGTCCCATGCCATTGAGGGTTTCGCCCATTTCCCGCGCTAGAACCGGCATGTAGCCTCCGACGAGGAGGAGGCGACTTGGTGCCTGTCAAAAACGATCTCATCGGCAGCTCGCACGTCCCTCCGACCATTTGAGAGAAACCTCACCTATCGACCACGAGACCGGCCGGATCTCCGCCACGCCGAACGGGAATGCCGGCCTGGTGACGATGACTGCTTCTCACTCCCCGGGAACTCCCGACCGAGCACGGAAGACGGTCGGAGACGCGATGCGCCACCGATGGCGGCTCATGACGCTGATCGTCCTCCTCTTCGTCGGCCTGGCGGGCCTGGCCTCGATCGTGAGGGCTCCCACCTACCAGGGCACGGCAATCCTGTTTCTGGACGAACGGTTCAATTCCTCCCAGGGCTTCGATCTCGCTCTCCAGGCAGGCGAGCTCATGAGCCACCACTACATTCAGATGGCAACCAGCAGGCCGGTGCTTGGCGCTGTGTGCTCCGGCCCAGACGCCACAGCTGTGGCCTCGAACGGTCCTTGCACGCCGGCGACTCTGGCCGGGCGGGTCAGCGCGGCAACCCTCACAGGCACCAGCCTGATCGCGATAAACGCCACCGGGCCGAGCCCCACCGCCGCCGCCACTCTCGCCACGGATGTCGCGCAGGGCGTCATCGACCAGGACGGTCAGGAGATCGCCCAGATGCTCAAGCCGCAAAGCGATTACCTCGATTCGGAGCTTCGGCGGCTGACTACCGCAATCCAGGCCGGCGGGACTCCGGCCCAGCTGAACCAGCTGCAGAGCGAGTACGCCGCGACCTACACGCAGCGCCAGAACCTGGCGCTGGAGCAATACCGGCTCGCGGGTAACCTGGCGTTGATCCAGCCCGCCGACCCGCCAGTCAAGCCAACGGATCCGGACCCGAAGAAATACCTGCTGGCCGGCCTGATCGCAGGGGCCATCGTCGCTTTTGTCGGGGCGCTGGGCCTCGAACTTCGCGACGACCGCCTGCGCGAGCCGGAGCAGCTGGCTCGGGCCGCCGGGGCTCGATTCGTGATGTCGGTGCCTGCATCGCGGAAAGGCGCATCGACCCCGGGCGCGCTGGCCTACACCGGTTTGCTTGCCATGCACCCGCGCCTGCATACCCTCCTGGTCGCCGCCGCCTCGGCAAGCGACCAGGCGGAGGTAGGAGCAGAGCACCTCGCGGCGGTGGCTATCGAAGCGGGCCAGGGGGTGCAGATCGTCCCCGCCACCAAAGCCGATGCCGAGGTGCCGGGGGAGCCCGTCGACCTGAAGATATTCGCGGCGCCGTCGCTGGACGCAAGTGCGCGGGCGGTCCTGCTGGCCCGTTCGAGCGATGCGGCCGTGGTGGTAGCCACCAAAGGCGTCACACGTTTCGCCGATGCGGAGCGCACCTCGGCCCTGCTGAGATCGGCCGGTACGGACGTGGTCGCGGCGATTTTGCTCCCAAAGGCAAAGCGGGTCGGGTCCAACGGCAAAGGCGCGCACCTGTGATCCCAGCCCCACTCGTAGTGCTCGCCTGGGCGGATTTTCAGCCGCGCACCGTCGGCCTGGCTCGCGCTCTAGGTGGCGAGCCGCTCTTCATCCGCAGCCGACAGCTGGCGGTGCACCGACGCCTGGTCGCGATTCGTTACCTGGTTCACGCACTCGAGACATGGCGCCGCCTTAATAGTCTGAACCCGCGGCGGTTGGTGGTGGTCACGCCGCCCCTGCCGGTGGTGCTCCTCGCCTGGGCATGGTGCCGGATGCGTGGGAGAGTCTTCGCGGTCGACAGCCATACAGGGGCGTACCAGGGCCACAAGTGGGGCTGGTCTTGGCGGCTCCACCGCTGGATCTTCCGCCGCGCCCGAGTCGTAGCTATCCACACCGAGGAGGAGACCGAGCAGGCGCGGGCCTGGGGAGTGAACGCCCTGTGGGTGCCTGATGACCTTCCCAGCACAGGCGAGGCTGCTGTCGTGTCACGCACCTCCAGGCCGCGGATCGTTGTTGCGGGCAGCTTTGACGACAATGAGCCCGTCTCTAAGGTGCTGGCTTCCGCCGCACTCTTCAGCGAGGCCGAGGTCCGCCTCACCGGCGATCCAGCCCGCCTACCTTCCGGGGCGCTTGCCGGGGCACCGGCCAATGCCGTCTTCACCGGCTACCTGCCTTATGACCGTTTCCTTGGCGAGCTCGCGGTCGCGGACGTCGTGGCCGTTTTCACGGCCGACGATGCCGAGATCACGTATCGCCTCAACCGCGCCTCTTCTGAAGCCATCGGCCTGGGCCGTCCCCCCGTCCTTTTCGACCTGCCTGGGAACCGCAAGCGCTTCGGCGCGGCCGCGGTACTCGCGGGTACGGATCCGGCCTCGATGGCCGCCGCGCTACGAGGAGCAGTCATCCGACGGGGAGAACTTGCCGCGGCGAGCCGCCGGCTCCGGGCGCAGATCGAGAAGCAACGCCGGCGGGCCATCGCGCGGCTTCAGGCCGCCCTTGAAGAGAACGGCGACGCCACCGCGAGGGAGGCCGGATCGGTTCTCCTCGTCACGCAGCACCCGTTTCCATTCCACACGACCATCCGCCGCAACGTTGAGCGCCTCCTCGACGACGGAGCCTTCGTCGACCTCGTCTGCATGGCCAGCACGAACGTGCCCGACTGGAAAGCCGAACGTAAGCGGCTGCGCGTATATCGAATCCCCCTCAACCACCGGCGCTCGGCGCCCCTCCGCTACGTCTTCGAGTACCTCGCCTTCCTGATCGCCGCGTTGCCCTTGAGCTGGTTCCTCTCTTTCCGTCGCAGTTACTCGGTTGTCCAGGTCGACACGCTGCCCGACATTCTCGTCTTTGCCGCTCTCGTGGGTCGCTGGCGGGGCGCCAGGGTTGTGCTGAACATGCTCGAGTTCACGCCGGAGATGGTTGCGTCGCGGCTGAGCCTCGCACCTACACACCCGATCGTCCGCTTCGCCACATGGCTGGAAACGATGGCTACCGGAGTCGCAGACCATGTCATCGTGCCCAGCGTCGTCTGCAGCCGGATCCTCCAGCGTCGCGGTGTTCCCCCGGCGAAGATTTCGGTGGTCCCGAACATCGTCGACATGCAGCCGGCCGCCGCCGGCTCCAGTGCGGAATTCGGCGCGCCGGTGCTCATCACCCATGGATCGCTCATACGGCGGTACGGCGTGCAGGTTGCGATCCGAGCGCTCGCCGACCTGCGCCGTGATTGGACAGACCTGACGCTCACTGTCCTCGGCGAGGGCGAATACAAGCCGGAGCTGGTCGAGCTGGCGCGTGAGCTTGGGATCGCCGACGCCGTTCGGTTCCAGGATTTCCTGCCCTGGCCGGATGCAATGGCCGAGGTGCGCAAGTCCACGCTCGGCCTGGTACCGGTGATCGCAGACGGTTATGGAGAGCTGATGCTGCCTACAAAGCTATTCGAATACGCCACCCACGGGATACCGGTGGTCAGCTCGCGGTTGCCGACGATCGCAGAGTACTTTCCGCCGGACGCGGTTGCGTATTGCACGCCTGGCGATGCGCCTTCGCTTGCGGCCCAGGTAGACATGTTGCTGCGTGACCCAGCTCGCAGGCGACAGCAGGCGAATCGGGCCGGCGAGGTTGTCACCGGCCTCGCCTGGGGCCGCATGTCACAGCGTTACCTCGAAGCCCTGGGCCGGGCGCCGGCCGCGCAGCCGGCGTAAGCACGGCGACGATGGGCGTCTCCCCGGCGGAGCTCGGCATCGCGGGACTGGTGGGCTTGCTCGTGGTCGGGCTGACCGTATGGAGGCCGGCCGCCGGCTGTGCGGTGTTCGCGCTGGCGGTGCCACTGACCGCAGGCCTGGGTCGGGGTACAGTCATCCCTTTCCTCCGTCCGAACGAGGCCCTCGCCTTGCTCGTGCTGCTAGGCCTGGCCGCCAATCACCTCCGGCGGCCGCGGCCACTGGCCTTCAACGGGCTGGACCTGATCGTGGCCGGTTTCGCGCTGGGCGAGGTCCTCATCCCGTGGCTGGTCCTGTTCCTGGGCACGACCCCGGCCAACCAGAACAACTGGCGCACCGTTCTCTCGCCGATCCAGTACCTGATCGTCTACGTGCTCTTCTCCCGCTCTGACCCGTCGCCGCGCAACCTGCGGCTAATGCTCAACCTCGTGATGCTGGCCAGCATCGTGGTGGCGGTAGTGGCCATAGCCGAACTGCTGAACGCAGGCGCGAGGAACTTCATAGGCGCCTACTATCCGACCCCGCCGTGGCCGAGCTGGGATCCCGTATATCGGCCCGCCTCTCTGCTTGGGCCCTCATGAACTGCGTTCTCGCGCTGGCGCTCGCCACCACTCGCGCCCCCGGCTTCGCCGGCGGGTGGCTGAGCCTTGTCATGATCGCCAACATCGCGGCCCTGCTCACCAGTGAGACCTGGGCCCCGTTGGTCACGCTGCCTGTCGCAATGCTCGTCGTTCTATTCCAGGGCCGCAGGTTCTCACGTCAGCTGGTCGTGGTCTTGGGCGCGGTGGGAATCTGCTTGGTCGTCCTGTGGCCGGCAATCGCGGGCCGCGTCGACCAGCAGCAGCTTTTCGGCAGCGGGAGCGGCCTCCAGCTGCCCGCGTCGATGGCGACTCGCATCCGCTACTGGCAGGAGTTCTTCCTTCCGGCAGCAGCCCACCATTTCTGGCTGGGAACCGGGACGACGCTGGCGAGCGAGGTGCCTCAGCAGCTGGGGCTCAACGTAGACAACGAGTACCTGTTCGCTGTCTTCCGGGCCGGCGTGTCGGGGCTCGTCCTCCTCATCGGCGCCTTCATCGCACTGGCTGGGATCGCCTGGCGCGAGCGACGGAATCCCGACCCGATGACGCGCGCGCTCGCTGCCGCGTGCACGGCATCCGTGGTCACACTCGCGATGGTCGGACTCACCTCTCAGTACCTGACGTTCACGGCGGTCTCACAGATGTTCTGGATGCTGATTGGGCTGTTTGCCGCGCGCCGATCGCCGTCCCTCACGTATGTCGACGAAGGTTCCCCCGCACAGGCGATTCAACAGGCAGCCCGACTTGAGGCCGCCCGAGCCTGGCGCTGAGATGGGCCACCTTTTGCCCAAGCGAGAGATCGCCTTCTCCTCGGCTGTCGCGTTTACCGGCCTGACGGTCGCGCGCGTGCTCGGGTTCCTCTTCTCCGTTGCCGCCGCTCGCATCCTCGTGCCGGGCGACTACGGGCGTGTCGCGTATGCCTTGGCGATAGCCGCATTGGCCTCGGTGATGCTGTCCAGCTCACCAATCGGCCTCTCGCGTTTCCTGGCGCGTGAGACCCAGGACCGTTTCCGGCAACAGGAGCACTTCAGCAACTGGATTGGGGTAGTCGGGCTGCTCCTCGGCGCCAGCCTCCTCGTCGCCGGACCGATCTCGGCGGCCGCGGGCCTAAGCCGGTGGTTGGCCGTCGGGGTCGGCACAAACCTGATCGGAACCGCAGTGCTCGAGACCTACAGGGAAGTGCAGCGAGGCATGGGCCGGTACGGTCTGCAGGCAGTCTTCTACAGCCTCGCCAACCTGATTCAGCTGGCCGGAATCCTTGTTGCCGCGGCTTTCGGCTTAGCCTCGCCCGCGCTCTTCGTCGTCGTTTACGGCTGTTCCAGCCTGGTCGCATGCGTGTTGATGGAGTTGACGGCACCCGTCGGCCTTCGGTTCGTGCGCCGCTCAGTGAGTCGGGAGCGGATGCTGGTGGTCCTCCGGTTCATCTGGCCCCTGCTTCTCCAATCCGTGTTCTTCGCGATCTGGTTCAACGCGGACCTGGTGATGGTGCAGCACTTGCTCCCGGCTGCTTCGACGGGCGATTACGCGGCCGCGAAGACGCTTGCCAATGCGGTCTGGATGGCTCCTGCCGCGATCAGCATGGTGTTGCTGCCGCAGGTGGCGCGACTGCCTGAGGATGCGGTTCGCCGCCGGCTTCCCGGCTTCGTCGGTTTCGGGGCGCTCGTGACCATGCCTGGGGTATTCGCGCTGGCTTTGGTGGGGCGGCCTCTGGTCCTTGCCATCTTCGGCAACGCCTACCCGGACGCGACAACTCCGCTGGTGCTGATCGGCCTCGGCATGGCCATGCACGGCCTCTACCTTGTTTTCTTTAGCATCTGGGTAGGCCTCGGGCGCCCACTGATCGACCTCGTCGCGACCGCGGCGGGTATGAGCACCACCGTTGCCGTCGCCTTTTTCCTGATCCCCTTCGGCGGCCTCGCCGGTGCGGCGATCGCGTTCGCGTTCGGCGCCGGGGTTAGGCTCGGCGTGATCAGCGGGTTCACGGCCTGGTCTCTCTACCTCCGCCCTTCGCGACCCATGAGCGGGACGGTCACGACCTTGGTCCCGGAAACGCCCATGGTGGCTGCCGCTCAGGGTGGGAGAGACTCGATCCGTTTGGATGGTGACGCGGCTAACGCCTGAAACGCGAGAGGAGCCCGCCTCAACCCTGATCCCGATCGCTCGCCCTCAACTGGGACTCGAGGAAGAGGCCGCGGTGATCGAGGTGATGCGCTCGGGCGCACTTGCGCAGGGCGAGCGGGTCTACGCCTTCGAGCGTGAGTTCGCAAGACGGGTGGGGGCTCGATTCGGCGTGGCGACCTGCAATGGAACCGCCGCGCTGTTCCTGGCCCTCAAGGGCCACGGGATCGGACCCGGTGACGAGGTCATCACCAGCCCCCTGACGTTTATCGCCACTGCCAACGCGATCTCGCACACGGGTGCGACGCCCGTCTTCGCGGATATCGATGAGACGCTGAACCTCGACCCCAAGGCGGTCGCCGATTTGATAGGACCCCGAACCCGAGCGATTGTGCCGGTCCACCTCCACGGCAACCCGGCCGACATGCACCGCTTCGCGGCCCTGGCGGAAACGCACGGGCTGGCGCTCGTGCAGGACGCTTGCCAGGCCGTCGGCGCCACCATCTCCGGCGAGCCGCTGGGTACGTTCGGTACCGCCGTCTACTCGCTCTACGCCACCAAGAACATCACGACTGGCGAGGGGGGGATGATCGTGACCAACGAACCTGAGGTCGCGCGCTTTTGCTCGAGCACGCGACACCAGGCGTATTCGGTCGAGCCATACGTCCATGACGCCATCGGGCACAACTTCCGAATGACGGAGATGGAAGCGGCCATCGGCCTGGTCCAGCTGCGCAAGCTGGACACGTTCACTGAGCAGAGGCGAATGAACGCGGCGTATTACGACCGATACATCGCGCCCTTCTACGAGCGGCCGCGCGTTGCACCCGCCAACCGGCATGTATATCACCAGTACACATTGCGAATTCCGAGTGGTGACGGCCCATCGCGGGACGACGTGCGTGCGATGCTCGAACGCAAAGGCGTGGCCACCGGGGTGTACTATCCGCGGCCGCTGCACCTGCAGCCGCCTTACCTCGAGCTCGCTAACCGTCCGTGCCCGAATGCGGAGCGTGCAGCGGCTGACATGTTTTCGATTCCGGTCCATCCCGCGGTCTCGGAGGACGACCTCAGTCGGGTCGCTGTGGAGCTGAACCGGATCGCGTCCCCGTCTCTGAACATCGCGAGGTAGCCGCTATGGCAGTAGCTGCCCGATCGCTTCTGGTGACCTGCGCGCCTACCGACCCGCGCTGGCTGCAGCTGTTGAGATCACATTCCGAGGCAACCGCATTCCACCTGCCCGAATGGACCGAGGCGGTGAGCTCCACCTATGGCTATACCGCCGTCGTGCTGGTGATGGAGGATGACCAGGCGCGAGTGATAGGCGGCCTTCCTGTCGTCGAGTGCCACCGTCCCCTCGGCGGCAAACGGCTGGTGTCTCTGCCGTTCACCGATCACTGCCCGCCCCTGGTGATGCCAGGAGCGGAACCAGAGTTCGCCGCGGCTCTCGGTGAATGGCGCGAAGACCAAGGCGGCGCCGCGCTCGAGGTCCGTGCCCGTCTTCCCGGGATTGAGGGCGCCCAGCACCAAGTGGTCGGAACGCGACACCTGCTGGCCCTCGACGCCGACCCCGAAGCGGTCTTCAAGAGATTCGACCGGAGCCGGATTCAAAAACGCATTCGGGCCGCGCGGGCGGCCGGCGTCGAGACTGTGATCACCCGGTCGCGCGCCGATATGACCGTCTTCTACCGGCTGCATTGCGCGACGCGCAAGCGATTGGGTGTGCCTGTTCAGCCGCTGCGTTTCATCGAGAACGTTTGGTCGAAGCTGGTCGAACCGGGTCTCGGCTTTCTGGTCCTCGCGCATCTGGGCGGCAGACCCATAGGCGCAGCCCTTTTCCTTGCCTACAACCGGCGGCTGCTCTACAAGTACTCGGCCTCGGTCAGCACGGCATGGAACCTGCGCCCAAACCTGATGATCCTGTGGGCGGCGATGGAATGGGGATGCGCCAACGGCTACACGATCCTTGACATGGGCCGGACCGACTCAGACAACGAGAGCCTCCGGGTGTTCAAGGCCGGTTGGGGCTCCGAGGAGATGCCCCTTGTCTACACGCACTTCGGGCCGGCAGGCGACCGCTTCGGTCATGGTCCTGTCGCGCGCGTCCTATCTAATGTGATCAGGCGGTCGCCGACCGTGGTCTGCCGGGTGCTGGGCGAGACGCTCTACAGGTTCGCCGCGTGAACGCGAGCCTTTTTGCGGACAACGTCCCCGAGCGGTTCTGGCGCCCGTTGATGCGGCCGCAGCCCTCGGCTCGAGTCTGGGAGGCTGCGGTCCGGAGCGCAGCGGCCGAGCTACCACCGGCATGCCGACCCGCCGACGGCCGGGCCGAGACGCTGCTGGCTCTGACGCTGGGCGAGGGGCAGTCCGGCCCGGCCTACTGGCAGCTCAGCCCGGCCAAGCGGCTTTACTACGTGCTGAAGCCCGCGCTGCCGCGGGCGCTGACGCGCCACCTGAGGCGGGTTTACGGTAGGCGGCGGCCTAGCGACCAGCTGGGCTGGCCTGTCGAGCCGGCTTACGTCCAGTTCCAGCTCGCGGTCGTGTCCCATGTGCTCGAGGCGATCGGCGCCGACAGCCTGCCCTTCATCGACTTTTGGCCTGGCGGCCGGCGCTACGCCTTTGTACTCACACATGATGTTGAGACGGCGGAAGGCCAGCGCCACATTCGCGCGGTTGCGGATCTGGACGCCTCCTTCGGTTTTCGGTCGTCGTTCAACTTCGTTCCCGAGCGCTATCAAGTCGACCACGGACTCGTCGATGAGCTCAAAGCGAGGGGCTTCGAGGTGGGCGTCCACGGTTTGAAACATGACGGTCGCGACTTCCGATCTGAGAGCGAGTTCCGCAGGCGCGCCGAGCGCATCAACCGCCACCTACACGAGCTCGGTGCCGTCGGCTTTCGGGCCCCGCTCACACTCCGCCATCCGAAGTGGATGCAGGCCCTGGACATCGAGTACGACTCCTCCTTCTTCGACACGGACCATTACGAGCCCATCTCGGGCGGGACCTTGAGCATCTGGCCGTTCCGGCTCGGCCGCTTCATCGAGCTGCCCTACACGCTCCCGCAGGACTACACCCTTGCATCCGTCCTGGGCGAGCTGACCCCCCGCCTTTGGCTCGAGAAGCTCGCGTTCATTCGCGACCACCATGGCCTGGCCCTGCTGAACACGCATCCCGACTACCTTCTGGCCCCCGCGACCTGGAGGATCTATTCGGAGTTCTTGCGCGTGATCAGCGAACGCAACGACCATTACCACGCCCTGCCGCATGAGGTGGCGGGTTGGTGGCGGGCTCGGTCTCGAGCGGCCACGCTCGCCGACCTGCCCGGCGGCATGCCCGCCGCCGTCCAGCGTCCAACGCCGCCGGCTCAAAACGCAACAATCACGAGCGTCGACGGCCTCGCGCGACGAGTCAACGTCGAGGTGCGTCCGATGGCGGCTCGGGACATTCGCGACGTTGTCGAGCTGCACCGGACATTGCTGCCCGACTGGTTCGTGGCTGCCGCAGGCCGTCGCTTCCTGGAGCTGTTCTACTCCGAGGCGCTTAGGCTGGGCGAGATCGCGTACGTCGCGATTCAGGAAGGGCTGGTCGCCGGCTTTGTCATGGGAAGCGTCCGCCCCCACTCGTTCTCACGTTCGCTTCTGCGCTCGCACGCTTTCGATCTGTTGTTGGCTGGGGCCGTGGCGACAGTGGGCAGCCCGCGCAGCTGGCCCCGCATCGCCACCGCGGCGCTGAAGCCGTTCTTGCGCGAAGAGACAGCCCATTCGCCGGCGGCGACCCTGATGTTCATAGCAGTGTCGCCTTGGACCGAGAGCGCCGGAATCGGCCGGCGTCTCGTCGACGCGTTCGTCCGGGAAGCCGGGCGCCGAAACGCCGGCAGCATCATGCTCACCACGCGCATGTTCGACAACGAGCGGGCCAATCGCTTCTACCGCCGCCTCGGCTTCACGGCGGTTGCCGAGCGCCGGCGCGGGGATCGCGAATGGGTGCGCGACTACCAGCTCGACCTGAGCGGCCGCTAGACGCTCATTCGCCTCGCGTCCGGCGGCGGATCCATCCGGCGACGGCCAGCATGCCGGCGACGGCGAGGAACAGGATGGCTGCGATCCAGGCGACGGTCCAGATGCCGCTCGGATCGACGTTCGACGTGGGCAGTGGATCGGCTGAACCGGCCGGCCGTGTGCTCGGTGACGGGCTGCTCGAGGGGCTAGGCGACGGGTCCGGCTTGGCGACGGGATCGCCATGGGCCGGGCTCGGCGCCGGATGCGGCGCAGATGCTGCGGGCGGGCTCGGCGATGGGCTCGGCGATGGGCTCGGCGATGGGCTCGGCGACGGATAAGTGGACGGGGTCGGCGACGGACTGGGTGACGGACTGGGTGACGGGCTCGCGTAAGGGCTCGGTGACGGTCTGGGTGAGGGACTGGGCGATGGGCTTGGTGACGGGCTCGCGGAAGGGCTCGGTGACGGGCTGGGTGAGGGGCTGGGCGATGGGCTCGGCGATGGGCTCGGTGACGTGCACCCACCGAAAGCCGTGTTGGCGCCCGCCATCGAGCTGGCCGACGAGTCGATCGCGAGGCTGCCGCCGGTATCGCTGAACCAGACCGCGGCCGTGATGCGTGGGAACTGGCTGCCGAGCGCCACACCGGCGTCGATGATCCATTGTCCTTTGCTGACCCCTGGCGGGTCGGCAGGCGTCGCATCGTTGCTGGCCCACTCGGCGAGGATGATCGGCTTGGTCGCGTTGAGAGAGACCAGCTTGTTGTAGATCTGCTGGTCGCTCAGCGCTTGCGCCAGCGACTCCCAGGTGGCGCCCCCGGTGACGCCCCAGTTGTAGGCATCGATCGCCATCACGTCGACGTAGGCGTCGCCCGGATAAAAAACGCGCTGGTCGACGGCAGAAGGATTCCAGTAGGTCGGGTTCCACACGAACTTGACGTTGGTCGCGCCAGCCAAGACAAACCGGTCGTGGACATGGCGATAAGCGGCGATGTAATCGGCCGGCGTGTTGCCATTGACCCCGTAGCCCCAGGGATACCAGTTGCCGTCCATCTCATGGAAGATGTCGAGCATCACCGGGCCGTACACCTTCATGCCCACCGCCCAGGTGTCGATGTAAGCGTCGAAGTTCCCGGCCGCGACGCTCTTCAGCGGGAACGTGTTGTTCGCAACTGTGTAAGGCGCGGGCCCCCATGCCTCCCACGTGATCAGGGGTTCGGACCCCGTGACACCGACCGAGTTGTAAGCCTCGGTTACGGTGATCATCCGGGGCTGGTTGTTGACGAAGATGCCCGACCCCGGGTCGCCCCACTGCCCGTACCAGTGGACGATCGCGGAATGGCGGTTGATCTGTGTATCGAGGCTTCGGATGTGAGTCATTGCCGAATCCCACGGCGCGTTTGTCTCGTACATGCCAAAAGTGACCGTGCATGGCGCGCTGGCGGCCGGGATGGGCTTGAGATTGACGATCGCATCGGCCCAGCCCGCGGCGAGCACCAGCGCGATCACGAGCCCAATACGCAATAGGCGAGAGCCGGCGCGTATGTTCATCTATCTCCCCGCGACGGCTCGAGCCTTCGACCAGGTAGGGCCCGAGAAGCGTTACCGGAACTGTTCTCCTAACGGCGCCGTGCGCCAAAGTTTGCGGAGGATCTTGAAGCGCCCTGCGGGGAACTCGGGGCGCCGATCAGGCGCGGCGTGCGTCCGCGACGACAGCAGGGATTGTGCGCGCGAGGATTTTGAGGTCCAGCACGAACGAACACCCACGAACGTAGGCCAGGTCAAGCTCCATCATCTGTCGGGCCGACAGGCGATCGCGACCCGAGATCTGCCATAAGCCGGTGATCCCTGGAGCTACAAGCTCGCGTTCGAAATCGGCGGCCTCGTACTGAATTCTTTCGTCAGCCGTCATCGGTCGCGGGCCAACCAGGCTCATCTCTCCTCTCAGGACGTTGAGGAGCTGCGGCACCTCGTCGATGCTGGTGCGTCTCAAGCATTTACCCAGCCGTGTGATTCTGGGGTCGCTTTCGGATTTGTACCGCTCGCCATTCCGGCGCCCGTTGAACCAATCGAGCGCGGCCTGCTCGTGGATTTCCTGGCTGCTCCCTTCGTGCATCGATCGGAACTTCCACAGCGTGAACGGGACGCCAAGACGACCGATGCGGCGCTGTCCATACAGGGCCGGCCCTCGGCTGTCGACAACGACAAGAATCGCCAGCAACAGCAACAGAGGAGCCAGGACGAGGAGTGCGCCGCTCGCCAGCACCAGGTCGACGACTCGCTTCCAAGGCATGGCCTTCGCGGTTCGACGGCGGGCCACCGGGACCGCCGGCGCGACTTTTGAGACGCAGGCCTGGTCCGTCACGCTGTCCATGTCAAGGGCATCCGTTGAAGCCATTCGATCTCGGCTCGGAGGCCGACCTCCAGCGGCATGGAAGCGCGAAATCCAAGCACGCGCTCGGCGAGCGACACATCGCAGACAGGGCCGCCGCGTTCGCGCGCGTCCGGGTCCTCCTGGATTGAGCACGAGGCGCCGAAGAGTTGGATCAGGATTCCGGCGAGCTCTCTCGGCGTCCGGCCCACGCCGCTGCCAATATTGAAGACGCCCCCCTGACGTCGTACGAGCGCGCGCTCGAAAGCTTCGGCGACATCGTCTACGTACACGAGGTCGAAGGGCATCACGCCCCGCCCGTCGACTCGCGGCGGACGCCCTGCGAGCAGCGCACGGATGAAGTTCGGAACAGCTCGACCAACCGTTTCTCCAGGGCCGTAGACCGTGGCCAGGCGCAGCACCGTAGCCGCCCGATCATTCAGCCGCGCCCAATGGCGCAGGCAGTCCTCTTGCTGGAGCTTCGCGAGGGCGTAAGGCGTCACATCACCACCAACAGGCCCGTTCTCGGACACGCCGCGCGCAGGCGGCAGGTAGACGTTGACCGAGCTGGCAAAACAGACCTGCTCGATGTGCGCAGTGGTCGCGGCCTCCAGCAGGCGAATCGTTTCCAGGACGTTGAACCTCACCTCGTCAACGAGCTGGGACCAGTAACCCGAGGTCGGCGGCCGTCGGTATCCAAGGTGTATGAGGGTGTCGAAATCGCTCAGCTCGCGGGCGAGTGCCAGTGAGTCGGTCTTGAACGCCTCGCGCGCTATTAGCTCGACGCGGGCGCCGGCGGCCAGCAGGCGATGCGCGACATGCGAGCCGATAAACCCGCCCCCTCCGGTCAGCGCGATCCGGCGTCCGGCTAGCTGCCTACCGCCTCGAGACGCCAGTTCACAACCTCCTCATCGCCAAGCGTGCGGTCTCCAGGCTCGCTGAGCTCGCGCACCCATTCGATGTAGCGCCCGAGGCCTTCCTCAATGCCGACCTCGGCCGTGAACCCCAGCAGCGAGCGCGCACGGGTGGTGTCACACAGGTGCTTGCGTACGTCGCCGGGGCGCGCCTCGAGGTGCTCGATCGGAAGCCGGCAGCCGAGCAGCTCTTGTACCTGCTGCGCGACGCGGATGATGCTCACCTCTTCGCCGCGAGCGATGTTCACGATGTCGCCCAGGAGCATGTCGCAACCGGCCGCGCGAACAATGCCATCGGCGGTGTCCTCCACCCCTGTGAAGTCGCGCGTCTGTAGCCCGTCGCCAAACACGCTGAGAGGGTTCCCGAGCATCGCGCGGGCGACAAACCGCGGGATCACCTCGCCGCTCGGACCGTTGACGTGCTCACGAGGACCGTAAGCGTTGAACGGCCGCACCACCATCGCACGCAGCCCGTATGTGCGGCAGAAGCTGAGCGTGTACGACTCGCCGGCCAGCTTGCTGGCGGCGTAGGGGGTCGCGGGGTTGAGCGGATGATCCTCATCCATGGTCGGGCGCACAGCGGTGCCGTAGACCTCCGAAGAGGACACGTAGACGAAGCGCTCCAAACTGGTGGCGCGCGCCGCCAGCAGGACATTCAGGGTGCCAAGGGCGTTGACCTCATGGCTGCCCATGGGGTCGGCGATCGACGCGCGCAGGCACGCCACCGCCAGGTGGAAAACGACCTCCGCGCGCGCGACGGCCTCAGCCACCGTTTCCTCGTCGCGGATGTCGCCACGAATCACCGTGACCGGCCTCGGGGTCTGCCGGAGATTGTCCAGGCTGCCAACCGAGAAGTCATCCAGAACGGTGACGTCGTTGTCCTTCGCAAGGCGGTCGACCAGGTGGCTGCCGATGAAGCCGGCGCCGCCCGTCACCAGCACCCGCTTGCCCTCGATCCTCACAGTCCGTATTGACGTAACCAGAGGGCTCTGCGCGGCGCAATGGGGCTATCCGGAACTCACGCGGCGTGTGTCCCGAATCGGGCTGGGACCAGCGTCGGGAGACGGTGCCTAGCGCGCTCGTGAGGTGCGCATTGCCCATTCCCACGCACACCAAGGCACATTACGTTCGCCCTATGACGATGATCAGAAAGGCACCACGACTGCAATTCCTCGTTCTTTTCATATCCGTCCTGGGCATCAGCCTCGGCCAGAGCTCTCCGGCCCAAGGCATAGGCCTTCCTCCCGCAAACCCGGTGGTGCTGGAGAACATGCAGCCGGGCACACTGGCCTGGCAGCTCGGAGCCTTGCAGGCGGACGACGTCAACAACCAGATCAAGGGCTACGCCTCGGCGACGAGCGTAGGTCTGGGCCAGTCGATCACCTTTTTCGTTTCCGTGAACCCGGCCCAAACCTACAAGATGAACTTCTATCGAATCGGTTGGTATCAAGGCCTGGGCGGTCGCTGGCTGTTCAACCCCGGGACCATTCCCGGCATCACCCAGAACCCGTGCGTACCCAATGCCACCACCGGCCTCATCGATTGCGGCTGGTCTTCGAACTACAGCATGACGATTGATGCAACGTGGACCAGCGGGATCTATCTAGTCGTCCTTACCAACAGTCAGGGCTATCAGAACTACATCGACTTCGTGGTTCGCGACGGTCGGACGGCCGCGCTGCGTTACGTCCAGCCCGTGAACACCTACCAGGCTTACAACAACTATCCGGACGATCATTTGACGGGCAAGAGCCTGTACGAATACAACAGCAGCGGGGCCAACACCGTCGCCAACTCCCCGCGCGCCGTCAAGGTCTCTTTCAATCGACCTTATGCCGACCGTGGTTACGGCGGCTTCCTCGACTACGAGATCGATTTGGTGCGCTGGTTGGAGCGCTCGGGCTATGACGTCACCTATACCACCGACGTCGACACCGACTTGGGCGGGGCGAATGCCTTGCGCACCAGCCTCGGCGTAATCTCCGCCGGGCACAGCGAGTACTGGTCGGCCGGCATGCGGAACGCCGTCGAGGGGGCGCGCGACTCAGGCGTGAACATCGCCTTCCTCGGCGCCAACGCCAGCTATTGGCAGATACGCTACGAGCCGGACTCCGCCGGAACGGCCGACCGCGTCGTGGTCTGCTACAAGGACCCGTCGATCGATCCGGTCCAGGGCCCGTTGACGACCGTGAACTGGCGGTCGGCACCGGTTAGCCGCCCCGAGCAGTCGATGATAGGGGTCCAGTTCACATCGCAGGTCAACTGGGGCAACAACGTGGATTACGTCGTCGTCAACGGCAGCCACTGGGTCTACAGCGGCACCGGTTTCCAGGATGGCAACCACGTGTCCGGGCTGTTGGGTTACGAGATGGACCGTTCGATGCCGGACTATCCGTTGCCGGCCGGTACCGGCTACACCCTGCTATCGAGCTCGCCCTTCACCAATGCCTTTGGCCAGGCGGACTACTCGAACTCCTCGATCTATCAGGCTCCCAGCCTCGCCTTTGTTTTCGCGGCCGGGACCAGCTCCTGGATCTGGGCGCTGGACAACGCGACCGGCTTCACTCCGGACGTCCGGATCGAGCGGACGACCGCGAACATCCTCGACGCCTTCACCAACGGGACCTCGGTCGCGGGCCCGCTCGCGATCGCGAATCCGGTGATTCCCGGAGTCTTCGTGCCTCCGCCGGTGCAGCTGCCAGTCGCGATCGACTAAAGGGAACCAAGGGCGTCCGCCGAGCGCAATCGGCGGACGCCCGCCGTCTAGCAAGTCGATTCACCCAATGCTTGAGCAATGATCTATCTGTCTATAACCCGATCTCATACAAGTGCATTAGGCGAGATTGGTCCGAACGTACGGTGACGCACTCGAGAAAACCCAATACCTTTTATCTGTCTGCGGGCCCGAGTTAGGGGAGAGGGTGTTCGGTTTCTTTGAGCGCACTTCAGGTTGCGGCGGTTGAACAGGGAGCACTCNCCAGAAGTTCCGAACGTTGATGGGCAGATCAAGACCCAGCTCGCGCGCGAGCTGCATGACCAGGTAGCGCAGAACCTGACCGCGCTACTGATGCAGACGCAAGTCTTCGCGCGTGAGCAGCAAGGACGCGAGGATGTTCTCGATCAGCTCACGTATGTGCAGACGTCTGTCCGCGAAGTGCTGAACAACGTACGGCAAATACTGTCCGACCTCCGGGGAAAGCCCGGGCTGGCCGATGACTTGATCCAGGCCCTCAGAGAGGGACTGGTCCCCACGTTCCGCCGTAACACGGGGATGACGATGAGTCTTTGGGTTTCTCGCGCGTGGCCTGCGAGCCTCCCCCCGGAGACTTGCATCCACATCTTCCGCATCATCCAGGAGGCCGTGACCAACGCTCGCAAGCACGGCGCGGCGACCAAGGTGCAGGTTGCCCTGAAGGCACCGGACGAGCGGTTCGTCGTAAGAATCCGCGACAACGGACAGGGCATAACCGACCTCGATCCTGAGCGGCCGATGGGCATGGGGATCTTGGGCATGCGCGAGCGAGCCGGTCTACTGGGGGGCGCGCTGAGTGTCAAGAGCCGTCCTGGGGGCGGCACCGCCGTCACAGTCATCATTCCGAAGGAGGCTCTGCATTGGTCACAGAAGCGCGTACTGCCCGGGTTCTGATCGCGGACGACCAGACGCTTTTTCGAAGCGGGCTGGCGCGCCTTCTTGCGGAAGATCCTCGGATCACGCTGGTCGGCCAGGCCGTCGACGGCGTTGAAGCTGTCGCCAAGGCGGCGGCGCTGAAGCCGGATGTCGTGCTCATGGATTTGAAGATGCCCGGCCTCGACGGCGCCGAGGCTACGGCCAAGATCATGGCCGCTCAGCCTGACGTCAAGGTGCTCGTCCTGACCACATTCGATGCCGACAGCTACGTCCTCCAGGCCCTGCGGGCAGGAGCGAGCGGCTACGTACTGAAGGACGCAGAGCCTGCCGCCATCTCGTCGAGCATCATGGCCGTTCTGTCCGGGGAGCGAGTCATGGCCGGTGCGGTCGCCAACCGCGTGCTCGACATGCTGACCGGCACCAGCACGCCAAAGGAGTTTTACGACGGCTTGACGGCCCGCGAGATCGAGGTCTTGAAGCTGATGGCCATTGGCAAAGCGAACAAGCTCATCGCTTTCACTTTGAAGATCAGCGAGAAGACAGTCCGCAACCACATCAGCCACATCTATGAGAAGCTGCAGATATACGACCGGGCGCAGGCCGTCCTCTACGCGGTGCGGAAGTCCTTGATTGAGCTCTGACAGGCAGCTCCATGGAGAACCTGCAGCGGCGCCACGCTGATCGAAGGGCGCCCGTCCCAATCAATGAGCCGGGCTACGTGCGGATGGCAGTGCGGGCCCGCGTGGCGCAGACCGTTCTTCTCGCCGAGCCGGATACCGCTCTTGCCGAGCTATATCGCTCTGCGCTCGAGGCAGACGGATGGGCGGTCGACGTGGTGAGGGATGGCCTCTCAGCCCTGACCCGGGCAACGGCCACGCTTCCCGGCGTTCTGTTGCTGAGCACGGTCGCCGACTTTCCCGCCGTGACTGTTCTCAGGCGTCTTCGGGACAATGACTCGACGCGGGATCTGCCGGTTATCGTGCTCACCAACTTCGGGCATCAAGTCAACGCGCAGCGGTGGCGCGAGCTGGGCGCGCTCGGGCGGTTGGAGAAGACGCGGAGCATGCGAGGCAGGCTCTCGGAGTCGATCGTCGATCTGTTGGACCGTCGCGGATCGCGAGGCGACCGGCGAGTCCCGACCCGCCCGGGACCAAAGCCCCTGGAGTCGTGACTGGCGACATCCCCTGTGGGCTCTTCACCGATTGAAGTCCCATAGCGGCCATTGGCTGCGGCCGAGCGCCCTCATACGATCGATCCATGACTGCAGCTCCCCGGGTAATGGAGCCGGAGCCGTGATCGCTGAGGACGTTGAGTTGGGAGAGCACGTCGTCGTCCCCCATCCGGAATTGGTGAATCTCTACGGCTGCAAGATCGGCGACAACTGTAAGATCGCTTCCTTCGTTGAGATCCAGCAGGGAGTCGTGCTGGGCAAGAATGTCAAGGTCGAGGCCTTTGCCTTCATTCCAACCGGGGTCACGATCGAGGACGGCGTGTTCGTTGGTCCTCACGTTTGTTTTTCGAACGATCGCTATCCCACCGCGGTCGACGACGCGGGCAATGTCCTTCGGGTGGGCGAGTGGCACGTCGTACCTACGCTCGTCAGGCGGCGAGCCAGCATCGGCGCGAACGCCACGATCATCTGTGGCATCACCATCGGAGAGGCGGCGATGGTGGGCGCCGGCGCCACGGTCACGCGCGACGTCCCGCCTGACTCGCTCGTCATAGGGAGCCCCGCGCGCGTCGTCGGACCACGGCCGCGATGGTGGAGTCGCCCACCAGTGCGCGCACGCAAACGGAGGACGCTTTCGATTGAGCATTAGACTGCCTGCTGCACCACCAAAGATCCACGAGAGCGGCGAAAGGATGCCTCGCCCCGCAGTGCCTCGACCCGCCGCGGCTGAGGCGGCAAGCCCATATGGCGCGTTCCGGCGCCTGCAGCGGGCGAAGCCGGGCTCGACGGTCGGCGTGGCCGTCGTCGGCTGCGGCTACTGGGGACCGAATCTGGTTCGGAACTTCGCGGAGCTGCCCGGCGCCAGAGTCGTCGCGGTGAGCGATCTGTCGGTTGAACGCTTGGCCGACATCCACTCGCGCTATCCGAAAGTGAAGGTGACCACCGACTGCGAAGATCTCCTCCGCGATCCTGACGTCGACGCAGTGGTCGTGACGACTCCTGTCTCGTCCCACTTCGAGGTTGCGATGCGCGCCCTGCAGGCGGGCAAGCATGTACTCGTCACCAAGCCGATCACGGCAGACCCCGAGCAGGCTCTGCAGCTCATAGAAGCCGCGGAACAGCGGGGACTTGTCCTCATGGTCGACCACACGTTCGTCTACACCGGCGCGGTACAGACCATCAAGCAGCTCGTTGAAAGTGGCAGTCTTGGCCCGCTGTACTACTACGACTCGGTACGTGTCAACCTGGGCCTCTTCCAGCGAGACGTGAGCGTGCTCTGGGACCTCGCGGTACACGACCTGGCGATCATGGACTACGTGTTGGGCCGCCAGCCGTGTGCGGTGGCCGCGACCGGGGCCGCGCACGTGCCTGGACACCACGTGAACCTCGCTTACCTGACGTGCTACTTCGATGGGAACCTCATCACGCATCACCAGGTGAACTGGCTTGCGCCCCTCAAGATCCGCCGCACCCTGATCGGGGGCGCGCGCCAGATGATCATTTACGACGACCTCGAGCCGAGCGAGAAGATCAAGGTGTACGACAAGGGGATAACCGTGTCAGGAGATCAGCCGGGAGCGATCGAGTCGCGAATCGGCTATCGCACCGGCGACATGTGGGCGCCTCAGGTCAGCCTTACCGAGGGCCTACGCGTCGAGGCGCAGCACTTCCTCGAGTGCATCGTGCACAGCCGCCAACCGCTCACTGACGGCCACTGCGGGCTTCGGGTGATCAGGATTCTGGAGGCGGCCGCAAGATCCCTATCGCAGCGCGGCCAACCCATCGAGCTCCCTGCGGAACGTCGCAGCCCGACCGACGTCACGGTCGACTTGAGCTTGATGGAGCGAAGCGCCTGACATCGGGCTACTTACCGCGCAAGCTCGAAAAGCTTCAGTGGTGACAGCGGCATCTCGGTGATGGGCACGCCGAGCGCCTCCTCCACACCCCCGCCTCCCCCGCGCCCTTGATGCCGAGCGGGTTTAGGGGCGACGGGGTCTCGATGTGGTCGATCTCGATCTTCGGAATCTCGGTCGCGTAGGGCATCAGAAACTCCATGAAGGACGCGTTGCGAAGCTGGCCGTCGGCGTCGTAAGCGAGTCGCTCGTAGAACGCGCCCCCGATCCCCTGCGCGACGCCGCCCTCGATCTGACCCTCCACCACCAGGGGATTGATCAATCGACCGCAGTCGTGGACGACAACGTACTTGAGGATCTCGAGCCGGAACGTCTTTGGGTCGACCCGCACATACGCGGCGTGGCAGCCCGCCGCCCACGCCGACCCGACCGGGCTGAAGTATCC
>WNFJ01377505.1_pt1 | contig 24335 bp, 25 predicted proteins | sample 5400461 | NCBI WGS metagenome assembly WNFJ01 (sample SAMN13153349, study PRJNA577476) | soil metagenome | isolation source: 115 cm saprolite on Douglas fir-dominated hillslope | place: USA:California | collected 2013-09-17
TAATGGACCCGACCCTCCGAATCGCGTGCTTCATACGATACTAGTCGCCAGGTTCCGAGCAGGCTCGGTCCAGATTGGGATTGAGCGACGTTTGGAGACACGATCATCGCATCCCAACGCCCTTAACGACTGCTTTCATTTGTGAGTCCCAAGCTGATCCGATCTTGGCGCCTAACGAGACCGAGCTGAGCCACCGCTGGCGAGAGCGGGCGCGGCAAACACTGAGAACAGTTTTATAAAATTAAAACGAACGCATCGCGACGGCCAGCGGTTCGCTCCAGCGATTGGTTAGGCCTATTGTGAAAGTTCTCACTTGTTTCGCAGCGCATCACAAACTTTCGGCGGCATGGGTAGACAGAGGTTGGAGAGGTCGTCTGGTGGATGCGGTAATCTCACTATCACGCCATAGGTGTTAATCGTGCCTTTACTAAGCCAAAGTTCGAACGCTTCCGGCCGCCAAAAAGCGTCCATCCCCTTGAGAGGGTGAAATATCCGCTGATTCCCCAAAAGGATATCATCGCGGTTCAGGATCAGAGTAGAGCCATTGACAGAATATGTACCCTCGAGCGGAAGATGTCCACGCCGAGCACCGGCATCTGTCCAGAACCAGTAACGGAAGTGACCGTTCCGCAACTCAAGCGTCTCAGACTGATACCCATTGTGGAGGTGGTAAACACCTTCGATTGGATGTGGTATCTCGCCTGCGAGATTCCTCCCGCACATGAGGACTAGAATGAGTGAGAAAAGCCGCAATAAGTAAGCCATTCGCGGTACGGGCATAGGTCTAACGAGAAAGAGATAAGTCGCGGCAGGGTGTCGTGGCAAACACGCTGGAGTCGCTACGCAATGGGGCCGTTGGCTTCATCGATTGGTTAGGGATGCCGTGATTATGGGCATGCGGTCGCTCCAGCCTGAAGAAGAAGGGTCAAGCCCGTGAGTATTGCTGCAATCTTATTAAGTCTGCTTTGTTCCATCGCGGTTGCCACAACGAAGACATCTTTGCCCGTTCGCTTGTCCGTGTAGGCCAGTTCCGCGCCTGGATCATGAATATTATTCGGATCGATAACCACTGCCGTACTGGCCTTGAACCAAAAAAAGGCGGCTACGAGGCCGCACAGTATTGCCGCCCAAGTGAGGATCGGCTTGATAAACGACACGACACACATACCTAACGAGAAGGAGCTGAGCCACCGCTGGCGGCGGCGAGCGTGGCAAACATCGAGAACTGTTTCATAAAATCAAACGTGGACATTACAATGGCCAGCGGTTGGCTCCAGCGATTGGTTAGGCATTTGGTGTGACTGCTTATTGGCGCGTAGCCTGGGACGAGTAATGGTTGGCAACCAACCGCCAGCGCCCTTGCTGCTTTACCCACACCCTGGTAAAGCGAGTGTCGCGGGGGACAGTTTGGCCTTTGTCTTGCCCATTCATTATTGAGCTGCCAGTCTCCACAGCCGTGTTTCCATAGACGCGCACGTGAACGTCATCGGTGGTGATAGATTGAAATTTCAAATCACCTGACGTGAAATCTAAAATCACCTGCGGCTTGGTTCTCACTGTGCCACTTGGCCCTACGCCTATGAAATCAGCAGCGTAGATGCGATCAAGAACCGTCGCATCAGCATGAATCTGTGCTTGAATGCGTTCGTTATCCAGTTTCCTGATGACCTCCTCGACACTTGTTCTGTGACTGCCCCTCGCGCTCTGCTTTTGCCCTACGCCCATAGGGGCCACTGTAAGGACGAGGACAGCTATAAGGAGTGCTCGTCTCATGTAGAGTTGTCCATAGGCCTAACGAGAATTAGACAAATATTCGTAATAAAAGGCGAACATTTTTTCGTCTAACATTATTCGCAACCCATGTTGTCGCGGGATACTACTCGATCGAGCGGGCTGCGGATATGAAGACCGGGGCGATTCAGAACGTGCGTGTAAACCATGGTAGTGGCGACGTTCTTGTGGCCGAGCAGCTCCTGCACCGTCCGAATGTCGTATCCGTCTTCCAGCAGGTGGGTAGCGAAGCTGTGTCTGAAAGTGTGACAGCTCGCTGCCTTTTTTTTACACCCGCAGCGCGAACCGCGAGAGTTTGATCAATTTTATCGGCGAAGACATTGCGGCCCGTGCAGCGGCGGCATTTCCGCATTACCCGAAGGAGTTCGTGCTCTCCACTGGCAACCCGTCAATGGGCGGCCTCGCGGGCACCCGCGTCGAGATGAACGGATTCCCGGCGATCTACAACATCGAGGCGGACCCGCGCGAAGAGGTGAATATCCTCGCCGACCACGGTTGGATGATCGGCCAGTATCTGAAGATCATCGCCGAGTACCAGAAGACGCTGGAGAAGTATCCCAATCCCAAAGCGGTCAAGCTCACGGAGTTCGGGAAGTGATTACGAAAGAAAGTAAACAGGCTTTTTTTTATCGAGCTAGTGAAGTGACGAGAAGACGGTAGCATCTACTTTTGGAATCATTTGAAACTTCCAGCTCACGTTCTGTTTCGGAAGAATCTGTCTCTCATCCTCTGGAAGCCACGCGGCATCCTGGATGAAGCAACGGTCAACGAGATTATCGCGTTCATTGAGGCCATCGAAAAACGTAGCCGAGAACCGCTCAACCGATTCTCCGACTTGTCGGCGCTTGATGCCGTTGATCTTAACTTTGATTTTGTCTTTCACATTGCGCTTGGCCGGCGTCTCTCGGCCGCGCCTAGGCCCGCAGTGAAATCCGCCTTCTACGTGACGAGCCCGGACAGCAGGCATTATGTCAAACTGCACGCCATGCTGACCGATTATTCGCCGCTCCACGTCGCCTTGTTCACGGATCGCACCGCCGCGGCCAAGTGGCTCGGCGTTCCGCTAGAGGCATTGTCGGAATAAGAACCGGGGAGGATTCGGCCTCCAAGCTTGATCCGGAGATAGCCCTAAAGTCCTATAGAAAATTACATCTGGCGCCCCGAAGTTTCTTCCGCCCGGAGGCACGACATGACATCGACATCGAGGGTAAGGTGAACCATCGTAGGAGATTTTAAGAGGGTAAGTGAAACTGAAAGGACCAATCAAAGAGCTATGAAATCAGAAATCGTAAAGAAGAACTCGCTAGTGATCCATTTTCTGGTCGCTACGTCGACCTTGCTGCCGCTGCCGTTGATGGCACAACAGATTGATCGAACCGTGCTGCCGGTTCCCGAGCCTCAGCCGCCAACCATCACGGAACTTGACGCTCGTAATGCCAAGGCGCCGCCGCGCTTTGAAGTCAAAGCCCCTAAAGGAGCGCCGAACGTCGTCGTCGTTTTGCTCGACGACATCGGCTTCGGACAACCAAGCGCATTCGGCGGCCCGTGCAGGATGCCGACGCTGGATAAGCTGGCAGCGGGTGGCCTGCGCTATAACGACTTTCATACGACTGCGCTTTGTTCGCCGACGCGGACCGCATTGCTAACGGGACGCAATCATCATGTGAATAACGCGGGTGCGATCATGGAACTCGCCACCGCCTTTCCCGGCAATACCGGCATTCGTCCGCAAAGTGTCGCACCGGTGGCGGAGATGTTGCGATTAAATGGCTATAGCACCGCGGCGTTCGGCAAGTATCACGAAACGCCTCCGTGGGAGGTCTCCGTCTCAGGACCGCTTGATCGTTGGCCCACTCATTCTGGCTTCGATAAGTTTTACGGTTTCATCGGTGGCGAGACCAATCAGTGGGCTCCAGCCATTTTTGATGGAACCATCCGAGTGGAGCCGCCGCACGAGCCCGGTTATCATTTTACCGTTGATATGACGAACCAGGCGATCGCCTGGATGCAGGCGCAACACTCATTGACGCCGGACAAGCCTTTCTTCGTGTACTTCGCCACCGCCGCACTGCATGCTCCGCATCATGTGCCGAAGGATTATATCGACCGCTACAAAGGCAAATTCGATGAGGGCTGGGATGCGCTTCGCGACGAGACGTTCGCGCGACAGAAACAAATGGGCGTTATCCCGGCGAACGCCGAGCTAACCAAGCGCCCCAAAGAAATTCCTTCCTGGGATTCCCAGACGCCGGACCAGAAAAAACTTGAGGCGCGGCAAATGGAGACGTTCGCTGGTTTCGCCGAGCACACTGACGAACAAGTAGGACGTCTAGTCGATGCTCTGCATGAAATGGGCGTGCTGGATAACACCTTGTTCATTTACATCCTCGGCGATAACGGAGCGAGCGCCGAGGGTGGGCCCGAAGGCGCCTATAACGAGATGATGGCTCTGAACGGTATCATCAACACTGCAGCGATTAATATGCCTCACCTGGATAATTGGGGCGACCCAACGACCTTTCCGCATTATGCTATAGGCTGGGCTTGGGCTGGCGATACGCCATTCCAGTGGACCAAGCAGATCGCTTCGCATTATGGTGGGACTACTAACGGAGTCGCGATCCATTGGCCAGCGCGCATTAAAGGCAAAGGAGAAATTCGTTCTCAGTTCACTCATGTAACTGACGTTGCACCTACTGTATTGGAGGCAGTCGGCTTGCCATTCCCCAAGAGCGTGAACGGAACGGCGCAGAGGCCTTTCGACGGAACGTCAATGGTTTACACGTTCGACAATCCCACAGCAAAGGAGACGCACACGACTCAGTATTTCGAAATGTTTGGTAATCGCGGCATCTACCAAGATGGCTGGGTGGCGTGCACGCGCCATTCCATTCCCTGGCTAATGGTGCCGCTTCCGCCGCTCTCCAAGGACACTTGGGAACTCTACCATGTAGCCGAGGACTTCAGCGAGGCCCACGATCTCGCCACGCAAAATCCCGGAAAGCTGAAAGAGCTTCAAGACCTCTTCACGAAGGAGGCGATCAAGAATCATGTGCTGCCTATCGATGACCGCAGATCAGAACGCTTCAATGCAGCCATCGCCGGGCGACCCGACCTGATGGGCAATCGCACCTCGCTGACGGTTTATCCCGGCATGACCGAAAACGCCTTTATTAACGTGAAGAACCGCTCCTACACCATTACGGCGCCCGTCGAATTGCGCGACGGTAACACCAACGGCGTGATCATTGCACAGGCGGGTGCTTTCGGCGGCTGGGTGCTCTATATGAAGGATGGAAAACTGCATCACGAGTACAATTACTTCGGAGTAGAACGGACTAACATCGACGGGCAGACGGCTTTGTCGGCAGGCAAGCACGAGATCAAATATGAGTTCATAGTTGATGCGCCAAAACCTGGCTCAGGCGGTAAGTGCGCCCTCTACGTGGACGGCCAAAAAGTGGCGGAAGGCCGCATTCCCAAAACGCAACCGTATGTGTTTTCAGGCGATGAAGGCGTCGATGTAGGCGTGGACAACGAAACGATGGTATCCAATGACTACAAGCCGGGAGAAAACAAGTTTACCGGAAAGATCGAGAAGGTGACCATCGACACCAAGCCATCAAACCTGAGCGCGGCTGACAAGAAAACTGTGGAAACCGCAGAAGATATCGCAGCAACGATCGAAGACTGAAGTGAGGCGAATCATTTTTACACTTATTGCAGTTGTCAGTTTCAGCCCGGCTCCGGCACAGCGGCTTGACGCGCAGGAGGCTAGTTCCGCATTCGCACCGACGCTGTCTAACAAAACGAGTGCGGCGGGGAAAGCGCCACCGGGCATGGTCTGGATTCCGGGCGGCGAATTCTCGATGGGCGCCTCGACGAATGGCCATGGCATGGATGAGATGCCGATGGCGTCGAACGACGCCGGGCCGATTCATCGCGTCCGCGTAGATGGTTACTGGATGGATGCAACTCCGGTGACGAACGAGCAGTTCGAGAAGTTTGTTAAGGCGACTGGCTACGTTACGATCGCGGAACGAACGCCAACGAAGGAAGAGTTTCCCAATGCGCCTGCTGAAAATCTTGTAGCAGGCGGAGTTGTTTTCGCGCCGACCGATCAGGAAGTCGCACTCAACGATCGCTATCAGTGGTGGAGCTACGTGAAAGGCGCGAACTGGCGGCATCCGATCGGGCCGCAAAGCGATATCAAAGGCAAGGAGAATTATCCGGTGCTGCAGATCGCTTATCCCGACGCGGAAGCTTACGCGAAATGGGCAGGCAAACGTTTGCCAACTGAAGCAGAGTTTGAATTTGCTGCGCGCGGCGGGTTATCCGGAAAAACATACGTGTGGGGTGATGAATTTCGGCCCGGCGGGAAATGGATGGCCAACACCTGGCAGGGAAAATTTCCAGTGAAGGATACTGGTGACGACGGTTATGCAGGTATTGCGCCCGTGAAATCGTTTTCGCCGAATGGTTATGGACTCTACGACATGGCGGGCAACGTTTGGGAATGGTGTAGCGACTGGTATCGTCCCGATTACTATAAGACGCTTACCGACAAAGGCGGCGTTGCGAACAATCCGAAAGGTCCCGACTCACCATTTGATCCCGCTGAGCCTAACGAGAAAAAGCGTGTGCATCGCGGAGGTTCATTTCTTTGTAACGAACAATATTGCTCACGCTATATCGTCGGCACACGTGGTAAGGGTGAAGTCAATACCGGCACCAATCATCTCGGCTTCCGTTGCGTGAAATCACCCTGAAATAGCGACAAATAGATAGCCGGAACCAACCAAGCGTACGCCTTATCCGCCAGGTTCCGCGGCGACGATCGTAATGTCGCCCGATGTTACGCGCACTGTAAGGTCAGAACGCCTGCCGGTACCGAGGGAAAGGTCTATCTTGCGGGAAGACTGCTCATTGAGTTCGACCGTCGGGTCGAGGTTGTTCGTGATTTTTCCATTTACCGTTTCGCAGTGGACGCGCAACGCGGCGCCTCGCGCAATGGAAAGACGCGCGTTCCCGTTCAGAATCTGGGCGTCAGCCGAGAAATATGGTCCTTCACACCGGCCATAGACGAGATCGAGTCCACCATTCGCAACCGCCACTTTAATATTGCCGCAGCAGGTTCGGATCTCGAGCTGGCCGTTCACCACGTTGGCGCGCACGTCTGCATTCTGAATTCCCTCGACCGACACTTTGCCGTCATCCACATCCACCCGCGGGACCCTGATGTTATGCGGGACGGATAACGTGTAGTTGACCGCACTCGCGCCGGCGAAGAGCGGCATTCTCTTTTGCCGCAAGAACGCTGTCTTTATTAGGATGTCGACAGGTTCCGCTGTTACATCCACCGTGATGTCCTTCAATTGAGCGGCGCCAGGGGCGGATTTGACCGCTCGCATCCGCACTTCCGATGTGTCCGCGCCGCGAATGGCGACCGATCCACGTGGGTTCGTAATGCGCACGCTGGCGTCGGCGTTCACCTTGTAGGTCTGCTCGATCACTTCATCGGCCGGCCGCTCGATCTCCTTTTTTGGACTACAACCGGCCAAAAGTAAAACCAGCGCCGGTGCTGTCGTGACCAACGGGACCGCGATTCGGGTCATCGTATGCATTGCCGTTCGTTTAGCGTAACAACTGTCTTGCTCAAAGGCCTTGCCGCCCATCGGACTTTAGTCGTAGTACAAACCCATGCTTAAGAAGCTTAAGAAGCTTAAAAAGCTGAAGAAGGCGAAACAAATATGCATTCTGTTTCCGGTCATCACGCCTAATGTGGCGCTCTCGAGTGCAGGGCAGACGACCGAACCCTTCGAAGTACGCCGAGCGGAAGCGGCGTTTGAAGAACTACCGGTGCTAAACGCGAGCGAGATCCTGCAGCCGGAAATTCTCGCAGGACCGCATCATAAGGTACGCGAACCGGTCCCCACTTACTTTGGCGCCAACCAATTCACAATCGATTCCGACTTCGGGGTTTTTGAAGCGAAGGGTAATGAAATGCTTGTTCGTCGAATCAAGGAAATCAATGCAATTGCACAGCTAAAGGACGTTTCACGAATCGATGAGTACGAGAAAGCTTTGATCGCAGCCGCGAAGAGTCCGGTCGCCGCAGCAAAGAACATCGTAAATGATCCGGTCAATACCATTTCCAATGTGCCAAAAGGCATCATGAAATTCATGAGTCGCGCCGGAGAAAGCGTCAAAAACATCGGAAAGAAGAACGAGTCCAGCGCCGCCGAAGGGAGCAAGGTGGAGCAGCTGATTGGTTTCTCTGACACAAAACGAAAAATGGCAATCAAGCTCGGCGTCGATCCCTATAGCACCAATCCTGTGCTGCAACATGAGCTGGATGGAATTGCATGGGCGTCTTTCGCAGGCGGGGCCACATTTTCTCTCGCCACGTTGCCGATCGGCGGGGGCGCAGGAGCTGCCCTCGCGGTTACGGACGTCAACAGCTCGTTTGATGATATGCTACGGGAAAAATCTCCCACCGATTTAAAAATTATTAATCGAAAAACGCTCTTCGGTTTGGGTGCTAACGCAAAAGACACAGAACGATTCCTGAACAACAGCGCGTTCTCACCATCGGAGCAGACCGCGTTTGTTCTCAACCTGAAATCCCTCAATGGTGTCGCAAACCGCGGCGCGTTCGTTCGCACCGCTGGCGAAATAAGCTCCGATGAGTCCGACGCAATTTTCTGCGTTCAAACAGCCGCTCTCATGAGCCAGATCCACAAGAACAAGCCCCTCGCGCGCGTGGCAATGATTGGCGACTTTCCGATCTGCATCGCTAAGGACGGCACACTCGTCGTAGCATTTCAATGGGATTACGCCGCCTGGACATCAGGCGCGGCCGGCTTCACGAGCGACGTGCAAAAGCTCGCCACTGAATCTGGCAAAAGCAGAAATGTTTTTGTCGCGCTTTCCGGGCAAGTTTCACCGCGATTGCGACAGGAATTGGAAACCCGCGGTTTCACGGTGCAGGATCGGCTTGCGCCGGGGCCGCTCAAGTAAACAGCAACCGCCGCAATGAAAAAATTCCGAGAACGTTCGCGCTTCAGCAACGAGAGGTTTTCACGTTTAGAGCACCTGCCATTTCAGTTCCCGTGAATTTCTTGTGGTTTCCCACAAACGGATTCCACCGAGAAGTGCGTTTTCATTTCGCCCACGCTCAATTCCCTTTGGCAATCGACGGAGCTTGTGCACAAGACCGCCGCCGAGGACAACGTAGTCCGCGATGAACGACTTTTTTAATTGCGTGACCGCGTAAGTAACTTCTCGTTTCCATTTTTTCTCGCCCAAGGACTCCAGGCCAGGAATGCCGAGATAATTTTCAATGATGTGGCCATCTGGACATGGCAGGTCTCCGAGCTCAAGCGGCATCAGAGTCTTCTCCCAAACCAGAGCTGAGCCCAAACCGGTTCCGAGCCCCAGAAAGAGCATCCGCCCACCGCCACGGTAGCTGCCGAGCGCTTGCATCGCTGCGTCGTTGACCACGCGCACGGGCATTCCGAGCGCTCTTGCAAAATTGAAACGGACCCAGCCTTTGCCTACATGTTTTGGGTCCCTTGTGACTCGGCCGTTGCGCACCGGCGCGGGAAAACCAATCGACGCGACATCAAAGTTCCAGCCGCGCACGTTCTGCTTTAATCTGGCGACGAACTCAGCCGGGCCCATTCGCGGACCAGACACAAATTCGCGTTCGACGCGGCCCGACATGAGCAGTTTCACGTGGGTGCCGCCGATATCGACGACCAGAATTTTTCTCTTCATGAACGACGGCCCGAAGTAGATTCGGGATGAAGCTAGCGGTCCCGCCGGATCGAGCCGCGAAGACGCCGAAAGAAGCTTTGCTGCTCCGGCTTTGCCGCCGTGCTGGCAGGCCAGCATTCCACGATTTCTAAGGCGAGAAACCGGAACAACAGTTGCTGGGCAGATTTCAAATCGAGCCTCAGATTCTTAGCAATTTGTTGCACGGACCGGGCACCATTGAATTGCGACGCGAATTGGGCCTCGTCTGAAGTCAGCTTCAGCCTCTGCACCCGCTCGAAACCGTCTTTCGTGAAAGCGGGAATCGATGTCGGGTCAAAGCTCGCGGGTTGGTCGGGATTTTGAACAAGCCGCAAAGTTTCCAGCGCCCAATCTCGCACATTTGGATCGCCTTCGATGTCCGCGACGTCGCTTAACAGCTCGGCATTCTTTTCAAACATCACCCACGCGCGCGGCGCCGTCCAAAGCTCGGAGAAAAGCTTTTGCCCGTAATGGTGCATCAACTCCAAGGCCGGCTGGCGAGCGATCGTTTCCTCGCGGGCAAGAGTTAAAAGGAACGGGGCTCCGCTTTCTCTCTGTTTAGCGCGAGCTCTATCAACCATCACCACATCGACATCAGTCAGCAGCGCCGGCGTTTCCTGACAATAAAGATCTGGATCTCGCGTCGTGACGAAAACAATCTCGCCGTCCCGCGCCAGGAGCTCGACTGGCTCCTGTTCCCAAAACGCTCGCAGTACGCCAGTAAGTCTCTCCTTTGCTATTGCTCGCAAAGCACGGCTCAACGGAAAAAGACTCGTGTGACCGCAAAAATAAACATCAGCCGTGCTCGGTTCCTTTCGAGCAATGACTTCTGTAGCCGACGCCTCGGTCTCGGGTTGCTCCCAATCCGGGGCTGGTTCCGAAGCAGTCCACCAGTTCTCGGATTGGACACTCTCCACACCCGCACTAGCTTCCGGCATGGATTGTTCCTCTTGCGGAGCAAGCGGACTGTCGTTTTCTTCCCGCTCTTCGCTATTCGAAGATTCCATTTGAGCTTCTATTGACTTGGGTTTGCCGGGTGATTTCGGCATAGGTTCGTGTATCTAATAAGCAAATCCCAAGTGAAGGCTGTATCAAGAACCCAATCTTCGCAATGGGGAACTCTCGTCAAAGGTTGAGAATCGCCGCGCCAGGTCGCGCCGGCTAATTTTTCCGCGCTCATTCATCGGAATTGCGTCCACAACAAAAATCCGCTTCGGCACCTGCCAGCCGCTAAGCGCGGCCCGGCAGAACCGCAGGAGATCGCTTTCGCTTACCTGCGGCGATACCACTACGCATGCCGCCACTTCTTCATTGCGCAATCCTGCGCCTGCGGGGCGACCAAACACCACTGCCCGTCGCACACCGCCAAAGCGCAGCAAATGCGCTTCTACTTCCGCTGGATTCACCTTTTTTCCCGCAACGTTAATCACGTCCGAAATCCGACCGACGATCTTGAATCCCGCCTCGTCTCGCGCCAACAGATCATCGGGGACAAAAATTCCGTCACTCAGCTTTTCCTCGTCCAGTTCTGGAAAATAGCCATCGCCCACGGCGGCGCTGCTTACCTGGATCGGGCTCGCCGCCGAGTCCGGGTCGAGCAATTCAATGCCGACGCCTTTCATCTGTCGCCCGACAAAGCCTTCCACCTCATTTATTGTTTCGCAATCGTAGCAAATCCCGCCGCATTCCGACGCGCCGTAAAACGAGTGGAGCGTCAGGTTAAACTTTTCGCGGAATTTCTTCGAGACCACACGCGGCAGAGGCGCGCCTGCGGAAATGCAGAGTCGCAACTTCGGCAGCACCGGAACGTGTTCCATTTCGCAGAATGCCTGATAGAAAACCGGCATTCCGGGAAAGACCGTGACGTCGCTACGGGCAAGATCGGCGAGGATCGCACGCGGTGTTCTGTCGCGACTCACGACCATCGGCACACCCCGCGCAATCAGTGGCGTGAGCAAATTGCTGAATCCATACGAGTGCGAGATCGGGATCACGCCAAAATTCAGATCCGCATCAGTAATTTCCATTGTATCGCAAATCTGATTGCAATCGGCGAGCAGCTGGTGACTGCGAAAGCGAATTGCACGCGGTGTGGCTGTCGTGCCGGAGGTAAGCTTGAGAAGCGATGGCGAATGCTCGCCCCAATGTGCTGTAGCGCCGGCTGTCTTCAGCCGAAATACCCTCGGGGGTTCTCCGCTGGGAACAGCGGGCACTACAGCGCTGGCTTTGCAGACCTCCAAAGCGGCGTCGCGTTGTTGATCATTGATCGATTGTTCCAGCGGGAGGACAACCAGACGTCTGCGCAGACAAGCGATCAAGATCGACGGCCAATCTTCGTGGTTTCCGATCTGAACGGCGATAACGCTGCCAGGCGAGAACATCTCAAGATTGGGCTCGAACGCGCAGGCGCGTTCTTCTACGTCGGCAAATTTCCGGAGAATCTCGCCGCGCGTGCTGCCGATGGCAGGCCTGTCTTCTGCCCGCCGCAGCGTTTGCTGCCAGGCATCGAGCAATGGATCGGTCGATTTCATACCTTGCGCGCGCGGCTGCGCGCGATTAAGTTCCACGCTCCGTTTCGAAGATGAAAACCGGCATCCATCCAGAATATTACGAGACCGATATCGTGTGCGCATGCGGGGCGGTGTATCACACCCGCTCCACTCGTCGCGATATTAAGATCGGTATTTGTGCCGCTTGTCATCCATTTTTCACCGGCGAACAGAAGTTTATTGATACCGCCGGCCGTGTGGAAAAGTTTGCCCGCCGTTACGGTAGCACCAAAGCCGCGCGGCCTGAGAAAAAAGCTTAGCTGAACTGTAGCCGCCCCGCCGTGTCGGGGCGTCTTTCCCGCGGCGACGCAGCGCCGTGGCTACAAATGCCCATGGATCTCAATTCCCTTATTCAACTCAAACGCAAACGCTTCGAACAACTCGAGCGCGATATTGCCGACCCAGCGTTGTTTTCCAATCGCAAGCGTGCCAGCGAGATGATGCGCGAGCATGCGAATACCAAGCAGGTGCTGGCGAAGTGGGACGAACTCGAAATTACCCGCAAGCAATTGGACGACAACCGCGAGCTGGCGACGTCACGCGATGTTGAGATCGCAGCTATGGCTGACGATGAGATTCCGGAGCTCGAAAAGCGGGTAGCTGATCTTGAACGAGATGTTCAGATCGCCTTGCTGCCATCGGATGAAAATGAAGAGCGCGATGCCATCGTGGAAATTCGCGCTGGAACAGGCGGAAGCGAAGCCGCCATTTTCGCTGCCGACCTTTACCGCATGTACCATCGCTACGCGGAATCCGCCGGCCTGAAAACCGAAGACCTCGAATCGAGTCCCTCGGAACTTGGCGGCTTGAAAGAAGCGATCTTCCGAGTTTCGGGCGAATCCGTTTTTCGAAAACTGCGTCACGAAAGCGGCGTTCATCGTGTGCAACGCGTGCCTGCGACGGAAGCGCAAGGTCGTATCCATACATCAACGGCGACGGTGGCGGTATTACCGGAGGCGGAAGACGTGGATGTCGAATTGAAGCCGGAAGATTTGCGAATCGAAGTTTCGCGCGCCGGAGGTCCGGGCGGGCAAGGCGTGAACACGACTGATTCGGCCGTGCAGGTCCTGCACATTCCCACAGGTATGATGGTACGTTGTCAGGACGGACGCAGCCAGATCAAAAACAAAGAAAGAGCGCTATCGATCTTGCGAGCGCGGCTGTTGGAGCGAACGCAACGGGAAGAAGCGGAGAAATACAGCGCGCAACGCCGGGGACAGATCGGCACCGGTGGACGCGAAGAGAAAATTCGCACCTACAATTTCCCGCAGAACCGCGTCACGGATCATCGCATCGGCCTGACGCTTCATAATCTGGATCGCTTGATCGACGGCGATTTGGACGAGTTGATCGGCGCGCTGCAAGCTGCCGATGTGGCAGAACGGTTGAGGGAATCAGCGGTCGTTGCGTAACGCACGCGATCTGCCTGTAACTTGCTACATGACCGTTCTCGAAGTGCTGCAGGCGACGACAGCATATTTCAAGAATCACAGCGTCGAAAATCCGAGGCTGAATGCCGAGCATTTGCTCGCGCACCTGCTGGGGCGGAAACGGATCGAGCTGTACCTGGAATTCGAACGTGTGCTCACTGAAACAGAACTCGCGCCGTTGCGCGATCTGGTGAAGCGCCGCGGCGAAGGCGAGCCTCTGCAGCATCTACTCGGCACGGTGGAATTTTGTGGCCACATTTTTCTCTGCGACAAACGCGCGATGGTTCCGCGAGCGGAGACGGAAGAACTCGTTGAGCTCATTGAATCGAGAATTGAAAATCGAAAATCGAGAATCGTGGATGTGGGGACCGGCAGCGGAGTTATTGCGCTCAGTCTGGCAATGAAATTTCCCGAGGCAGAAATTCTCGGCGTCGACATTTCGGACGATGCGCTCGCGCTCGCGCAAGAGAATGCGTCCAGGTTAAAGGTGGCCGATCGGGTCCGGTTTCTGAGAAGTAATCTCCTTGAAAACGTGGACGGAAGTTTCGATGTGATTGCGGCGAATCTTCCTTACATCTCAACACAAGACCGCCACACTCTTTCCCGGGAAGTATTACACGATCCGGCGGTTGCGCTTTTCGCCAGCGCGCAAGGCGACGAGCTGATGCGCGAATTGATTGCGCAGGCGCCGTCGCGGCTCCGCCCGGGTGGAATGCTGGCCTTGGAAATAGGACTAGGCCAGAGCGACGCCCTTCTTTCGGCCATGGCGGAAAAAAATTATCGGGACATTTGTTCGAAAACCGATTATTCAGGTGTGACACGGTTCCTTTTTGCCAGATATGGATAAGATTCTCATCCACGGCGGTCATCCGCTTTCTGGTTCCATCAAGGTCAGCGGCTCGAAGAATTCTTCGCTGCCAATTCTCGCCGCTACGTTGCTCACGCGAGAGCCTTGTATCGTTCATGGCGTGCCCGATCTGAGCGACACTCATTACATGTTGCAAATTCTAATGCATTTGGGCGCGCAAGTGGAACGCGCCAGTGGCACTGTCAGCGTCACGGCGGAGAAGATCCAATCGGTGGCACCTTACGACGTCGTGCGCAGGATGCGCGCCTCTGTCTGCGTGCTTGGACCGCTGCTCGGTCGTTGCAAAGAAGCGACCGTCTCTTTGCCGGGTGGTTGCGTGATCGGCGATCGGCCGATTGATCTGCATCTGCAGGGTTTCGAAGCGCTCGGCGCGGCGGTGCGAGTGGAGAGTGGCGACATCAAGGTTTTTGCTCCGAAGTTGACTGGCGCCGTGATCGACATGCAGGGCAAATTCGGCCCGACTGTCCTCGGCACCGATAACGTGATGATGGCGGCCGTGCTGGCCAATGGTGTGACTGTAATTGACGGGGCGGCCCAGGAGCCCGAAGTCGTGGACTTGGCGACCTTCCTGAATAAAATGGGCGCGAAGATCGAGGGCGCGGGGACGCGTCGAATCATCATCGAAGGTGTACCTGAGTTACACGGCGCGGAACACCGGGTTATTCCGGACCGGATTGAAGCCGGAACATTTCTGGTGGCGGGCGCAATTGCCGGTAAGGAAGTAACCGTCAAGCGCGTAAATCCGGAGCATGTTCGCGCGGTCACCGACGCCCTGGCGAAGTGCGGCTACGCGGTCGAGGTCGGAGACCACGCCATTTCGATCCAGCCTAATGGGGACGCGAGCGCGCTGGAGCTAACAACCGAACCATATCCCGGTTTTCCGACTGATATGCAGGCGCAGATGTGCGCGTTGCTCTCCACCAGCAGAGGCACCAGTTCAGTTACGGAAAATATTTTTCCACAGCGCTACATGCATGTGGCGGAGCTAAAACGCATGGGCGCGCAAGTGGAATTGGAGGGTGCCACTGCGGTGATTGATGGAGTGGATCGTCTCCTCGGCGCGCCAGTGATGGCGAGCGACTTGCGCGCGTCCGCCGCGCTGGTGCTTGCGGGACTCAAAGCAGACGGAATTACCGAAGTAACTCGTGTGTATCACATCGACCGCGGTTACGAACATCTCGATGAAAAATTGAGCGAGCTCGGTGCGCACATCGAGCGTGTAAAAACAGAGTAGCTGGTCTTTTTTCTTGCTCTTCTGTTAGCAAGCGGGCAGTCGTGTTTTTAGGCAATCCGAGCTTAAAACATGGAGACATCGAAATGTGCTTCCAATGACCGGATGCGTGCCGCCTTATCGCGAGTCAGCAGAGAGCTGTTCCTGACGTCAGGCAGGCTGCCCCGTTCGCGCTGGCTGGTTCGTGTTCTTGCCATACTTGGTGTCACGTGGATTGCCTGCATTCTCTCTCTGGCGATAGTTCATGCCTTGCTCGGTCCAGACGTCAAGCCGCACGATCTGGCTCTGACTATCGCAGCATGGCTTGGAATAATTGGCTTCTGGTCATTCGTCGCACAATGTGCCAAAAGACTGCACGATCAAGACCATCGCGGCTGGTGGCTCATCGGAATCTTAGCATTCGCAGTTCTCTCTTCGATGGCTGGGGTCGTAAGTTTACTGTTTTGGGGCATCTTTCTTTTTTGGATGTTGCGTTCTGGGACAGAGGGACCAAATAGATTTGGGCCACCAGTGTAGGGCAATTGAGGCCTGTAACAGAGCGACCGAATTAAAACCGGCGGAGACGTTTCTCTCGTCCGTTCTTAGCGCCACCTTTGTGAGCTAGGAAAATATTCGCCGGCGCCAGAGCGATTTCTCCGAATTAAACCAGACTTCACCGAGGCTTGGTTGTCCTTAGGGTCACGCTTACTTACGCGCACATCAAGCGGGTGAAAAGTTAACGTAGCGCGAGTCTTTGGCTTGCGTTTTCCAGCGTAAGCGAGACGCTAGCCCTATACCCGCGTGAAAGGATAAGTTTATGGATCAACAACCACCGCCTTTGTCACCAGCTCCGGCTCCTTCATCCGATATACGAACCTGGTGCGTGCTCTGCCACGCTGCAGCTTTGCTGGGATTGTTTCTTCATTTCCTGGGCCATCTTCTCGGCCCGCTCGTTGTTTGGCTGATCAAGCGCGGCGACTCGCCGGAGATCGATGCCCACGGAAAAGAATCGCTTAACTTTCAGCTCTCGATGCTGATCTACGACGCTATTGCGGTGATTCTCTGTTTCGTGCTCATCGGCATTCCAATTCTGATCGTGCTTTGGGTGCTCAATACGGTATTGGTCATCATCGCTTCCATTCAAGCAAGCGAGGGAAAACTCTATCGCTATCCCTTTACCATCCGACTGATCAAGTAAGGCTGTGCCACGTTACATCGTTGAAGCGTTGAAGCGTTGAAGCGGAAATCCGATGTAACGGTGTAACGATTTACCGAATCACGTTTCCGCATTCGCAAGCGCCCGCAACGCCCTCAGATTCACTACGTCCTCGGCAAGGTCTTTTCCTTTTGGCGTTTCCAGCACTTTCGGAATTTTGCTAAACCGGCGATTACGCATGATGAAGCCGAACGCGTCCAGACCAATGCGCCCTTTGCCGATGTGTTCGTGCCGGTCTACTCGCGAACCGCACGCAGTTTTGGAGTCATTAAGGTGAATGGCAACGAGACGATCCTTGCCGATCACCCGATCGAATTCACGGAAAGTCATTCGCACCGAAGAGTCGCTCCTGATGTCGTAACCAGCCGCGAAAACGTGCGCTGTGTCAAGGCAAACACACAGTCGCTCCGGCTCGCGCACGCGGCTGATGATGTACGCAAGATGCTCAAATTTACTTCCCAGGCATGACCCCTGGCCCGCAGTTGTCTCGAGGGCGATTCGCGTTTTGATTTTTGGAAGGCCAGCATGGACGTGATCAATCGATTCGACGATTCGTTCGAGCCCTGCTTCTTCGCCTGCGCCAAGGTGCGCCCCAGGATGCACGACCAGGAAGGGGAATTGAAGCTGGTCCGCTCGGATAAGTTCCTCGGAGAGCGCGCGAATCGAGTTCGCTCGAAATTGTGGATTCGTCGCAGCGAGATTGATGAGGTAATTAGCGTGACCAAAAATCGACAACAGTTCACCCCGCTGGACGTGATCGATGAAAGCGCGGATTTCGTCTCCCCGCAGCGGGCGGGCAAACCATTGCATGTTGTTCTTTACGAAAATTTGCATGGCTGTGCACTGGATCGAACGCGCGCGCTCAATCGCAATGCTCACGCCGCCGCGGATGGACATGTGCGCGCCCAGAAGAAGAGGTGATCGGTGAACGGTAATCAGTGATTGGTTAGCTAGCCTCTGCACGCGACTGCTGTCATGTTGAGCGGAGCGAAACATCTCTGATTTTGTCTTCGTTCCATTGGAAGGGAATAATCCGAGATTCTTCGCTTCGCTCAGAATGACAAGGGGCTAAAAAATCTTTGGATGCCAATTTGGTTTCTTGAGACTCCCTTCGCCCTTGTATTCGAAGAGTTTGTAAACCGGCGTGAGTACGATGCCGGGACCCTTTGCGCTGATGCGCACGTCAAGATCGATTTTGTCGTCCAAAAAATAAAGGTCGCCGTGACCCACAATGCTGAAAAGTTGTCCTGACACATTGAAATCGTCAGTGTGAATAATTCCATCCCTGATGGTAAATTTTGCGGCCGCGTCGCGCGCAACGCTGTAGCCAATACCGGGTACGATATGATTAAGGATTTCTGAAATCGGGCCCAAAACGGGAATCGCGAATACATCCCCGTTGGTAACTCCGACTTTTCCAGTGCCATGCATCTTGCGCGCGTCGGTACCAAAGCCATCGAAATCGTATGCCCCACTCAACTGCCCACGCACGGTGCGGGAGTGATAGTAGTTGAAATAAAGATTCGTCAGATGAGGAAAGTCGACGTTCGTCACGCCGAGGTTTGCGTGATAACGCGGATTGTTTTTCGCGAGCGAAATATCGGCGTTTCCGCGCAGCGTACCTGAAAAGATGTCGCCGCCAAGATCGAGGATTTGCAACCGATCATTGGTAAAAAGCAATCGCGCCGAGACTCGGTCGAAAGGCAGCGTTTTCCCAAGAAAGACGTAGTCCATCCCATTTACGCCATCCGCTTTGACCTCCAGACGCGTGTTCTTACCGCCGCGGAATTGGTAAACGCCATTGGCGGTGACATTCGGTGGCCGCCGAAATTTGTATGGCGCCACAGTCTTCGAAAACTTTGGGTCGATCCAGAAAATTGCTTCGACTGGATTCAATGAGCTCCGGATGTTTGAGACGCGCACCTCGTGTTTTTTGAAATCGTAGGTGAAACTGCCCGAGCCGACACCTTCATCGCGTGAAACGTGAAGATCCTCGCAAGTGAGTGCGCCGTCGGCGAAACGAATTCTGGTGTTGGCGCTGTTCATCCATGTGCCGCGGAATCGGCTGCGCCTCAAAACGATAGTTCCATCGCCTTGCCAATTCTCCGGATTGCGGTCCTTGCCTCGGATTGCAAGGCGGATCGTGGGCGAACGTTGCCATTCCCAATCACGTAGAAATTCATTCAGCTCCCGCGGCACAAGCGGGCGAAGTGCATCTGGAGATATTGTGCTTTCAAGGTTAAGGCGAAAATCCGCCGGCGCATCCAAGAGATCAGCTCTCAGCTGTCCTGTTTGATGGCGCAAACGCAGGTCGCGAACGAATGTGCGCTCGCCGTCCCAGGAAAAATCGGCAGCAAGATCGGAGAACGAGATCGTCTTGTAAGTGAACTGCCCAAAGGCGGCGTGCCCGATCACGTCCGGCCGAAATCGATTCGGTCCAAAAGTTAGCGAGCCGGAGATTTCGACCAGAGGCGGCGAGTGAAACTCGATGCCTGCGATCGGTTCGCCCAGCCCGAAAGCATCAAGAAAGGCTTTTAAATCCAGGCTGCTGTGCGCTTGGAAATTGGCGCTGTTGGTTTCGCGATTCCAATCAGCGCGGCCAGCAAAATTGCCCTTGCCGTCGTTCCACTCGCAATGTCCGATGTTCAAGTGTTGATCATTCCATTCGGCAGCAGCGGACAAGTCTCTCATTTCGTAGCTGCCGCGTTGCAATCGATCGCCGCGGAGCGTCGCCTCTACGCGCGCTTTTTCGATTTCTGCGACGTCTCCGCTAAATTTTAATTGCAACGAGGGCAGCGCCGCCGGGAACCTGAACTTTTCCAATTCATTCAATACGCGCTGCGCAATCGATAACCGTCTTTGCCATTCTTCAGGCGAAATCGCCGGCGACGGCTGGTAATTCTCGCGCTTGATCAATTGTCCGGTCGCAGAAATCCGAATTCCACAAAAGATTCCCTCGGTCTGACTGACATAAATTTGCTCCGGCGGAAAATAAACGTGAGCGCGGAAGTTGGTGAGCTGCACTTTATCGGCTTTTCCTCCCGCCGTTTTGAGGGGAAGCGTGATTTGCGCATCGCGCACATCCAGAGCGTTGAGAAACGGCTGACGATGAATAAGGGCAGCGTAATTGATATCGAGAGAGACCTCGCTGATCCGGGCAAGCGTGTTTTCGCGATTTTTGTAGTCGAATATTCGTACATTCCTTGCGACCAAACCACGAAATGGGTCCAGCGTCAGGCGCCCTATATCGGCTTCGACGCCGCGCTTGTGTAACTCCTCCACTACGCGGTAGCGCCATTCGCGCCCAAACCCGCGTCGCGCCAGATAATAACCGCCGCCGATGACGCCACACATCGCGACGAAAACCGCCAGACGGATCACGCCCAGAGCAATTTGCCGCCACCACGTGCGTTTCCGACGGTGCGTTGAAGGCCGAACCTGCGGTGGTTCAAGGACGGGCGCCATGGTGTTCGTTAAAGCATTGAAGCGTTGAAGCGATAGGCCAATGTAACGGTTGAACGGTTCAACGCTTCAACGTGATTTCAATCTCCGATCTGCCTGCGCTTAACGCTTCATTTAATCTGGTGAGCACCATCTTCATTTCAATGGGCTGGTACTTCATCCGGCACGGCGAATGGCGGCGCCATATGATATGCATGATCACGGCGGTGCTCTCATCGACCTGTTTCCTGGTTGGCTACATAGTCTACCACGCCCAGGTCGGCGAAAAATCTTCGGGATACAAAGGCTGGATCGCTGCCGTTTACTTCCCAATACTGGCTTCGCATGTTCTGCTTGCTTTTGTGACGTTGCCTCTCGTGATTGTGACCCTGGTTCAGGTTTTTCGTCGCCGATGGGATCGCCACAAGCGAATCGCTCGTTGGACGATCCCAATCTGGCTATACGTCTCGGTCACAGGTGTGTTTGTATATTTGATGCTCTACAAATGGTTTCCTCCTGGAGCGTGATGCAGCAATTGTGCCTGCAAAGATCGACAGCGCAGACAGGATTGTCTGCCTCACGTCCAAAATCTTGCACACGGCAAGGATTTGATGTTTGATCACAACGACGCGCGCTGCAGGGCATTCAAGAAACATTTATGGTGACTATTGCGACATTCAATGAGCCGGCCAAAGCGCGGCAGCTGAAACGGCGTTTTCATGACGCTGGGATACACACCGATGTTCACAATGAGGCGCCGCTGCAACAGGTCGGTTTTATGTCGCGTCCGCAAGCGAATGCGAAGGTAATGGTGGAAGACAGCGACTTCGAAAAGGCGCAGGAGCTCATGGTCGAGTGGGAGTCCACCGATCCGGACATCTCCGCCGCTCTCATTCGATGCCCGCAATGTGCCTCTGCAAATATCGAATACCCGCAGATGACCCGAAAATTCATGACTCCAGCGCTCGTCGGTGTGCTTTGCGCCCTGAAAATTATTCCCAAGGAGTTTTACTGCCAGGACTGCCACTTTACCTGGACCAACCAGGAAGAGCCTACGATCGGACGGCTGTGGCATCGGTTCTTTCCCGGAAGTGAATCGAGCACGGAAGCCTCGTAGGCGATCCATTTTATTGTCCGGGCGCTTTGATTCATCGCACACGATTCTTCTTGTGATGGATCCTCATTTGCCTAGAGCTATCGGAATTTCTTGTTCTCTCCGGCAGGGTGTGGATAAGGGCGAATCTCGAGTTCCCGTCGCAGTCACAATCGCGTGTTGCCATCCATGAAGTGGCTCTTCGTACTTTTACTCGCACTGATGATCTTCGGTGGCGCCGCGTGGTTCGGTTACAATACCTTTGTCAAAGAAGACATTGCAGTGAAAAAGGAGCAGCGTGGAGAAGTTACTCCCCCACCTGCGAAGGACATCAGCCTGCCGGAGTTTCAGGCGGCGCTCCAGCTGCGTCAGGACGGAAAACTGGCCGAAGCTCGCGATGCGCTCGTGGCATTTATCCAAAAGTATCCCTCCGGGAAACATCTCGACGAAGCGCGGGACGTGCTCGGAGAAATAAATGTCGACATTCTGCTATCGCGTTATCCATCTCCGGAAAAAAACGAGTACGTCGTGAAATCCGGAGACGTGCTGGCTAAGATCTCACGGAAGTTGAAGACGACCCCGGAGCTGATCATGCGCATGAACAATATGAGCAGCACGATGTTGCACATTGGGGAGCATCTGCTCATTTCGCACCCCGACTTTGCGATGGTGATTCAGAGAAAGGCAAACCTCGTTGTGCTTCTCAATCACGGCGCGTTTTTCAAGCAATATCATGTGCAAGAAGCGAAGCTATCGCCCAAACAGCCGGCCAAAATCACCGCAAAAGTCGCTGAAACGATGGCTTGGAGAGGCGGGAAACGCGTCGGTCTGGGCAGCAAGGAGTACCTTGCCAGCACCAAGTGGGTCCGGATTGCTGGCGCTGCGGGTTACACTCTGTATTCTGTACCAGATGCCGCGCATCCTAACCTCGATCAACCGCCTCCGCCTGTGGGCCTCGGCATGGCGGCCACCGATCTCGAGGAGCTAAGCAGCCTTGTAAACAAGGGGACTCCCGTCACGATTGTTGACTAAAGTGATTGAAACGTTGAAGCGTGATGCGTTGAAGCGGAAAAATCGACGCGCTTACTTGACGCTTTAACGCTTCAACGCTTTAACCCTTCAAACGCTCATGGAATGGCAACCGCTGGATTTTGAAAGACCGATCTTTGATTTGGACCGGCGATTGGAGGATTTGAGAAATCACTCCGACAAACACGACGTCGATCTTGATCCGGCAATAAAAGAGCTGGAGACAAAGCTTCGCGAAACACGCCGCCGGATTTATGGCAACCTTACAGCCTGGCAACGCGTCCAAATCGCGCGCCATACGCAACGGCCTTTCGCTCTGGATTACATCGACCGGTGTTTCACGAATTGGGTCGAATTGCATGGCGACCGTCGGTTTGCAGATGACAAAGCGATGCCGTGCGGTCTGGCCAAGCTCGACGGCCAGCGTTGCGTCGTCATTACTCATCAGAAAGGACGCAACACGAAGGAAAATGTGATGCGAAATTTTGGCTGCGCCCATCCTGAAGGCTACCGCAAGGCGCTACGGTTAATGCGGCTGGGCGAAAAATTTGGCATGCCAGTCATCTCATTGATTGATACGCCGGGGGCTTTTCCCGGGATCGGATCGGAAGAACGTCACATTTCCGAAGCAATAGCTGTCAATCTTCGTGAGATGATGACGCTGCGCGTGCCGATCGTTGCCGCAGTTATCGGCGAGGGCGGCTCCGGCGGAGCGCTAGGCATTGGCGTTGCAGACCGTGTGTTGATTCTCGAGAACGCTTATTACTCCGTGATCAGTCCCGAAGCATGTTCCGCCATCTTGTGGAGAGATCGACGGCATGCGGCCGAAGCGGCCGAGGCGCTCAAGCTGACTGCGCAGGATTTGTTGAGACTCGAAGTTGTGGACGAAATTATCCCAGAGCCGGACGGCGGCGCACACCGGGACTATGATTCCGTTACCGCGAATCTTAGCGGCGCGTTACGCGGAGCTCTCCAGCAGGTTTCTCAGCTTCCAGTTGCCGAACTGCTGGAAAAGCGATATCAAAAATTCCGCCGGCTGGGTGTGTTTTCCGAAGGCAAAACCGTCACCGCCCCGGCTCCTTCTTAATGTGATGTTTGGGATTTGGGGTCAATCAGCAGGTGTTTACTGGCTTAGTGCCGTCGCTGCTTTCACCCTTGCGCGCGTCACCGCTACCGCATCGGAGTTCCGTTTCGATCGCGACACGTTCGCGTTCGCTAATCAAACTGTGTTCGAATATCACGAAGGACACGCTTCTTTACGGAGAGGATCATCGGTGAAGAAAGACGCATATAATCGCCATTGTTTCGTCCTATGCCGCACCGCCATGCAATTTAAGAAGTTTGCGCGTTTTGACCCAAACAGTGCTCCCTTGGATGACACGACATTGGGTACCCGCATTCGCGCTGTCACACACCGGCCTGCTTGGGGAGAGCCGTCGCCAGAAAGTGAACGAATCGTGTTTCCGGGATACAAGGATCTGCGGGAAATGACGAAGGCACGTCGCGAAGTTTTCCAAAAAAACATCGGCCACGGCTGGCCAAGCTACTTCCGAATCAGCAACGCCCGCATGATGTTTCTGCAAAGCGCCAGGTATCAAGAGGACACTCACGCTCGGATAAATGCAGCTTTGGCGCGCGGGCAATTGTTCGTTGGTTTCCTGACTACTTACCCTCGTCTCAGCATCAATCACTCCGTTTTGGTTTTTAAGCAAAAGTCGTTTTCTCCGAATCCCGGAGTGGAACGCTATCTCGTCTACGACCCTAATCATTCAGAATCGCCGCGCGAGCTGGTCTGGTCTCCGAAAACGCGCGCTTTTTCTTATCAAAAGGACTGGGATTTCGTCGGCGGCTTCGTTCGCGTATACCAGGTTTACAGCAAATGGCTGCAGTGACCCAAGGAATGTTTGAGTT
>WNFJ01425140.1_pt1 | contig 24327 bp, 25 predicted proteins | sample 5400461 | NCBI WGS metagenome assembly WNFJ01 (sample SAMN13153349, study PRJNA577476) | soil metagenome | isolation source: 115 cm saprolite on Douglas fir-dominated hillslope | place: USA:California | collected 2013-09-17
CTGGCGGACCTTGGAAACGACGTCGCCGTGGTCGACATCAACCGCGAAAAGATTGCTCAGCTCAAGGGCTATCACGTGCCGTTTTACGAACCAGGACTCAGCGAGCTGGTCGCGCGGAACGGGAAAGCCGGCCGGCTCCGATTCACCACCGCGTATGAGGACGCCGTGCCCGGCGCCGAGTACGCCATCATCGCCGTCAGCACTCCCGAGGGCGAGGGCGGTGAGGCCGACCTGTCCTATGTGGAGGCGGCGGCGACATCGATCGCCAACTGCATGGATGGCCCGCTGGTCGTCGTCAACAAGTCCACCGTGCCGCCGCTCACCGGCGACATGGTCTCGAACGTGCTGCGCAAGACCAAGGCCGGAGAGGCCGCCGCCGTGGTGTCGAACCCTGAGTTTCTTCGCGAAGGGTCGGCGATCCAGGATTTCATGCACCCCGACAGGGTTGTCATCGGAAGCCACGATCGAGGCGCTGCCGAGAAAGTGGCGCTTCTGTACAGCACCCTCGATGCGCCGATCCTGATCACCCCCAACATCTACACGGCCGAGATGGTCAAGTACGGCTCCAACGCCTTCCTGGCCGCTCGGATCTCTTTCATCAACGAGATCGCTCGGATCTGTGAGCGCGTCGGCGCCGACGCCAAGCTCGTCGCGGAGGGAATGGGCCTCGACAAGCGGATCGGGCCGAGCTTCCTCGACGCGGGAATCGGCTACGGCGGCTCGTGCTTTCCGAAAGACGTGAAGGCGCTCGCGGCGCTCGCCGAGCGCTTCGACTATCACCCGGAGCTTCTCCACGCTGTCATGGCCATCAACCGGGATCAGCGGATGCTCGTCGTGGACAAGCTGCGAGAGTGCCTCGAGGTGCTCGATGGCCGGGTGATCGGGCTTTTCGGTCTCGCATTCAAGCCCAACACAGACGACCTGCGGGAGGCGCCGAGCATCGAGATCGCCAAAGTCCTGCTGGCGGCCGGCGCGGCGGTCCGGGCATATGACCCCGCGGCGATGGAGGGATCGCGCCGCATCATGCCCGACATCGAGTACATGAGCGGCGCCTACGAGACGGCGGCAGGCGCCGACGCCGTCGTCGTGGTCACCGAGTGGAACGAGTTCCGCTATCTCGACCTGGGCCGCATGAAGAGGTCGATGAGGAAGCCGGTCGTGATCGACGGTCGCAACATCTATGACCCCGCGGTGATGCGCGGCCATGGGTTCACGTACCGGGGAATTGGACGCGAATAAGCCTCGCGCCATAGTCTCGGGCGGGGCCGGTTTCATCGGCTCTCACCTGTGCGACGCGCTTCTCGGGAGCGGCATGCGGGTGGTCGCGCTGGACAACTTCATCACCGGCTCGCGCGAGAACTTGCGAGCGCTCGAGGGCAATCCCGACTTTGAGTTTCGGCAAGCCGACGTCAACCACGGGATCTTCCTGGGCGGCGACGTCCGCTATGTCCTGCATTTCGCCTCACCCGCCTCACCGCCCCAGTACGACGCGAATCCGATTCATACCCTGAAGGTGGGCACTCTCGGCACGATGAACATGCTGGGACTCGCGCGTGCCAAGGGCGCGACCTTCCTGCTGGCTTCGACGTCCGAGGTTTACGGCGATCCCCTTGTGCATCCGCAGCCGGAGTCGTATTGGGGCAACGTGAACCCCATCGGCCCGCGTGGCTGCTACGACGAGGCCAAACGAGCCGCGGAAGCGTTCGCCATGGCGTATCGCCGTGCTCACAAGGTGGACACCAGGATCATCCGCATCTTCAACACGCACGGTCCTCGCATGCAGGTGTCGGATGGCCGTGCGGTCCCCAACTTCATGGCCCAGGCGATCAGGGGCGAACCGCTCACCGTGTACGGGGACGGTTCTCAGACGCGCAGCCTCCAGTACGTGTCGGACCTGGTGCGGGGCGTTCTCGCGGTGCTCGAGCGGGGCGATGAGATGCCCGTGAACCTCGGCAACCCAAGCGAGGTGACGGTGCTAAAGCTGGCGGAGACGATCGTGCGACTTGCGGGCTCGAAGAGCGAGATCGTCCATCGAGAGCTGCCCGTCGACGACCCGAAGCAGCGCCGGCCCGACATCACGCGGGCTCGCACGCTGCTCGGCTGGGAACCGGAGGTGGCGCTCGAGGACGGTCTTGCCCGGACGCTGGAATACTTCAGATCGGTCGTATGACGACGCCCGAGCAGCTGAAGCAGTACGTGCGTGATGTCCCCGACTTCCCGCAGCCGGGAATCATGTTTCGCGACATCACGCCGCTGCTCGGTCGCAAGGAGCTCTTCCGCGAGGTCGTCAGCATGATGTCGAAGCGATGGACCGGCGCGCCGCCCGACCTCGTGGCGGCGATCGAGGCCCGCGGTTTCATCCCGGGCGCCGCGATCGCGGTCAAGCTGAACGCCGGGTTCGTCCCGATTCGCAAGGCCGGAAAGCTGCCCTGGAAAACCATCAGCGACGCCTACCAGCTCGAGTACGGCGCCAACGAGCTCCAGGTGCATGCGGACGCCGTCGAGCCCGGCCAGAAGGTGCTGATCGTCGATGATGTACTCGCGACGGGCGGCACCGCAGCCGCCGCGGTCCGGTTGATTCGCAAGCTTGGCGGAGAGGTGGTCGGCGTCCAGGTCCTCATCGAGCTCGAGGCCCTGGGCGGGCGAAAGCTCCTCGACGGAGTGGAAGTGGTCAGCGAGATTGTGTATTGAGGAGATGACAAGAGACTTGAAAGTCAGCACCAAAGGCGGCGACGTCAAAGACCTGAACCTTGCGGCGCAGGGTCAGGACCTGATCGACTGGGCGGCACGCGAGATGCCCGTGCTCACGCTCATCCGGGCGCGATTCGCGAAGGAGCTTCCGCTCAAAGGACTCAAGCTCGCCGCGTGCCTGCACGTGACCAGCGAGACCGCCAACTTGATGCTGACGCTCAAGGCCGGCGGCGCCGACGTCGCGCTGTGCGCGTCCAACCCGCTTTCCACCAACGACGCTGTCGCGGCCGCGCTTTCAGCGCAGCACGCGATCAAGACATACGCGATTCGCGGCGAGGACAACGACACCTACTACGAGCACATCCAGGCCGCTCTCGACCACCACCCGTCATTCACGATGGACGACGGCGCCGACCTGGTGTCGGTGCTGCACAAGTCGCGCCAGGACCAGCTGCCCGAAGTCATCGGAGGCACCGAAGAGACCACCACCGGAGTCGTGAGGCTGCGCGCGATGGCCGAAAAGGGCGTGCTGCGGTACCCGATTGTCGCGGTCAACGAGGCCGACACGAAGCACATGTTCGACAACCGGTATGGGACCGGTCAGTCGACCATCGACGGAATCATCCGGGCGACCAACGTCCTGCTGGCCGGCAAGACGTTCGTCATCGCCGGCTACGGCTGGGTCGGCCGCGGGCTGGCGTCACGCGCCAAGGGCCACGGCGCGGACGTCGTGGTCACGGAGATCGACTCGGTCAAGGCACTGGAGGCGGCCATGGACGGCTTCAGGGTGATGAAGATGGATGAGGCTGCGCGCGACGGCGACATCTTCGTCACGGTCACGGGCGATGTGAACGTGCTCGACCGCCAGCACTTCGACGCGATGAAGGACGGAGCGATCCTCGCCAACTCGGGGCATTTCAACTCAGAGATCAACCTGAAAGCGCTGGACCAGATCGCGACGGGCGTGCGACAGGTCAGGCCGTCGGTGCAGGAGTACAAGATGGCGGACGGCCGCCGGCTGCACGTGCTGGCCGAGGGGCGCCTCATCAACCTTGCCGCCGCCGAAGGGCACCCGGCCGCCGTGATGGACATGAGCTTCGCCAACCAGGCGCTGTGCGCGGAATACCTGGCCAAGCACGCGAGGACGCTGGAGCGCAAGGTATACGACGTGCCGGACGACATCGACGCCGAGGTGGCGCGGCTGAAGCTTCACGCCATGGGGATTCAGATCGACACCCTGACGGCGGAGCAAGAGCACTACCTGTCGTCCTGGGAAGAAGGAACCTAGCTGCTGCGCCAGCCTTCGGCGAGAGTGTTACGCCCCACCCCGACGGCGCCCGCTGCGCGGTCGCGGTCGGACCTCCCCACGGGGTGGGGAGGCTAAAGAACGTTCGGGCCCGCTCGGCGCACCTGGGTGCTGGGCGGAGGCGGCGCGCGAGGCGCCGCGCAAGTCGGGGTGCTTCAGGCCCTGTTCGAGGCGGGTGTGGATCCGCCCACCAAGATCGTCGGCACCAGCGTGGGAGCGCTGAACGGGAGCGCGATCGCCGCCTATCCGTCGCTGGCGGGAACCATGATGCTGCGCGAGGTCTGGATGTCGCGACAGGCGATCGACGTGTTTCGCGCGCACCCGCTCGGCATGATCCTCTCCGCCATCAGGCGCGACCAGATGAGCGCGTTTCCGCAACAGAACATCCGGCGCCTCATCGAAAGGGCGCAGGCCTTGACCGGGATCACGACGTTCGAGCAACTCCGGGTGCCGCTGGCGGTGGTGGCCACCGATCTCAACGCGGGCAAGCCCGCAGTCTTCCGCTCCGGTGATCTGACGCCGGCCCTGCTTGCCTCGACCGCCATCCCGGGGCTGTTTCCAACGGTCCGGATCGGCGAGCGGGAGCACTTCGACGGCGGGGTGGTGGACAACACGCCGCTGAATATCGCCGTCGAGGAGGGCGCCAAAGACATCCTTGCCATCAGCCTCATGGGGGGAGGGGAGTACGCAGGGATGCCGAGCTACCTTCCCGAGCTCATCGCGCGAACCCTTCAGCTGTCGCTGCACCACCAGATGCTCGCCGACTACGAGCAGCTGCGCGACCGGGCGCGGATCGTCGTTCTGTGTCCGGTCACGTCGGCGACCGCGACTTGGGAGATGAAGCGCAAGCACCTCGAGACGGTGATCGAGTCTTCGCGTGTCGCGACGGCTGCCCTGCTGTCCAAGCGCGGCTCGAAAGTCTTTCGCCACTCGGGGATCCACTACTTGGAACTGGTATGAGAAGGAACCGTGGCCGGTTCCTTCTTCGCGCAGGCGGCGATGCGGATGGGACTTACTGATTGCATCGGCCGGTCGTGTTCCCGCCGACGGGCCTGCTCATCTTCCGCGGGATTGGATTTTCTGAAGATTTACTCCTGGCAGCGATTTGGCGTGGATAAGGACAAAGTCGCGGCCGGGGTGAACCCGGCCGCCAGGCCGCGCTGGTGAGTTAGGATTCCGGGCGTCCCAGAGGTATGAACCTGGCGCTTGGGGATTTCCATTGTGGTGGTCCTTGCCGGCGCGGGAGATTCAGTGGAGGACTTGGTTGCCATGGCGGAATCGACCCTGTTCACGTCCGAGTCGGTCACGGAGGGCCATCCGGACAAGCTCGCAGACCAGATCTCGGACGCCATCCTCGACGCGATCCTTTCGAAAGACCCGCTGGCTCGAGTCGCGTGCGAGGCGATCGTCACCACCGGCCTGGTGATCGTGGTCGGCGAGATCACGACCGACTGCTACGTCGACATCCCTCGCATCATCCGGCAGACGGTTCGCGAGGTCGGCTACACGCGCGCCAAGTTCGGCTTCGACGCCGAAACGTGTGGCGTCGTCACCAGCATCGACGAACAGTCCCCTGATATCGCGCAGGGGGTGGACGTCGGTGGCGCGGGCGACTCCGGGATGATGTTCGGCTTCGCCTGCGACGAGACGCCTGAGCTGATGCCCCTACCGATCACGCTCGCCCACCGGCTCGCCCGCCGGCTGGCCGACGTCCGCCGCAACAAGACGCTCACGTATCTCAGGCCCGACGGCAAGGTGCAGGTCACGATCCGTTACGGAGAGGACGGCCGGCCCAGCGGAGTGGACAACGTCGTGCTTTCGACACAGCACCACGACGAGGTTGGCACAGAGCAGCTGCGGGCCGACATCACCGAGCATGTGATCGACGCCGTCATCCCGGCCGATCTGCGAGCCAACGGCATTCGCACCTTCATCAACCCGACCGGCCGCTTCGTGGTCGGCGGGCCGGTCGCGGATGCGGGCCTGACCGGGCGCAAGATCATGGTCGACACCTACGGCGGTTACGCCCGCCACGGGGGCGGCTGCTTCTCGGGCAAAGACCCGACGAAGGTGGACCGCGCGGGCGCCTACGGCGCACGCCACGTCGCCAAGAATGTCGTCGCCTCCGGGCTGGCGACGCGCTGCGAGGTGCAGATCTCGTACGCGATCGGAGTCGTGAAGCCGGTCGCGATCCGCATCGATACGTTCGGCACCGGCAAGGTTCCGGACTCGGCGATCTCGAGCGCCGTGAGCAAGCTCTTCGATTTGAGCCCGCTCGGCATCATCAAGGAGCTCAACCTGCGCCGTCCGCTGTTCCGCCAGACCGCCGTCTACGGCCATTTTGGCCGCACCGACATCGACGCGCCCTGGGAGTCGACCGCGCGGGCCAAAGAGCTGGCCGAAGAGCTCGCGCAACGGGCTTGAGTCAGAAGAACTACGCCGTAATTCCAGCCGGTGGAGCTGGCACGCGATTATGGCCCCGCTCGCGCCGGCTCACGCCGAAGCACACGCTGCCTTTGGCCAGCGGCGGCCGAAGTCTGCTTCGGGACACATACGACCGGGTACGCGGCCTGGTTGACGAGGTCTTCGTTGTTACGGAGTTGACGCAGCGCGAAATCATCAACGCGGTGCTGCCTGAAGTCGACTCCGATCACATGATCATCGAACCGGTAGCCCGCGGCACGACCAACGCGTACGGGCTGGCGGCGTTGACCCTGCACCGGCTCGACGCGACGGCCGTGATGCTGGCGATGGCGTCTGATCACGTCGTAAGAGGACGAGCTGAAATATCACGCGCACTGCGCGCAGCTCTTCGCGCTGCGGACGTCACGGACAGTCTCATCGCGATCGGGCTCAAGCCGAGATACCCGTCGACGGGCCTTGGCTATTTGCACGCATCTCGGCCCGGACCGGCTGGGACTCGTCGCGTCCAACAGTTCCTTGAGAAGCCGGACTTGAAGACGGCGACGCGGTTCCTCAAATCGGGTGGTTATTACTGGAACGTCGCCTGGTTCGCCTGGCGCACGAGCGTTTTCCTGGCGGAGATGCAGATGTACGCGCCAAGGCATCAGGCTGGGCTGCGAAAGGTTGTCGAGGCGCGCGCAGCGGGCAACGAGGACCTGGCGTCGGAGCTGTACCGGCGGCTGCCGGTCGAGGTCGTGGATCGGAGCGTCCTGGAAAAGACTCAAAACTTGCTTGTGGTACCCGCGTCGTTCGACTGGTCAGACATCGGCAGTTGGACTGAGCTTGGGGATCGCGTCCGGGCCGACGCCCAGGGGAACTCCGTCGATGGTGAAGCAGTTCTCGTCGACACGACCGGCAGCTTGATCTTTGGTGATCGAAGACTGATCGCCGCGATTGGAGTCAAGGACCTGATCATCGTCGATACGGAAGACGCGCTCCTGGTGGTTCCGCGCAGTCGTGCACAGGACGTTCGGAAGGTGGTCGAGGCGCTGAGGCGGGCGCGCAAGACCCGCTACCTATAACCACCCCACGAAGTCTTCGACTTCGCGGGGACCCCGGTTAGCTAACCTTTCACGCATGATGCAGCGCGCACCGATCAAGTTCGGGACAGACGGCTGGCGGGGTGTGATCGCCGACGACTTCACCTACGAAAACGTTCGGCGCGTCGCCCAGGGCACCGCCGAGTACATGAAGTCCCGCTCGCCCGACCCGCAGGCGGTGGTCGGCTATGACTGCCGCTTCGCCTCCGAAGATTTCGCCCGCACCGTCGCCGAGATATTCGCGACCAACGGCGTGCGCACGGTGATCTTCGACCGTCCATCGCCGACGCAGGTCGCGTCGTGGACCGTGATCGATCGCAAAGCCACGGGCGCCGCGGTGGTGACGGCCAGCCACAACCCGTACCAGTTCAACGGGATCAAGTACAAGCCGGAGACGGGCAGCTCAGCGCCGACCGAGGTGATCGCGGACCTCGAAAGCCGCATCAACGCGCTGTCCGGTGTGCCGCAGATCGACCACCGTGCCGCACGCGAGCTGGTATCGACCATCGACCCGCGCCAGCCCTACTACGCGCAGATCGCCCGCATGGTCGATGTCGACGCGATCCGAAACGCCGGGCTGCGAGTCGTCCATGAGTGCATGTACGGCTCGGGCTACGGGTACGTCGGCGACCTGATCGGCACCGGGCGCACCAACGTGACCGAGCTGCACAACCAGCGCAACCCCCTGTTCGGCGGAATGAACCCCGAGCCGATCCGCCCCAATATCGATTCGGCGCTCGCCTTCATGAAAGTCGGCGGCCACGACCTGTGCATCTGCACCGATGGCGACGCCGACCGCGTGGGGATCATCGACGAGACTGGAACTTTCATCAATCAGCTCCAGGTTTTTGCCTTGTTGATGCTCTACCTCTTCGAGGTCCGCGGGATGCGGGGCCCGGTGATCAAGACGGTGAACATGACCGCCATGGTCGACAAGCTCGGGGCGGACTTCGGCGCCAAGGTTTTCGAGGTGCCCGTCGGGTTCAAGTACGTGGCTCCGAAGATGATGGAGACGGATGCCGTGCTGGGTGGCGAGGAGTCTGGCGGCTTCGGCGTCCGCGGCCACATTCCCGAGCGCGACGGGATCCTCGTCGGCCTGCTGTTCGCCGACATGATCGTCAAGGCGGGCAAGCCGCTCTCCTCGATCCTCACCGACCTCGAGCGGCGCGTCGGACCGCACGCTTACGCACGGCATGACATCCACCTGGCTCGCGAGACCTATGACACCGACCGCAAGCGAATTCTCGACACGCTCGAGAAGAACGAACCGCAGGAGGTGGCGGGGGTGCGCGTGCAGCGCGTCCGCTCCGACGACGGTTTCAAGTTCTACCTCGAAGACGGCAGCTGGGTGCTGCTGCGGGCGAGCGGGACCGAGCCGCTGATCAGGATTTACGCAGAGGCGGCCGACAGCGCGGCGGTCGAGGCGCGGCTCGCGGCGCTGGAGGACATCGTCGGGATCCGGCAATATGCCCACTCCTGAAATCGGCCGGGCGGAGGCGGGGAGAGTCGACAAGCCGTGGGGTCACGAGCTGCGGTGGGGGGTCACCGAACGCTACGCCGGGAAGGTCCTGCACATCACGAGAGGCGAAGCCCTGTCTCTCCAGTACCACGACCGCAAGGACGAGTTCCTGTATGTCGTCAGGGGCGCGATCGACATGGAGCTCGGCGGCCCCGACGGCGTGCTGACCAAACACCGCATGGAGGAGGGCGACACGCTCCACATCACTCCGGGGACTCGACACCGGATGACCGCTGTGGAAGACACGGACATCTTCGAGGTGTCAACGCCTGAGCTGGATGACGTCGTGCGGCTGGAGGATCGCTATGGCCGTGCAGGGACTTAGACTCTCACCGACCAAATGAAGAACCCACCGATTCCAGCCGAAAGGCTGAGCCCCGCCGCGACGGCGACCAGGTCAGAGCGCGACCGCAGCTTCCTGTTCTTCACGGGCGTGGTCCTGGTCGCGATCGCCCTTGGCTTCAAGTCCGAGCTCCTCGGCCAGGGCCAGGTCTGGGCGCTGAGCCTCGGCATGGTGGTCGTGGCAGCGCCCGCTCTCCTCGGCTACCTGCGCGGCATGGAGGAGTTCCCTCGGATCGAGCACTACATCCCCGTCGCGCTGGGCGCGATCACGCTGGCCGGGCTTTCGCTGCTCGTGCCCGAGCTCTGGAAGTACCTGGTGCTGACGGCCGTCTTCGGCACAGGTTTCGTCCTGGCAGCGCGCCTGGACTACCTGCGGTTGCGCGACGAAGAGAAGCGCGGTCACGTGGTGCTCCAGGAGACCATCCTCATCCTCGCCCTCGCAGGGGCGTACCTGGTGGTGGTCTCGCTGCATTTCAACGCGATCCTCCAGCTGTTCTGGATCTTCACCATCACCTTCCTGGCCTCCTACCGAAGCTTCCGGATCAACGGGTCGGCCATCCACCCGCGGAGGGCGTTCATCTTCGCCCTGTTCGTCGCCCAGGTGGTCACGTTCCTGGCCTGGGCCATCACCGCGCTGGCGATCTACCTGGTCGTGAACGAAGGCACATTCGCGGTGATGCTGCTGTTCGCCTGGTACATCAACCGGGGCCTCGTGCGGCACACGGTCGAGGACAGCTTCACCCGCAACGTGGTGCTCGAGTACGGCGCCTTCGCGGTGGTGCTGGTCTACCTCTTCGTTTCGAGCTATCAGCCCGGGAGATAACTCCATCCGGGCTTGACATTTCGCTATATCGTGTCACGATATAGCGAGAGGCGATACATGGCACTCAAAGACGACGCTTCGCTCCTGATTCTCACGAGCCTTGCGGGCGGCGCCAAGCACGGCTACGCGATGATCGAGGACATCAGGGCCATCACGGGCGCTCGGTTGGGACCGGGAACGCTCTATGGGGCGATCGCCCGCCTCGAAGCCGACGGGATGATCGAGGCACTGCAAAGCGAGGATCGCCGCCGGCCGTACCAGATCACCTCCGCCGGGCGTCGCCACCTGGAAGCTGAGATCGGCGGCATGAAGGGCCTCGTCGCGGTCGGCCTGCGCCGCCTGAGGAGGGCTTGAGTTGCGCCGCGCCTGGGCCGGCACTTCCGCATTGCTGCTCGCGCTGCTCATCCTTGCGGTAGCCGAATCTGGTCTCGCAGCGCTCCTGGTCGTGTTCAGCTATGTGCTCAAAATTGACGTCGCACTGGGGCTCGGCTTCATCGGGCCTACCTTCTCATCAGGTCCCGGCGCCGGACCAATAGTCCAGCTGTACAGTCCTACCGCGGTTGCGGTGGTCCTGTTCACCGCAGCATCCGGGCTCGCCAGCGCAGCCTGGACCTTCCGTCGTTGGCGGCTCTCCGCGTGAAGCGCCTCCTTCGCCTTTACCCTCCGTCCTGGCGCAAGCGGTACAGCGTTGAGATGGCGGCCCTCGTCGAAGATATGCCCGCCGGCTTTGGGGTGGCTATGGACCTCCTGGTCGGCGCCGGGGCAGCCTATGCGGCTGCGATTCGCGGCAATCGAATCCTCAGCAGCGCCGCGGCTTACCTTCACGGAGTTTGTGTGGCCGTCCTCTTGCAGGCGATCGCGTTCGTGAGCCTGGTCCTCGTCTCACAGCGATCTCAGAGTCCAACCGTCGTCGACGTCGGGCAGATGCGGTTCGCAGTGGTGACGCCGCAGACCGCCTTGTACCTGCACAATCTGGCGGCCGTGCTCTGGACTCGGACGATCACCGATTCGCTGCCGGCGCTGGTGCTGCTCGCGATTCTGGCGGCGTTGCTTGCGTTCGTCCTCGCCACGCCTGGTTTGCTGCGACGGAGCGCGGCGTGAGACTTCTGTTACTTGGTTTCCTTGTCGCTCTGGCAACAGGTCTGTTGACGGTGGCCGTCCTGCATGGGTACCGAGAGGATCAGCGCATCATCCATTTCTTCGCCGGCACCGGGATTGCCGGCAAGATCGATGTAATTGGAAAACCGCCGCCGTATCTGCTGATCGGTGCCGTGGGGTCGAAAACAGCGGATCGAGTTGAGGTGGCGGCGGACGGTACGTTTGTGGCTCGGCTGGACCCCGGAACATATCGGCTTCAACTGCCTGGCGACTCGCGCTCGGCGCCATTGCTCGTCCCGAGCGGCGAGTGCCTGGATGTGGTGCTGGACTTCCGGCTTCCGGTCGTCGTCCTGAAGATTCCCGGTGAGGGTTGGCCAGTTCCGAAACCGGCTTGACCTACATCCCCAAGTAGGCTTTCTGTACGTCCTCTGATTCGAGCAGCTCTTTGCCTGTGCCCGTCTTGACGATGACCCCGGTCTCCAGCACGTAGCCGCGGTGCGCCACCTCGAGCGCCTTGTTGGCGTTCTGCTCGACCAGCAGCACAGGTATCCCGCGTGAGTTGATCTCGCGCACGATGTCGAAGATCGTCTCGACCAGGATCGGCGCCAGGCCGAGCGAGGGCTCGTCGAGCATGAGCAGCTTGGGGGAGGCCATGAGGGCCCGGCCCATCGCGCACATCTGCTGCTCGCCGCCCGAGAGCGTGCCGGCGATCTGGTGCAGGCGCTCCTTAAGGCGAGGAAACAGTTCGAAGACGCGGTCCATGTCGCGCTTGATGTCGGCGGCGTTCTTGCGCGTGTACGCGCCCATTCGCAGGTTGTCCAGCACCGTCATGCGCGCAAACAGACGGCGGCCTTCCGGGGACTGGCAGATGCCGAGGTCGACGATCTTCTGAGGCTCGGTGCGGGTGATGTCCTGGCCGTCGAACGTGATCGTGCCCGCGCCAGGGTGGAGGAGCCCGGAAATGGTTCGTAGAGTCGTCGTCTTGCCGGCGCCGTTCGAGCCGATGAGCGCCACGACCTCTCCCTTGTCGACCGTCAATGACGCGCCTCGCACTGCCTGGACACGTCCGTAGAAGACGTCGATGCCAGAAATCTCGAGGAGCGCCATCTATTCGTTCTAGGCCGACTTGCCCAGGTAGGCCTCGATCACGCGCGGGTTGTTGCGCACCTCGGTGGGGGGGCCTTCCGCGATCTTCTCGCCGTGGTCGAGGACCACGATGCGCTGAGAGACCTCCATCACGACCTTCATGTCGTGCTCGATCAGGAAAACCGTGATCCCGCGGGCGATGATCTTGTCCACCAGCTTCATCAGCTCGACCTTCTCCTGCGGGGTGAAGCCGGCCGCCGGCTCGTCGAGCAGGAGAAGATGCGGTTCGGTGGCCAGGGCTCGCGCGATCTCGAGGCGGCGCTGCTGGCCATATGCCAGGTTGCGCGCGTAGTTGTCGGCGTGGCGCTCGATTCCGACGAACTTGAGGAACTCCATCGCGCGTTCGCTGACTTCGCGCTCCTCGCGCCGAGCAAAGGGCGTGCGGAAAATCGCGTCCCATAGCTTGGCTTTCATCCGCACGTGCTCGCCAACCTTCACGTTGTCGAGCGCGCTCATGTACTCGAACAGGCGGATGTTCTGAAAAGTGCGAGCGATCCCGAGCTGGGCCGTCTTGTACGGCTTGGAGCCGGCGATGTCGCGCCCCTCGAACACGACCCTGCCGGCGGTGGGGACGTGCATCCCGGTGATGCAGTTGAACAGAGTCGTCTTGCCGGCGCCGTTGGGCCCGATCAACGCGAAGACCTGGCCTTTCGCGACGTCGAAGCTCACCTGGTCGACCGCTGTCAAGCCGCCGAATCGCTTGATCACGCCCTGCAGAGACAGGATCGGCTTCTGGTCAGTGCTCATACCGTTGGCGCCGCCACCGGCTCGTCGTGCACACCGCGCTTCAGCTCCTGAGTGCGAAGCCGGCTTGGCAGGAGGCCCTGCGGGCGCAGCAGCATGATGCTCACGAGGATCAAACCGAACAGGATGAACTTGAGCCTCGACACGAACTCGGCGATGCCGGGCCAGTTGGGCGTGACGGTGTTGAGACCGTGGAACCCGAGGTTGTCGGCCAGCGCGGCGACCTGCTGCGGAGCGTCAGGTAGGAACTTGTACAGCACCCAGTACAGCAGCAGCGCACCGATCATGGCGCCAGGGATGTTACCCATGCCGCCCAACACGACCATCGAAAGGATCGTGATGGAGACGATGAACCCGAAGCTGTCAGGGCTGACCAGCGAAAGCTTGGCGCCGTAAAAAGCTCCGGCGAACCCGCTGAACGATGCGCCGATGGCAAACGCGAGCAGCTTGGTGTTCACCGTGTTCACGCCCATCGCCGCCGCCGCCGTCTCGTCCTCGCGCACGGCCATCCAGGCGCGCCCGAGGCGCGAGCCGTAGAGGTTGTTGACTCCGATCACCGACCCCACGACAAGGATGATGACCAGCACGTACCAGGCGGTCGGATTGAATGAAACGAACCGGAAGTTCTGCTCGATGCCGAGCTGTGCGTTGGCCCACGGCCCGGTGATCCAGAAGGGCAGCGTTGGTATGTCGAGCGCGCTGATGCCGTTCACCCCGCTCGTCCAGTCCTTCATGTTGCGGAAGAACCTCGGCACGATCTCGCCGAAGCCGAGCGTCACGATGGCGAGGTAGTCGCCCCGCAGCCGCAACGTCGGAGCACCGAGCAGGGCGCCGGCCCCGGCCGCGATAAACGTGCCCAGCACCAGCGCGATCCAGAACGGGACGTGTAGGGCGTGGTGGATGGGGGAGCTGATGAGCTGCTGCGACGCGAGCATTCCGTAGGTGTAGGACCCGATCGCGAAAAACGCCGCATAGCCGAGATCCAGCAACCCCGCGAACCCGACCACCACATTGAGCCCGATCGCGAGCAGGATGAAGACCCCGCCGTCGGCGGCGAGGCTGACCAGGTAGTCGGCGTTTCCGCCCGTGGCGAACTGAGCGATGCCCGGGAAGGTGAGGGCCGCTATCGCCATCGCGGCGTAGGCGATCGCGTTGGGGTTGCGCGAATTCTCGCGAATCAACTCGCGCAGACGTGTCATTTCTCCGGCACCCGCATGCCTAACAGGCCGGTGGGCCGAAACACCAGCGTCGCGATGAGGATTCCGAAGATGACGATCTCCGTCCAGGCGGAGTCGAAGTACCCGTTGTTGAAGGCCGCGATGATGCCGATGAGCAATCCCCCGATAGCAGCGCCCGGGATGTTGCCGATGCCTCCGAAAACGGCTGCCGTGAATGCGAACAGGCCAGTGATGAACCCCAGGTCGAACGCGACATTGTTGATGTAGAGGCCGTAGATGATGCCGCCGGCCCCGGCCAGCACCGCACCGATGAAGAACGTTGCAGCGATCGTCCTGTTGATGTCGATGCCCATGAGTTGAGCCGCGTCGCGGTCCTGAGCGGTCGCCCGCATCGCCTTGCCCAGCTTGCTGAGGTTGATGAAGAGGGTGAAGGCGACGACGAGAACGATTGCGAAGCTCAAGACGATCAGGTCCTTGGCTCCGATCGACACGCCGCTGATATTCAAGCGTGTGGTCGGCAGGAGGTCGGGGTAGTGGAGGTTGAACGGGCCCTTCCACAGGTACATCGCCCCCTCCAGGATCGAGGACATGCCGATCGCGGTGATGAGCGGGGCCAGGCGTGGCGCGTGGCGAAGGGGTCGATACGCGATGCGTTCGATCGTGACGTTGATCATCGCGACAAGACCCATGGTGATCACCGCTACTGCCAGCAGTGGGAGGACATAACCCAGACCATTGCCGCCTTCGGCAATGCCGAAGATCGGAAAGAGGGCCAGCGAGATGAACGCTCCCAGCGTGAAGACATCGCCGTGAGCGAAGTTGATCAGCTCGATGATTCCATAGACCATCGTGTAGCCGAGGGCGATCAGGGCGTAGATCGAGCCGTCGGCGACTCCAATGGTCAGGATCTGAAAGAAGTACGAGGGGTCGTGCTGCAGCACGTGCTGGATCGTGAGGACGACCGCAACCGCGACGACGAAGAGCCCGGCGAGCGTGGCGAACTGTGAATTCCCGAAATTGCGCAGTGTCGCTGGGGTTCGGGCCAGGGCTCCGATCAAGTGCTTCCCCCTCCCAAGGTGACCCAATGATAAGGAGGGGGCGTCACCGCCCCCTCCTCAATTTGTCGTCTTACCGAATCAGGGCGACTATCCGCCCTGCGAGAACTGAGCGACGAAGACCCACGCCCCGCTCTTGACCTGCTGCAGCTGCAAGGTCGGGTGGGTTGGGTCGCCGTTTGCGTCGAAGGTGATGACTCCGGTCAGGCCCTTGAAGCTCGAGGTCGACGCGACGGCGTCGATGACCTGCTGCCGTGTCGGCATGTTTCCGCCGTTCTTGTCGATGGCGCGGCCGATCGCGTCAATCAGGATGGCGGCGCAGTCGTAGCCGGCGAATGTGTAGGCGCCGATGTTGGACGATCCGGGGTACGCCGCCGAGTAAGCGTCGACGACGGCCTTGGCGTCCGGGTTCTGGGTGGCGTCGGCCACACCCTGGGTGGCGAACATGTTGCTGGTCGCCATGGAGCCAGAGTCCTTGAGGCACTGCGAGTCGCCGATGCCGTCAGGTCCGAGGTAGTAGATGTCGGGGTTGAAGAGCCCGGCCATCTGTCCGCGTCCGATGCATCCACCGGTGGCGGAGGTGGCGCCGACGTAGATGCCCTGCGCACCCTTGTCCTTGGCCGATGCGAGGAAGTCCTTGAAGTCCTTCTTCGCCTTGGGGTCGTAGCTCTTGCGGTCGACGACGGTGCCGCCCTTCGCCGTGAATTCCTTGGCGAAGTTGTTGGCCACGCCCTGGCCGAAGGTCTCCTCGTCATCCCAAACCGCGACCTTGGTGATGCCGAGACCAGCCGGAGGAGGTCCGGCCTTGATCGCGAAGTCGGCCATGGCGGGACCCTGGAAGGTGTCCGCCGCGGCGACGCGGAAGTAGTTGTTCTTGCCGGTCGGCCGGAGGCTGCTCGGCGTGAACCCGTTCGCCGCCTGGCAGTAGTCGAGGGCCTGGGTCAGGCACTCGTTGGTGTTCGACGGGCTGATCATGGCCAGAGGCGCCTGGTTGCCGACTGGGATCTCAGCCTTCGCGACACCGGAGTTGAACGGCCCGACCATGCCCAGGATCTTGCTGTTCGACAGCATCGCCTGGACGTTCTGCACGCCCTTCTGGGCGTCGTGAGCCCCGTTGACCGCGTCGTCAAACGGAACGAACTTCAGGGTGTAGCCGCGTACCGTGGCCGCACGGGTGATGGCGAACTGCGCGCCCTGCTGGGTCGGCAGGCCGCTGGATGCGTCGGCGCCCGACACGGGGAGGTCGCTGGCGATGTCGATCTCGCCCTTTGACCCGCCGCCGCCGGTGGTGCCGCCGCAGGCGAATGCGACAAACGTCGCCGTTATGAGGACTGCGAGTCCTCGCGCTCGAACCATATGGTTCCCCCTTGTGTTTATAGGGAGGCCCGAAAACTTCAGGACCAACTGCCTCCCCTCATTCGCCGCCCTCTTCCCAACTTAAAAAGCGGTCGGGGCGAGAGTGCGCCGGCGACGAATGCGGCCACATGGGGTGGCCGAACCACTACTCCGGTCAGAACTTTGGACTCGACAGAGCCCGCAAGTCAAGCGTGAGATTGCCGAACTCGACCGCCCGCCTCCGGAAGTGAGTGCGACTTTGTACTAATACGGGAGTGCGGCGCTGTAATCGATGGTGGAGACCCAGGCCCAGCCGGAATCGAGGTCCGCGCTCACCGGCCGGAAGATCGACAGGAGCCGGAGCGTCGTGTCGCCTTCAGGATCGAAGCCGAACACGCCGGTGGCGCCGCTGTACGCCCTGGTCGCGGCGAGCTCCGCCACCACGCTGTCGCGGGCGGGCAGGTTTCCGGCGGACGCCTTGATCGCTCGATCCAGGGCGTCGTAGACGGCGCCGGTCGCGTCGTACGCGGCGATGGTGCCCGGGCCGAAATCCTCAGGGCGTCCGTATTGAGACCCGAACGCGGCGATCACCGGGGCGGCGCTGTCGATGTGCTCTGCGTCGCCCGCCGGAACAGTGGCGTAGATGGCCGTGGCGGTCGCGCCGGCGTCTCCTACGCAGGCGGGATCGAGCGCGATCCCATCGCCGCCCAGCAGCGGGGCTGTGGCATCGGCCCCGAACACGCTCGCCATCTGGCTGCGCAGGACGCATGCGTGGTTGGCCGCGGTGCCGCCGAAGTACACCCCCTGCGCTCGGTCGTTCTTGGCCACTTGCAGGAAGGCCGTGGTGTCGATGGTCTTCGAGGGATCGAGATCCGCGTGCGAGACGACGGTGCCTCCGAGGTGGTTGAACCGGGCCGTGAAGCTGTCGGCGAGCGCCTGCCCGTAGGCCTCGCTGTCCGTGAGCACCGCCACTCTCTGGAGGTGCAGCTGCTTCGTGGCGTAATCCGCGGCGGCCGGGCCCTGGAGCTCATCCGTGCTCGAAAGCCGGAAGAAGTTGTTGACTCCGGTCGGCCGGAGCTCGGCCGGAGAGGGGAGGCTTGCGGCCTGGCACGTGATGGGCGCGCGGGCGGGGTTCAGGGCCGCCGGCAGGAAAGGCTCCTTGGTGAGGCAGCGGTTGCTCGTGCCCGGACTGACCAGCGCGAGGTGCGCGCGATTGGCGACCGGGATCTGGGCCCGGGCGACATTCGAGTCGAACGGCCCGACGATGGCCAGGACCCCAGGCTGCGCGATCAGGGAGTTGAGGTTCTGGAGGCCCCGCGCGGTATCGCGGGACGCGCTGGCGGGGTCGTCTCGCGCGTCGACGGTGATGGTGAACCCGTCCAGGACCGGGTGGCGCTGCACGAAAAATCGGACGCCGTTGAGCGTCGACTTGCCGGCGCGGCCTTCGATTCCCGTCAGGGGCAGGTCCGCGCCGATCGTGATCGTCCGATCGGAAACCGCCCCGGTGCTGTCGCCGGTGCAGGCCGGCAGGGCAAAGAGGAGGGCACCGCACGCGACCGCCGACGTCCTCAGCAGAGACCGCACCGGGTGATTGTCCACGGCCGCGATGCTCTATCGCTTTGCTGGGGCTCTTATACTCGTACTTCCTTCCCAGCCGGGCAATGCACCATGCCGCCCGGCGCATTTCCTCCAGGAGCGCCACTACTTGAAGACCGAAACCGGTGAGCACCTAAAGCCGCGATCGCAGTATGCGGACGAGGCCGTCCAGCTGGCGATTGCAGGCAAGTGGGACGACGCCGTCAAGCTGAACAAGCAAATCGTCGAGAGTTTTGGCGCTGACGAAGAGACGCAGAACCGTCTTGGAAAAGCGCTTTCCGAGCTCGGCAAGCTGAAGGACGCGAAGGCCGCCTACGAGGCCGCCCTCAAGCTCAACCCGATGAACTCGATCGCGAAGAAGAATGCGGCGCGCCTCAACACGCTGCTCCACCAGAAGGAAGGCCTCAAGGTCGGTGGCACTCGTGTCGACCTGAACCTCTTCGTAGAGGAGATGGGCAAGACGATCATCACCGCGCTCGAGGGCGCGTCGCCCGACATCTGCTCCAAAGTCGCCGCGGGCGATGTCGCCGAGCTGAAGGTCGACGACGACGGCATCGTGGCCGAGACGTCGCGCGGCGTCCGGTTGGGCACACTCGAGGCGAAACTGGCCCGGCGCTTGATCAAGTTCATGCGCGGCGGCAACCGGTACCAGGGTGGGGTCACCGCGTGCGACGGCAGCACCGTGAAGCTGATCGTTCGGGAGACCTACCAGGACCCGAAGTTCGCGGGCAAGCCCAGCTTTCCAATGCGCCGCAAGCGCGAGGTCGAGTTCCGGCCGTACACCAAGGAGAGCCTCCTCTCGCGTGAGGTCGAAGTCTTCGCCGGCGAGGACGACGATGAGGAACCACTGGTCGAAGCCGCGGTCAGCGATGACCTCGAGGAGGGCATGCACGCGGTCGAGGACGATGCCGAGCCGGTCGACTTCAGCGAAGATGCCGACGCCGACACCGATGACGAGGATGAAGATGACAGCTAGCGAATCTCAGGTGGCCGCGGCCCGGAGGTCTCTTCACCGGCGGTAGTCGCGAGTCAGCAGTAGTTCCCCTGGGCGGTGTCCCAGGGTTTCGCGACCGTCTGCCGGACGAGGCCGAGGTGCTGCGTGAGGCGCAGGAATCCGTCCTCGCCGAAATGCGCCGTTGGGGCTACCGCCACGTGATCACGCCGATGATCGAGAGCACCGAGGTGCTCGAGCGTGGCATCGGCGCCGAGCAGCGACGCCGCCTCTTCAAGTTCGCCGATACGCGCGGCGAGGTCGTCGGGCTGGTCGGCGAGCGCACCGTGCCCGTGGCTAGGCTCGTCGCCGGCAAGCTCAGGGGATCGGCGCTGCCGCTACGGCTCTGCTACGCCGGTCCCGTGCTCTCGACGGACGAGGGCCGGTTCCACCAGCGCCGCGAGACCTACCAGGTGGGCGCCGAGCTTGTCGGAGCGCCGGGCACCGTGGCCGACGCCGAGGTGATCGCGCTCGCGGCCCGGTGCCTGCAGGCGAGCGGGGTGCAGCGCTACCAGGTCGACGTCGGCCACGCCGAGTTCTTCCACGGAATCATGGACGCGGTCAAGCTGCCCGACGAAGTCAAAGCCGCCGTCCGCGTCGCGCTGGCAGCCAGGGATTTCGTGGCTCTCGAATCGCTGCTCGAGAAGACGCCACTGCGTTCGGCCGAACACGAGCTCCTGCTGCGCTTCCCGGCTCTTCGCGGCGGCCCTGAGATCCTGGAGGCGGCGGGCGGACTCGTTCGCAACCGTCGCTCTGAGCGCGCGCTCGCAGAGCTCGCCGAGGTGCGAGAGCTCCTGGTCGCGCATGGCCTGGGCGATGTGATGAGCCTCGACCTTGGAGCGATCCGCGACTTCGACTACTACACCGGGATCATCTTCGAGGGATACGGGCCTGACGTCGGACGCCCGGTCGCCCAGGGCGGGCGCTACGACGGCCTGCTTGAGCGGTTTGGACGGCCCGCCCCCGCGACCGGTTTCGTCGTCCAGCTCGACCTCGTCTGGGAGATGCTGACGCGGGCCGCCCGGCCTCCGGCGCTGCCCCGGATCGACGCGGCCGTGGCGTGGAGCGGCTCAGGGCTGAAGACCGCGCTCAGGCTCGGCTCGACACTTCGCCTGTTCGGCATGCGCGCGGTCGTCGACACCCAGGCGCGAGACCAGGCCGCCTCGAAAGCGTGGTGGCGCACGGTCGGCGCGGTCAACCTCATCCACTGTAGGAACGAGTCGAACGTGTCCTGGACCGCGCGCGGGCAGCGCACGCGCCGGCTTCCGCCTGAGCAGGTGGCCGGGCGCCTGGCCGGGGGGCTGGCGTGACGCCGCGAAAGGCGGCGGTGGCCGGGAAGGTTTCGATCGCGGTGCCGACAGGGGCGTTGATGCCGGGGGCCTTGCGTCTACTGGCGAGGGCCGGGGTGGCCCGCCTCGGCGCCGAGGAGCTTGGGCGCCAGCTGATGATCGATCGCTCGGGCGTCCGAGTGATCCTCGTGCGGCCGGCGGATGTCCCCGCTTACGTGGACCACGGGGCGGCCGACCTGGGGATCGTGGGCAAGGACATCCTCTGGGAGACCCCGGGCGCGCACTACGAGCTGGTGGACCTCAAGTTCGGCGGGTGCCGGCTGGTGCTTGCGGTGCCGCTCGCGTCGAGGCTCAACGGTCCCGAAACGTGGCCGCCGCAGCTGCGGGTCGCGACGAAATATCCGCGTACCGCCAGCTCGTGGTTTGAAGCGCGCGGCCAGGCGGTGGAGGTGGTTCAGCTGCATGGTTCGGTCGAGCTCGCGCCGCAAGTGGGCCTGGTCGACGCGATCGTCGACCTCACGGCGACCGGTCGAACGCTGAAGGAGAATCGTTTGCGGGTCACGGCGGTCCTGGGGTCTTCGACGGCGCGGTTGATCGCCAACCAGGCGAGCCTCAAGACGCGAACCGACGCCGTGCAGGCGGCGGTCGGGCGGCTGCGCGAGGCGGCGCATGAGCGTTAAGCGCTTTGACGTCGGCTCGTGGCTTGACTCTCCGATGTCGCGGAGGAGGCTCGACCTGTCCCAATTCGCAAAGGAGCGAGCGGTGGTGGCCGACATTTGCGCCCGCGTTGCGGCCGAGGGTGACGATGCGCTGCGGGAGCTCGAGACGAAGTTCGACGGCTGGGCGCCGGAAGCAGGCGAAACGTTCGAGGTGCCGAAGCGCGAGCTGGTCGCGGCGGCTGCCAAGCTGAACCCCGCGGATCGAGCGGCCCTCGAGTTCGCGGCGGAGCGCATCCGCGCGTTTCACGAGAAGCAGCTGCAGCCGTCGTCGAGCGGACTGCCCGGCCTCAAGCTCCTCACCAGGCCGGTCCACCGCGCCGGTCTTTACGCGCCCGGAGGCCGGGCGGCATATCCCTCGACGGTGCTGATGACGGTGATTCCCGCCAGGATCGCGAAGGTGCCCGAGGTGGTGCTCGCGACGCCGCCCCGAGCAGATGGCACCGTGCCGTCAGCCATCCTCGCGGCCGCGCATATCGCGGGCGTCGATGCGGTCTACCGGGTCGGAGGCGCACAGGCGATTGCAGCGCTGGCGTATGGGACGGCGACGATCCCCCGGGTCGACGTCGTGGCCGGGCCGGGAAACATTTACGTCACTCACGCGAAACGTGAGGTGTTCGGGGCCGTGGGGGTCGATGGCATCGCGGGCCCGACCGAGGTGATGGTGATCGCGGACGAAAAGGCTCGACCTGATTTCGTGGCGGCGGACCTGGCCGCCCAGCTGGAGCACGATCCACTTGCGTGGGCGGTGTTGATCACCGATTCGGCGCACCTCGCGGACCGCGTCGAGGAAGAGTTCGACAGCCTGGTGAGGGGCCTGGAGCGCAAGGAGATCATCCGCAAGGCCAACTGCTGCGTGGTGGTCGCCGACGACCTCGACCAGGCGATGCAGCTCGCCAACGACTTTGCTCCCGAGCACCTGCTGATCGTCACCGCCGACGCAAGCCGCCGGGCGACCCAGGTGGAGAACGCGGGCGCTGTTTTTGTCGGGCCGTATGCGACCGTGCCGCTGGGCGATTACGTCGCCGGCCCGAATCACACGCTGCCGACCGCCGGAGCCGCGAGGTTCGGTTCGCCGCTCGGGGTCCACACTTTTTTGAAGCGGACCAGCGTCCTGAGCCTCAATCGCGGCGACCTCGAGATGCTGCGCGAGGCGTGCGTGCGGCTTGCGGAGCTGGAAGGGCTGGGAGCGCACGCGCATGCAGTGGAGGTTCGCTTTGAGTAGAAATATGAGGGAAAACCCGGATGGTTTTCCCTCATCGCCGGGCGCTACGCGCCGGGCTGCTCCCATTCCGGTATGCGGATGGGACTTATTTGAGCAGTGTGCAGACATCGCCGTGCTCTGCAGTGGAGAGAACAAAGTCATGGCCGGGGGGACCCCGGCCAACCCGGCGGCGCCAGGAGGTGAGGCTTGAACACCAGGGCTCGGAAGGGTCAGGTCGCGCGCAAGAGCAAGGAAACACGGTTGGCGGCGAAGGTCGATCTTCAAGGCGGCGGGCGGATCAAGGTCGCGACCGGCTTGCCGTTTCTCGATCACATGGTCGAGCAGGTGGCGCGCTACGGCGGCTTCGACCTCACTTTGCGCGGGTCGGGCGACCTGGACGTGGATACCCACCACCTCGTCGAGGACGCCGGCATCGTTGTCGGGCAAGCGCTCTCCGCGGCCCTGGGCGATCGCGTTGGGATCACTCGATTCGCGTCGGCTTACGCGCCCCTGGACGAGTCCCTCGCACGTGTGGTCGTTGACCTGGGCAAGCGTCCTTTCCTCTCTTATCACGTGGAGCTTCGTGGCCGGATCGGAACGCTCGAGTCCGAGGTGATCGAGGAGTTCTGGCGGGCGCTGTCTCTTCACTTGGGCGCGACCATCCACGTCGACGTGATCCGCGGGCGCAACCGCCACCACATCGCGGAGGCGACGTTCAAAGCCCTGGGCCTCGCCCTACGCGAAGCGATGTCGCCTGGTGGAAAGGCCGGCGTGCCGTCATCGAAGGGACTGCTCGGTTGATCGCGATCGTCGACTATGGCGTGGGCAATATCCGCTCGGTCGAGCGAGCGCTCACGCACGTCGGAGCCGAACCCAAGCTCACCGCGGATCCGGAAGAGCTCGAAAAGGCGGAAGGAATCGTCCTCCCGGGGGTCGGGGCTTTCGCGCCGGCCCTGGAGAAGCTCTCGGAAAACGGCCTCGGCAGGCGCATCGTGGCCATGGCTAAAGCGGGCAAGCCCCTGCTGGGCGTGTGCCTCGGCTACCAGCTCCTGTTCGAGGAGTCGGAGGAGCACGGTCGCCACCAGGGCCTGGGGCTGCTGCCGGGAAAGGTGGTCGAGGTGGAAAGCAGCGAGCGTCTTCCGGTGATCGGATGGTGCCGCCTGCAGCAGAGCGACGACTCCATCTTGTGGCAGGGGATCAAGGACCGTTCCTACTTCTATTTCGTGCACTCGTACACGCCCTCGTCGTCGGACGTGGCGATTGCCTGGACCGAGCATTCACCCGCTGCGGCGGGCTCTCGCGGCAACGTCATGGGGACGCAGTTCCACCCTGAGAAGAGCGGCCCGGACGGGCTGCGCGTCTACAAAAACTTCGTCGCGTACTGCAGCTGATGCCCGCCAAACGCATCGTCCCGTGCCTCGACGTCACCGATGGTCGGGTCGTGAAGGGAGTGAAGTTCAAAAATCTGCGCGACGCGGGAGACCCGGCGGAGCTGGCGGCCACCTATGACCGAGAAGGCGCTGACGAGATCGTGTTCCTGGATATCACGGCCTCGTCCGACGCGCGAAAGATCCTTCTCGGCGTGGTCGAACGCACGGCCGACCAGGTGTTCATCCCGCTGACGGTTGGGGGTGGGGTGCGCAGCGTCGAAGACATGGCGGAGCTGTTGACGCACGGCGCGGACAAGGTCTCCGTCAACACCGCAGCGCTGGAGAATCCGGACTTGATCGGCGAATGCGCGGAGGTGTTCGGCTCGCAGTGCGTCGTGCTGGCGATCGACGCGCGACGTCG
>WNFJ01336516.1_pt3 | contig 24319 bp, 26 predicted proteins | sample 5400461 | NCBI WGS metagenome assembly WNFJ01 (sample SAMN13153349, study PRJNA577476) | soil metagenome | isolation source: 115 cm saprolite on Douglas fir-dominated hillslope | place: USA:California | collected 2013-09-17
TTGCCGCAGTGAAACGCGTTCCAACTATTTCCGACAATTGCGCTCATGAGATTCCTGAAACGCTGGAAGATCCGGATCCTGCTGTTCTTTGCCGTAGTAGGACCGGGTTTTATTACCGCGAACGTGGACAACGATGCCAACGGTATCGTCACCTACTCGCAGGCGGGCGCTCAGTTTGGTTACCAGTTGCTGTGGACCATGATTCCCGTCACCCTGGCGCTGATCGTGGTGCAGGAGATTTCCGCCCGCATGGGCGCGGTTACCGGCAAGGGTCTTAGCGACCTGATTCGCGAAGAGTTCGGGTTCCGCGTCACGTTCTTCATGATGATCGCAATTCTGTTCATCAACTTTGGCAATATATTGGGCGAGTTCGCCGGCATTGCTGGTAGCCTTGAACTGTTCGGCCTTTCGAAATACATTACCGTCCCCATCTGCGCCGTCATCGTTTGGCTGATTGTTGTAAAAGGCCAATACAAGAGCGTGGAAAAAATATTTCTGGTCGCCTCATTTATTTACATCACCTACATTTTCGCGGGGGCCCTGGCCAAACCTGCCTGGATCGAGGCAACCGTCCGCACGTTCAAGCCGCCGGGCAGAGAACTTTTCCAACATGATTACCTGTTCATGACCATCACCGTCATCGGGACGACCATCGCGCCCTGGATGCAGTTCTATCTTCAGTCCTCGGTGGTAGAAAAGGGCGTTACCCGTCGGCAATACAAGGCTTCCCGACTGGACGTGATCTCCGGCTGCATCTTCACGGATGTGGTTGCATGGTTCATCATTGTGGCCTGCGCCGCGACGTTGTTTGCTCACGGTGTCCACGAGATCAATTATGCAAAGGATGCCGCCGAGGCGCTCCGACCGCTGGCCGGTGATTTTGCGTACATCTTGTTTGCGGTTGGACTGTTTAATGCTTCGCTCTTCGCCGCATCGATCCTGCCGCTTTCGACGGCTTACACCGTCTGCGAGGGACTGGGGTTTGAGTCCGGGGTAGGGAAGAGGTTCAGCGAGGCGCCGGTTTTCTACTGGCTGTATACGGTACTGATTGCCGCTGGAGCTGGTTTGATTCTTCTCCCGCGGCTGCCACTGATCAAAATCCAGCTCTACTCGCAAGCCCTCAACGGAGTGGCGATCGCGCCGGTCCTGATTTTCATGCTGCTGCTGGTGAATAAGAAGGAGCTGATGGGAGAGTATGTCAATTCCAAACTTTTTAATACCATTGCCTGGGGTCTGACGATCGTGATGGTTATCCTCTCAGTGCCGTTTGTTTGGGACACCGTTCGTCAGATCCTGCACTAACCTACACCGCTATCAGCACCACGCCGGCGGCCACCAAAAGCGCTGCTGTCCAGCGGCGATGGTCCACGTGTTCGTGCAGGAAGATCCGGGCCGCAACCGCGTTGGCCACAAAGGTTAGAGAAGCGGCGGCTGGGCCGATCAGGCTAACGTTATTCCACGAAAGTCCAAACAGCAGGCTGTAGAAAGCCACGGCCATGCAGACAACGCCGAGCAGGAAGTAACGGTTCCGCAACACGAGTAGCGCTACAAAGATCGCACCGCGTCGTCGGCGAAGCTGCCCGAGGTCGCCAATCTGCTTCATCGCGCGTGACAAGAGCACATCTCCCGAGCTGGACGCCAGAACCACAGCCAAGATCGACAGCCAAGCATTGAGATTACTGATGGCGTGCCGGATCATGAGGACTCCGCGGCGGCGCCGTCACGGCCAGCCTTAGGACGGCGAGGGCGATGAGTACGTTCCGGCCCGCTGGTCACAAAACCAACTCCACTCGAAACCAGCGCAATTCCAAGCCAGCGTGTCAGACTTACCTGCTCGTGCAGAGCAAATCTGGCAATCACGGCGAGCAACACATATCCGAGAGAGCTCGCCGGGAGTACGTAGGTCAGGTCAGCCCAGGAAAGCGCGGTCATGTAGGAAGCGAAGAAACCGAGAAGCAGTAGTATGCCAATGCCGACCCAGGGGTTGGCGATGGCAAGCAGAAGATCAGGAAAATTTCGCAGCGAAATGTTCCCGACTTGTTTCATTCCATAGGACAGGAAGGAATCGCCCACCGGGGCAAAGATAGTTACCCCGGCCAGCACCAGATACTTTCGAAGATTCACGAGGATTTAGACCTGCACGGGTTCCCGCGGCGGAGGAGCGGACGCCGATTGCTTGGCTTTGTCTTTGTCCTTGAACATCTTGTTCCGCATGGCGCGCACCTTCAGGAACGTCTTCGCTTCTTTGTACAGGCGTTTGCGATCGTTGGAGTCAAATGCGGCCTTTCTCAAGATGCGGAAAACCGCTTTCGGACGGAAATAGTACTCGTCGTAAAAACGGTGCACGGACTGAAGGATGTCGTCCGCGGGCAAGCCGGGATACTCGATATGCGCAAGCTGATGGCCGCCTGCGTCTACCATCTGATTGCCTTTCACCATGAAGTCGTTCTTCACAGCGAAATCGTAGAGCTCGGTTCCCGGATACGCATGCGCCACCGAGACCTGAATGGTCTCGACGTCCAGCTCTTTGGCAAACGCGATGGTGTTCTGAATGGTCTCCCGCGTCTCGCCCGGCAGTCCCAGGATGAAGTCGCCATGGATGACCAGGCCGAGCTTGTGCGCGTCTTTAGTGAACTGACGGGCACGCTCGATGGTTGCGCCCTTCTTGATGTTTTTCAAAATCTGCTGATCACCCGATTCGTAGCCCACAATCATGAGGCGGCATCCCGCCTCCTTCATGGCTTTCAGCGTTTCGTAGTCGGTGGTGACCCGCGAAGTGCACGACCAGGTCAAGCCCAGAGGCTTCAACTTCGCGCACAACTCAATCGTTCGTGCCTTCTGGATGTTGAAAGTATCGTCGTCGAAGAAAAATTCCTTTACGTAAGGCCAATATTCTTTCGCTTTTGCCATTTCCCGAGCCACATCATCGGTTGACCGCTTGCGCCAGGCGTGTCCGCTGGTCGTCTGCGGCCACAGACAGAAAGTACATTGCGCCGGGCAGCCTCGAGTGGTGTACAGAGACACATAAGGATTCAGCAGGAATGGAACGTTATAGCGCCGCACGTCCAGATCGCGATGGTAGACGTCGGTTACGTGCGGCAGAGAGTCCAGATCCTGAAGTTGCGCGCGGTCCGCATTATGGGCCACAGACCCGTTCTTGCGATACGATGCACCCAGAATTCCTTCAAGCGGATGACCGTCGGCGAATTCCTTGACTGCATAGTCAAACTCTTTGCGCACTACAAAATCGATCGCCGGAGCATCAATCAAACATTGCTCTGGAAGGACGGTGACGTGGGGGCCGACAAATGCAATTTTGATTTTCGGGTTCGCGTCCTTGATTTTCTGGGCGAGCTTGATGTCCCCAGGGAATCCGGGAGTGCTCGTATAAAGCACGAGAGGAACTCATATTCCTTGGCGATGTTGATGGTTTCTTCCGCCGAGACGTAATGCGGCGGAGCATCCAATAGCCGGGCCCCTTCGATCATCCCAGCAGGGTAGGCGAGCCACACTGGATACCAGTAAGACTCAATCTCTCGGGTAGCGGGCCAACGTGAGCCAGCACCTCCGTCAAAATTTTCAAAGGAAGGCGGATTTAGGAACAATGTTTTTAAGGACATAATGTGGACTCTCTATCTTAACACTCACGACGGGATCGATATTCGAAGCGGGTATCTACGGGGGCACCCGCCTGCCGACTAGCTAAGGACTAGCCCTTTCCTGAGTATTCTCAAGGCTAAAGTCCCGGGCCGGTTCGGAGCAATTGCTTTGTCCTGAACAGAGGTTTTGATGCATTGAACAGGGCAAAAGACCCTCCCGTGAGGGTGGCGGTTATTTCCTTTGTTCCGCCCAGGATTCCAGTTCTCCTGTGGCACGCAGCAACCCTATGCGGGCCCGCAATAACTCAAAGTTGGCATCCTCAAGCGCACTATACTTCTCTGACATTTCGGTTTGTGCGCCAGCACCGTCACGAACGGTGGCCGTTCCCGCATTCATCCTGACCTGGATCGCCTCAACATTCGATTGCGCAATCTCATATTCCAGCTCTGAGACCTCTTGCGCGGCTTTCAATTGCTCGACCGAACGCCGCAGTTTCAGGGTTTCCTGCGAGACCTGGTTCTTCGCGGACTCAACTTCTTTGTTGGCACGAATTGCATCGGCATCAGCAGCTTCCGCATGGGCATGCTGCGAAGCATTCAGGAATGAAAAGTGAATCACCACGCCGACAGTTGCGTTGTTCCGCTCGAAGGCCTTCGTCGGAAAAAACTGCAGCCAATTATTAAATTTCGCCAGGACGGCATACTGCGATGCAAAATCCACGGTTGGCCAAAGCATGCGGTGCTCTGCGCGCGCGCGAAAACCTTGCGCAATCGCATGTTCCTGCGCCGACAACACAGCGGGGCTTGACTCGCGGGCCTTGGCCTCGAGCTCTGGCTGCGGCTGGATTTCCGGCAACATGGGCACAGAATCCGGATCAGTCTGGAGAGAAGTAACCGGCACACCCGTCAGTTGAGAGAGTGTGGTACTCAAGACATCCACAGCGCCCTGCGCTTGCGTAACGTGAAGGTGGGCGCGTGCCGTCGTAAGTCGGGCCTGTTTGATCTCCTGTGCGCTGTCAACTCCCTCCTGGACGCGTTGACCAACGATCTGCTCCATCTTGTCGGCGTCCTCGTACTGACGGTGCAAGTGGTCGATGAGTTTCTCCCATTTCACGAGCTCAAGATAAGTGAGCACGGTGTCCTGAATAACTTGATTGCGGCGGTCCTTCGTGTCTTCGGCAGTGGCCTGGTATTCAGTGCGTGCGGCGCGGACGAAATCCCGCAACGCAGGGTTGAGGAGGGGTGACTGTGCCGTGATGTTGACTAGAGAAGGTGCCGACCCTTCCAGTGCCAACGGATATCCCCAAGAGTTTCCCAAGCCGGAGCCGACCAGCATCTGCGGGATGTATTGATTGCGCGCCTCATGGTACGAAGCGAATGCCCGCTGTTGGTTGGCACCAGCTTGCGCCGCCGCAGGACTGTGGGTGAGCGCGAGTTCGATGGCGCGCTTGAGCGACAGCGGCTCGGCTTTTGCTGGCAACTCCAGAAGCGCAAACAGGGAACAGATCAGCAGTGCAAGAGCAGCCCTCAGAAACAAATGCAAGGCAGGTTTCATATCTCCACCCTTCATGTCACATGTCAGGGATAAAAATGCGATTTTGCTGAAACCGTCTTTCTGAAATGATCAATGATCAACGATCAACGATCAATGACCGGCAGCTAATGATCATCAGCCGTTAACGATTCACCCGCTGCAGCGCCTGTTGAGCGGGTTGGAATTCTTTGGCCAGACCAAGCGCCGATCTGTATTCCGCCGCGGCGTTCTGCTTGTCACCCAGTTTTTCGATGGCGGTGCCAAGAAGATAGTGGACTTTAAAAGCCGGGGCCTGTTCGACCTTGTCGCTGGAGCTCAAGTAGGTTCGAAGCAGTTGCACCGCCTCCGGCAGCTGTCGTTGCGATCGAATCAGTATGTCTGCCGCATCCACGAGCGCGTCTGGACGATCCAGCGGGGCGGAGCGTACCTGATCGAGCGCCTGCTCCATTTCATCGAAGCGCTCCCGATGCCGGTAAAAGAGCCCCAGATTCAGCCAGGCGCTTGCACTGGAGTGACTGGCCTCAATCGCGGCCCGATATTCCTTCTCAGCCGCAGTGAAATCCTTCTTCTTTTCAGCCAGGCGAGCATTCACCCAGTGTGCTCTGGCCCGATCAAGACTGAACAAAGAGTTGGCCTGCTGCTCGGCTTTATCGCGACCGCCGCCCACAATGCCCGGAGCTTCGAGATAAAACTCCGCTAGATCGCTGCGCGCGTCCACGCTTTTCGGGTTGAGGTGCACCGCCGCCTCAAACTCAGTGCGCACTCTACGCGCAAGTCCGGCGGCCGTCATGAATCCGGCCTTATCTGCCTTCTCGCCATAGATTCTTCCCAGCCACAGATGATATTGACTCTCCTGCGGCGCCAGCGACACAGCCTTTTCGCAATCAGAGATTCCACGGTCCCATTGACCCAGGCTGAAATACGCGCGACAGAGAAGATTGTGCGCCAGTGCATCGTCGGGCGATGCCTTGATCTGCCCGTACAGCGCGGCGATGGCCTCGTCAACCCGCCCTTCCGCCAGCAAAGAGGGAACGGCTTCATCCGCTCCGGCGGTCGCAGCCGATGTCGCAAGGACAGCGAGAACTAGAAGTGCAAGAGTGCCGCGCATAACTAGTGGACTACCTTAACCGGTAAACGATCGTGCAACGGCTTGGTATTCACGGATCCAAGGGCCACTACTGTGCCTTCGGCCACTCCGCTAGTGATTTCGGCCTGAGTCAGGTTCGAAATTGCCGTCTGCACGTTGCGCCGGAGCAGTTGGTTGTTTGCCACCTGGTATACATATGGCGTGCCATCGTCCAAGCGCAGCGCTTCGCGCGGTACTGTAAGCGCGTTGTCGTGTTCCACGGTCACAATGGTCACGCCGACATTAATGTTAGGCAGCAGCTTGAAGTCCCGGTTAGCGACTACGCAGGTAGTTTCGCCGACATTGCGGGTCCCGTGAAGCTTCACTGCTGCGGGCACGGCGCTCACCAAGCCTTTCCACACCTGCCCAGGCATTGCATCCCAGGTGACCTCGATTTTTTCACCGGGAGCTAAGCGGGCAACATCAGGCTCGTCGACGAAGGACCGCACTAGAACCTTGGATAGATCCGCCTCTTGCAGGACTAGATCTCCGGGGTTGACGTAGGCCCCTTGCCGCACCGGAAGGGAATAGACAATTCCATCAAATGGCGCGCGGATTACAAGCTGGCTGAGGATATCCTCAGCAGCGACATAAGTGCTTTGTGCTTCTGACCCCTGTGCCGCAACCCTCGCAACTTCCGGCCGCGAGTAGCGTTGCGTTTGTTTCGATTCTAGCAATTTCACCTGAGCATCGGCAGCAGCGAACTGGCCTTGGGCAACGCGAACTTCTCCGGGCGATGCCGCGCCTGACTGTTGCAGCTGAGTCAACGCATCAAGATTGCGCTGTGCGGCATCGCGGTCAGCGCGCGCCTTTACCAACTGTGCTTGCAAGGTCAAGACTTCTTCCTGGGTGCCACCGCGTTCAACGGCGTTGACGTCGGCTTCGGAAGCGCGCAGCTGGGCCATAGCCCGCGCGGCTTGGCTGCGGGCGTTGGCTGCATCCAACTCGACCAGTAACTGGCCGCGCTTTACGTGATCGCCTTCCTTGACCAGGATTCTCTTGACCGTCGTCCCCACAGGAGCATGGGCCTCGAAATTCTGCACTGGCTCTACTTTTCCGTTGGTTGAAATGACGCTGCGAATGGTGCTACGGGAAACGGTGACCGCCATCACCGGTAGGGAGTCATCGCGGGAAGCAAACGACGCCAGCAGAACTACCGCGACAAGAATGGCGACGGCTGCCAAAATCCAACGCCGCCGGGCAATGACGCCCGCTTTTCTGCCATTTTGAGCCATTCAGATTGACTGTGAATACTGTACCATCCGTGCTCATCGGCACGAATGAACGCATATTTAACCGTTTAGATGCAGGGAGTTGCCGAAAGACCCGGAAAAATCAACGGTCTCAACGGGTGACTCTCATTCCGCTACGGTGGCTTTGGGCCCGCATACGCGACTCGCGGGCCGGGTCACATAGGAGGCGACGAGAAGTACCAGCAGCACCAGCGGCACAATCGCTTCACCCCGTTCGTTGGCCAGATAATGCGCGATAAATGCGGAGACCCAGGCGAATGTGAATCCGGCATAGGCCCACTCTTTCAGCCTGGGCCACCCAGGGATGATCAGAGCGATCCCGCCCAGAGGTTTGGCAATCCCGAGAATAATGCGCAGTTGCTGCGGATATCCCACCCCAGCGAATCCTTGAACCGCCTGCGGGCTGCCCGACAAGTAAGCGAACGCGGCAAAGGCTGATAGCGCCGCTAACACACCGGTGCTCACCCAGTAAATTATTTTGCGCGACATGCAGGTGCCTCCTCCTCACTGAATGAAAGCAACAGTTCTACGACATCACTTCAGTCGCGCCTCAGCTTCGGCCAGCCATCCACGGCGTAGCTTCTCGGACGGGATGTTGGACAAGTAAGGCTTGATATCGAGAATCGGTGTCCCATCCAGCATATCGATGCCACGGGCATGCAGCTCGATTCCTTCTCGGCGACGCAACTCGACGACGGTCAGGCCAATCGGGTTCGGACGTCGCGGCGACCGGGTCGCAAACACCCCATGCGGCCGATTGTCGGAGGGCGGTGTGCCGAGCAATCCGTTTCCATGCGATTCGGTTCCACGCAATTCGAGCTTCGGGGAGCGATCGAACTCCCAGAGGACGATGAGATGCGAGAAGCCCTCGATGTCGGTGAGCCCTGGCTCAAACTCCGGCAGAATCTTGAGCACACCATCTGCCTCGTGTTTAGCGCCAAGCCCCTTGGGAACTTCGCTTGCATCCTTGTACGGACTACTCACAAATCCAATCGGGTGAGGGGTAAACATAGGGGGACAAGTCCTCCACTTCCCATAGTACCGATGCTGCGGCAAGAATTTCTCTTGATCAGAAACGACGAAGGGCCTTGCTCCAAGCCAAGTTGCAACCGGGGAATAATTTTGAATATGACCCAAGAAGCCCATGAACTGCTGCAAAAGGCTCTTGCCCTGCCTGAGAACGAACGCGTGGAGCTGGCCGGAAATCTGATCTCCAGCCTGGACGTAACCATTGATCAGGATGTGGATGCCGCCTGGCAGCAAGAAGTCGTACGCCGCCTGCATGACGTTCAATCTGGCAAGGTAGAAACTGTTTCCTGGGAAGGGGTCCAGCAGAAGGGACGTACGCTGCTGCATGGCAAATAATCCGCTTCGGTTTCATCCTCAAGCGGAACAAGAGTATTTGACATCGCTATCCTGGTATCGAGAGCGCAGCCTGATTGCCGCGATCAACTTTGAAAACACCTTTGAGGAGGCGGTAGGAAGAATCAGAGAAGTTCCCCGGCGTTGGCCGAAAATCCTTGAAGTAGATTGGGGAATTGCGCGGAGGCTGGCTTTACGAGCTGCGGATTCGTTCTGGCAAGCTCGCTACTACGACTTCAATGTCTGGGGAGAGCGCAAGTTTGTGGAGAAGCTTCGTTACATTCACCGGAATCCCGTCAAGCGCGGGTTAATCGAGCGTCCTGAGGATTGGTCTTGGAGTAGTTTTCGTCACTACGCGAGCGGTGACCTGGGGCCGGTCGAGATCGAATCGCACTGGACGGCGCGCAAGAGGGAGCTAGCTGGAGTCTCTCCTACGGCACGGGTCGGGCCACCCGCGGAAAATCCCCGCCCAAGCGAAGCTTGAACGGGGCACCCAACTCTAGATGAGCCGTTGCCCAAAAATCTTTCCGTTGGCATGGTAGAGTTCCTCCCCGGTTGCAAGAAGTTCTTACTTCAGGAGGACAAGTATGCAAAGACTACTGTTGGTAGTTGGCATGGTGTGCTTGTGCGCTTCCCTGGCGCTGGCCCTGGGCAAGACATCGAACGCATGGACGTGCCCCAAACCGGCCGATGCGCACAGTATTGAGGTTGGAGATAATCCCGGCCACGCCTCCTCAGTCGACCAGATCACGTATACTTCAACCAAAGCGAAATCGCCGGGGTGCGAGAGAAAGAGGGCACGGGCACTGAGTTCGCAGAGGTCACCGGCAATAGCATGAAAGGCCACGGGGAGCTCGTTGAAACCATGGCCAACGGAGACAAGATCCATTTCGTTTACCAATTCACCGCGACTACCAAAGACGGGAAGATGGAGTCGGGTTCGAACAAGTATCAAGCCACCAGCGGGGCGGGAAAGTTCAAGGGAATCAAGGCAAGCGGTACCTGCACCGGAACCGGGAAAGCGGATGGGTTTGTGGACTGGGCCTGCACCGGGACTTACTCCGTTCCCTAGTCTGACAAAAATCAACCGGGCGCGTACCACAGCCTACCGCGGAATTTGGATCTAGAGTGACATGGGTGCCCCGTCCAAGCTGTGCTTGGGCGGGGACTTTGATGAGATTTTCCTGTTATCCCACTTCTCGCAAAACCGGCGAGAAGTGGGGCACCCTATGTCTACGCCGCAATCTCTTACTGGAGCGACGCCATATCTATCACGAAGCGGTACTTCACGTCACTCTTCGACAGCCGATCATAGGCGTGGTTGATGTCCTGAATTTTGATCAGTTCAATGTCGGAAGTGATGCCGTGGTCGGCGCAGAAATCCAGCATCTCCTGAGTTTCGCGAATGCCTCCGATGGCTGACCCAGCCAGACGGTGTCGCCCAATTATTAGATTGAAAGCGGCGACTGGAGCCGGTTTCTCCGGCGCGCCTACCAACGTCATGGTGCCGTCTTTTTTAAGTAGTTGGAGGTAGGCGTTGAGGTCGTGCTCCGCGGAAACTGTGTCGAGAATGAAGTCGAAACTGGCTGCGTGCTTTTGCAATTCAGATGGGTTCGTCGAAATCACTACGTCGTCAACGCCCAAACGCTTCGCGTCAGCGGTCTTTTTCGGCGATGTGCTGAACAGCACCACATGCGCGCCGAAAGCTTTGGCAAATTTCACTCCCATGTGCCCGAGGCCACCAAGGCCCACAATGCCGACTTTTTGACCTTTGCCGACATTCCAGTGGCGCAGAGGCGAATACGTAGTAATGCCCGCGCACAGCAACGGCGCCGCGCCCGCCAGATCCAGCTTGTCCGACACGCGCAGCACGAACGCTTCGCGCACCACAATGCTGTCCGAATATCCGCCGTAAGTCACGCCGCCAAGAATCTTGTCCTCGGCGTTGTAGGTGAGGGTTGGGAAATTTACGCAGAATTGCTCGTCGCCGGCCCGGCAGTTCTCGCACACTCCACAGGAGCTGACCATGCAGCCCACGCCAACGATGTCGCCTTCTTTGAACTTCTTTACAGCGCGACCGGTTTTCGCTACGCGACCAATAATTTCGTGGCCCGGCACGACGGGATAAACCGTCGGCAAACTGTTCTGCCATTCATTGCGCACCTGATGCAAATCTGAATGGCAAACGCCACAGTACTGAATATCGATCTGTACGTCATCTGGACGCAGTTCGCGTCTCGGGATCGAGAACGATGCCAATCCCGATGTGGCGCTCTTCGCTGCATAGCCCTTCGCCTTGTAGGCGGGCGTTTCCGGGGCTTGAGTTTCGACTACGGGGGTTGCTACTCCACTCATTTTAGTTCTCCTGAAATTAATTCGAGATCGGGTTAAAAGTATTCGCGCCATTTCGGATGGAAGCTGGCGCACTCAGCTATTTGTCATCTGCTTCTGATGCCCGACCTGTGATAGAGGACGCAAGAATTAAATTGCAGACTCCTATAACCTTGCAACTGATAACGCCACGTCCCGCGTTCCTGATTTCAGCATTGAAAAAGCAGTTTTAGCGCAAGTTCCGGATAGGTTCGCGCGGCCGGCCAAAGCTATTGTGCAGACGAAGCCTTGGCCTTCCAGTCCTCTCTCAGCTTTTCAAACTCGGGCTGATCGCGGTATGCCTGAAAGTCGTCTGAGTCGATGGCCGCTGCGTCGTGTACCCCTGCCGCGAGGCACAGCCGCAATTCCGCAAGCACGCCTTTCTTGTCGGAGCTCAGTGCGTACACGCGGGCCCGCTGAAAATGTGCCCAAGCAGGATTCTCTGAACCTGTTGCGGCCAGCTCGAAATAAAGCAATGCATCGCGATAATTTTTCTGTTCCATACTGCGCTGGCCCGATTCGTAGGCTTGCACAACCAAGCCGCTGAGCGCGCGCCGGGTTACTAGTGTCCGACGATCTTTACCCGCAGCCTGTCGCTTGATGTCAGCGATGTTGCTGCGTAGATCTGTGAACCCGGTCGCATCGAGATAGCCAGTAGGAATCTTCTGCATCGCTGTGGCTGGTGCCTGCTCGATCCGAGCTTGCTGCTCGAGTTCCGAGGTTTCTTGCTTTTCAGCCACCTTCACTGCTTTGTTTTTCTCGAGTTCGGTAACCCGCACTTTGGCGCTGGCGACATCCCCTAGATCGCTGAAGTTGCGCACTAGCGCCGCATATTCGCGAGAGGATGCAAGCAAATCATTCTTGGCCTCAAAAGCGCGGGCTTTGGCAAGGGCTTCGTCAAGGCTAAATGCGATGCGCGCAGGATCACGCGTCAGAGTGCCAGCCGCCATCGCGTGAAGGTCCATCCAGTTCAATGCTTCCGTCCATGTCTCTGCAGGAGCCCATCCATGCTGACCTTCGAAGACGCGAATGAGATAGCGCACTCCCGCCTCGTCCAGTTTGGGACGCAATTGCGCAAATTCGGCGTAGTTAAAGTCGGCATCGCCTACAGCAGCAAAATAGGTAAATTTCATATTGTGCGACGGCTCCGTATCCGGCGGAAATCCGGCTGCGTTGGCAATAACTCCCGCCACGCAATCACCGCAGGAGAGCGCAATGCTGGTTGCGACGCGAGCCCCGCCGGACATTCCCGCCACGTAGCGACGGTGCACGTCAACTGAAAATCGTTGCTGCGTGTCCTGCCACACCGCGATGGCCGCTTCTGCCGAACCGCCCAGCGGCCCGTTCTTGGAGTTGTTCGAAGCGGCAACGATGTAACCAAATTTTTCCGCCGCCGCTTGAACCACCGCTGCTGCGACCTGCCCTCTTCCTCCGGGATCGAATACATACACGATTGGCCACTTACGGGTGGCTGAGTAAGCCGATGGAAGATACAAGGCGTAGGTTTCTTTAGCATTGCTCTTACATGTGACGCTGGGAACCAGGGTCCCGGCCGGCGGCAAAGGTTGTAGGGCCTGGGCATGAGCTCGTGCACAAAACAATCCCACCCAGAGCATCGCCACGAATTTGTAACTCACATCAGGAAGACTAGTTGCCTTAGACAGCCGAGTTCAACTGGTCATTGGATTTCCGGAGCACCGAATCGCTTTAGCCGAAACAGCGTATCAGCGTCCTTGTGCTCCATCACCAATCCTGCCAGCATCTCCCCCAGTGCCGGCCCATGCTTAAACCCATGCCCTGAACCGCCGCCAACCAGCCATACACTGTCGGCCGCGGGATGGCGGTCGATGATGAAATGATGGTCGGGAGTGTCCTCGTACTGGCACACGCGCGTTTCGAGCAGCGGCGCGTCTTGCATAGCAGGAAACCGAAAGCCCATATATTCCCGCCACCGTCTTGAGGCCCGCGGAACTCGCCATACGCTCGCCTGTGGTCGGATCAAATTCAGGACCGCGACTGTCATCCGCGATCTTGAACCCGCGCCTCTGATTGTCCGGAACAAGACTCTCCGGAATGCCGTACATGAACTGGTCGCGATGCTCGGCCCACACCGGAAGCTTGGCCTCTGAAAATCGGTCGTCTCCCGCGGGTGTCCTGAAGAAAAACACATCCTGTTTGGTTGCACGAATCCTATTCCCAATAGTTTCTGGAAACAGCTTTCCCATCCACGGTCCGCAGGCAAAGACATACCGGTCGGCGACGAACCTCGAACCATCTTCGAGCGATAGGCCATCACCTATTCCAAGCTCAAGGTCATGCGCCAGAACGGCAGTTTGCTTATACTCTCCGCCCTCCGCCACAAACCCTTCTACGACCGCCTCGCATGCGGCCCGCGCCTCCAGAAAACCACCGTCCGGCTCGTAAATTCCCCATCGCACGCCTTCCAGGTTGATCTGTGGCCACCGCCTGGCCATGTCATCGATGCAGAGTTCTTCGTATGCCATACCTGCATCGCGTAACATTGGCAACGATCCCAGCTCGAACTGGTCATCACCGGCCGCTGCCATCCACAACACTCCAGTCTGATGCAGAAGCTGCCGGCTCCAGCGCTTTTCGTGCTCTTTCCACAATTGCACGGAACGGGCTGCCATCTTTGTATAGGGCTGGTTCGATCCATAGGTGCCGCGGATAACTCGGGTCTCGCCTCCGGAAGAAGCTCGCTGATTACCCGGGCCCCAGGCGTCCACCAGCGTGACTTGCGCACCCCGCCGGAGCAAGTACAACGCAGTCCACCCGCCAAACGCTCCCGCTCCAATCACCGCGACGCGAAGCTTTGTTTGCATGTTGTCCAACAGAGAAAGTTTGGGCCCGAATGAGCATAACAGTCTGACCTTGACGACACGGTTTTGGCGATCAGCGAAGCCATCGTTACAATGCCAGTATGCCGAAGCAGCCACGGTACACACCGGAGCACGCCAAGGCCGGACTAGACGCAAAGTTTCCCCAGATCGAGACCTGGCCTAACCAATTTCCCGGTTACGAAGTTCTTATAGAGGATCCGGAATTTACTTCCGTGTGCCCGAAGACCGGGTTGCCGGACTTCGGTGTCATCACGGTCCGTTACACGCCCGAAAAACATTGCCTGGAGCTCAAGTCACTGAAGGAGTATTTGCAGTCCTATCGCAATCTTGGCATCTTTCAGGAAAACATCGTGAATCAGGTTCTGGAAGATGTGGTGCGGTGGGCGCGACCGGTGTGGGCCGAGGTCAAAGGAGACTTTCGACCACGCGGAGGAATTTCTACGGTTGTGATCGCACGCTGGCCGAGGCCGAAACAGAAGAGGCGGAATTAATAATCTGCTTCGCGCGCGTGCTATATTCGCTCGATTGTGTCCGAGTCCGAACTTCATCCCCGAACCGCACTCCTTCTACTGACTGCGCTTAACCTTCTCAATTATGCGGACCGCAACGTCTTGTTCGCGGTTCAGCCGTTGGTGCAGGACGAGTTTCACATAAGCAAAGTACAGGTCGGCTACCTTACCAGCGCATTTCTGCTGTGTTACATGTTCGCCGCGCCCTTTGTTGGCCCTCTGGCAGATCGGTACTCCCGCAAACTGATCATCGCGCTCGGTGCCATCTTTTGGAGCGGGCTCACGCTGCTAACCGCAGTTACTCATACCTACACGGAATTGCTGGTGCGGCATACCCTGGTCGGCATCGGCGAAGCTACTTTTGTCACGATTGCACCGACGTTCGTCGCCGATCTTTTTTCCGAAAGCAAGCGCGGCCGGATTTTCGGCATATTTTATCTGGCGATTCCCGTCGGATCCGCCGCCGGATACCTGCTCGGCGGCCATCTCGCTCCCCTGCATGGATGGCGCTTTCCGTTTTACATCGCAGCTACTCCCGGATTCCTGATTGCGATTGCGGTTCTGTTCTTGAGAGAACCGCCGCGAGGCCAGTTTGACACCATAAGAGAAACTCCGCGCGAACCGGTTGCGCGCGGCGACTCGGCGTTGCTGTACTGGATAAAAGTTGTGGTCTCGTACGTGAAATATCTCTGGGTTCATCTGTTCCGCAATCCAGCATTTACAACCGCAACTCTGGGCATGGCCGCGATGACCTATTCGCTCGGCGGGATCCAGGTATGGATGCCACAGTTCCTATACAGCGAGCGCCACTATTCGCTCGCGACCGCCAACTTCATTTTTGGCATGATTGTCGTCGTGGACGGCATCCTAGCCTCTCTGGTTGGCGGCTGGCTCGGCGATTATTTGCTGCCTCACATAAAAAGCTCCTACTACCTGGTCTCTGCTGCCAGCATGGCTCTGGGCGTACCTTTCATGATCATCGCCTTGTCCACTCGCGGACGCGCCATGGTTCCTGCGATTGCTGTCGCGGCGTTTTTTCTGTTACTCAACACTTCGCCCCTCAATGCCGCGGTCGTTAACTCCGCCGGCGCCCACATCCGCGCCACCGCCATTGCGATGAACATCTTGATCATCCATTCCCTAGGGGACGTTCCCTCGCCAACCATGATGGGGTGGGTCGCCGACCGCCATTCTCTGCAAACCGCCTTCATCTTACCGGTTGTCGCCATGGTCATCTCTTCTGCCATACTGTTCTACGGCATGCGCTTTGCTCCCGCGGTTGTTGTCGAACGCAAGCTCCATCCTGCCCCGGCCCATATCGGATGATTTACTTTCACTGGATTACAGGCGGTCTGCTCGCTCTAATCTGGCTCTCACGTGTTGTGGACGCGGCACTCGGGGTCCGCACTCTCACCGATATTTCAAGACCAGAGTGGGACCGAACTCCGGCGACTTCGGCAGGGAATCATCGAGTTGCGATTATTGTTCCAGCGCGGAATGAAGAGAGTTCGATTGGCCAGGCTCTATCGCGCCTGCTCGCGATGGATTATGACAATTACGAGGTGATCGCGGTTGACGACCGTTCAACGGATCGCAGCGGCGAGACTATGGATGGCGTAGCGGTGACTTCTCAGGGGCGGCTGAAGGTGGTCCACATCCGCGAACTCCCTCCCGGCTGGATGGGCAAAGCGCACGCGATGTGGACTGCTGCGCGCCAGGCCGATTGCGATTGGCTGTTGTTCACCGATGCCGACGTGATGTTCCGACCTGATTGCCTCCGGCGGGCGATTGCTTATGCCGAGCCCGAACGCGCCGATCACCTTGTGGTCCTGCCGCACGTGATCATGAAGCGCCCTGGCGAGAAGATGATGCTGTCATTCTTTCAAGTGCTGTTCGCCTTCGGACACCGCCCCTGGAAGGTGGCCAATCCGAAAACCAAGGATCACATGGGAGTGGGGGCGTTTAATCTGGTGCGCCGAAGCACTTATGAGGCAATCGGCACTTACGAAAGGTTGCGCTTCGAAGTCGTGGATGACATGAAGCTGGGCAAAGTCATCAAGAATGCCGGATTCAGGCAGCGGGTGGTGTTCGGGGACAACCTGATCGAAATTCGCTGGGCGCAGGGAGCGCGCGGCGTGGTAGATAATCTCACGAAAAACTTCTTTGCTGTGATGTCATTTCAGATATGGCGAGCGCTGCTGGGATGCGCAGGCATGGCGATCCTGAACCTGATGCCCTTCATTGGGCTGCTGTTTGCGCCCGGTTGGGCTCGTGTTCCTTATGCCGTGGCTATCAGCTCTGTGTTCCTGTTGTACACCGGTATTTGGCGGCAGGTCGAGATTCATCCCTGGTACTTTCTTCTGCATCCGGTTAGCACCCTGCTTTTCATCTACACCATGCTGCGTTCAATGTTTATCACTTTGTGGAACGGCGGAGTGGAGTGGCGCGGCACCTTCTATCCGCTCGAAGAACTACGGAAGGGTTTGGTTTAGTGCTTATCGCGAGACTTTGGGTTTGTGGAAGAGCGACCTTTCGGGGCCGCGTGAGCTTTCACGAACGCCTTGACACGGCCCCGAAAGGGCCGCTCTTCCACGGTCCATTCAGCTGAAGTTCATCGCTTGGTTCAATCCGACTCGACGTCTTCCGGAATTTCGATCGGCAATGTCGGGTGCTGTCTTTTGCTTCGGCTCGAACGACCGTGCGGCGCCCGGAATTTTCCAGCGCTGAAATGCCCGCGTTGCTCCACATCAAAATTCTTAGGCACGGGAGTGAGCCGTGCTGTACCGCCCAACTGGCGCGCACTTTCGAGAATCATCTCCGCGCGATCGTCATAACTCTTCAGCTCTCCCCGAATTTCAATGTTCTTTCCCGTAAGCTGCCGCACGTCGCCTACATTCTTCAGGTCGTAAGAAAAGATGACTACAGAAAAAGAGCAGAGCCGGTAGTCTTCGCAAAAATCTAGATAATGAACCCCGCCCTCTCCAGCCTCCACCCGAATTACCTTTCCAGTTACGCACTGAGTTTCGCCGATGTGCTTCTGAGCTTGGTCAAAAGGAATGCAGGCGGCAGAGGAAAGCTGAGGGAACAGCAGCGCGGCAATTAAAATCTTCCTGGTGCGGAGCACATCGAGATTCTAGTTCGATGTGCAACGATTTGCCGCGGTCGAGATCGATAAATTACTGAATATGTCCCGGAATAGAACTTAGGACGAGGCCGGCCAGTGCGGCCAGCCTCTCAATCCAATCGCAGTCTCTACCGGAACGCCTTGACTGCCGACGTTTCGTCGTCTTTCACGTCGAAAACGGTGTACAGCTTCGTGATCTGCAACAGGTCGTGGACCTTCTTGGTCAGATTTAGCAGCTTCAGTTCGCCACCCTGATTACGCACGGTAGTGAAGGCGGCGACCAGTTCGCCAATGCCCGAGCTGTCAATGTAGTTCACGTCGCCCAGGTTGAGTAGGATCTTCTTCTGCCCCTTGCCGAGTAGGTCCTTGACCACGTCCCGCATCACCACACTGCCTTCGCCCAAGGTGATACGACCGCTGCAATCTACAATGGTGACACCGTCGATCTGGCGTGTACTGGTTTTCAAGTTCACTGCGAAGCCTCCTTGCCGCCCTCGGCTGTCCCGTGGACGTGCTTAAAAAGTTTGATTTCCGTGCCCGTCTGGGACGGATTGATTTGCACATCGTCCATAAACGAGCGGATTAAGAAAATCCCGCGTCCCGATGTTTTTAAAAGGTTTTCTGGCGACAACGGATCCGGAATGTTCGCCGGATCCAAGCCCTTTCCCTGGTCGCGAATCGTAATAACCAAGTCATCCGCAGTGCGCTCAAATTCTAATTCAATTTTCTTTTCGGGATCATAAGCGTTGCCGTGAAGTACGGCATTCACAGCTGCTTCACGGACTGCCATCGCGATTTGCATGACCTCATCTTCGTCAAAACCACTCTCAGATGCGATGCGACTCGCAGTCTGTTCCGCGTTGTCAACCGTCTCCAGGGTCGAGTCCAATTTGTAGGAGAACCGGTCTCCGCTCATAAGTGAAGGTTTCAATGAATTGGCGAAATCGACCGACGCATTGCTGATCTGCCTGGCACTAGCGACAAGGCTCAGGCAGATTCGGTAGTTTGAACCTTCCGCTGTGGAAATGTCAACGGAGGAGATGGAGCGTCAAATCAGCCGACCGCGTTTACGGGGTAGTGTTCAATCCCACCAGCGACCGGAACTCTTTGTCAGAAGCGAAGCATGCGAAGCTCTCACCTTTTTCAATCCATTTGGTCTTTACCACGTCAGCGTAATCCGGGTCTCTCTGAAGGGGGCGGTGCTCTACATGTTCACGTGCATGGACTCGAAAACAAAATTGAATAGGAGTGAACAGGCTCGCCGTTCCGTCTGGTTTGCCAGCGATGTGCATTCCGACGACGCTCGGGGAAGGCGACGTATCGAGCACCGCAGCTCCAGAATCTCCTTCTTTGGATACGCCATCGTACTCGACAAGCTCGATGAAATCTACACTTGGGTCTCCGGACAATTGGCGATAAACAATACTAGTCGAAACGTGAATATTTTTGATTCTCCCGTCTTGCCGTCCGGTAGCCGCCCCAAATTTCTGGACTTGCAGGCCGACCACGGAATCACCTTCCAGGGTGAGGCCCCTTATCCCGGACACACTCCCGATACTCGGTATGTTATTTAAAGGATGCACACCGTCGTTTGGCTTGGCCACCGCTCGAGCTACTTCATTGTCGGATGACCGGGGGTCAATTTCTGTGAAGCGAAGCAACCGGCCAACCACGTTTAACCGGGGATCCGAACTAGGATCAGCTGGACTCTCGACTTGATCGCCGGGTTGCCCGGAGCCGCGTCGGGCCGGCACGTGAGAACAGCCGAGGATTAGTGGGGTTCCCCGTCGAGCTATCCCGGACTGCCAGCGTCATCGTTCCCGAATTCCCGGCCAAGTCGCCGATAGACGCGCCCGACGAAGCGGTCCGTGAGCGACCGGAGTTCCACCCCACTCCTGCACGTCAGTCAGAACTTTCATCCCGAGAGTGTCGATGGCCAGATGTCTGGGCACTCTCGCTAGGTGGCGAAGACAGCCCTTCGGGAGTTTCTTACGCACAAAGAATACGAGGCAAAAGTCTGATGCCAACAGCGTCTGAAATGCCCCCATTTAGACCTCCCTTAATGGAATTCACGATCTATTCGCGACCGAGCTCGGGAGCAACCCACACCACTCCCACCGCGAGGTTTCTGATTTTCCTCACACGTCACCCCTTAAAGGCTGGCCCCAGCCCAATGTGCTCAACCATTTTTCAAGCACCGAGTAGCTACTGTAGCCCTCGCCCTGTGCCCGGCGGTTCAGTTCAAGACACGTCTGCTTTGCGTTCTTAAGGTGCTTCCCAATAGATTGGTACCCAAAACGCGGATTTAAAACGCAGGGGAAGATGAAGTGATGCGTTCAAAATCGAACGGATTATGCGCGCCTGCAGAAGTGCTGTCAAGATTTTTCTCGGTTCAACAGAAAAATTTCTCGCGCTGACAAAGAGAATTCGTTCGAATTGCGCCGTCTCGGATGCCGAAGCTTCGAGGACGACCTTGCACATCCCCAGATGGCCGCGCACCAGATTCCGTGATACAACCCTGACGTGACGGAACCCTCTCAGCCCACACTTCTCCGTGCCATCGGCCGCTGGAGCCTGACCGCGCTCATGGTGAACTGCATCATCGGCAGCGGAGTTTTCGGGCTGCCCTCGGTGATTGCAGGTCTGGTAGGGAATGCCAGTCCATTTGCCTGGCTTTTTGCCGCAGCCGGGAGCGGACTGGTGATGGCCTGTTTCGCGGAAGTGTCTTCGCGGTTCAATCAGAGCGGAGGAATTTATCTTTATACTCGTACTGCCTTTGGCCGAATTTTTGGAATCACGATAGCGTGGCTGGGCTGGCTGACCCGGCTCACGGCCGCGGCGGCCAACGTGAACATTTTCATAATCTATCTTGCGGAGTTCTGGCCGGCAGTGAAAGCACCGGCCCCACGTTTTCTCGTGATGACCGTTCTGCTGGCTTTCCTGACGATAGTGAACTACTTAGGAGTTCGTAGCGGAACCGGTCTGAGTAATCTGTTCACGGTCGCCAAACTTTTGACTCTAGCAGGCTTCATTGCTGTGGGATTCCTATTCCTGGCCCTGAAGCACCATCCGCTCGTGATTTCTCCGCCGAGCGGATCCCTGGGAAACTGGCGGCACTCCATCTTGCTGCTGATGTTCGCTTATGGTGGGTATGAAGCCGGGCTAATGCCAGCCGGCGAGGCCAAGAATCCACGGCGTGACTATCCCTTCGCTCTGTTCATAGCGCTAGGCACTTGCACGTTTGTTTATACGTCAACACAATGGCTGATTGTTTCCGTGCTGCCGCACGCTTCGGCCAGCGATCGCCCACTTGCCGCCGCGGCACAGATCATGCTGGGACCGTTGGGCGCAAGCATTATTAGCATCGGGGTCCTCATTTCCAGCTATGGCCTCTTGGGCGCGAACATCCTCGGTTTTCCTCGGATCCTGTTTGCCCTCGCGGAACACGGAGACTTGCCGGGTGTGATGGCCAAAGTGCATCCCAAGTTCCGCACACCACATGTGGCTATTGTCGCCTTCGCACTCTGTCTCTGGGGTTTTTCTCTGGCCGCAGGCTTTCAGTGGAACATAACCATGTCAGCTGGCATCCGCCTTATTTATTACGCTTCGGTGTGCGTCGCACTTCCGGTGCTGCGCTCGAGAGAAAACGCGCCAAGCCCTGAATTTCATCTTCCGATGGGACACCTTTTTGCGGTGCTTGCGGTGGGCGCGTCTTTGCTCTTATTCCCGCGGATGGATTTCCCCGGTGTCATTGTGCTGGGTGTGCTGGCGGTATGCGTAATCGTAAACAGTTGGTGGGCGGCGGGGCGAGCGAGGGCCCGCATGGAAACCGCGCCCCTGACTTAAGCAGAAAAGAGCTAGTGGCGTTGGTGGTGTTGTGGCGATGTTGCGACAACAACTCGACAGCATCTTTGCTGCTACGACAGATGACAACGGTGAAATCTAGTTCTACTGCGGCGGAGGGATTGGCAGAGATTGGGTGTAGCCGTCGGCTTGAAATTGGATATAGGTGAGGAGGCCGTTTGGGGCAGTGATGAGATCGGGGACGACGGCATTGCCGCGGCTCTCAGGATCGCGGCTGTAGTGGTATTCGAACTTGCGGCCGTCAGGCAGCGTCTGGGTAGTGATGTTACCAGAAATGTCGTAGGTGTTCGCGAGAGTGGGAGTACCAGAGCCGAGGGTGATCGAGAGCATTTGGGCTTTGTCGTCGTAGGTGTAGCCTTCTTGGCTACCATCGGAATCAATCACCCGCGAGAGGCGTCCGGCGGCATCGTAATCGTATGTGACTGTGCGGCCCGAGTAATCTGAGATGGAGTGGACGCGATGTTGTTGATCTCTCTGGAAGTGCAGCCACTGGCCCGAAGGGGTTGTGACGGACAGCAGATCACCCGCTTCATTGCGAATCATTTCGTATTTATGTCCTAAAGGATTGCTGAAGCCAGTTAGAACGGTAACGTTGGCGCCGAGAGCACGAGGCCGATACGGGAAGTAGAACTTCCAACCGTCGGACCTCTCGATCGTCCAATTGTTGGCGGTGAAGACGGCCCGAGCACGAGAAAATGGATCTCCCTCGGCCGACTCTCCCTGGTAGGTATCACCCTGTTGTCCTGCAGCGGCGGGCACGTGAACGAAATGAATCCGTCCCCCATCCTCCCGGATTAAATCGATGTAGCTGCCCATCTGTCCCGCTAGAAAGGTATCCATGGAATCGTTGGTGCCGATCCCGAAGGGGCGGGACTGGGCGTCTTTATTTCGGTAGACGCGAGTGAATTGAAGCGGGTAATCGCCGTCAAAAAGAAAATCGCCCTTGCGATGGACGAAAAGTCCGACTGTGAGATCGGAATTAAAGATGTGAGCGGAGGTTTGCAGCATTTCACGCGACCCTGCCAGACGCCAAACGAGAGGCTCAGCAGAGCTGGCGTATATGGTAACTTCGATGTCCCCGGAGTAAACAAACGGGTCCCACTGGCCCTCGGCGCCGATGATCGAGCCACTCATAAGATCCACTTCGCGACCGGACAATACGCCACCACTGAGTAGGCTGCTGTAGTCGCTGCTCATGGGTAGGTCGAAATAGAGAATGGCAATGTTCTTGGTAATCATCTTCTGTAAGCGGGAATTGAACCATTCACGATTCCAGTGGTCAAGAAAGAGGGGTGGATGGAGGCGCGCGCTGGAGACAACGGCGAAGCGAGCATTGGAGCGATAGTTTTCGGCGTATGACCAGCCGAGGCTACGGACAAAAATGTCGCAAGAAGTGACGCCAACTAAGATATTGGACGGATCTTTGACAAGTTCGGGATATCTGCGGCCGAGGCGCTCCAGCAACTGCTCGGAATCGATCCGATGGCGGCGAGGATCCTCCAGGTCGTTCGAGAGAGAGATCGCGGGCAACACTTCAACGTCGATGCCCAGCTTGGCTTTGTAGTAGGCAGGCGCCCAGTTGAGTAATTCGGTAGAGTCCAAATCCACGGGTATGAGATAGATTTTTTTGGCGGGTACGGAAGGCAGAGCGAGAGGGTGCGGTGTGGGCGCGAGATCTATCTTCCGCGAAACGCCATCGACGCGCAGCGACAAACGAGAGAATTCCCAGCGTCCATTAACTGCGTTGGCGACTCCATAAAGGTGACCCTTTGCTCGGGAACCAAAGACGCGAACGGAAAACTCGGTAAACTGCCCACCGTTGCCGGCAATCGCGAAGCCAATGGCAGGGAATTGGGCTTTAATGCCATCGCCAAACAAACCTTGAACTTCTGAAGAGGATTTGACGAGAGTGATTGCCTGATTGTACGCATCTGTCGAGATCACGAGGTAATGGAGCGTGCCGAGGAGGGTCACCATACCTGCCACGAGAATGGTGCCGAAGACACATAGAATGCGTTTGACCCGCACTGGGTGGGGAGTGGCGGCTACAGGAAAGGAAAAAGCGCAGCTAAGACAGGTAGGGGCGGAGACAGCACAGACCGAAGCACACTGCGGACAGCACTTGCTGACGACACTTCCAGACATACGCCTGAAGCTAGCACAGGCGTGGGTAGTTCAAGAGAAGGAAAAAACAGAAAAGACAACTTTGGTCACTGGCGTAACCAGGCCTTTACGCTCCACAACCAGCTCTCAATAGGCGAAGTGGCGATATCGCCAAGTATCGTTGCTCTTATTCTCCCGGCTGGATCGCCACGATTAATTTCATAGTACTCTCTGAGTTATGCGCAGTCTTGCTACGTTCTGGTTCTCAGGGGTGAGCGTGTTCTGCCTTCTGCTGACGCCAGTCAGCGGTGCGCAAAATAAACCTGCACCAGCCCTGATTGTGATCGTTCACGCGACCGTCGTCAATCCGGGAACGTCATCGGTTCAGGCGAATCAGGCCGTTGTTATCACCGGAGATCGCATCACCGCTGTTGCTGATGCGGCAAACTTCCAGCCACCGAAGAACGCGCGGGTGATCGATGCCACCGGTCAATACCTCATTCCGGGGCTTTGGGACATGCATGTCCACTCCGCCTTTGGCGATTGGTTTCCCGGTGGACGCGACATCATCCTGCCGGTTTTCATCGCGAACGGTGTCACCGGCGTGCGCGATA
>WNFJ01188243.1_pt2 | contig 24317 bp, 24 predicted proteins | sample 5400461 | NCBI WGS metagenome assembly WNFJ01 (sample SAMN13153349, study PRJNA577476) | soil metagenome | isolation source: 115 cm saprolite on Douglas fir-dominated hillslope | place: USA:California | collected 2013-09-17
TGACGCGATCTTCGATTCCCCAGACGTGGATCATCACAGCGAGCCAATAGAAAACGAGCATGCCGATTCCAAATCCGGCAGAAGCGAACGCCGCCAGAAGACCAAACGCGATGGCGATTGGCGTGACGAGAAAAAGCAATACCGCGCCCACCACTCTGTGACCTTTGTAAATATGCCCGAGGCCGGGAATGATGCTGAGGAGAATCGCCATCGCGTCGCTCGCTTTTGGTTCGGCCGGTGTAGTCGCCTCGCGCGTCCAATCGCAGCGGTTACACGCCTCAGCGTCCTTTGGCAGGATCGCGCCGCAATACGGACACGCCATGGTGTCATTGCTGACTGACTGCGGTTGAGTTGGCGCGTCGGTGTATTCCATTTCGTCAAGATTGACGATTGAACGTCACAAGGGCCGTTTAGTTCGTCAAGCAAACTCGGCTCCGAAATCTCGCCGCGTTTGGCGTTTCGCGGAATGACCATACAGTTGCCTCATGCCGAAATCGAAAGTCTTGGTCGCCGTAGTCATGGGCAGCAAATCGGACTGGGAAACGATGAATTACTGTGTAAAAACGCTCGATGAGTTGGGTGTGCCTAACGAGTCGCACGTACTCTCTGCCCATCGCACGCCGGACGCGACTGCCGATTTCGCGCGCAAGGCTGCGGGCCGCGGATTGCGTGTGGTTATCGCGGCGGCTGGCGGGGCGGCCCATCTCGCCGGCGTAATCGCCGGTTACACCTGGCTGCCGGTGCTCGGCGTCCCGATCGAATCGCATGCATTGCGCGGCCTCGATTCACTTTTATCAACTGCCCAAATGCCGGGCGGAATTCCAGTCGGCACGCTTGCGATCGGCGTGGCCGGCGCAAAAAACGCCGCGCTCCTCGCCGCGAGTATCATTGGGATCTCCGACGAAAAGATTCGCAAGAATCTGGAAGCGTTCCGCAAAAACCAGACCGAATCGGAGCTCGCGGCGCGAGTGCCGAAGTGAAAACCCGAAGTGAAAACGCAGATTGTTTCTTCGCAGGAATTTGCGAAAGCGGTCGCGCTTTTGCGTGCCGGCGAAACCGTCGCGCTGCCGACTGAGACCGTTTACGGACTCGCGGCTGATTCACTAAATCCACTTGCTGTCGCAAAAATTTTTGAGGCGAAAGCACGGCCGCGCTTCGACCCACTCATCGTGCATCCGCCGGAACGCGCGTGGCTGGAAAAAATTGCCGATCTCCCCCAGCGAGATCGACAATTGACTTTGAAACTGGCGGAAAAATTTTGGCCCGGCCCGTTTACCATGGTTTTGCCGAAACGTGAAATCGTTCCTGAAATTGTGACCGCCGGTCTAGACACAGTTGCAGTCCGAATCAGCGCGCATCCGGTTTTTGCAAAGATTGTTCGCGAGTTTGGAAAGCCGCTTGCCGCGCCAAGCGCGAATCGATTCGGCCGAATCAGTCCCACAACGGCGCAGCATGTTTCGAATGAACTCGACGGGCGCATTCCACTGATTGTCGATGCCGGACTAACGGAACACGGAATTGAATCGACCATTATCGCGATTCGCAAGGGCAAGATCGAAATCCTGCGTCGTGGGCCGATCACGTCGGAACAATTGTCGGCATTCGCCAAGATCAGGGTCGTCACTTCGCGCGAAAAGATTTCCGCACCCGGACAATTGGCGTCGCACTACGCACCGAGAACACCACTCCAGCTTATTGACGACGTGAAATCATTCTTGCCCAAGCCAAATCAGCGCTGCGCATTGCTGGCGTGGAAGGCGATTGAAAAGGACGAGCGTTTTATCGCAATTCACAATCTAAGCGAACGCAAGGACGTTCGCGAAGCGGCCGCGAACTTATTTCGGTATCTGCGCGACCTCGACGCGCTCGATGTCGATGTTATCGTTGCAGAACGAGTTCCTCCTCAGGGACTCGGCGCTGCGATAATGGATCGGCTGCAGCGGGCGTCGCGTGGTCCGGATAGGCGAGGCACGCCTGGATGAAACTTTTGAACAACGGATGCGGTTTGTTCGGCTTACTCTGAAACTCCGGATGGTACTGACAGCCGACAAAGTAAGGATGATCGCGCAGCTCGATCAGCTCGGCCAGCGTGCCGTCAGGTGATGTTCCTGAAATCACAAAACCATTTTCATCCATCCGATCGCGATATTTCATGTTGAACTCGTAACGGTGCCGATGACGCTCCATCACTTCGGGCTCACCGTAGATTGTTTCCGCGAGCGTTCCTTTCACGATTTTGGTCGGCCAGGTCCCCAGCCGCATGCTCGCGCCCTTGTTGTGCACCTCGCGCTGCTCCTCGAGTAACGAGATCACCGGTTCCTTCGCGTTTTTATCGAACTCGGTACTGTTTGCCTCGTTGAGTCCGCAAACGTCGCGGGCGAATTCGATCGTGGCGACTTGCATGCCGAGACAGAGACCAAGGTAGGGGACCTTGTGCTCGCGCGCGTAACGCGCTGCTGTGATTTTTCCTTCAACGCCGCGCTCGCCGAATCCGCCAGGAATTAAAATGCCTGCCACATCTTTGAGCTGGCTATCGACGCGGTCCTGCAACGATTCGGCATCAACCAGTTTGAGATCGATCCCACAGTCCTGGCTGGCCGCCGCGTGAGTGAGCGATTCGTAAATACTCTTGTACGCGTCCTGCAAATCGATGTATTTCCCGACGACCGCGATCTTCACGCGCTTCTTCGGACTGATCACACGCTCAACAAATTTGCGCCAGTTTGTGAGATCAGGCACCGGCGTTTCGAGGTGCAACAGATCGCAGATAAGTTTGTCGAGCCCTTCGGCGTGCAACATCAGCGGCACTTCATAGACGGTATGCTCGACGTCGCGCGCTTCGATCACCGCCTTCTCCGAAACGCTGCAAAACATCGACAATTTCTGCCGCAGTTCGCGATCGAGCGATTTCTCCGTCCGGCAAATCAGAACCTGCGGTTGCAAACCGATCTCGCGCAATTTTGCCACGCTTTGCTGCGTCGGTTTCGTTTTTAATTCGGACGCGGCCTTGATATATGGCACGAGTGTAACATGCACGTTCACCACATTCTGCGGACCGACCTCGAGGATGAACTGCCGAATTGCTTCCAGAAATGGTAAACCCTCGATGTCGCCGGTCGTGCCGCCGATCTCAGTAATGACGATGTCGTATTTGCTTTCGTCAGAAAGTTCGCGGATGCGATCTTTGATGACATCGGTGACGTGCGGAATGACCTGCACGGTTTTGCCGAGATAATCGCCGCGCCGCTCTTTCAAGATCACCGACTCATAAACCTGGCCGCTAGTGAGGTTGTTGTGCCGCGAAAGGACGCAGTTAGTAAAGCGCTCGTAATGGCCGAGGTCGAGATCGGTCTCTGCGCCGTCATTCAACACGTAAACTTCGCCATGCTGGAATGGGTTCATTGTTCCAGGATCGACATTCAGATATGGGTCGAACTTTTGGAAAACAACGCGCAGGCTTCGCGCTTCAAGTAGGGTTCCGAGTGAGGCCGCGGCCAGGCCTTTGCCTAACGAACTGACCACGCCCCCGGTGACGAAAATGTATTTCATTGAGAGACTCCGGTTCGTTTCGCGCGAGCGAGCTTTTGCTCTAGCGCTGTCGCGTCAGCCGGCGTATCTACGCCGGGGGATCCATGTTTCGTGACGAGCACATGAACCTTTACACCATTTTCAAGAGGGCGCAATTGCTCGAGCGATTCGGCGCACTCAAGCGGCGAAGGCTTCCATTTGACGAATTGCAGAAGCGCGTCGCGTCGAAAACCGTAGATGCCTTGATGTCGCAAATATTTGACAGGCGCCGAACGATTGCGCGGAAAAGGGATGGCAAAGCGCGAAAAGTAGAGCGCGTTGCCGCAAAGATCGATAACGACCTTCACCTGATGTGGCGAGGAAGCCTCCGCCGGATTTTGAAATGGATGTGCAGCGGTGACGATCTCGATGTTGCGATCTGAGCGCAGCTTCCCGGCGAGCCGGTCGATCAAACGCGGATCGACCAGCGGCTCGTCGCCCTGAATGTTCATGATGAAGGCGAATTCTTTCGCTTTGCGGACGACCTCAGCAATTCGATCGGTGCCACTTTGATGATGCGGCGAGGTCAAAGCGACTTCCGCGCCCCAGTCAAAAGCTGCATTGGCGATACGCATGTCATCTGTGGCGACGATTACCGAATCCAGTTTTTTTGCGCGCCGGCAACGTTCCCAGACATGTCGAAGGAGTGGCTTGCCGGCAATGAGATATAATGGTTTTCCCTTAAACCGCGTGGAAGCCCAGCGCGCGGGAATTATTCCGACAGCTTTACTCATTCTTGAACTTGGATAATCGAGCCAAAGACTCGTGCGTGTCATCCCCAGAGGACCCAGGGATCTCAAACCCCTTCGCCGTCTGCGCGGATCGGGATGACCGCGCCATCATATGGTTGAATTCAAAATGATTTCCGCGGCAGCGTGCAAGTCTTCCGTGACCCAATCTGCGCTGCTGCCCTCTGTCATTTTATCGAAACCAGTGCGAACACGAATTGTGCGGACACCAGCGTTATGGCCGCATTGGGCATCGATTTCCTTGTCGCCAACGAAAAACGACCGGGCAAGATCGACATGATAGTCGCGGGCTGCGTCGAGAATCATTCCCGGCGCCGGTTTGCGGCATTTCGACGGTTGTCCCGGCACGTCTGGACAAAAATAAGTTGCTTCGATCAAATCGGGTCCGACTTGCCGCAATACTTCCGCTTCGACCGCGCGATACTGCTCGAGCGTGAAAAATCGCCGCCCGATCCCGCTTTGGTTCGTGATCACGATGATCTTATAGCCGTGCCGTTTCAGACGGCGCAAAGCTTCCGACACGCCCTCAAAAACGCACACTTGTTTGGGATCAGAACAGTAATCTGCATCGTGAATGAGCGTCCCATCGCGATCCACGAACACCGCGGGCCGTTTCGCCTTATTCGAAGTCATGTCCGAAACGTGCGATCAATTCGTCACGCGCGACGGTGGCGGTCCCCAGCTTGCCGACAACCACGGCACTACCGTGAGTGGCAATTTCAGCGGATTCGAGTGGAGTAGCGTTGCATGCAAGGGCGAGGGTGAAGAGCGCGATAGCGGTATCGCCCGCGCCGGAGACATCAAAAACTTCCCGAGCCTTAGTTGGGATGTGATGCGGCGGTTCGTCCCTTTGGAAAAGCATCATGCCATGCTCGCCGAGCGTGATGAGAATGCATTTAGCATCCCATTTTTCGAGCAGCGTTTTTCCAGCGCGCACTAGATCGACATCCTCTTCCGGCGGTTTGTCTGGATCGCACCAGGCGATTCCGGCGGCCAGAAAAGCTTCCGTGCGGTTCGGTTTTACGACCGTCATTCCGTGCCATTCGATTAAGTTTCGTGGATTCGGGTCCGCGGCGATGATTTTGCTCGCAGCGCGCGCATCGCGTGTGATTTGCGAGACTAAGTCGCGAGCCAGGAAACCTTTGCCGTAGTCTTCGAAGATGAGTGCGTCGATTTCCGGAAGAACTTTTCGAACCGCCGCAACCACCCTTGCGATTTGCTCGTCGGAAGGACTGGCAACCCTCTCGCGATCAACGCGGACAACCTGCTGATGCCGTGCGATGATTCGGGTCTTGACGATCGTCTGAAAATCTCCGTTCTCGACGAGATGGGCGATGTCGATCTTTTCTCCGGCTAGCAAGTCGCGTAATTGCGCTCCGCTGTCGTCTTTTCCGACCCGGCCGACGATGGAGACATGACCGACAAATTCGCACAGATTGCGCGCGACGTTGGCGGCGCCGCCGGGATAGAATGATTGACCGGTCACTTCCACCACGGGCACGGGCGCTTCCGGCGAGATTCGGCCCACTTTCCCCCAGACAAATTCATCGAGCATGAGATCGCCGATCACCAGAATGTGTTTGCGCGGCGCTTGGTCGAGAATTTCCTGCAATCGTCGGAGTTCCATATTTTAATCGGAAAATTGTTAGGCGCGCGGATTTGTGCGAAGCGAACTTCTGCTTAGAATGGCTCCATTAATCCTGAATACAGAGGTAAAATCAACAATCGAAGCTTCGCGATGATTTCTTTTGGTAGATATTTGAGGTTCGGCGCGATCGTCCTGAGCAGTTTGACGCTTTGCGCGCTAGCCGCCCAGGCGCCACAGCGCATTGACGTAAAAAACATGTCGGCAAAGATCGAGAACGTCGTGGTGCCGCTGCCGGATGAGGTATTCGACGCGCTGAACAAGCTCGGCACCGTGAACTGGCGAGAACATGTTCGGACCGAAAAAAGCGCGAATTTCATGGACCGGCCACGAGTTGCGCTGCTATTGGGAACCGTCATCGCTGACGGGTTCATTGCGGTTCAAGCAGAAGACGCTCCGGCGGTGAAAGAAATTGGTCAGCGTGTGCAAACGTTAGCGAAAGGTATCGGCGTAGAACGCTCGATTACGTCGCATGCCAAGGCAATTATCGAAGCAGCCGACAAACGAAAGTGGCAAAACGTGCGGCAGGAACTTGATCGCACCCAGAAAGGCGTTCAACAAGCGATGGATGAGCTGCATGACGAAAAGCTGTCACAGCTCGTGAGTCTCGGAGGGTGGTTGCGGGGGACCGAAGTGCTCACTGCCGTGGTGAGCAAGCGATTCTCCGACGAGGGGGCGGAGTTGTTGCATCAGCCCGACCTGCTCGTGCATTTCCAAAATCAACTACAGGAGATGCCGCGAAATTATGACGTGTCTATCGTGAAGCAGATCCAGCAGGCGTTGGGCGAAGTGAAGCCGATGATTGATGTCGGCAACGCACGCATCTCAGCGGCTTCGGTGAAAAAGATCAATGAGATCACGACGCGGCTTGATGACGGGATCGTGACAAAAGAATAGGCGCGCGCTTGATGAACGGGCGATCTTTTCTGGGCGGCAGTTTAAGTTTTGCGGTGTTGCTTGCAGTTCGGCTTGCCGTGTCCGGCTCGGTGGACGATGCACAATCCTTTGCCTTGCAGGCGGCGGAGCCGTACGTAAAGGAGGGTTTTCAGGTACGCGAGGATTATTGGGGTGGCGACCTTGGTGCCGGCGAAAAAAAAGCGGTGCGTCAGCAATGCAACGAATACTGGTTTTGGATGGGGACCGAAGTCGAGCGCGCGAAAATCTCCGTCCACATTTACGATTCGGAAGGCAAATTAGCCGAGCAACCGGACAGTTGGGAAAAGGGGCATTTTGCCGCGGCCCACATCATCCCGAAAGCGACGGGAAGCTATTTCATTATCGTGGCCGTGGAGGAATCGCCGGAGGAGCGCACACACTGGGCGCTGGTTTACGGATTCCGCTAGTTAGGCGATTGTTGATGTTCGCAACTCGGAAAGTTTCCGTGAGCCCTGGTTATTTCGGGGTCGTCGATCTTCTCGGCCCAGCTCGGAAATGACGGAGACGCGCACGCTCCATTTTGAGAACGCCCGCGATTTGCAGTCGCTTTACGCAAATGATCTCAAGCTTTTGAAAAATCTTGAGGACGCGCTCGGCGTGAAAATAACCACGCGGGAAGGTTGGGTAAAATTGGAAGGGGAGCCGGAGAAGATCGACAAGGCCCAACGCGTTTTCGATCAACTCGAGCAAGCCCGGCAAAAAGGCGTGCCGATTCAAAAACATGAATTCCAATACGCGCTTGACTCAGTGAATGAGGCGCGCGGTGACGATATCAGTGAGGTTGTCGCAACGCGGATTATGACGTCGTCGCGCAAACCGCTAATCGTGGCGCGTTCAGCCGGACAACGCGCCTATATCGAGGCAATTCAAAAACACGACGTTGTTTTCGGAATCGGGCCGGCGGGCACGGGCAAAACCTACCTCGCTGTGGCGATGGCGGTGGCGGCCTTAAAAAAGGAACAAGTCGTGCGGATTATTTTGACGAGACCGGCCGTGGAAGCCGGCGAAGCGCTCGGATTTTTGCCCGGCGTGCTCGAGGAGAAAATCGCGCCCTACCTTCGGCCGCTTTACGATGCATTGCGCGACATGCTGGAGCCGGACGAAATCGAGCGCTCAATGGCGCGTCAAACGATCGAGGTTGCGCCGTTAGCATACATGCGCGGGCGCACTTTGAACCACGCCTTTGTCATTCTCGACGAAGCGCAAAACACGACTACGGAGCAAATGTTTATGTTGCTAACGCGAATTGGACCAAGCTCCAAATGCGTGATCACTGGCGACGTGACGCAAATCGACTTGCCGGCGAACAAACGCTCGGGCGTCGTAGAGGCATTGCAGGCGTTAAGAAATGTTCCCGGCATCGCGACCATTTACTTCACCGATCGCGATGTCGTTCGTCATGAACTGGTACGCGCTATCATTAACGCTTATCAACAACACCGCACGCCCGAGACGCCTGCGCAGAAATAAATTTCGGAGCGACACGCTTTTCGCCACGACGAGCTCCTCGTGTTTGCACTCAGTGTTAATTCAGAGCATTTGTGTTAAGGGAGCTGACCGGCTGCGGCGAGAATCACAGGATCGACAATCTCTCTTATGCTTGACTTTTTAAGGCGTGGACGGCTCGTTAGGCGGGGACTGGCTTCACGCAAAACCCGCCGCCGCCGCACGCGCAACGAATTGCTGCAGAGCCTGGAGCAGGCCGTCTACGTGAAGGTGTTGATTTTCGGCGCGTTTATCGCTGGATTGGCATTCCTCGTTTTCAGGGGACAGCAGCCGGAGCCGACCAAAAATTTCGTGATCGCACTGCTCTTTCTGGCGACGGCTATCACGCAACTATGGATCAATCAGCCGAAAACGGTGTCGCAAAACTCGCGCGTCCTTCTTGTTTTCGGAATTATCCTGCTGCAGCTGGCTGTGACAAAGCTCCTGTTGGCGATTTGCAACAGTGGCAATTATCGCTTTCTCACGCCCGAAATGGGCGGGTTGATTACGCCGTACGCTTTTGCGCCGCTGGTCTTGAGCGTCTTGCTCGGCCGGCACCATGGTCTTTTCGCTGCGGTCTTCGTCAGTTTTTGGAGCAGCATGTTGTTTGGAAAGATCGACGCACCGCTGCTCGTGACCAGCTTAATCAGCGGCTTCACCGCGGTTTCGCTTACGTTGCAAGTGCGCCGGCGCAGCAGATTGATCCGGGCCGGCTTCGGCATCGGTTTGGCCATCTGGTTTTTATCGCTGACCTTCGGCCTTATCGGACCGATTAATCTCTTTCCGCCAACAGCCAACGATTGGGGAATGATCGGCCTGCAAAGTGCGTTCGCTATTGGCAATGGAATTTTGACAGCAATGATCGTGGGCGGCGCGCTCCCGCTCATCGAACACCTATTTCAAGTCACGACCGACATTTCCTGGCTCGAAGCATCCGATCTCAATCATCCCTTGCTGCGCCGCATGACGATTGAAGCGCCGGGCACCTATCATCACAGTCTAGTCGTCGCGAATCTGGCGGAAGCGGCCGCGGAAGCGATTGGCGCCAATGCCACGCTCTGCCGCGTCTGCTCATATTTTCACGATGTGGGCAAACTGGTGAAGCCGGAGTATTTCACCGAGAACATGAACTTCGAACGCAACCCGCACGATGATCTCGCGCCGACCATGAGCGCACTGATCATCCTCGCGCACGTTAAGGAGGGTGTGGATCTTGCCCTCAAGTATAAACTGAACCAGCGCATCATCGACATTATCCAGGAACACCACGGCACCTCGCTCGTTTACTATTTCTACCAGCGAGCGATCCAGCAGCAGGAAGACGCACGTGCCGGCGGGAAAATCATGAAGATTCGCGAAGAAGACATTCCAGAAGTTCGCGAAGAAAGCTTCCGCTATAGTGGACCGAAGCCGCAAACCAAAGAAAGCGCGATCATCAGCTTGGCTGACATCGTCGAAAGCGCGTCGCGCAGCTTAGAAAAGCCAACGCCGCAGAAAGTCGAGCAACTGGTGAGCGAGTTGATCGAAGAACGCATTGCCGACGGCCAATTGGATGAGTGCGATCTCACGCTGGGCGAAATAAAAATCATCGCGGCCAGATTTCGATTCACGCTCATGACAATGTTGCACACGCGGATCGCTTATCCAAAACAGGAGACGAAATTCGCGGTGCCCCGCGACGAAATGCTACGAGCTGACGTGATGGCGGAAAGGCGCAAGCCCGCCTCGGCGCCGCCAGTTTCGGCTGCGTGAAGTGTTAGGATGCGAGGCGGGGAGGCCGTGCCGTTTACATGGTAAACAAGAGTTCGTGATCGCGAGAACGCGATCACCAGCACGCGAGACGCGTGCAGTATCCAGACGTCAATTCAAAGTTCCGGTGGGCGGGCGCGCGGTTCGCGATCTTTTGCGGTGGCGGTGCTCGGTTGAGTGACGAACGGTCCACCTTCCAGTGGCGCGGATTTGGTGAATGCGACATCGGGCATTTCGCTGGGGAGCCCTTCTAGCGGAAATTCTTTGCGTAACGGAAAGAACGGATAGCCCTCCCACATCAAAATGCGCCGGATCGGGATGGCCCTTGAACTTGATTCCCATCATGTCGTAAATCTCGCGCTCGTGCCAATTTGCTGTCGGCCAAATGTCGGAGACGGTGTCGACGGCGCCGTCTTCTTCCGAAACTTTCAGCTTCAATCTCAAATGAACGGCAAGCGTCATCGAGTAAAGCTCGTAAACAATCTCGAAACGCGGTTCTTCACCGAAATTGTCGATGCTGGTGATGTCGATCAAATAGTCGAACGAAAGGTCGTCGCGGCAGAACTTGGCCACTTCGCGTAGGTCGTTAGGCGAAACTGTGAAAGTCGTTTCGCCCCGAAATTCAGCTTTGTTTTGAATTTTAGGGCCGAACAATTTGCCCAGCGAGACGAGAAGTTCCTGGCCGGTCATCAGTCAATCTTCATCCTAATCCTAATCCTAATCCTAATCTTACTCTTATTCGTATTCATATTCCTGATCGAGTAGGAGTAGGAATAGGAACACGAATAGGAATCGATCATGTGAGCGCCTCCGTGAGTTTCTTCCATAGTTCAGGCTTCTGCGCGGCGAACGATTTCTCGCCCGAGATTTTCTCCTGCAATTTCATTAAGCCAGCGAGCAACGCTTCCGGCCGCGGCGGGCAACCCGAAATATATACATCGACTGGCAATAGCTGATCAATGCCCTGAAGTACGGCGTAGGAACGATACATGCCGCCGGTAGACGCGCAGGCGCCCATGGCGATGACCCATTTCGGCTCCGGCATCTGCTCGTAGATTCGCTTCACCGCCAGCGCCATTTTGTAGGTCACGGTGCCGGCCACGATCATTACGTCGCATTGTCGTGGCGAAAAGCGCATCACTTCGGCACCGAACCGAGCAATATCAAAGCGCGAAGCGGCAGTGGCCATCAGTTCAATTGCGCAACAGGCGAGCCCCATAGGCATCGGCCAGAGCGAGTTTTTGCGTACCCAATTGAGCGCAGCATCGAATCGCGTAAAAATTACGTTGCCTTCGATCTTTGAATCGTAAGCCGCCGACCGAGTTTCTGGCATGGAGAATTGTAAGAGACGCGGTATTCTCCGCAAGGACAAACGGGCTGACTAAGACAGATGAAGCACAAATCAGGCAAACGGCAGATCGAGAATTGGAAATGAATCTGTGTAAATCTGTGTTCATCTGTGGCTAGGTTCATGCTCATTGGTAAAAAGGAACGCGTCATGACTCAATCGAGCCGCACTCATCTCGACGAACTCGAGAACCACAGCATTTTTATTTTTCGCGAGGCGTATCACGCGTTCAAAAACATCGCCATGCCATGGTCAATGGGAAAGGATTCGAATGTGCTCGTTTGGCTGGCGTGCAAAGCGTTTTTCGGACGCGTGCCGTTTCCCGTTTTGCACATCGATACGACCTATGAGTTCCCGGAGATGCTTGAGTTCCGCGCTTGGGCGACGAAGCATCATAACCTTAATCTCATAATCAAGATTAACACCGAGGCGCGCGAGCGCGGCATCGGTTACGAAACCCACGACCCTGTGACAGTGACGCACGAATTGAAGACTGTCGCCTTGCAACAAGCACTTGCCGAATACAAATGGGACGCGCTCATCACTGGCATTCGCCGCGATGAAGATCCAACTCGGGCGAAGGAACGATATTTTTCACCCCGCAACGCGCAGTTTGAATGGGATTACAAAGATCAACCGCCGGAGTTTTGGGGACAATTCGCGACCACTGCCGCGAAAGGCGAGCATGTACGCGTGCAACCGTTGCTCGATTGGACCGAGATCGACATCTGGCGCTATATCCAGCGCGAGAATATTCCGATTCCGCAGATGTATTTCGCGCGTAACGGCAAGCGGTTTCGTTCGTTAGGCTGCAGCCCAATTACGCACCCGATCGTGAGCAATGCATTGACAATCGATGAGATTATTGCCGAGCTCGAAGCAACAAAGACAACCGAGCGCGCGGGCCGCGCGCAAGATCACTACGAGCGCAACGCGATGCAGAAGCTGCGGGCACGCGGATTTCTGTAGTTGCTGATGCTGGATGAACTATCGCAACCTCGAGGTATGGCAGTTGGCACGCGAGTTAGTGATCGCGATTCATGAAATGACACTGACTAAGCTCCCCAAATTTGAAATGTTTGAGGAAGGTAGCCGGATTCGGCGCGCGATTGAGTCGGTCAAATCGACGATTGTCGAGGGCCATGGCGACCTACGCTACAAACAGGAGTTTGTAAAATTTGTCGATTACGCGCTGGCCTTATGCCATGAAAGCACAGATCAGTTGGACACGCTCATCGCGACGAAATCGCTGACGGACGTAACAATAATCGACCAACTTACCAGGAAGCTCGACGAACTCGGACGGAAATTGAACCTGTTCTTGCAAAGCGTCGAACGCTAACACCAATCAGAAAAATGATCGAACGAGCTTCTTCATCCAGAATCCAGCATTCAACATCCAGCCTCGAGACGCCGCTTCGCGTCGTCTTCGTGGGCCACGTCGATCACGGCAAATCGACTTTGATCGGGCGCATTCTCCACGACACCGATTCGTTACCCGAAGGCAAGATCGACATGGTGAAGAAGGCGTGTGTAGCTGAAGGAATGGAATTTGAATTCGCATTTTTGCTCGACGCTTTACTTGAGGAGCAGAAACAAAACGTGACCATCGACACGACCGAAATCCGATTTCAGACTGCGCGACATAAATATGTAATCATTGACGCGCCGGGCCATAAAGAATTCCTGAAAAACATGATCACCGGCGCATCGCGCGCGGATGCGGCTATTCTCGTGATCGCGGCGAACGAAGGAGTGCGCGAACAGAGCCGCCGTCACGCATATTTGCTGAGGTTGCTCGGGATCAAGCAATTGATTGTCATCATAAACAAAATGGATCTGCCTGATTTCTCGGAAACACGATTTAACGAGATCGAAAGCGAATACCGAAAATTTCTTGTCGATCTTGCGTTAGAGGCGAGCGCATTTATCCCCGCTTCAGCGAGAAGCGGCGAGAACGTCGCGCAGCCGAGCACCAAAATGAAATGGTATCGCGGTCCGAGCGTGCTTGAGGCCTTGGACCTGTTGCGGCCGGCAAAGAGTGATGTCGATCTTCCGTTGCGCTTTTGTGTGCAGGACGTTTATCGCTTTGATGGCCGGCGAATCGTCGCGGGCCGCATCGAAACGGGAACCCTGAGAGTAGGGGACGACCTGGTTTTTTCGCCGGCCAACAAAACCTCGAAAGTGCAATCAATCGAACGTTGGAACGTAGATGGTAACGAATCGGCCATTGCGGGCGACTCCATCGGCATCACCCTGACAGAACAGATTTTCATCGAACGCGGCTATGTTGCGTCTCATCAAAGCGAGACCCCGATCGAGACGAATCGCTTTCATGCCGACCTGTTTTGGATCGCGCACGAAGCGTTGCGTGCGGGCCGGCTCTACGATCTGCGCCTCGCGACCCAGACGGTGAAATGCCAGATCGTTTCGATCGAACAAGTGACCGATTCGGCAACGCTCGAAGCCAAGATCGACAGCTGGGACCGGCTGGAGCGCAACGAGGTCGGCCGCGTCACGATCCAAACGCGCGGTCCGCTCGTCATCGACAATCACGATCGAATTCCGCAATTAGGCCGGTTCGTGATTGTCGATGACGGTCTGATCTGCGGCGGCGCGACGATTGTCGGCGGTATTTACACCGATCGGCGAGTCGCTAAGAGCAAGAATATTTTCTGGAGCGAAGGTAAAATCACGGCGCGCGATCGGGCGGCGCGCAGCGGACATCGCGGGGCGGTCGTTTGGTTCACCGGGCTTTCGGGCGCCGGCAAATCGACCATTGCGCAAGCGCTGGAGCGCGAGTTGTTCAACCGGGGCATGCAGACCTACGTGCTCGACGGCGACAATATTCGACATGGGTTGAATTCGAACCTCGGTTTCTCGCCGAAAGATCGGGTGGAAAATATCCGCCGGGTTAGCGAGGTCGCGCAGTTGATGGCCGATTCGGGTGTCGTGGCCATCACAGCATTCATCTCGCCCTACCGAATGGACCGCCGTCGCGCGCGGGAAACGGCGCTGGAAGGAAAGGCCGAATTCATCGAAGTGTTCGTGGATGCGCCGCTGGAAGTTTGTGAAGCGCGCGATCCAAAGGACCTCTACAAAAAAGCGCGCGCCGGACAGATCAAGGATTTTACCGGAATCGACGCCCCGTACGAACCGCCCGAAGACCCGGAAATTGTGGTGCGCACGGACAAACAAACTGTGGATGAATCGATCGCGACCATTCTCGAGCAATTGTTACCGCGGCTAAAGCCGAATGAATTAGATGAGTGACGCGCAAGATGTCGATCTTGCGATCCGGGCAGCAGAATTGGGCGACGCCGATGCGTTAGCTGCCTTGATGACGGAGCTGGGTTACAAGACGCGGAGCTCAGAAATGAGAATGCGAATGGAATCAATCTTGGTCGATCCACGCTACCGCACATTTGTGGCGGTCAAACAGGGACGCGTCTGCGGAATGATCGGAACGTTTTGCCACTACAGTTACGAGCACAATGATCCGAGCGGGCGCATTATTGCGCTCGTTGTTGCGAGCGACTCGCGAGATCATGGTATCGGCCGGCAATTGATTGTGAGGGCGGAAAATGATTTTGCGCAACGCGATATTCGACGAGTGACAGTAAACACACGCTTTGAGCGAAAAGAGGCCCACGAATTTTACGAGCGCCTCGGTTACGCGCGTAACGGTTTCCGATTTGTGAAGAATCTGGCGACTGCTGCCGACTAGATCGACAACGAAAAGAGCCGCAATTTCTACGCCACGCGCGCGGCGAGCCGGCCGTCCTCGTAATGCTCGACGACGCTGACGTGACTGGAGCTGATGACATCGTGAACGACCATGCCGAGCTCCGCTGCTTCGTACGGTTTGGCGATGACGCCGCGGAAACCGAAATCCTGATAACGGCTCATTGTTGCATCAGTAGCATAGCCGCTGGAAACTATTGCGTTCACTGTGGGATCGATCTCGATCAATTTTTTCAAAGCTTCTTTGCCGCCCATCCCGCCGGGGAGAGTAAGATCGAGAATCACGGCGTCGAATCGTTCGCCCGCTTCGAATTTTTGCCGGTAAATATTCACGCCCTCGAGCGCGGTGGCGGCCTGTGTGACTTGATAACCTAATCGGCTGAGTGTGTATTCCACCAGCGCACGGATTGATTCCTCATCATCGACAATCAGAACGCGGCCGGTTCCGGTAATCGCCTCGCTGCCTACGCGCGGTTGCTCGATGGCCATTTCCTGATGCAACGTAGCTGGCAGATACAAATTGAATGTCGAGCCGACATGCACCTGGGACTCGACGGTCATGAGCCCGTTGTGGTTCTTGATGATCGAATACGCCGTGGCGAGTCCAAGTCCGTTACCTTTCGGCTTTGTCGTGAAATAGGGATCGAAGATGCGCTTGAGATATTTTTCGGGTATGCCCACGCCTTCGTCGCGGATGCTGATTCGGATGTAATCGCCGGGCGAAAGATCGGGAATGACCGGTGTGGTTGTCGATGTATAGCGGAAGTTTTCGGAACTGACATGCAGCGTTCCGCCGTTGGGCATCGCTTGATCCGCGTTGACGACGAGATTTGCGATGACCTGGCTGATTTGGCCAGAATCGACTTCGGCCGGCCAGAGATCGGCACCGAAATGGAATTCGCTGCGGTTGTGACTTCCGCGGAGCGAGAAGCTGACCGTGTCTTGGATCAATTTGCCGATGGAGGCGGCTTTTTTGATCGGCGCACCGCCGCGGGCGAAAGTGAGGAGCTGCTGGGCCAGATCACGCGCGCGCAGAGAAGCGTTTTTCGCGTCGTCCAACCGAGATGCCATTTCGTCGTTGGGTGGGAGAAGCAGCGAAGCAAGCGAGATGTTGCCGACGATGGCGGTGAGAAGGTTGTTGAAATCGTGTGCGATGCCGCCCGCGAGCAATCCGAGTTGCTCGAGCGTTTCGGCCTTTCGGCGCTCGGCTTCGTTGCGTTGACGCTCGGTGATATCGCGGAAAACGAGAACGACGCCGGCGATTTCATTTTTGTTGTTGCGAATGGGCGATGCCACTTGTTCGATCACGCGTTCAACCCCTTCACGCGCGGTGAGCGTAACGCTTTCGGGAAGGTGTTGGAGAATGGATTGCGCTTCGTTGCGCGAGCCGCTCTTCTGCGTTTTCGCCTGGGTGGCAAGATCGACAACGACATTGAAAACCGATTTGAGCGGCTGACCAATCGCTTCCTGCGACGTCCAGCCGGTTAATCTTTCCGCTTCGTTGTTGATCATGATGATCTTCCCATGAACGTCGGTCGTGATAACGCCGTCACCGATGGCGCGAAGCGTCACAGCCAGGCTCTCCTTTTCGGCCGCGATTTGTTGCTCGAAGCGTTTGCGTTCGGTCACATTACGGACCATTGCCACATAAAGCACTTGTTGATCGACAATCATCTGGCTGAGCGAAATTTCGACCGGAAAAGTCTCGTGTTTGCGTGTTCGCCCCACCGCGAGCGTAGTGCCGCCAGTGCGCTTAACGATCTCCCCCCAGGCACAGGGCACTGGCTTACTGTCGTGCGCGCCAGCGTACCGCTTTGGAATTAATCGCGTGAACGCGTTCCCGAGCATCTCGTTGTCGCGGCAACCAAACATTTTTTCCGCAGCCGGATTCATCGAACAAATGATGCCCGCCTCGTCTACAGTGATCATTCCATCGAGAATGTTCTCGATGATCGATCGAATGCGCGTCTCAATTGCTTCAAGTTTGCTCACATGCCGGCGGACCATCACGAAACTATAGCTATTCGAAACGATGAGGAGCCCGACGGCGAGAAACGCCAGAACACCGAGAGCTGTCGTCTTCAAAATCCGTTCACGGCTGGCGGAGCTGGAGCGCAATTCGTAAACGTTCAGCTCATTTTTCGCAAAATTCGCCAGCGCCTCACGGATATTTTCCATGAGTGCTTCGCCGCTTTCCTTTGAGGCGACGTCAGCGGTCTCTTTGCCCGTTCGTTTGGCATCCATTTCCGGCGTGGCGGAACTGTCGATCCATTGCTCGACATTCGAGCGGATTTCCGCCAGCAGCTGGGCTTGCCCCGGCGAACTTGCTACCAAGATCGACAAATACGCGTTGTAAGTATAAAAATCGCCGACCGCGCGCTTGTAAGCCTCAACAAAATTGTTTTCACCGGTCAGCAAGTAGCCACGCTTTTCCTTTTCCATCTCGACGACCGCGCGCTCCAGCTTTGGCAAGAAATCGAGTATTTGCGTCGACTGCGTCGCCCATTCTTGATCGTGCATCCGCTGATTGAGGACGATCTGCTCCTCGTCCTGCAACGACTGGAGGACTTCGCGCGCCTGGTCCAGTAGGGAGTTTCCGAGTACCACCGTTCCGGCGGCACTGGCGGCAAATTTAGAGACGATTGCACCCTTCTCCTCGCGCTCCCTGATTTCGGGCATCGCGACTTTTTGAAGCCACTCTTCAACAACCCTCTTAACCTTCATGACCCGTTTGCGTTGCGCCGGACTATTCAGAATTAGCGACGTCAATTCCTCGGTTCGATCATGAATCTGCGCGCGCTGACGGTCGAATGCCGTCAAAAAAGATTGGTCGCCAGTTAACAGAAAACCGCGATGACGACTTTCCATCTCCGCGATATCATTCTCGATCAGTCCGCTCAATCGCATGACCTCGATCGTGTGTGTACGCAAGACGTCCTGATAATGATTTCGCAGCGTCACATAGAGAAATACTCCTGCCAGGAAAATGATAACGACCGCTCCGGCGGTCGCGCTGGAGAGAAGCTTAAAATGAAAATGCCTTTGGCTGAAAAGCCATTCAGCGACGTGGCGAAAGAAGGCAAAACGGCTGCGCTTGTGTGAAATAAGGGAATTGGCAGGTGTTGCTAGGTCTACCATAATTGCAATAAAGCAGGTCTCCTGCCAGTTCCACCCGTTAGCAGCAGGGCCAAAACCCAGTCTGAGCCTAACCAACTCGTTCAGTAGCGAACTCGAACCAGATACAATCCTTCCGCAGGTGCGACGAACCGCCCGGCAGCAGGTCGTCCGGAAGTGACCTGCGTTTTGATCTCATCGATAGCCAACTTTCCGAGCGCACAACGCGTGACGCAGCCAATCATGAGGCGCACCATCTTGTAGAGAAAGCTATTGCCATCGAACTCGATCGCGATGCACTGGTCATGTCGACGGACGCGGGCTGAGTAGATGGTTCTGATGGTGTTTTCTTCCGGCTCACCACGGGACGAGTCCGTTCGATCGGCGGATTTGCCGCGGTTTGCTGCAAACGCGGCAAAATTGTAAGTGCCAATAAATTGCTTCGCTGCGGCGTTAAGAATCTCGAAGTCGAGCTCGGTTGGAATATGCCAGGCCCGTCCAAACTCCAGCGGTGGCAAAATGGGTCCCGACCAGATTCGGTAACGGTAAACTTTTGCCTTTGCCGAAAAGCGCGCATGGAATTTTGCTGGGGCATAGGCGCATCGCAAGACACGGATCGTCGGCGGCAGCAGAGCGTTGAGGGCCCTTGTCCAACGCTCAGGTGTCAGGCTCTGCTCCGTAAGATCGACGTGTGCGCACTGAGCGAGGGCGTGCACACCGGCATCGGTTCGCCCGGCGCCATGCACATGCCCGCGCTGCTCAGTTATTCGGCGAAACGCGCGTTCCAAAACATCTTGCACGGTGTTGCGGTGCGCCTGGCTCTGCCAACCTGCAAATGCCGCTCCGTCGTATGCGACAATGAACTTCAGCCGCTGCGGCATTTCGATTACCGGGAAATCTCCTCTGCCGAAACAGCTTTACGTTGGCAGTCGAGATAACTCTGCAAAATCATTTGCGCGGCAACTTGATCGACAACCTGACGAGTAGCGCGTGTTTTTCTCCCTGCCTCGTGTAATGCGCGTTGAGCGGCAATCGTCGTGAGCCGCTCGTCCCAGGTAACGACTTCACACGGCAAAGCTGCTCGCAATTTTTCTACAAATGCAAACGCTTCACTCGCTGATTTGCCGATCTCGCCGCTCATCTTTTTCGGAATTCCGACTACCACGATGTCGATCTTTCTTTCGCGGACGATCCGCGCGATCCGCTTCACAGCGTCGCTTGCTGCCGTAACTGTTTCGAGTGGGTGGGCGAGCCACCGCAACTCGTCGGAAATCGCCAGTCCGATACGTGCCTTTCCAAAATCTACTCCGAGGATTGGGTTCACTGCTATTGCAATTCCGGCGGCAGCTTGCCGATCAAGCTTTTTATCTTTTCAGCCTGATGGCGATGGCAAACCAGAATCGCATCGCGTGTGCGTACGACAATGAGGTTATGGACGCCGAGCAGCGCAACGGTTGTGCCATCCTGGTTGAAAATGATGTTATTGCTGGAATCGAGTGCCGTGACCGTGCAGTTTGCCGCATTGCGTTGCTCGTCGTTTTTAAAATAACGCGCTACCGCCCTCCAGCTACCCACATCGTCCCAATCAAAACTCGCTTCCACCACCAGCACGCGGTCCGCCTTTTCCATGATTGCGTAGTCGAACGAAATCCGCGGCAGTTTGCCGAATTTTTCGCACAAGATTCTTTCAAAATTTCCTGGCGCGCGGATTTGCGAAATGAAATCGGCCAGCTCCGGGGCGTGACGATTGAATTCGCTCAAGACCGTCGGCACCGACCAGACAAACATCCCGGCGTTCCATCGAAAATTCCCTTTGCGCAGAAATGACTCGGCAAGATCGACATTGGGTTTTTCACGAAAACGTAACACATGATGAACGGCGATTTTGTCCTGGCGATTGCGCAAGGGAACTGGCTCGCCTTGCTCGATGTATCCGAAACCTGGGCAAGCCCAAGTCGGCTTGATCCCAATCGTCACGAGCGCGCCAGTTTCTTCCGCTGCGGCCCCCGCGGTTTTCATTGTTTCCTGAAATGCTTTTCGGTCCGCGATCACGTGGTCGGCCGGCAGTACGAGCATTGTGGCCGCGTGATCTCGCGCTGCGGCCCAGCCAGCGCCCAGCGCCACCGCTGCTGCCGTGTCACGCTTATGCGGCTCAGCCACGATATTCTCTTTTGGGAAATTCCTGAGCAAATCGCGAACTGCGGTTTCCTGTTCGGTGTTGATGAGAATGAGAATCCGTTCAGGTGGAACCAAGCCTTCCAGTCGCTCGACCGTTTCTTCGAGTAGCGTTTTTTCTGAGACCAGGCGCAATAACTGCTTTGGACGAGCACGTCGGCTCACCGGCCAGAAACGCTCGCCGCTGCCGCCGGCGAGAATGAGCGCATAGATGGGATTAGACATGTCGATGCAACAAACAGCGAGCTGGCAAGAACACGCGGTTGCGCAGATTTCCCCGTTTCTTTTTCGTAAACGAGACGTATAAAATAGGCGATGTCGTTCCCGATATCCATTCCAAAAACTTCCGAATCGCTCGACGGTCTGCTGGCGCTGACGCGCACCGCTTTCGGCTTAGGAATCGGAATGTTGGTGGCGGATAAGATCAAGCGGCCAGCCCGGCAAGCCGCCGCCATCGCACTTGTTTCTGTCGGCGCTCTCGCTGCGGTTCCGTTCCTGGTCAAGGTCGCTTTGGAACGCATCAATCGCCCAGAATCAGAGCGCGGCAGTCGCGCTCGGCTTCGTTCTATTCGCGGGGATTCCGGTTATTCGACCGACCGCGACATTTACTGAGTAAACGCAGCCGTTCGTCGCGGCGAGCGATCGAACAAAACTGCAAGCGCGAGGCTTGCGTTACATTTGCCCGCGGATTAAGCGTGCTTCGCGCTATGTCCCGCCCATCAACGCCTTCGGCAGAGTCGCTACGCGACCGCTGTCGCGAAATTTTGAAAGAGGAAGCAATCCTGCGCCAGGGCGGTGGGAAAGCTGGTCTCGAACGTCAACGCAAACTTGGTCGAATGCCCGCTCGTGAGCGTATCGCCGCCCTCGTCGATCCAAAAGCGGACTTTTTCGAGCTCGGTCTTTGGGCTGCCTACAAAATGTACGAACAGTGGGGCAACATTGCCGCCGCCGGGACGATTGCTGGAATCGGCAACATCGCCGGAATTCCGTGCATGATTATCGCCAATGACGCCTCTGTGAAGGCCGGCGCGTTTTTTCCACAGACCTGCAAAAAACTGCTCCGCGCGCAACGCATAGCCTTCGAGTGCTCGTTGCCCATTATATATCTCGTCGATTCTGCCGGGGTCTTTCTGCCGATGCAGGATGAAATTTTTCCCGACGAAGATGATTTCGGACGCATCTTTCGCAACAACTCCGTCATTTCTGCAGGCGGCATTCCGCAATTCGCGGCAATCATGGGCAACTGCGTCGCGGGCGGCGCGTATCTGCCGGTCTTATGCGACAAAATTTTGATGACCGAAGGTAGTGGCCTCTATCTAGCAGGCCCGTCGCTCGTTAAGGCTGCCATCGGACAGGTTATCGATCAGGAAGAGCTCGGTGGCGCTCGCATGCACGCGGAAATCAGCGGCACGGTCGATTTTTATGAGAAGGACGACGGGTCCTGTTTGAAACGGCTGCGCTCACTCGTCGCACTTCTGCCCGAAGCCCAGGAACGTGGTAGGACGCGCCCGCCGGGCGCGCTGATTGGTGGCAACGCGTCCAAGCAGTCAAAAGATCCGGACGCGCTTTACGATTTGGTTAGCCTCGATGGTCAAAAGAACTACGACGCGCGCGATCTCCTCGCCTCAGTGGTCGATGCAGACTCCCTCGACGAATATAAAGCGGAGTATGGCAAAACGCTCGTGACCGCTTACACGCGCATTAGCGGGCAGCCCATCGGCGTTGTGGCAAATCAACGTTTGCAAGTGCGCACAAAAAAAGAAGGGATTCAAATGGGCGGCGTGATTTATTCCGACAGCGCCGACAAAACCGCGCGGTTCGTCATGGATTGCAATCAAACCGGACTGCCAATCATTTTTTTCCAGGACGTGACTGGGTTCATGGTCGGTCGCGACGCAGAACAAAGCGGAATCATTCGCAGCGGCGCGAAATTAGTGAACGCCGTCAGCAACTCGATCGTCCCAAAAATTACGGTGGTGATCGGCGGCTCATTCGGTGCCGGCAACTACGCGCTCTGCGGCAAAGCTTACGATCCGCGGTTCATCGTCGCGTGGCCGAGCGCGCGTTACGCCGTGATGGGCGCAGCGCAGGCATCCGACACCGTTTTCTCGATCTTCGCGCGCGCCCGCGAACGCGGCGACAAAAAGGCGTCGCATGAAGAACTCGACGAGCTGCGCGCGAAGGTAAAACAAAGTTACGAAGAACAAACCGACATCCGCTACGGCGCGGCGCGCGGGTGGGTGGACGCCGTCATCCAACCTCACGAAACGCGTGACGTGCTAATCAAGCTGCTCCAATTCGTCTCGCGCCCCACTCCGAAAGCGCGCTTCCACACCGGTGTGATCCAGGTCTGAATACATTTAACGATTTAACGAATCACGATCCCATGCCCGTCGTCCTTATCGAAAAACAGACTCCGCAGATCACGCTGGTGACTCTCAATCGGCCGGAGCGCCGCAATGCGCTCACGATCGAATTGCTCAACGAACTGATCGCCGCGATCAAAGTCGCATCAAGCGAGCCACATGAACGCGTGTTGATCTTGCGCGGATCCGGCCCGGCATTCTGCACTGGCCTGGATTTGAAACAAGCGGCTGATCAACGAAGAGCGCACGCCACTGCCGAATTGGTCGCGAAGACCTTGATCACGCTCAGCCAAACGCGTCTCATCACGATCGCGGCAGTCCATGGCGCGGCCGTTGCAGGTGGCGCCGGGATCATGTCAGCGTGCGATTTCGTCGTTGCAACTGAGAAAACGAAAATCGGTTATCCGGAAGTACGACGTGGACTCGTCGCCGGTTTAGTCATGACTTTTTTGCGCCGGCAAGTGGGCGAGCGAATCATGCGCGAGCTGCTGCTTGGCTCGGAATTGATCGATGCGGAACACGCAAAAGAAATTGGTCTCGTCAACCGCGTCGTTCCGCCTAACGAGTTGATGAATGAAGCACGAAAATTCGCCGATGCCGCTTTGCAAGGCGCACCTGGCGCGCTCGTGCAAACGAAGAAATTAATCGAAGAACTTTGGTCAACGTCTGTGAAAGAAGATGTGGATCTTGCGCTCAAATACCACATGCAAGCCCGCGAATCGGCCGAAGCCCGCGAAGGCATTGCCGCGTTTAATGAAAAGCGCGCGCCGAACTGGATTCAGTGAGAAAAGGATAGGCAGGGTGTTGATAAGCCTCCGCGGAAGGCCTATCAGGGCTTTTGAGAGGAGACCGCGCGTTCTTCTGCCGCCGGGATTTTAAATCTTTCAATCTCGCTTTTGATTTCGTGAACGAAATTGGCGGCGCCGGCACCGTTGACGACGCGATGGTCGAAAGTAAGCGAGAGCGTGATTACTTCGGCCGCTCCATTTTTGTCTCTCTTGTCTCCGAGCAATTCCCGATGAGCGGTGCCGATGAACAATGTTCCGACTGACGGCGGAACGACAATGGGCGCACCGGATTTCACGCCGAATGCGCCGAGACTGGTGATGACGACCGGCGCGTTCATCGCATCGACACGACCGCCGCGCGTCGCCGCGACCGTCTCATTGTAAACCTTCACGAACTCCGGCCAGTTTTTCCTGTTTGCATCGACCATCACGGCTGTGGCGAGTCGATCGCCCTCGAGCGCAACCGCGATGCCGAGATCGAAGTTTTCGTTCTCGATGATGCGATCGTCTTCGAGAATCAACCGGCGAAACGGTGCATGTTTCTCCATCGCCCTAACGACTGCCCACGCTATCATGACACTGGGCGAGGGGGCGTTCTTGCCATTTCTCTTTTTCGCGACGTCGCGCGCTTTGCGGATCGAATCCCAACGC
>WNFJ01036654.1_pt6 | contig 24280 bp, 21 predicted proteins | sample 5400461 | NCBI WGS metagenome assembly WNFJ01 (sample SAMN13153349, study PRJNA577476) | soil metagenome | isolation source: 115 cm saprolite on Douglas fir-dominated hillslope | place: USA:California | collected 2013-09-17
CCCCGCCACAGCCCAACAGAGCGTCAAGTTCAACCCTGGGCTGAAAAGCTACATATGGTCCGAGACCGTTTCCAATCCCGGCAGTCAGATCGTGCCGGGCGGCACGACCTACACCTACACCTACTCGACCAATGGGGGCAGGATCATCAACGCGACCATCACGCTCTACTACAGCGTCCTTACCCCGTGCGGGGCGCCGAGCGGCGCGACCAACCTCATCTCCTGGGCTGCTGCCCTCCCGGATTTCGCCGGCGTCGGAGGGGCGACCATCACATCTCCCGCGTCACTGCTGCCTGTCGTCATCCCCGCCGGGGCGTTCTTGTGCCTTCAAGTGTCTGGGACCACGAGCGCCGGCAACGAGAACCTCGTGTTCAACGACACCAACCACCCCGGCAAGATATCCACCACGGCCTCGATCTTGCCCGCTGGGCCGGCTGGGGCCTGTGCCGCAGCGTGCCAGTTCGGTTCCACGCCCTGCTCGATCTCCGCCTGCCCGCCCAACGCGGGAGCCGACTCGCCCAACAACCTGACCTGGTTTGCGGCGCCGTGCTCTGCGGCGCCGGCCGGCGATGCGGCCAGCTGTCTCGGCAACACCTCGTGGTGCCCCGCCGGCGACCGCTCGTGCTCGAACGTCCTGATCTGGGCGCCCGCCAGCAACACCGGCCAGGTTGCGATCACTGGGACAACGGCAAAAGCCTGGCTTCTGGGTTCGATCTACTGGCCCGGAGCCTGCACGGACACGGTCAACGGCACCAGCACGATCGATGGCGCGGTTGCCTGCGGCACCCTCTCGATGTCCGCCTCGGCCGGCTCTGGGATCGCGGTCGGGAGCGATTTCGGGATCGGCACCGCCCTGGTCGAAGCCGTTCTCATAGAGTGAAATTCGTGCACATCGCGCATCATGTGCACCGTGAAACGCCGACTTAACACTCCACAAGGGGTTCTCGGTGGCCGCTGATATAGGCCGCTCGCGGCGCGGCAGGACCTACATCGTCGTCGGCACCGTGTTGGCCGTGCTCGCGTTTGCGACCGCCGCCGGCGTCGCCAGCATCCCCCTGTTGTTCCCCGCCGGCTCCAGCGGCGCCAAGGTGGTGGTGGCCAAGGTGGCGATCGCGGCGCGGACCAAGATCCAGGCGTCGGACCTGATGACGACCGTCATCACCCCCGTCCCGCCCCAATCGTTCTCCGACGTCAACAGCGTCGCAGGCAAGGGCGCGCGGGTCGACATCCCGGCGGGGGCCCCCGTCACCGCCAACCTCATCGCACAGTCGCCGGACCTGCTCAGCAGCAGCGACACCATCTACCTCCCCATCCCTTCAGGTTTCGTGGCGGTGACGATTCCGACTTCGGAGGAGGTCGGCGTCGGCGGCTACGTTCAGCTTGGCGACCGCATCACTGTGCTGGCAACGGTCAACACGTCGATCCTCGGGATCAATCCCGGGTCGCCGGTCGTGAGGACGGTCTTTCGAAACCTCGACGTCATCAGAGTCGGACCCGCCTCCACCTCGAGCGGCGCGTCGCAGATCACGAGCAGCCTCACGGTGCTGATGACCGCATGCGACTCGGAGTACATGTTCTGGTTCCTCACCAACGCTGTCCTCAAGTACACGCTCGAGTCGTTCAAGGACTATCAGCCCACGCCCAACCAGCCGGATCCGTCGTGCCCCAACCTCACCTCCGTGGGCGGCGTCGGACCGCACGAGGTGGACGCCAGATGGGCGTTCACGAAGCCTTAGCGATCGCCCGGTTGGACGCGTAGCCATGGGCACGGTGATCATCCTGGTGGCGATTGCCGCCGCGATAGGAGTCGCCCTCGTCGTTTACGGCATCGTCGCCCGCGACCGCGCCATCGCCGAAGCCGAGACGGGCGGCCCATCGGCCCGGGTCACTTATCGCACTCTGGCCGACGTCCGTGAGCAGCTGCGCCGCCGGTTCGAGCCCACGGGCGCTCCTGTGTGGATTGGCCAGCAAAGTCCCAATGCGCTGGCCGCCGACCTGGCCAGCGCCGACCTCCAGCTCCGTCCTTACGAGTTCCGGATCCTCCAGGTCGGCTCCGCCCTCGTGTTCGCGATCATCGGCTACACCCGCTTCAACCTCAACCTGGCCGTGCCCATCCTCGCCGTCATCGGGTACGTGATTCCTGCCCTCTACCTGCGCAACCGCCGCGGCCACCGCCTGCGCATGTTCGAAGCCGGCCTCCCGCGCGCGATGGAGCTGATCGCCAACTCCATGAAGGCAGGCCAGTCGGTGGCGCAGGCGCTGGGGGCCGTGACCGAGAACGCCGGCCCGCCGGTGTCCGAAGAGTTCCGTCTCGCCCAGCGCGAGGTCGAGCTCGGGGCTTCTGTCGAAAGCGCCCTCACCAACATGGTCAAGCGGATGGGCAGCACCGATCTTCGGCTCATGGTCATGGTCATCACGATTCAGCACGCGGTCGGCGGCGACCTGCCGGCAATCCTCACCACCCTCGCCGACACCATGCGCCAGCGCGCCGAGATGCGCGAAGAGATCATGGCGGCGACGGCACAGTCGCGAGCCTCCAGCCTGATCATCACGCTGCTGCCGATTGGCGCCGCGGCGTTCCTGTTCTTCGTCGTTCCGGACTACTTCCGGCCCATGTTCGTCAACCCGCTCGGCTGGATCATCCTCGGGCTCGCCGCCGTTCTGCTCTTGATCGGCAACGCGATCATCAGGCGGATCACCGCGATCGTATGAACGCGGTTGCCCTTCTCATCGGGCTTGCTGCCGCCGTAGGGGCGTGGCTCGTCGCCTCCGGGGTGATGAGCTCGCAGGCGGCCGACGCCGCCACCCTCGCGCGCCAGCGATTGGCGCGCCAGGAGCTCGGCCTCGGCCAGAGCGCGATCGCGCTCGAGCTCGAGAAACCGCTTGGGGAACGTCTGACCGCGCCGCTTCGCCGCTGGCTGACGAGACAGGTCACCCGGTTCACCCCCGCGGCGCAGGCGGCCAACTTCCAGCGGGACCTCGATTTCGCAGGCAATCCCTTCGGGCTCGACCCCGCCGGCGTCCAGACGCTGCGCATCGCCGCCGCCGCTGCGCTCGGGACCATCGGTACGGCCCTGGGTGTGCTGGTCGGGTCCCCCGTCGCGCTCGTCATCTTCCTTCTGGTGGGGGTCGCGGTCGGCTTCTACCTGCCCGTGCTCTGGCTCGACCAGCTGGTCCGCGCGCGGCGGCAGGAGATCGAAGCGGCGCTCCCGAACGCGCTGGACGTGATCGCCATCAGCATGGAGGCGGGCCTCGGGCTGGATCGCGCGGCAGAGCAGCTGGTCCGCCACCAGGAAGGCCCGCTCACGCTTCTGGTGGCGCGCGCTCTCCGCGAGATCGAGCTCGGGCGGCCCCGCGCCGACGCGCTCGAGGAGATGGCCGAGGCGACCGGCGTCGAGGACTTCACGGCGTTGATCCGCTCCATCCTTCACGCCGAGCGTACGGGCGTCCCGATCGCACGCACCATCGCCGCGCACGCCGCGCAGATGCGGGTCAAGCGGCGGTTGAAGATTCGCGTGGAGGCGGCCCGCGCCTCGGTGAAGATCCTCCTCCCCACCGTGGGCTGCGTTTTCCCGACGCTGTGGCTCATCATCCTCGGGCCGGCGATGCTCGTGGTCCTGAGCATCTGCACCCGCCGCTAGGTTTATGAAAGGGAACCTGCCGGTTCCCTCTCATCGCCGGGCGCTTCGCGCGCGGCTGCTCTCTTTCCCGCGGTTTGGATTGTCTGAATCTCTCCTAGCCATGTTGGCGGCCCAGGAGAAGGTCGGGGACGGCCGGAATAAATCCGGCCTGATAGCCACCTCTAATCCAGTTAGAGGAAGGGGTTCGTTCGGCGCTCCTCGCCGATGATCGTCGCGGGCCCATGACCGCTGAAGACGACGACCTCGTCCGGCAGCGCCAGGAGCTTGGTGCGGATGCCCTCCAGCAGCGCGGCGCCATCCGAGTTCTCGAAGTCGGAGCGGCCGATAGAGCCGGCGAACAGCGCGTCTCCGGTGAAGACGGCGTCGCCGATCCTCAACGAAACACCCCCAGGGCTGTGCCCGGGTGTGTGCAGGACTTCGAACTCGAGCGAGCCCGCGCGGTAGGGGGTGCCTTCGACGAGGCTCGTGGTGTTCGTCACGTCAGGCAGGCTGACTGCAAATTGACGCCGCAGCGGCTTGCCCAGCGCGACCACGTCTTTCTCCGCATCGTGGACGGCGACGGGTATAGGTCCCAGCGCTGCGATCAGCTCGGGCAGGCCGCCGATGTGGTCGATGTCGGTATGCGTCAACACGATCGCTTTCACGTTGACGCCGTGGTCACCGACAAGCTGGAGCATCGCCTTGGGCTCCAGGTTGGCGTCGATGATCACTGCGTCGTCAGTGTCCTGGTCCTCGACCAGGTAGGAGTTGGTGCCGAACCGGCGATCAGCGGTGGCGGTGATGAGAAGCTTCAGTCGAGTTTTTTCCGCATGACGACGTTGTGCTCGATCTCGCGATGCGGTTCGAAGCCCGCGCGCACGTACATCTCCATCGGACCGCGGTAGTTGCCCTGCGCGGTGTCATCGCCCGGGCGTCTCGGATATGACTCGATCTCCCGAACGCCTCGAGCGCGCAGTCGCTCGATCGCGACATCGAGGAGCTTCGATGCCACCCCGTGGCTCCTGTAAGGCGAAGCGATTACGAAGCACGCGATCGAGCCGATGCCCTGCTGGCTGGGGGCTTCGAGCTTGAACCGGTTCATGACACCCGCGAGGTGAGTGGTCTCGCCATAGTTGCACCATCCCACCGGCTCGCCTCCCGCCAGCGCGAGCAAGGCTGTGACTCTGCCTTGGCGGATCGACTCCGACATGTTGCGCCTGTTTTCGGCGGCGGTCCCTTCCCTCTCGTCCTCCGCTTGATGGGTCTCCATGCAGTAGCAGTCCTGCCAGGCGGGGAAATCGCGGAAAGCGATGTCGTCGAAGAAATGCTGGTACACCGGCACACGCTCGGGCGTGACGTCGACGATCTCCACCTCGCCGATCTCAGGCAGCCGCTCCAATTCCGCACGCGCGACCGGATCCGCGGCCAGCCGGAGACCCTGGAGCTGTGCGGCGCCCTGCGACCTCATCAAACCGTCTACGTTCTCTTCCGAGTCCCACGACATCCGGACCCGCGAGCCGGCTTCGGTTGGAGATACCTCCCAGATGACTTCGTGTGGTGGCTCCGCCGCGAACGGTGGCGCGAACAGGTATCTCGTGCGCAGCGACAGCCGGCGCGGCGCGTCGACATCGACGATGTCGGACTCCTCGAGCAGCTCGCCGCCCCCACCCATCCAACGAATGTGCGAGCCGGGCGAGAACTCGCCCTCAGGAGTCGTCCGGTAATACCAATCCCGCCGGCCCGGGGCCACGATGAGCTCCCACACCGCCTCCGGTGCAACCGCGATGTCGATCGAGTGTGACCCGTTCACTAGCTTGCCTCCCGCGCGACCGTGTGCACGTCCTTCACGCCCTCCAGCTTCTCCATCAGGCGCGACAGCTGTGCCAGCGAATCGATCTCGACGGTGGCCGACACGACAGCCGTCTTGTCGTCATACACATGGACCTCCAGCGCCGACATGTTGACCCGGTTCTCGGCGACGACGGTGGCGATGTCTCGCAGCAGGCCCTGCCGGTCCCAGGCCTCGATCTTGATCGCCACGGGATAGATATGCGTCGCCTCGGAGTCCCAATCGACGGGCACGACGCGTGCGCTGTCCTGGGCGTTGATCGCGTTGACGCAGTCCGCGCGGTGCACCGTCACTCCGCGCCCTCGCGTCGTGTAGCCGACAATCGCGTCGCCCGGCACCGGCTGGCAGCACGGGGCGATCCTGGTCAGGATCCCCTTCTCCCCATGCACGAGCACCCTTGGCATCGGCTGCACGTTGGGGATGAGCGGGATGGCGCGCAGGTCCCCGCCCACGGCGTCGGTGCTCAGCGACATGCGCATGACGACTGCATGGGGTGACAGGTCTCCGTAGCCGATCGCGGCGAGGAAGTCGTCGACCGCCGTGAAGCGATGGATGCCCGCGATCTCGACCAGCTTCGGCTCGGGCAGGTCGACCAGGCTGACCCGGTGCATCCGGTGCAGCTCCTTGTCGAGCAGGTCACGGCCTTTGGCCACGTTCTCCTCGCGGCTCTGGCTCTTGAACCACTTGCGAATGCGCTCCTTCGCCGAGGCGCTCTTGACGAAGTTGAGCCAGTCGCGGCTGGGCCCGTGCGGGCCTTTCGAGGTGAGGATCTCGACGATCTCGCCGTTCTTGAGCTCGTAGTCGAGGGGCACCATCCGCCCGTTGACCTTGGCGCCGATGCAATGGTGGCCGACCTCGGTGTGGATGCGATATGCGAAGTCCACGGGAGTCGAGTCCGCGGGCAGGTTCAGCACATCGCCTTTGGGCGTGAACACGTAGACCTCGTCTTGGAACAGGTCGACCTTGACCGTATCGAGGAAGGACTCGGAATCCCCGATCTCGTTCTGCCATTCGAGCAGGCTTCGCAGCCAGGAGAGCTTCTGGTCGAAGCTGGCGTCCTTGCCCCCCTCCTTGTAGGTCCAGTGGGCGGCAACGCCGAACTCGGCGACGCGGTTGCATCTCGTGGGTGCGGATCTGGATCTCAATGGGCTCGCCCGTGTGCGTGATCACGGTCGTGTGCAGCGACTGGTAGCCGTTGGACTTCGGCATGGCGATGTAGTCCTTGAACCGGCCGGGAACCGGCTTCCACAGCGAATGGACCACTCCCAGCACGCCGTAGCAGTCGCGCACCGAATCCACCTGCACGCGGATCGCGGACAGGTCGTAGATCTCCGAGAAGTCCTTCTTCTCGCGGGTCATCTTCTGCCACACCGAGTAGATGTGCTTCGGCCGTCCGGTGATCTCGGCGCTTATGCCGACGACCTCCAGCTCCCGGGCGAGGATCTCCCGCAGGTCGGAGACCAGCGTCTCGCGCTCATGGCGCTTGCGAGCGATGCGCTTGACTACGTCTTCGTATGCCTCCGGCTCGAGGTTTCGAAATGCCAGGTCCTCGAGCTCCCACTTGATCTGGCCGATGCCGAGACGGTGCGCAAGCGGCGCGTAGATGTCCAGCGTCTCGCGCGAGATCTTGCGGCGCTTGACCTCGGGCAAGGGGTCGAGGGTGCGCATGTTGTGAAGACGGTCGGCGAGCTTGATGAGGACGACGCGGAGGTCCTCCGCCATCGCCACCATCATCTTGCGGACGTTCTCGGCCTGCTGTTGCTGGTCGGTCCGGATGGAGATGCGGCCCAGCTTGGTCACGCCCTCGACCAGGTTCGCCACCTCAGGACCGAACTCCTTCTTGACCTCGTCGGCGGTGAGGGCGGTGTCCTCCACGGTGTCGTGGAGCAGCGCCGCGGCGAGCGTTTGAGCGTCGAGCTGGAGGTCGGCGAGGATGGCGGCGACCTCGAGCGGGTGGTTGACGTAGTCCTCCCCCGACAGGCGCCGCTGGCCGCGGTGGGCCGTGGCGGCTCGCTCGTACGCCTTGCGGACGAGCTCGCGATCCTTGGGCTCGAGATGGTCTGCGACCCGGAGCAGCTCTGAAACCGTCACTCTGTTAGAGAGTTTAGGAGCGCCTCCCGATTCGAGTTCGAGATGAACTCCGCGATCAAGTTCCTAGACTTACCCACGCCAGGTGGGTTCAGATTGACTTCAGACCGAGGACCGTTCGCCATTCGGGTCGGATGGTCTGTGGCCGCGGCCGTTCTCATCTTCGGCGGGTCATCACTGAACGAGGGCGGCCGCACCGGGTCGGAGGCGGCCCTGGCGGGTGTGGCGGGCGCGCTCGCGCTGGCCGCGGGCCTGATCTATGCCAGCTGGCGGGCGGCGGTCCCCCTTGCCGCCGCGTCACTTGTCCTCACTCTGGTGATCGCCCAGTTCAACCCCATACAGGGCGACGTCTTGATACAGCTGGCCGGCCTTATCACGCTCGGCGTCGGCGGCGTCATGGCGGGCATTGCGTACCGCAGCCTCACCAGCGTCATGAGGAGCCAGGCCGGCGATATCGCCGGCAAGAACGCTCAGCTGGAGCAAAAGCACCGCGTCTTCCTGGCCGCGACCTCTGAGCTCGACGGGGCGCGCTTCATCGACATCGCGACGTTCACCTCCACGGTTGCCCGTGAAGCCGGAGCGGACGTGGCCTGCTGCTACCTCTCCTCTGCCGACGGCCGGCGTTTCGTGCCGCAGCCGCCTGGTGTTGGCGTCGACCGCCTTCGACCGCAGGCCGTCCCTCGACAGCATGGCAACGGGGGACCGCTGCTCATGGCGATCGACTCCGGCCGGATTTTCGTGGGCGGCGACGAAACCGAGCTCACCGAGCTGATCACCTTCGTGCCCGACGACTTCCACCTCGCCAGCCTGATGGCGGTACCGATGCCCATCGGCGACCACCTGGGAGGGTTTGTCGTCCTGGGCAGGAAGGCCGGAAGCTTCAGCGACGACGACCGCCGGCTCGCCACGATGCTGACGGTCCGCGCCGGGACACAGATGGCGAGCGCACAGCTGGTCCAGCTCACCCATCACGAGTCGGCGCGCTATTCGCTGATGAACGAGCTCATCAAGGAAGCGTCCGGCAAGACGATGAACGAGGTCCTGGAGCTCGTCCTCGGACGCGGCGGCGAAATCATCCGCTACGACATCGGCCGGGCGCTTCTGTTCCAACCCGACGGCACGTACATCGTCCTGGACGGATCTGCCATGCCCGAGCCGATCGAAGGCCCCCTGACCCGGGTCCTGGCGGGCGAGACGATGCTTCGCAACCTCGTCACGGAAGAGGAGGGGATCTACAGCGGCCTGCACCCCGAAAGCCTAGGCGGGACTGTCAATGAGGCGCTCACGCCTATTCGCGGCAAGACGGGCGTGGTCGGGGCGCTGTGTCTCGGCCGTCGCGGAACATCGGGTTTCAGCCAGCAGGACATCGCGTCGCTCGACGATCTCGGTTCGATGGCGGGGGTGGCAGTGGAGAACTCCCGCATCCTGCAGGTCGTCACCGGCCAGGCATCGAGGCTGGACACCGCGCTCGACGCTCTCGGCGAGGTGTCGCAGGCGTTGACCACGGTCACCGAAGGGTCCAAGGTCCTGGAACAGAAGACCCTGGAGGCCGCTGTCAGAGTGACCATGTGCACCGCGGCCCTGCTCACGCGCAGCACACCGGACGAGCGTCAGACGGTGATCTCATCGTTGGGGTTTCCCAGCGAGGTCGATGGGATGGACTTTCACAACGGGCAGGGCCTCATAGGTGCCACGATGCTCAGCCTTCGGGCGACAGCCGTCCCTGACCTGGCCGCGAATCCAGAGCTGTCCTATCCTCCTGGCCTCGTCGCCTACGGGCTGCAGGCCGCCATCTGCACGCCGATGCTCGAGGACGGGCGCCTTTGGGGCACGTTGTCGGTGTTCGACGTCAAGAAGCGCGAGTGGACGACGGACGACCAGCGCGTGCTGGCGACCCTTGGCAACCAGGGCGTGGTGGCCGTCCGGAACGCCGAGCTGTACGACAACAACCAGCGCAGCATCTGGGAGCTGACGAACCTGCAGGACGCGCTGCGGGCCGCGACCTCCACCCTCGACCTCAACGAGGTGCTGCAGCAGGTGCTGGCCGGCGCGGCCAACGCGTCGTCGGCGCAGATCGGCTGCCTGGCCCTTGACGAATCGGGCCGGCTGATCCTGAAGGGAGCGTTCGGCACGGACTCATCCACCGCGGAGAAGCTCGCGCTCGGGTTCGGGGGCGACATCTGCAGGGATGTCATGACCTCGGGAAAGCCATACATGGAAGCCCTCTCGCCTTCCGTCACCGAGAAGGACAGCCCCCTGAGCCCGCGTGCGGTGCTGTGCGTCCCGATCACTCTGCGGGGCAAGCCGACCGGCGTCCTCTTCCTGGCCAACTACCAGCTCGGGCATGCGTTCACGGCCGACCACCGCAACCTCGTCACCGAGCTGGCAGCGCAGGCCGCGGTGGCCATCGACAACGCCCGGCTGTTCAAGGACCGCGAGGAGGTCATCCTCGCCTCCCTGGAAGCGCTGGCCAACACGGTCGACGCCAAGGATCGCTACACCGCGGGTCACTCGGTGCGGGTGACTCAGTACGCGCTGATGATCGCCCGGCAGATGAAGTACTCGCCCAAGGACCAGGAGGCGTGGGTGCGCCTCGAGCGCGGCTGCCGCCTGCACGACATCGGCAAGGTCGGAGTCCCCGACGCGGTCCTGCAGAAGACGGGCAAGCTCACAGAGGAGGAGTTCGGCAAGATGCGCGAGCACACGATCATCGGTTTCAACATTCTCAGCGGCCTGAAGATGCTGACCGACGAGCTCGTCATCGTCCGCTCACACCACGAGCGCTACGACGGCAAGGGCTACCCCGACCACAAGAAGGGGGACGACATGCCGATCTTCGCGTGGATCGTGAGCGCGGCCGACGCCATCGACGCCATGACCTCCGATCGTCCATACCGGAAGGGCATGTCGCTGGCTGTCGCGATCGAGCAGGTGCGCGAGGGCGCCGGCACCCACTTCCATCCCGACGTTGCGGAGGCGGTGCTCGACGCGGCGGGCAGCGGCGAGCTCGAGCTCATCCCGCAGGAATCGCTGTACGCCGACGCCCCGACGATCGGCGCGTTCGAGAACCCCACGAGCTAGCTCTCAGGATCGTCGAGTGTGCGCTCCGTTGGCTATCGATAGGCCTTGATACCTCGCACACCCCACACTCGACGTGCTCAGTAGGCCTTCGCCAGCGCCACGCGGTACCTGGCCGGCTTGCCGCACACCAGGCACTTTCCGCCGGCCTTCTCCTCGGAATCGATGGTGCGGATCGTCACGCCGCCGGCCTCGGCCTTGATCCTCGCCTCGCATTCCGCGTCGCCGCACCACGGCGCCCACACGAATCCGGCGCGCTCACGGAAATGCGCCACCACCTCGTCGAGCGTCGACAGCTCGAACGTGTTGGCGCGCTGAAACTCACGCGCGCGCTCGAAGAGCCTGGCCTGGAACTCGGTCAACTCCTTCCGCAGCCGTTCCGCGACTCCTGCCGCGGGCACCGGCCTGCGCTCGCGCGAAAGGCGGTCGACCAGCTCCACCTGGCCAGCGTCGACGTCGCGCGAGCCCACGTTCAACCGCAGCGGGACGCCCTTGAGCTCCCAATGTGCGTACTTGTCGCCCGGCCTCTCGTCGCGCCAGTCGACGCGGTGGCGGATGCCGGCCGCCTTCAGCTCACGCGCCCAACCGTCGACTAAACGCTCGACCTTGGCTCGACTCTCTGCGTCGCGGAAGATGGGCACCACCACGACCTGGATCGGCGCCACCTTGGGAGGCAGGATGAGGCCCGAGTCGTCGCCGTGAGCCATGACGAGCGCACCCACCATGCGCGTGCTGATGCCCCACGAGGTCGAGTAGCACAGCTCACGCTCGTTGTCCTTGTTCGAGAACGAGATGTCGTAAGCACGCGCGAAGTTCTGGCCGAAGTAGTGCGACGTGCCCATCTGCAGCGCGAGCCCGTCGCGCATGAGGCCCTCGAGGGTCAGCGTGTAGACGGCGCCTGCAAAAGTCTCGGCCGCGGACTTCTTGCCGCTCAGCACGGGCACCGCGAGCCAGTCCTCGGCGATGTCGCGGTAGTAGCCGAGGATGAGGTCGACCTCGTCCATGGCCTCCTGCGCGGAAGCGTGGAAGGTATGGCCCTCCTGCCACCAGAACTCGCGCGAGCGCAGGAACAGGCGCGAGCGCATCTCCCACCGCACGACGCTGTTCCACTGATTGGTGAGCTTGGGCAGATCGCGATGGCTCTGGATGTAGCGCTTGATCAGCGAGCCGATGATGGTCTCCGACGTGGGGCGCACCGCGAGGGGTTCCTCTAGCTCCTCCATCCCCGCGCCTGCCCTCGTCACCCACGCCACCTCGGGCGCAAAGCCCTCGATGTGCTCGGCCTCCTTCATCAGGAAAGACCGTGGGATGAGAAGAGGGAAAGCCCAGTTCTCGTGCCCGCTCTCCTTGATCATGTCGTCGAACGCGCGGGTGATCGTCTCCCACATCGCCCAGCCGTAAGGGCGCACGACCATCATGCCGCGGACCCCCGACCAGTCCGCCAGCTCCGCCTTGCGGACGACGTCGGTGTACCAGCGGTCGAAGTCGTCGGACATCTTGGTGATGTCCTTCACGAAATCCTGCTGCTCCTCGATGGTTTCTTTCATTTCCAGTAGCTCACAAGTTTGAATAGTCGCGACTACGGTTGTGCTAAGGGGTTCGGCCCCCACCGGCGCGGCGCTTCGCGCGGCGCCACCTCCCCACAGGTGGGGAGGCCGGGCTAGGACGGGAGCGGAGCCGGGGCGGAAGCGTGCTCGGCCGAGATTGCATCGATCTCAGCCAGCAGCACGGCGAGCAGCTCTTCTTGGGCCACGGTCTTGTAAAGCTTACCTTTCTTGAAGATCACCCCCTTGCCGCGGCCGCCGGTGACACCGATGTCGGCGTGGCGTGCCTCGGCCGGGCCGTTGACGACGCAGCCCATAACCGCGACGGTAATCGGCACCTTGAGCCGAGCGATGTGCGCCTCGACCGCCTTGACCGTCGGCACCATGTCGTACTCGAGGCGGCCGCACGTGGGGCAGGCGACGAGCGTCGCACTCTCGTTGCGGAAGGCCAGCGTCTTCAGGATCTCGTGCGCGACGCGCACCTCCTCCCGCGGGTCCGAGGTGGCGAGCGAGACACGGATGGTGTCGCCGATGCCTTCGCTCAGGAGGATGCCCATGCCGACGGCGCTGCGGATGCTGCCGGCCTCCACCGGTCCTGATTCGGTGACGCCCAGGTGGAGTGGGTACGCCCGGGCGGCGGCGAACTTGCGGTTGGCCATGATGTTGGTCCACACGTCGGTCGACTTCAGCGACACCTTGATGAAGCCCGGGCCGTAATCGAGGTCTTCGAGGATCTTGCAATGGCCGAGCGCCACCTCGACCATCCGCTCGGCGGTGCGTTCGCGATCGTCGCGGTTGATCTGGTGCTGCTCGCGAAGGCTCTTGTGGACCTCCTCGGGCAGCGAGCCGGCGTTGACTCCGATCCGGAACGGAATCTGCCGTTCCTTGGCCGCGGTGACGACCTTCACGACTTTCTCGCGGTCAGGGATATTGCCGGGGTTGAGGCGCAGGCAGTGGACGCCGGCCTCGATCGCCGTCAACGCGAGCGTGTGGTCGTAGTGGATGTCCGCGATCACCGGCAGCGGCGACTGCTTGACGATCTCCTTGAGGGCCTCGGCGGCCTCGTGGTCGGGCACCGCGGGGCGAACGATCTCGCAGCCGGCGTCCTTCAGCTCGTGGATCTGGCGCAGCGTGGCCTTGACGTCCCGCGTGTCGGTCTTGGTCATCGTCTGCACGGCGATGGGCGCCGCGCCGCCGATCACCACGCCACCCACGTTCACGGGGATCGACTTGCGCCGTTGCGAGTAAGCCACTCAGTGACTCCCGGGGAACTGGCCGGTGGCGATGCGCTGGATGTCGAGGAAGCTGATCAATGCGGCGAGCGCCAGCAGCGCGACGAGCCCCCAGCGCTGGAAGTTGAGCTCGCTCCGGCGGTCGAATGGCCGGCGTCGAAGGGCCTCGACGATGACGACCATGATGCGTCCGCCGTCCAGAGCGGGCACGGGCAAGAGGTTGGTGAAGCCGAGCGCGACCGACAGCAGCGCGACCAGGAGGACGTAGTCCCCCGGGCCCTGGTTGACGGACTGGGCGGTGATGGTGGCGATGCCGATCGGTCCCGTCAGCCCTTCGGGACCGAACAGTCCGCCCGGGACCTTGCCCGTCACGAGCTCGCCGAGGCCCTGCGCGAGGTCGCGGATGGCGACGAACGGAAACTTCACCCCGCTCGTCACGGCCGACTGCACCGAGACCACCCCGGCGACGCCGATGCCGATGTAGCAGTTCGCCTTGGCGTCGCAGGAAGGCATGAGGATGTACGTGAACGGCCTTCCGTCCGCGTGGAATCCGCTCAGTTCGATCGGTTGGCCGGGGTGGGCCTTCTGGGTTTCCTGGATGTAGCCCTGACCCGTCTCCGGCCTCCCGTTGACGAACCGGATCAGGCCCGCGGGCGTGCCCGGGATGACCCGAGTCACCTCGCCGGGGTCGTCGTTGAGCTGGGTGAGGCCGTAGCCGGTCGCGAGCAGCATCGCGACCAGGAAGTTGGCGACTGGGCCGGCGGCCAGGATCCCCAGCCTTTGCAGAGGGTGCTTGGAGTGGAATCCGTTGGGCTCGTCGAGGTCGTCCGGCTCCATCCCGCCCATGCGGACGTAGCCAAGGATCGGGAGCAGCCTCAGCGCGTAGAGCGTGCCGCCGCGCGTGAACGAGAAGAGCTTGGTGCCTGCGCCGATCGAGAACTCGATCACCCGCACCTTGAACAGCTTGGCCAGCGCGAAGTGTCCGGCCTCGTGGGGCGCGATGAGGATCAGGAACGCTCCCGCGATTCCGATCACGGTGAGGATCACGCCGGTCAGCTGTGGCACTCCTTAGAGACTACCGGACGTAACCGGAATTCATTTTCAGATAGGCCCGGGCCCACCGATCGGCTTCCAGGACGTCCTCCAGCCCCTCCCCGCCCCCCGCGAAGGCTTCGAGGGCCCGCTCGACCGCCCGGATGATGCCGCTGAAAGGGATCTCGCCGGCCAGGAAGGCGTTGACCGCCTCCTCGTTGGCGGCGTTCAGGACGGCCGGCCGGCCACCACCCAGCAAGGCGGCGCTCCGAGCCAGCCGCACGGCTGGAAACCGAGCCTCGTCGAGCGGATGGAACTCGAGCGGACCGAGGTCCTCGAGGCTGGTCGGTGGCACGGCGTCGGCGAGGCGATCTGGATAACCCAGGGCGATCGCGATCGGCAGGCGCATGTCGGGACGCCCAAGCTGCGCCTTCAGCGACCCGTCGACGAACTCCACCAGGGAGTGCACAGCGCTCTGCGGATGGACCACAACGGTGATCTGGTCGAGAGGAATGCCGAACAGGTGGTGGGCCTCGATCACCTCCAGGCCCTTGTTCATCAGGGTCGCCGAGTCGACCGTCACCTTGGGGCCCATCGACCACCGCGGATGGTTGAGCGCCTGCTCGACAGTCACCTGGTCCAGATCGAGGTCGGGGTGGGCCCAGAATGGGCCGCCGCTGGCCGTGATGATCAGGCGCCGGACGCTTTCCCGCTCCTCGCCCCACAGGCATTGCCAGATGGCGCTGTGCTCGCTGTCGATCGGCCGGACGCCAATCCTTTCCGGAAGTGCGCCCTGCGCGCGCCCGGCGCCCGCCGCCTTCATGACCAGGGCGCCGGCCATCACCAGCACCTCCTTGGTCGCGAGCGCGACCTCCTTCCCCGCTTCCAGCGCGGCCATCGTCGGCACGAGCGCCCGGGCGCCTGGAATGGCGACCACGACGACGTCGCACCGCGGATCGGTGACCATGGCTGTGACGCGGACATCGAACTCGGGCTCTCCGGCCTGGCCCTGGATGACGTAGTCGGCATCGCGGCGGGCCGAACGGCGGCCCTCGGTCAGCCCGAACAGGCGCAACCGTCCGGGGTTGCGGTCGATGACGTCGAGCGTCTGCTGCCCGATGGAACCGGTGGCGCCGAGGACCGCGACGTTGATGGGTCGCACCACTAATGGATCAGGTGAAACACGGTCACATAGAAGTAGACGAGGATCGGCGGGAAGAGGATGGAGTCGAGGCGGTCCAGGACGCCGCCATGGCCTGGGATGAGGTGCGACGAATCCTTCACCTCGGCGATGCGCTTCATCTGCGACTCGACCAGGTCGCCGACGAGCGCGCTGATTCCGACGAGCACGCCGATGACGATGCCGTGGATCGGCGACAGCCCGAGCGTGACGGAAACCCCGACCAGCATCACGATGACCGATGCCACCACGCCGGCGATAGCGCCCTCGACGGTCTTGCGCGGGCTGATCGTGGCGAAGAACGGATGCCGGCCGATGCGGCTGCCGACCAGCAGGGCGGCAGCGTCGTTGGCGATGACGGCCAGGATCGTGAACAGGGTCCAGGTCAAGCCGTTCTTCGACGTGTAGAGCAGCAGGTAGTAGTTGAACGGCATCCCGATGTAGAGCGCGCCGGCGAGCCCCATCGCCCACCTGCCGAGCCCCGCGCGGCGCCCTGGCACGACCAGGAATGCGGCCAGGCCGCCGACGAGCGCCAGCGACAGGACGAGCGCGACGTCAACGTTTTTGAGGACGGTGCCGCTGAAGGCGAAGAACGCACCCAGCGGGAACAGCAGCCATGCCGGGGCGCGCGAACCCATGCCGTCCGAGAGGCCCATGAACTCCCACAGGGCCAGGCCGCCGAGGATCAGGACCAGCGCATACACGCCGAAGAGGCCGACATAGATGCCGACGAGCACGAGCCCAAGGACGACGGCGGCGCTGAGGATCCGCACCATCAGGGGGCTCGGCTTCATGGCCGCAAGGTACGGGTTGTTCGTCGTCACCGCGTAGAGCCTCCGGCCGCCCGCGACTCCAGCTCCGGCCGCCCGCCGAAACGCCGGATGCGCGAGTTGTATTCGGCGATGGCCGCTTTCAGGTCCTCGACGTCGAAATCGGGCCACAGCCTGTCGGTGACCAGCATCTCGGCGTATGCGGACTGCCACAGCAGGAAGTTGCTGACCCGGCTCTCACCCGCTGTCCGGATGATGAGGTCGGGATCGGGAAGGTCGGGAACGTACAGGTGGGCGGAGATCGCGGCTTCGTCGACACTGTCCTGGGGCACGCCTTCTTCCATCAGCCTGCGCACGGCGTCGACCAGCTCGGCACGGCCGCCGTAGTTCAAGCAGACGTTGAGGACCCCGTTCTTGTTGCCCGCGGTCCGCGCCACCGCCTCTTCGATTCGGTCGCGCATGCGTTGCGAAAGGCCGTCGCGGCGGCCGCTGACGACTATGCGAACGCCGCGGCGGTGCATCTCGTCGATCTCCCGCTGCATCGTCTCGTGGAACAGCCGCATCAGCGCGCGCACCTCCGCGCGCGGGCGCGCCCAGTTCTCGGTCGAGAACGCGTAAACGGAGAGGACCTCGACGCCCAGCTGCTCGCAGCCTTCGAGCACTCGCTTGATCGCACGCACGCCCGCCCGGTGGCCGAAGCTCGCGGGGTGCCCGCGCCGCCGGGCCCAGCGGCCGTTGCCGTCCATGATGATGCCGATATGCCGGGGAACTGAGGAGTCCAAGCGCTGCAACTGTACCTACGTGACCCGATCCACCGGGGTTCCGGGCCTAGACTTCCATCACCTCGGTTTCCTTGCGGGCCGCGAGGCCGTCCACCCTCTCTACGTGTGTTTCGGTGAGCTTCTGCAGCTTCGCGTGGGCGCGCTTGCCGTCGTCCTCGGGGAGATCGCCCTGCTTCTGCATCGCATCGACCCGGTGAAGCTCGTCCCGGCGCACATTGCGGATCGCCACCCTCGCCTCCTCGGCCTTGTGTCGCACGAGCCTGACGTATTCCTTGCGGCGCTCCTCGGTCAGCGGCGGAATCGGAACCCGGATGACCTGGCCGTCGTTGGCCGGATTGAGCCCCTGTTCCCCACTCCGCAACGCCTTCTCGACGGCGCCGATCTGGCTCTTGTCGTAAACCTGCACGACGAGCAGCCGCGGCTCGGGCGCGCTGATCTGCGCCAGCTGGTTGAGCGGGGTCGGGGTTCCGTAGTACGGGACCATGACCTTGTCGATGAGGGCCGGGTTGGCGCGACCGGTCCTGATCGTGGCCAGCTCTGACGCGAAGTGCTCGACCGACTTCGACATCTTCGTCTCCGCGTCGCGCAGGACCGGATCGATCATCCCATCGCTCCTACCAGAGTGCCGATTTCCTCGCCGAGGACGACGCGCTCGATGTTTCCCGGCTCCAACAGGTTGAAGACCACGATCGGCACGTTGTTGTCCATGCAGAGGGTGAGCGCGGTGTTGTCCATCACCTCGATGCCTCGGTTGAGCACCTCGAGGTAATCGAGGTGCTCGAGCTTGACAGCCTTGGGGTCGATCATCGGGTCCGCGGTGTAGACGCCGTCGACCTTGGTCGCTTTCAGGATGACGTCGGCCTCGATCTCGACGGCGCGCAGCGCGGCGGTGGTGTCGGTCGTGAAGTAGGGGTTGCCGGTGCCCGCGGCGAGGATGACGACGCGACCCTTCTCGAGATGGCGCACCGCCCGGCGCCGGATGTAGGGCTCCGCGACCTGCGGCATCTGGATGGCGGTCATCGTGCGCGCTGGAATGCCGGTGCGCTCGAGCGCATCCTGGAGTGCCAGCGCGTTGATGACGGTGGCGAGCATCCCCATGTAGTCGCCGGTCGCGCGATCAAATCCGCGCTCGCTCGCGGCGAGGCCGCGAAAGATGTTGCCCCCGCCCACCACGAGGGCGATCTGCACCCCCATCTCGTGGACGCGTTTCACCTGGCCGGCGATGGTCGACACAACCGCCAGGTCTATGCCGTAGTCGCGCTTGCCGCCGAGGGCTTCCCCGCTCAGCTTGAGCAGGATGCGGTTGTACTTCGGCGTTCGGTCGCCCATCAGCGCATCAGCTTCCGACCGGTGCCGGCGCAGCGAGTCCCTCGTCGCGATCCGCGTCTTCATCGGCCTCGCGGACGTTGAACCGGGCGAACCGGCGCACCGTGATGTTCTCCTGCAGCTTCGAGATGTTCTCCGCGATCAGGTCCTTGACCGTGTGCTTGGCCTCCCGAAAGTATGGCTGCTCGAGCAGGCACGTCTCCTTGATGAAATTCTCGACCTGCCCGTCGACCCTCTTGGCCAGCGCCTGAGGGGGGGCGCCGTCCAGCTCCGCCTTCCGCTGGTAGAACGCCCGCTCCTCGACGAGCACCTCGTCGGGGATGTCGTCGCGCGACACCCATCGCGGGCTGGTGGCGGCGATCTGAAGTGCGATCTCCTTCACCAGCTTTCGGAACTCCTGGCCCTTGGCGACGAAGTCGGTCTCGCAGTCGACCTCGACCAGCACGCCGACCTGCGGCGGAAAATCGGGCGTGGTTTTGTGCAGGTAGGCCTCGACGACGCCCTGTCCGGTCGCCCGGCCCGCGCGCTTTGCCGCCTTTGCGATGCCTTTCTCGCGCAGGATGGTGAAAGCCTTCTCGAGATCCCCCTCGGCCTCCTCGAGCGCGTTCTTGCAGTCCATCATGCCCGCGCCCGACATCTCGCGGAGCTTCTTGACGAGCTCCATCGGCACTCCCGCCATCAGCGCGGCTCCTCTTCGTTGGGCGTGCGGCCGCCGATGAACTCCTCCTCCGACACGGTCGGCAGGTAGTCCTCCTCATCCTCGAGGTACTCCTCGATCTCCTCGTACCTCGGCGTCTCGAGGAACTCGCGCTCCTCGGGCTCGGGCAGGATCTCTCCCCGGGCCTGCGCTTCCTGGCGCCCGTCCTGGCACGCGTCGGCGATCTTTCCGGTCAGGAGCTTGACGGCGCGGATGGCGTCGTCGTTGCCGGGGATGACGTAGGTGATGAGGTCCGGGTCGCAGTTGGAGTCGACGATCGCCACCACCGGGATCTTCAAGCGGTTCGCTTCCGTGACCGCGATGTGCTCCTTGCGCGGGTCGACGACGTAGAGCGCGCCTGGCAGCCGCTTCATGTCCGCGATGCCGTCGAAGTGGAACATCAGGCGGTCGAGCTCGTCCTGGAGCTTCTTGGCCTCCTTCTTCGACAGCTGCTCGAACTGGCCCTCCTGCTGCATGCGCCGGAGCTCGTGCAGGCGGTCGATGCGCTTCTTGACCGTGCTGAAGTTGGTGAGCATGCCGCCCATCCAGCGGCGGTTGACGAAGTACATGCCACAGCGAGCGGCCTCTGTCTGGATGGTCTCCTGCGCCTGCTTCTTGGTCCCGACGAAGAGCACAGGGCGCCCGCTCGCGGCGACGCCGCGCACGAAATCCCACGAGTCGTCGAGGAGCCGGACCGTCTTCTGCAGGTCGATGATGTGGATGCCGTTGCGCGCGGTGAAGATGTACGGCTTCATCTTTGGGTTCCAGCGGCTGGTCTGGTGTCCGAAATGAACGCCCGCCTCCAGCAGCTGCTTCAGGGTCACCTGAGCCATGTTTCGATTGCCTCCCTGTTCCACTTCCGCCCGGTACCGGCCTTGGGATCAAGGACAGGAGCATTGCCCCGGGCGTGCTAACTCAGTCGGTTTAGGGGTCCTCGCGAACTCACGGCGAAGCCTCTGAGTTCGTGGGGCTAAAGACTGGCAGTGGAAGTATACCCAGGGCCCGAGGTCTGAATCAGAGGCCGCCCGGGAAGCGTCCGCCGCAGATGCCGGGTGCCGTGAACGGCGTGAATGTCGTGTTGACGCGGACATTGCCGCCTGTCTCGGCCGGGAACTGGATGACCCCGTCGGGGGCGAGCAGGTGGTCCTCGTCGATCCAGGCGCACGCCATGTGGCCTTGCACCGTTGCATACGGCCCAGGGCCGAGCTGGACGATCCCGGTGGCAGGTGCCGGAGCGCCGATGCCGGCGCCGGTTGCGAAGAAGATGCTGTTGCCGGCCGGCGAGAGGCCGGTCTGCGTGAAGTTCTGTCCGGTCTGGCCGGGCCCGGTGCCCGCGGTGACGTTTCCGGCCCAGTTGTAGAGGGTGGTCGCGCCGGACGTGTAGTTGACGCACGCCACCCCCGCGGGTGACGGCCAGTAGCTCAAGGTGCAGCCGCTGGCGTTGATGGTGGCGATGCGGACGGCGGTCGTGGCGTTGGACACGTGCCATGAGGAAGGCGTGAGGCCCGCGGGCTCGAATGTGCAGGCGACCACCACCGCCAGAACCAGAGTGCCGTTGTGCCAGCCCATCGGCCACAGGGTGGTGCCGGTCTTGCCCTTCGGTTGTGACGTCGTGTAGATGTCGGAGTGGTGGCCGTGGCCGGCGAGGTCCTCAACATAGAGCCGGAGTCCGACTGTTGTGGCCCCGGACAGGTCCTCGACGGCGACCGCGATGCGCTGGTCATCGGGGCTGACCGAGAAGAAGCTCACCGTCGTCGAGTTGCCGGGGACCGTGGTCACGTCAGTCGCACCGGTCCCTGGAATGAGGCGGCGGATCCTGGTGTCACCGTCGCGGAAGTACACCTGGTGATTGCTGGCACTCGCGGGCGGCGCCAGCATCGCGCCATCGTTGTTGGACGAGCAGTACTGGACCGAGGATGGCGTGATCGTCGCCGTCGCCGCGATGCTCCCGTCGGCTTTGATCAGCTCAATGTTGCCGGATGCGAACAAGATCCCGTAATTACCGGTCAAAGGCGCGACGACCGGTGCGGGCGTGGGTATGGCAGAGGCGGCCGCGCTCGGAGCCCCGCGCGGGGACGCGGTTGGTGATCCGGCGGCCGATGCAGAGGCCGACGACGAGGAAGACGGGCTGGCTCCGACGTGGATGGAGGCCGCCGGCGTCTGAGCGCATGCGACCAGAAGCGCGGAAATGGTCGCAAGCAGGGCGGTTCTTCGCATCGGCCGCGCCAACTCTAACCGGGAGTCAGGGCGCCGAGTGAGGTTTAAACCTCGACTTTCTTGGCCCCTTTGGGTCCGGGGCACTTGGGATAGTCGGAGCAGGACTTGAACGGCCCGTACCGGCCGCGGCGCTCCACGAGCGGCTTGCCGCAGACGGGGCACGGCTCGTCCAGCACCTTCGGCCCTTCACGCACTTTGCCGTCCTTGCCGATGTTGGCACGGTACTTGCATTCCGGATAGCGCGAGCACGCGACGAACGGCCCGAAGCGGCCGGTCCGCTCGACGAGCTGACCCTCGCCACATTGAGGGCACTTCTCCCCCGTCGGCTTGGCCTCCGCCTGCGCGGCGTCGCGCTTGATGTACTTGCAGTCGGGATAGCCGGAGCAGCCGACGAACTCCCCGTACCGGCCGGTGCGCTGCTGCAGCGGCTTGCCGCAGACAGGGCATGCCTCGTCCAGCAGCTTGGGTTCCGGCACCTCGCCGTTGGTCCCGATCGCGCGGCGGAACTTGCACTTCGGGTAGCGGGAGCAGCCCATGAACGGACCGAACCGGCTGGCCTTCAAGACCAGGTGGCCCTCATGGCACAGCGGGCACTCCTCGTCGGTGTCGGCCGGCATCGCCTTCTCCGCAGCCGTGAGCATCTTCTGCAGCGGTCCGTAGAAATCGCTGACCACCGGCACCCACTCCTGGCTTCCGCGCTCGACCTCGTCGGAAGTGCTCGACCATGATCGTGTTCACCGCCTCACCGATCCGCGTCGGGTGGAGGCGGCGCTCCTTGATCTCCACGTATCCGTGGTCCTTGATGGTCTCGACGATGGGCGCATAGGTCGACGGACGGCCGATGCCGCGCTGCTCCAGCTCCTTGATGAGCGTCGCCTCCGAGTAGCGCGGGGGCGGTTGGCTGAAGTGCTGCTCCGGCTTGATGTCGTGGTACTGGAGATCCTCGCCCGCTGCGAGGTCGGGCAGCTCCGTCTCCCCGTTCTCGTCGCGCTCCCAGACCTTGTAGAAGCCGTCGAACGCGAGCACCGAGCCGGTCGCCCTGAAGATGTACTCGCCGCCTTCGATCTCGACCTGCGTCTGGTCGTACACCGCGGGCGCCATCCGGCTGGCCACGAACCGGCGCCAGATGAGGTCGTACAGCTTGAACTGGTCGGCGCTGAGATGCCTGCGGATCGACTCCGGCGTGCGGCTGACGTCAGTCGGCCGGATGGCCTCGTGTGCGTCCTGCACCCCGGGGCTCGCCTTCGCCGTCCTGGGCCCGCCGACGTACTTCTCGCCAAACCTCTCCTTGACGTAGCCCCTGGCCTTCGCCTCGGCCTCGGCGGAGATGCGCGTGGAGTCGGTGCGCATGTACGTGATCAGACCGGTCGAGCCCTCGTCGAGGTCGACGCCCTCATACAGCTGCTGGGCGATGCGCATGGTGTTTCGAGGCCGGAAGCGGAGGCGGCTCGATGCGTCCTGCTGCAGCGTCGACGTGATGTACGGCAGGTACGAGCTCTTGGTCCGGCGCTTCTTCTCGACCCCGAGCACGCGATATGTCGCGCCTTCCAGCGCACGCACGATGGCATCGGCCTCGGCCTGGGTCTTGACCTCGAGCTTGGCCTCGGCGTCGGTGGCGCCCGCAGCGCCCTTCGGTCGGTTGAGGCGGGCCGGGAAGCGGCGCTCGTCCGCCAGCTTGGAGAGCTCGACGTCGACCGTCCAGGACTCGACCGGGACGAACTTCCGGATCTCCTCCTCGCGGTCGACCACCAGGCGGAGCGCGACCGACGACACCCTGCCGGCCCCGATCCCCTTCTGGACCTTGCTCCACAGGAACGGGCTCAGGCGGTAGCCGACCAGGCGGTCGACCACGCGGCGCGCCTGCTGCGCGTTGACCAGCCGCATGTCGATCTCGCGCGGCGACTCCAGCGCCTTGCGAACGGCGTCCGCGGTGATCTCGTGGAACTCGATCCGCTTGGGGTTCGGCAGCTTGAGCACCTCGGCCAGGTGCCAGGCGATCGCCTCCCCCTCACGGTCCGGGTCGGACGCGAGGATCACGTTCTGGCGGTCCTTCCTGGTCGCCGAGGTCAGCTCGTTGATCGTCTTGCGCCGGCTTTCGACCACCTCGTAGCGGGGCTTGAAGCCGGCCTCAACGTCGACCGCGATCTCCTTTTCGGGCAGGTCGCGGACGTGGCCCATCGAGGCGCGGACGTCGAAACGGTCACCCAGGAACCGCTTCAGAGTCCGGGCCTTGGCAGGCGACTCCACGATGATCAAACCCTCGGGCACAGCTACTCCTTTATTCCCCGTCAGCCGGTTTTCTTCCCCTACCGGGCGCCGGTGGACGTCCGGCCGGCGTCTGAGGCGGGCATCCTACGCTCGTTCTTTGCCGCTGCGCAATGCCCTTACGTAGCCCGGCCCATGACGGCGCACAGCGCCGTCGAGCTCCAGCGAGGTGAGCCGGCCGAGCACCTCGGCGACCGGCAGGTGCAGCTTCCGGGACAGCTCGGCGGCGCTCACGGCGAGTACGTCGGAGAGGTGGATCAGGATCCCATCCCGCTCCGCCGGGAGCTCGAAACCGAGGCGGCCGGGGGCTCGCAGCGGGTCGTCCAGCCCCTCGCGGCCGACCCCCAGCACCGCCAGCACGTCGCGGGCGTTCTGGACCAGGGCGGCGCCGTCCCGGATGAGGGCGTGGGTGCCCACCGAGAGCGGCGAGAAGATGCTCCCCGGCACGGCCATTACCTCTTTATGTAGCTCGAGGGCGGCCTCCGCGGTGATGAGCGCGCCCGAGCCGGCAGCGGCCTCTACGACGACCACCACGTCCGACAGCGCGGCCATGGTCACGTTCCGGGCGGGGAAGTTCTGACGCCTCGGCGCCGTGCCCTC
>WNFJ01126712.1_pt5 | contig 24275 bp, 31 predicted proteins | sample 5400461 | NCBI WGS metagenome assembly WNFJ01 (sample SAMN13153349, study PRJNA577476) | soil metagenome | isolation source: 115 cm saprolite on Douglas fir-dominated hillslope | place: USA:California | collected 2013-09-17
ATTCGTCGGCGTCGGCCCGTCACTTGGACGAAGCGAGCTTCAAGCGTTAGGCTAGTTTCATGTCGGGGCGTCTGACACGGATCATCGCGGACCCGCGTGTGTGTGCGGGGCAACCTTGTGTTCGAGGGTTGCGCATGCCGGTGGCGACGGTCTTGCGGTATCTTGCGGGCGGACGCACGGCGGAGCAAATCGTCGAGGAGTTCCCGGAGCTTGAGCTCGAGGACATCCGCGAGTGCCTCGAATACGCCGCGTGGCTTGCCACGGGCCGGACTCTCGAGCTGCCGCCGGCGGCATGAGACTATTGGCCGACCTGAACATCTCGCCGCGCGTGGTGGAGCATCTGCGCGCAATCGGCCACGATGTCGAGCGCGTCGGCCAGACACTTGATGCGCGAGCCACGGATGAACAAATTCTCTCGGATGCATCACGGCGTAGTGCGATTGTGGTGACGCGCGACCAAGACTTTTCGGCCCTGATCGTCACTCGAGGAGCTGTTGCGCCGTCGCTCCTCAATCTTCGGGTGTCCGAGGTAGACGCCGAGGCGGTCGCCCGGCTCATCGCGTCCGTGCTTAGGGCGGTCGAACAAGACCTGGCAGCTGGGGCGATTGTGACGGTGGACGACGGCGGCATGCGAGTGCGCAGGCTGCCAGTTGCATAAGGACCGACGCAGGCTTCGACAGCGCTCCTGGAGTCGTGGAATGAATACTTCGGAACCTAGTCCCGGCGAACGCATCGTCGATGTGCGCGTAGGGGACGACACGCTGAGCGCCGACCTCGCCGACGGGCGAACGATCAGCGTTCCCCTCGCCTGGTTCCCAAGGCTCCTTCACGCCACGACCGAGCAGCGGGCGAACTGGCGGATCGCCGGTGGTGGCTTTGGAATTCACTGGCCCGACGTGGACGAAGATTTGAGTTCCTCGGGCCTACTTCGGGGCGCACCTGCACCCGCCCGGCAAAAGGGCGCGGCTTGACGAATAGCCGACCCGCGCCGGCATTCATCCCAGTCGCCGTCTCAAAAACAGCGTCGCGAGAATGCCGATCGCTTGCCACGGCCGTTCGCTCGCAACGACTACACGCGCTCGCGAACACGGGTCTCCTCCACGATCCATAGGCGGCCAGCAAGAGTGGCCCCGACAAGGCGCGGCACGAGGGTTTGAAGGACCTGCAGTATGGAGTCCTTGTCCTGGCATGAAAGCCTCAAGACAACGAGGCCAGCGTAGTCGCCAGGGGGATAAGCATCGATGTTCGAGAAGTCGAGATCGAGCGTGACGAGTGTGCGGCCCTCCAGTCTGCACGTCGAGGCGATGGCCGAATCGGGATGTCCGCCGAGCTTCTGGTCCAGAACCGTTGTGGCATCGAAGCCTGCAGCTCGGAGCAACGCGGCTGCTTCGACGGGAAGATTCTCGTCGGTCTGAATGCCGTCACGTGCCGACGTTGTCGAGAGGAAAGACCCTCTCGCGCGCGAGATCGGCCGCATAGCCCACGGAAGCGCGAACGTCTTCGGCGGTGAGAGACGGGTAGCTCTGCACGATCGCGTCCGGCGAGAGCCCGGCGGCGAGGTTATCGAGCACGACCGAGACCGGAATACGGGTATTCCGCACACAGGCCTGTCCGTGGCAGACCTTTGGATCGGAAACGATGCGGTCGCGCCAGTTAGGCTTGGACATGGTTTGGGGGCCCGCGCGGGGTCGAGTTGCAGAGCAACGCTCCTCTCATTTAAGCATATCACGCGCGCGTCCAGGGCCTCCTGGCGAACGCGTCATCGACGTACGCGTAGGGGACGACACCCTGAGCGCCGACCTCGCCGACGGGCGGACGATCAGTGTTCCTCTCGCCTAGCTGCGCAATGTCGCTCAGTTCCGACGCGCGACGCCTCGTCTTGAGGTACTCATCGAGGGCCTTCTTCGCCTCGCCGCGCAACTTCACGGTTTCCGCGAGCACGGCCGCACGTGCAATGCGCTCCGCGTCGTCGCCGAGCACGTCGGCGCACGTCGCCAGCGCCTCACGGATGTACCGGCGCGCCGCCCCGAGCGAGCGTCCCCAGGTCCTGCAACCACGAACCTTCGGGATGTACGCGTGCCAGCCACCACTCTCGTCGGGCTCAAGCACGACCTCAAAACGCTGCTGCTCGCTCATCGCCGCAACCACCCTTTCCCGTAGCATGCCTCCATGTCGCGCTCGATCGCACGCAGCGTGCCCTTAGGAATGTCGCCAGAATGCATCGCAACCGTGGTCGCACACCTTCCGCACGCGCTCACGAGCGGTGAAGGTCCGCTTCACTCCCCGGGCCCGGCGTGCGGCCCTGTCCATGGCCAAGTGGTGGAGGGCCAACCGGCCCTCGGTTCCTGACGTTTTCGTGTTGCTGCCCAAGACCGAGCGGCACGTCTACTACTCGGTGGACCACCTTCTCGTTCGCGCAACGAATCCAACCGCGTCGCGGGTCGGGGCCGATCGAACCTTGCCGGTAGCGGTATGATAATCTATCCTACCATCTCATGGCGAAGGCGAAGGTGGCTGTAACTCTGGAGGTCGACACATTGAAGCGGCTCGATCACCTCGTATCGACTGCGCGTTTCGCAAACCGAAGCCAGGCTATCGAGGTGGCGGTGGACGAGAAGCTGCGGCGGCTGGAACACCGTCGGCTTGCCGATGAGTGCGCAAAGCTTGACCCCGATGGAGAAAAGGCACTCGCCGAGATCGGGCTCGGGGAGGACATTGCGGCGTGGCCACCATACTGAGAGGCGAAATCCGTTGGGCGGATCTCGACCCTACGAGAGGCCGTGAACAAGCGGGACTCAGGCCCGTGCTGGTCCTCAGCCAAGACGTGTTCAACGATCGCTCCGGGACGGTGATTGCAATGGCTCTCACAAGTCAACCGCAGCGCGCGGGGTTCCCATTGACGTTGGAGATTATGAGCCTGTCGTTGCCGAAGCGCTCCTGGCTCAAGATCAGCCAAGTTCGGACCCTTTCAGTACAGCGAATTGGAAAGCGCCTGGGCCGCATCTCTCCGGAGGAATTGGCACAGGCGATCGAAGGGCTGAACGAAATCATCGGCAGTTAGCGTCTCGGACATTCAGGACACCCCGTCTCGCGAAGGACATTGGCCCTTCCGCAATTCGGAGCAAGACCTCGTCGACCGCATCGCGAGGAGCTCTCCGCCGTCGACGGATGACCCTCAGCCGTCGGTCCCGAATTGCCCGGTGGTCCGGTAGCCGTCCGGTTCGACCTAGGGGGCGGTTGCGGCGATGGCGCGCTATGATTTGTAGTGATGGCTTCGTCAGCACGTGGGCTTCAGATTCTGCAACTTGCGTCCGATCTCACACTCCAAGAGCGGGACGAGCTCGTGCGCGCGCTGGCAAACGGCAATGCGAATGGCGGCGGGCTCGACGAGAATGGCGAGATCGACAATAGCGGGCTGCTGCGTGCGATGGAGGCCATCTCGGACAGCGTGCCGGATGAGCGTTGGGCAGAGCTGCCCGAGGATGCAGCGGCAAACCTCGACGAGTACCTGCGCCGGGGCATTCGGTGAGGGAAGTCTTCGTCGATACACCCTTCCTCGTCGCCGTCTTGCACAAGCGCGATCGGCTTCACGCACGAGCCTTGTCGGAGGGAAAACGTGTGGTGAGTGCGCGCCTGGTCACAACACGACTTCGTGTTCGCGGAGTTGCTCAACTTCTTCGCGGAGCACGGCGAGGCGCTGCGCACGGCTGCCGCCCGATGGTGGAGCAATGGCTCGTCGCACCTTGGGTTGCTGTAGTTCCCGCCGTTCGAGATGCATTCTTGAGCTCGCTCCTGCGCTACACGCAGCGAGCGGACAAGGGCTTCAGCCTTACGGACTCCCACTCCATGCTGGTGATGGAGGAGCGCGGCATCCGCGAGGCGCTCACCCATGACGAGCAAGCATGTGCCCGCCCTGCTCCATTGTCGACCGCCAAGCGAAGGTCGGTGGGGCCGTTCGGAGCACGACGAAGCTCGTGCAGTTGGTCGCAAAGACCGACTTGGCGCGCCGTGCCATACTCACGGAGTGCTCGCGACACCCCATCTGTCTCTACGCAGAGCGCGCGGAATGATCTCCGCGCTGCCGGATCTGCACTTGCTCGACGGCGTCGTCGCGCCCAACGTGCTCGACGCGATGCACGCCGCGTCGGAGGCGCTGAAGAACGTTGGCGTTCGACACGTCGTTGTCGGCGGGCTCGCGGTCGGTGCACACGGCTATCCGCGAGCCACCAAGGACGTCGACTTTCTCGTTGGCGAGGAGGCGTTCGAGCATCATGCGGGGGGGCTCGTGACCATGAAGCCGGGCGCTCCGATTCAGGTCTCTGGAGTGGCCATCGACTTCTTGTCGATAGGGGCCGACGAGAAGCACCTCGAAGCGGCTTTGGCAAATTCGGGGGAAATCGCGCCGGCCGCGGTGCTCGTTTACCTGAAGCTCAAGTCGCCGCGGCTGAAGGACCGGGCCGATGTCGTTGAGCTCATCAAGGCAGGGCTCGATGCCGGCACCGTCCGCAATTATCTCGGAGCCAACGCGCCCATGCTGGTCCCCAAGCTGGATGAAGCGGTAGCGTCAGCGCGCGCAGAGGAGTGAAGGCCACGCCGCTCCCAACGGGACCCGTAGCGCAGCGTTCTTCATTTCGCCGGTGACATCTCAAAGCCGGCGTCGCGAAAATGCCGATCGCTGGTCAGCGCCATTCGCAATCGTCGCTCGCGCATCACGACGAAGCTCGTGCAGTCGGTAAAGGAGAACGACTTGTCACGCCATCGGAAGAACCAGCGTCGCGCCTTCTCTGCACGCACGGGATCAATCCATTCCCAAGACAGGCGCGCGCTGTCTTCGACCTGCCCCCACCAGCGTTCAGCAGCATCAAGTCCGAGGCGAACACGGAGGAGCGTCAGCGTCTCGTCGAGCACGAAGTCCGTCGACACGAGACTGCCTCCGCGGTGCAGCCAGTCGTCGCGGAATTTCGCTGCCTTGTCGTGCAGCGGATCGGACGCGTCGGCGAGCATCATCCAGCCGGCTGTGTCAACGAACGCGGCTTTGGCCATCACCGCCCGTAGAGCAGGCGATCGTGGTCTTCGGAGGTCAGGCCATCCGAAGAAGCGCCAACGGGCTTGGCGCGGTAGAGGGGATCGTCCTCAAGAGGTGCTTCGGGGAGTCCCATATCCTCGACCGGGATGATGCGAAGGGCGGGGCGGCTTCGATAGAGCAAAATGAAGCGCTCACCGCGTCGAACGCGAGCGACAATGCGCGGCAGCGATGCGCGGAGCTCTTTGGCGTTGATTGTGCGATCCATCTGGGTTCAACTCAAGATAACCCAAGCTGGGGATGCGGCAAGCAGCTACCCGAACCGTTCAAACTGGCACCACGAGAGGACCACCGGAGGAAGCGACCACTCCGGCAACACGACGGTGACCTTCTTCTGCGCCGACATTTCGTTCTCCTACCAGCACGCATGCTGGCAGGCAAGCTGGTGAGAACCGGGCGCGTCGCGCTCTGGTCACCCAAGACTCACGCGTGATGACAGCGTGCTGGATGAGCGTTGGGCCACGTCGCTCCTCTCGAAGGACTTCGAAGAGTTAGTCGTAGCGCTGCGCGAGAGGGGCGCGCATCCACGGCGGGCAGGTTCGGCCTTGAGCGACACGTGTTCACGCGCGAGTCCGAGAGACGCATCGCTGAGTGAGAGACATGGGCCCCCCCAATCGGGACGCTCGCGATTGAGCAAGAGGCTCCCGCGCACGAGGCTCACAGATCCACCCCCGAGCGACAGACGCGTGGGTGTCTCGCGGGTACGCACGTCATCGAGCAAGATGCCTTCGCGCATGGGCCCGAGAGACGAATGTCTCTCGCGGGTACGCGCCCGATTGAGCGAGATGCGCCTGCGCACGAGACCCAGAGACACGTGTCTCGGCGACAGACGCGCGCGTTTCTTATTCGGACACGCATCTCTGAGCGACAGACGCGGACGTCTCTTCTTCAGAGACATGTCACTCCGTGACAGACATGGGCGGCTCTCGTCGGTATGCAGGCAGCTCGAGTGGGTACGCCTGCAATTGAACGAGGTGCGCCTGCGCACGAGACTCAGTGACACATCCCTCAGCGACAGAGTCGAACGTCGCAGCGACAGACACGCACGTTTCAGGAACAGACGCGCAGGTCTGAGGCCAAGAGACCTGCGTCTCAGGCCGAGAGACTCGCGGTTCAACGAGGTACGCCCGCGCAGCGGGCAATAGCGTCCGCGACCGAACCGAAATCGACATGCGCATGTCGATTTCTTTGCTTTGACGCGCGGAAAACGCACTGCGTCAGGGCTTAAGCCATTGAGGAGCGCGAGGCTCCGGGCATGCGACCCGGCCCCGCGGTCCCAAGAAAGGAGGTGAATTCAAATGGCTACCACAAGCAAGAGCACCCAGATCGCCCGCGCGCAGCAGCTCATCGCGGGGGCGAGCAAGCACTTTGCGAATACGGGTTCACTCGGATTCGCAAGTGCGACCTTCACGCCCGCGCAGGTCATGGCGTCGTTGCAGACGCTCGTCGATTTGCGCCAAGGCGTGGAGACCGCGAAGGCCGCGGCCAAGGCGAAGCTTGCGGACGAAAAGGCCCAAGCGCCGGCGCTGCGCAGCTTCATCGCTGCGTTCGAGTCGTTCGTGAAGGTCACGTTCAGCAACTCGCCCGACGTTCTTGCCGACTTCGGACTTCATCCGAAGAAGGCGCGAGCGCCGCTCAGGGTCGAGGACAAGGCGGCGGTGGTCGCGAAGCGCAAGGCAACTCGCGCCGCGCGGCGGACAATGGGCTCCAAGCAGCGAAAAGCCGTAAAGGGCGACGTCACACGCGTCATCGTGACGCCGGTTACGGCTTCGGAGCACACCGTGCAGGCATCCAGCGGTCCGAGCGTCCCCGCCACAAGCACGGGCGGGACGACTGGAGCGTCGCCACACACCGCCTAGCGAGCGGTGACAACCAGGGAAGGGAGGAGCGCCGCCGGAAGGGGCGGCCCTCCCCCGTCCCGCTTCTCGCTTCCCCCGTCAGACTGTCCCTCGCGAGTGAAGGGCAACCTAGGTGAGGCGCGCCGGTGCCATCTAACAGCCTCGGCACGGCAAGCAGGCTGCCATGGCCCGCCGACGAGTCCGGCCCCTCAATCCGTCCTGGCTCGCCCGGGGCGGAGCGGAGTGCGCCGCTTGCATGTGCACCACATGCAGCTATCTTCGGACCATGAGCACGATGATCCAGATACGTCACGTGCCTGACCAACTGCACCGCAGGCTCAAGGCACGGGCGGCACTGGCGGGGATGTCACTCTCTGACTACCTGCTGCAGGAGCTGCGCCACGCTGCCGAACGACCGACGCGCCGAGAGCTGCTCGATCGCCTAGCCAAACGCACGCCCGTGCGCACTAAGGAGAAACCCGCGGCCGCCGTACGCGCCGAACGCGACGCGCGATGATCGTTTTGGACGCTTCGGCCGTGCTGGAGCTGCTTCTGCGGACAGCGGCGGGAGCCGTCATCGAAAGGCGCATCGCCGATCCGCTTGAGACGCTGCACGTACCGCATCTGCTGGACGTGGAGGTTGCCCAGGTCGTCCGGCGCTACGAACGAAAGCACTCCGTAACCGCTGAACGCGGCAAACAGATACTGGACGACCTCGCGGATCTCGACGCGACGCGCTACCCGCACGATGTTCTCTTGCCGCGCATTTGGAGCCTGCGCCACAATCTCACCGCATACGATGCCGCCTACGTGGCACTCGCCGAAGCACTCGCAGCGCCGCTCCTGACATGCGACGCACGCATCGGAGACGCGCACGGACACGACGCGCGGGTCGAACACGTGCAGACCTGAGCCTTGCGGCCCTCTGTGCGCTTCTCACTCTTCGCGCGTCGAGCACGGGCGCCACGCGCCGGGCCTCATCTCGGGCGCGACTCGCTCGACGGTGCGGCCGTCTCGAACACGCCAAGCGTTGTAAGCGAGAAAGCCGATCGGAATCGCCGCGGCGGCGACCAGGCCGTATTCCACTGTCGTCGCAGCGGAAATCTCGGAGCATCCGACGGCGGGGCACGCAGCCTGGTTCGCGCCGTACGCCAAGAAGCCGACGCCCGCTACAAGGAGCATGAGAAGCGTGGCGTTTCGCTCTTGAGCATCGTTCGCGAAAGAGCGCGTGACGTACGCGTCCCGGACCATCGGCGAGATGACCGTAATGTCCCGGCACCGAAACGCGGGCGGCTCCGCCCCCTGGGCGCTGGCTTCCGCCGGCCTCTCCGCCGGAACGCGTTCTGAAATGACATCGAACCCCGCATCGAACGCAGGTCGCACCGGCCCGTAGAGCCGATGCTCTTTGATCGACGCGACGCAGCCTCCGAGAGGAGAAAGCGAAACCAGGAGCCCGAAGGCCAAGCAAGGGCTGAGTCTCATGGGTCCGTCGGACCCCCACCGTAGCTTGAGCGAGCCATTGCTGAAACTCTGTTCCGGCTACGGGTTTGCGACATTCCGCACGCGACCGAGAAAGAAAACCGCCAGGACGCCAAGGACGCCAGGGTGGGAGATCGGAGAGATGCGCTGAGCCACCCAGAAACCCCTGTGAAACGACCTGTCGTGTATAAGCCCAAAGCCCGTACCGCGCGTTCAGCTACGTGACGGAGACAGGCCGCCGTATGGAGTTCTCAAGCTACGAGCCGGGTCTCTTCTATGACGAGATGTTCGACCCGAAGTGCCACCCGCGCGCTGGGTGCGAACTGCTTGCGCGCACCCTCCATTCGCTTCCCGACGCAGATCTGCTGAGGCGCCAGCGTGCCGCCGAACGCGCGCTCTTGCACATGGGCATCACGTTCAACGTGTATGGCCACGAGCACGGCACGGAGAAGATCCTGCCGTTCGACCTCGTGCCGCGCGTCGTGCCCGCGCGCGAGTGGGCAACGCTCGAACGAGGTCTGGCCCAGCGCACCCGCGCGCTCAACCTCTTTATCGACGACATGTATCACGCGCGGCGGATCGTTTCCGATCGCATCATCCCGGCGGAAATCGTCGACAGCGCGACGTCGTATCTGCCGGGCTGCCGGGGACTCGACCCGCCGCGAGGCGTTTGGTGCCACGTGAACGGGACGGACCTCGTTCGCGACGGAGACGAGCGCTACTACGTTCTCGAAGACAACCTGCGCTGCCCCTCGGGTGTGTCGTACGTCCTTCAGAATCGCACGGTGATGAAGCGCACCTTTCCGCGCGTCTTCGAGGCCTCCCGCGTTCGACCCGTGGACCACTACCCGAGCGAGCTTCTTCGAGTCTTGCAGAACGTTCGCCCCCGCGGGGTTGCCACGCCGACGGTCGTCGTCCTCACCCCCGGCCCCTACAACTCAGCGTACTCCGAGCACTCGTTTTTGGCGCAGCAGATGGGCGTCGAGCTCGTCGAGTCGCGCGACTTGGTCGTGCGCGACGGTTTCGTATGGATGCGCACGACGCGAGGCATGGCGCGCGTCGACGTCATTTACCGGCGCATCGACGACACGTCTCTCGACCCGACCGTCTTCCGAGCGGATTCGTTGCTCGGAATCCCGGGCATCATGAACGTCGTTCGCGCGGGGCGTGTGGCTCTCGCCAACGCGCCGGGGACCGGCGTCGCCGACGACAAGGTCGTTTACGCGTACGTGCCCGCGATCGTTCGCTACTACTTGGGCGAGGACGCCATCCTGCCGAATGTTCCGACCTACGTTTGCTTCGACCCCAAGCAGTTGCAGCATGTGCTCGCCAATCTCGACAAACTCGTCGTAAAAGCGGCGAACGAATCGGGCGGCTACGGCATGCTCATCGGGCCGCAAGCCTCCTCGGGCGAGCGGTCGGCCTTTGCCGACCGCATTCGGAGCAATCCGCGCAACTACATCGCGCAACCGCTGCTCGCTCTGTCGCGAGTGCCAACCCTCGTGGGTGACGGACTCGAGGGCCGGCACGTTGATCTGCGTCCGTACATTCTGCACGGGGGCGACGACATTTTCGTGTTGCCCGGCGGCCTCACGCGCGTCGCGCTCAAGAAGGGGTCGTACGTCGTCAATTCATCGCAAGGCGGCGGAACGAAAGACACGTGGGTCCTCGCCGAAGACGGCGCGGGCAAGGCAGGGGCTGTATGCTGAGTCGTGCGGCCGAAGCTCTCTTTTGGATGAGCCGCTACGCCGAGCGCGCCGAGAACGTCGCGCGCTTCTTGGACGTCGGCCTCCAAGTCATGCTCGACTTGCCCGACTCGCAGGGTGACCCTTGGGGCGAGTTCATCGCCGCCACCGGCGACGACGAGACGTTCGCCGAGCAGCACGGGCAGGCAACACGCGATGCCGTCGTTCGCTTTCTGACAATCGATTCCGGCTCGCCGAACTCGATTGTCTCGTGCGTTCATCAGGCACGCGAAAACGCGCGCTCGATCCGTGAAGCAATCTCCTCCGAGACGTGGGAGCAAATTAACAAGTGGTATTTGCTCGTCCGCGAGGCGGCGGCGAACGAGTCGGTCGTGGAGGACCCACACGACTTTCTCGCGGCCGTTAAGGAGGCATCCCATCTCTTCGTGGGCATCACGTACCTCACGATGACGCACGGCGAGGGCTGGCAATTCGGGCGCCTCGGGCGGCTTCTCGAACGCGCCGACCAAACGAGCCGCATCGTGGACGCGAAGCACGTGCTTTTTCTGGCGCGTCCACCGGAGGTCGGCACCAGCCTCGAGGAGATTCACCTTTCGGCGCTCTTGCGCTCGGTGAGCGCGCTCGAGATGTACCGCAAGCGGTACGGTCGGTTCGAACATGGGGCGGTGGTCGAGTTTCTCGTTCTCGAAAAGCTCTTTCCGCGTTCGATTCGACACTGCCTCGACAACGCGCAAAAGTCGCTGCAAGCCATCACCGGAGCGTCCGCCGAAGCCGCGAGCACGCGGCCGCAGCGCCTCTTGGGTCGCCTGCGCGCAGAGTACGAGTACAGCATCGTCGACGACATCTTGGCCCAAGGGCTGCACGAACATCTAGACGAGCTTCAGTGCAAGCTAAACGACGTCGGCCTCGCCATCTTCGAGACCTTCTTCGCCACCCGCCCAGAACCCGTAGCGGACCCCGTGGAAATAGAAGCGGATCAGTAGGACGACCTCGGGGGACGAGGGACGAAGGGGTCTGCACTCGTAGACCCGCAACGTCGGAGCGCGTGCGGGCGAAAGGAGGGCATGAGTCAAGCCGCCAAGAGAGTTGTCTTGACGCAATGATGCGCCACAGTCTCTTGGCGGCGTAGCTGCGAGCACGGCGCGAACGAACCTCATGACGCGGGAGATGAGATGCTCAAACGACGGGTGGAGAACCACGATTGGCACGTCCGCGATGTATGGCTACGTTGAAGAAGGCGGCGAGCTGGATCTTTTCTACGCTCGAGAGTCTGCGGGAAACTCCAAGGTCCCAATTACATTGGAGGCGAGGGACGCCGTCAGGCTGGCGGACGGGACGACGCCTCCGGAAGTCCCGTAGAGTGCTCCCGGTAGATGTCGTGTTGAAGCCCGGCATCACCCGGACGGCGGGGTGCTCGTCAGCGCCACGAGATCGAACCGGTCCCTTCCGCGAGGCCGGTACCAAACCCACAGCCGGTGCAATGCAACACGCCGTGCGAACGCGGTGAGCAAGCGGCGCCCCTCGACCTGCTCCACCCGCAGCGCCGTTCGTGCAGGGAGCGGTTCTTCCACGTCTCCCGGCATGGGCAGCTCCGACGCTGTGGCGATCTGCCGAACGGTGGCAGCCACGGCGCGTGCCCTGGCGGAGCCGGCCACCACCGCAAGATCGTCGAGGCTCTCGACGTAAGGGATCGTCAGCCGCGGGACGCGGCCCACGTTTTCACGCGTTCCGGAAGCGCGCCCGTCTCGTAGTAGGCGTCGGCCTCGTCTGTCGTCAGGGCGATCGCCTCCTCGCGTTCCGAGGCCTCGATTCCAGCGCGCACGCGGCGCTCGTCGTCCGGCGACAGCCGGTTCGCGAGAGGCTGCTCCGGCTTGGCCATCGGGCGGTTCTTCGGGGTCATGGCGCTTCGCTTCCGGCCCTCAAGATACCCCCGATCGTCCAAGGGGGCGATTGGTCTGGCGCACCAGACCGCATAGAACCGTTTCGGTCGAGGCGACGAGGAAGGTACGCGGGGCCAGCGAGGCTTAGCGGCCAAGAATCGAGCTGAGCTGCGCGCTCACCCTCACCGGGGTGAAATAGGCCGAAGTTTCATAGCAGAGGGGGGAATCATCGCGTCAGGACAACCTCTCTTTGCGGCTTGACTCTCTCTCCACCTCTTCAACGGTTTCGTCTCACTCCACCGCCTCCACTTTCACAGCGACGTCCAGGGTCTCGCCTGCGCCGCCGACGTACAGCGTGCCGGACGTTGGCGTTGCCTCGAGGAAGTTGCGCCCGACGGCCAGACGCACGTGGTGCGTGCTCGTGACGACACCGTTGGTCGGGTCCAGGCCCCGCCACCCGACGTCGGGCAAGTACACCTGCACCCAGGCGTGCGACGCATCGGCCTGAACGCGGTTTGAGTCCCTCGGTCGGGTCAGGACGTATCCGCAGACATAGCGTGCGGGGACTCCGATGAGGCGGGCGAGGCAGATAAAGAGATTCGTGAAGTCTTGGCACACGCCGCGACGGGTCGCGTAGACATCGAACGCGGTCGTGGCGAACGTCGTCTCTCCCGGAACGTAGGTGTACTCGCGATGGATCGCGTCGTTCAAATCGAGCAAGGTGTCGAGCACGTCCGCACCGTTTCGCTCGACGAACCGCATCGCGTAGTCCAAGAGCTCGAGCAGTTCGCTCTCGGGAAGCTCCGGCGGCACGAGATACGGCTGGAGCATGTTTCGTTGCCACGGCATCCACACGAGCGGAACGGCCGAGCGCACATGGCGCAGATCGAAACCGAGCGGATCGGTGTCCAGCGCCTCGACGCGCGAGCGAGCGACGATGTTGAGCTCCGTATACGGCGTTTCGAGGACCACCTGGCGCGCCCGGTTGCCAAAGACATCGTCGAAGTCGTGGGACCGCCCCTCGACCGAGATCGTCACCTCGCTCTCGATCAGTCGCTGAAGGCGATCGTGGGTCGGAAAGAGCCGCAAGAGGTGGGTGCTCCGCTCGACCGGCCCCGCATACCGATACGACGTCGTGTGGACGGTCGACAGAGTGATGACAGGCCGGCGGGCCGCCTCCCGACGCTCGGCCCGGGCGGGCGGAAGATGGATGGCGCGCGATACGATCACGGCCCCTTGGCGCATGAGCACCACCTCTCCCCGACCCAACTGCCTCCAGGACAAGGGCGGTGCCGGCCCTTCGCTCGCCAGCGGCGAGGACGAAACGACGCAGCCTTTTCTGGGTTTGCTCCCCCGCCTCGTCAAGTCGATCCGCACGTCGGCATCGCCAAAGGCGACGCCATGATACGGCGGCAGGACTTCCGCCAGTTGAAGCCGGTCGGAGCCAAAGCGATCGGCGTAAGCGAGAAGGTCTCGACCGTCGCATAGGACCATGTCGAGCCCGCCTCGGGTGTTGAGCTCGAGGAGCCACTCGTGCAAGACGTGCAAATCCGCGTCAGCGAGGGATGGCCATCCTCGCGCGGCGATACGTGCGAGAAGAACGCAGAACACCCGTTCGGTGTCGGTCGCGCCGACTGGTTCGAAGGCCGGCTCGAACTTCTCGTCGAGCCGGGACGTCAGGCTTCCGGCGTGCCCGATCATCCACTCCCGTCCTCCCCAAGAGCGGACGAATGGCTGCGTGTTCGCGTCGGTGTTCGGGCCCCACGTGGCCGTCCGAACGTGCAAGACGAAGAGCGACGCTTCGAGGTGCTCCCACGCTTTGACGAGCTCGCCGCGAATGCTGCCGCGCGGCGGCGCCGGCTCTTTGAGCACGGCAGCCGAGGGCTCGCCCGCGGGGTAGTACCCGAGACCCCAGCCGTCGGGCAAAGCGTTACCCGCGTGCAAGCAGCGCAGATCGAAGGAAGGGGCGAGCTCGCCCTCGAAGGACATCGCGAGCAGGTTCGGCATGTGCCTTTAGCCTTATAGCGAACTCTCCGTTGGACTTGGCCATCGCTTGGCCATCGCCATCGGCCCGTGATACGTCCATGCGTAGCTGTCTACGCGCGGAGGTGTCCCAATGGTCGCGCCCAATACGAATCCTGAGCTCGAAACGGACGGCGCGTCCCCGGCCTCGCCGGGGCGTGGTGGAGACCGGGACGACGGCGCGTCGCGCCGCCAATTTCTCGGAGGGGCGGCTGCCGCGGGTGCCGCGGCGACCCTCCTGTCCTCCAGGCCAGCGGGTGCCCGAACGCAGCCCGCCCTCGCGGCCCAACCGCCGGCGGGCTTCGTGCCGCTGTCGGCGCCCGGCCGCGTCGTCAAAGTGAGCAAGGCAGGCTGTCTCGAGGCCAATCGCCTCTTCCCAAAGGCGGACGACGCCAAAGAGATGCTTCGGCGCGCCCTCGAGGAGTTGACCGGCAAGAGCGACCTCGCAGAGGCGGCCAAGTCTTTCGTGCACCCCGAGGACAAGGTGTGCGTCAAGGTCAACGGCATTGCGACACAAAAGATGGGGACGAACAAGGAGCTGGTGCTCCCATTCATCGACGCCATGATCGCTGCCGGGGTGCCCGCCGCGAGCATCACCGTGCTCGAGCAATACCCGGGATTCATGAACGGCACTCGCATCACAGCCAAGAGCGTCCCGGCAGGCGTGAGCGTCGTGTGCCACACCAACACCGACGCGACGATGGACTGGCGCGACATCCCGGGAACGCAGCGGCACACCAAGTTCGTGCGAGCGCTGACGGAATCGACGGCCCTCATCAATTTTGCACTCATCAAGGACCATTCGATCTGCGGTTACACCGGCGCCCTCAAGAACATGACGCATGGCTGCAGCGTCAACCCGCACGACTTTCATGATCATCATGCGAGCCCTCAAATCGCCATCCTGTCGGCCCAGGACATTCTGCGGACGCGACTTCGCCTGTGCATCATCGACGGATTCAAGCTGATGGCTCACGGCGGTCCGCTCTACAAGAACCCGGAATACGTAATCCCGCACGAGTCGGTGTATGCGTCGACGGATCCCGTTGCCCTCGACGCGATTGGCTGGGATTTGGTCGAAAAGGCGCGTGCCGATTTCCACCTCAAGTCGCTCACCGACGAAGGCCGGCCCCCTGCCTACATCCGCGCGGCGGCGGATCTGGGGGTCGGCGTCGCGGACAGGGCGAAGATTTCCCTGCGTGAGATTACGATCTGAGTAAAATACAATTTGTGAATCCTCGCGACTCCGAGCGGACGCAGGTCACGAACCTGGTCGAAATCGAGGGCGCCAAGCCCGTGCGGCCGGTGGGAACGGCGTGCGTCGTCGTCATCTACGGGCCGGATCTTGGCAAGCGCCTGCCCCTCGGGACCGCGCCGTTCGAGATTGGTCGCTCGGCCAAGAACGACCTGCCTATCGACCAAGAGAGTGTAAGCCGCCATCATGCCCGGATTACGTTCGACGGACAGGGCTACTGCCTGAAGGATCTGCAGTCGACCAATGGCACATTCATCAACGACGAGGCGATTGTCGAGGGGCGCCTCGCCGACGGCGACCAGGTGCGAATTGGCCGATCGATTCTGAAGTTTATGACCGGCGAAAACATCGAAGTGCAATACCACGAGGAGATTTATCGCCTCATGACGGTGGACGGCCTGACCCAGGTCTACAACCGCCGTTTTTTCAATGAGGCTCTCGAACGGGAATTCAATCGCGCCAAGCGTTACCAGCGGGCGCTATCCCTCATCTTGTTCGACATCGATTTCTTCAAGCGCATTAACGATACTTTTGGCCACGTGGCGGGGGACAACGTCCTGCGCCATATGGCCCTCTCGGTGAAACCGCGCCTGCGCCGCGAGGACATCCTCGCACGGACAGGGGGCGAAGAGTTCGGCATCCTTCTTCCTGAAATCGCGCTCGATGGCGCGCGAACGATCGCGGAAAAGGTTCGCCGCATCGTCGAGACGGCGCAGGTGAAGCACGAGCAACAAAACGTAAGGTGGACCATTAGCCTGGGCGTCGCGGGCTTGAAGGGCGACGAAGCCACCCCCGAGGACCTTTATCAGGCCGCGGACCAGCGCCTCTACGAAGCGAAACAGGGCGGACGCAATCGAGTCGCGGGGTAGGACAGAGCTCGGGCCGTCCAGGGACAGGGGACCCCGCGCCGAATTCCGCACTTTTTTGGCGCGCCGGCGACGGCATGCGCTTCGCTAATCACCCTCCACAAAGAACATGAAGGCGGTTTTCACCGTTGTGGAACGCGGCGGAAAGTCGTTCTGGGTGCGCATTGGCGCGGGCTTCACGAACCGAGACGGCTCTCTCAACCTGAGGTTGGACGCGATTCCGGTCAACGGCATGTTGCAAGTCCGCGAGTGGGAGCCATTCGATAGACGGATGGACACCGCCGAGAGCCCCCGTCCGCGCTCAAGGCCGCAGGACGCAACGGCAGACTCGCTGGTGTGAGGCGCGACAATGAGCCCCCTCAGGCGGGGGGCCCTGTCGTCCGCGGTGGGGCGCGTGATCGGATCGAGGTTCGCAAAGCCGATCGCGCGCATCGCCCTGGCCACGGCAGGCCTCCTGAGTCTCGCCGTCATCGGCCGCGTTACGGCAGCGGGCGCACTGGGCACCGGCGCAGGACCCGCCTCGTCGGCCGCGCCGGCGGCGAGTACGAAGCCTCCCGAGCCTCCGGTATCAACGGCAACAACCCCGGCCACGTCGAGCTCAATCCCGAGCGAAACTCCGTCAGCGCCTCGCCTGGCGGCGTCCGCTGACGACCCGGTCGTGCTCAACACAGCGTTTGCCGCGGATTTGCGGCGACTGCCCGGCATCGGGGAAAAGCGAGCGAACGCCATCCTCGCGCTTCGAGTTCGCATGGGCCGCTTTCATGCTCTCGAAGATCTCCTCAAGGTAAGAGGCATCGGGCGCGCAACACTCAAACGCCTGCGGCCGCTCCTGCGGCTCGACCCAAAACCTCCCGACGCTGGCGCGGGCGAGCGTTAGGGTCGCTACGTCGCCTACGTCGCCGATGTCGCCCGACCACTGACGCTCGCCTGCAGCGAATCGATGATGGATTTTACCCGCTCTTGCCTTAGTTTGTAGGCGGCGCGATTTGCAATGAGCACGCTGGAGATTTGGGCGACTTGTTCTCGCTCCTCAAGTCCGTTTTGCGCCAACGTCGCCCCAGTCTCCACAAGGTCGACGATGAGCTCCGAGAGGCCGGTCAGCGGCGCCAGCTCGACGGAGCCTTCCAGGCAAATGATGTCGGCTTGCACTCCCCGCCGCGCAAAGTGCTCCGCGGCGCAGCGAGGATATTTCGTCGCGACACGCGGCACGCCCCGGGGTGCCGGTCGTCCGGCAGGACCTGCGACCACCATCCGGCACCTTCCCACCCCCAAATCGAGCGGTTGGTACACGTCGCTCTCACGCTCGAGCAGGACGTCGCGCCCGCAGACTCCTAGGTCCGCCGCTCCATACTCGACGTACGTGGGGACATCCGCCGGCTTGAGGAGCAAGAAGCGCAGACCCGCGGCAGGCGTTTCGCGGACCAGCGTCCGATCTTCGGCAAGCAGCGAACCGCCGTCCGCCCCCGTGCTTGCGAGCAGCGGGACGACGGCCCGCAGAACCCTGCCCTTGGGAAGTGCAATCGTCAGCCAGCTCTTCACGCCTCGGCCCCCTTCACGCGCTCGATTTTCGCTCCGATTCCGCGCAGCTTCTCTTCGATCCGCTCGTAGCCACGGTCAATGTGATACACGCGCCTCACCTCGGTTTCGTCCTCTGCGACGAGCCCCGCTATGACAAGCGAAGCGCTGGCTCGAAGATCCGTCGCCATCACGCTCGCCCCATAGAGTCGGCCAACGCCCTGGACTACCGCGGTATTGCCGCGCAGCGCCACACTCGCGCCCATCCTCTGCAGCTCCGGGACGTGCATGAACCGGTTTTCAAAGATGGTCTCGCTGACAACGCTTTCGCCGCGCGCAAAACACATGAGCACCAGAAACTGCGCTTGCATGTCGGTGGGGAAACCAGGGTGCGGAGCCGTCGTGACGTTGACACCGCGAAGCGGTCCGCCTCTGCGAACCCTTACGCCACGCCCTTCGCTCTCAATCTCTACACCCGCTGTCCGCATCTTGGCGACGAGCGCCTCCATGTCCCCGAGCTCCGCGCCTTCCAGCACCACGTCGCTCCCCTCGACCACGGCGGCGGCCACCATGTAAGTGCCGGCCTCGATGCGATCCGGGATGATGGCATGGTCGAAGGGGGCTAACTCGCCGCGCTCCGAACCCCTGACGTGGATGACGTCAGTACCCGCTCCGTCGACCTCCGCGCCCATCTTGTTGAGAACGCGTCCGAGTTCCTCGACCTCCGGCTCGCGCGCGCAGTTGACAAGTACGGTTCGCCCTTTCGCAAGGGCGGCCGCCATCAGCAGGTTCTCGGTGCCCGTTACCGTCGGTATGTCGAAGCAGACCTCGCTGCCGCGCAAACGTCCGCCTCCCCCGGGGCCTTCTGCGACGACGTATCCTCGCTCGAGGCGGATGGTGCAGCCCAAAGCCTCTAAGCCCTTGAGGTGCTGATCGATTGGGCGAGCGCCAATCTGACATCCTCCCGGCAGCGAGACTTTGGCGTGACCGAAACGTGCCACGAGGGGCCCGAGTACGAGCACGCTGGCGCGCATTTGTTTTACGAGTTCGTACGGCGCCTCTGGACGCACTTTTGATCCAGCCGCAACGTCCACCTGCGGGGACGCGACCTGAACTTCGCGACCCAAAAAACGCAAGAGGGCCGCGGTGGTGTCGATATCCCGCAGCGCCGGGACGTTGCGCAGCCGACTTGCACCTTCGGACAGAAGGGTCGCGCAAAGGATAGGCAGCGCAGCGTTTTTTGCTCCGCTGATTCGAACGGTGCCGCGGAGCGGCGCGCCGCCACGGATGCGGATGGCGTCCATAATCCAGCCTTGTGCCCGAATTCCGGCGCGCCGCCAAGTGAAGAGCGTGGCCAAACGCCACAAGGGACCTCAGGCGTGGAGGCCCGGCACACGTGGTGCACCTCACCTGGTGCACCCAATGAGAAGCACCCAATGAGAAACGCGAGGACCAACATGTTCATCTACCGGAGTCATCTCGCGGGCGTGGCGCGGTCGGTCCTTTTGAGCGTGCTCTTCTTGGGCGGCGGCGTCGCGAGTGTCGCATGCGGCGCCGCCCAAGCCGGGTCGAAGCCGCCCGCGACCGCCTCCACGGCCACGATAAGGTCTGAGCCCACGCAACGCACGGCAGCGTCGCTCGGCGCTGCGTCGACTCGCGCGACGACCGCCACCGGCGAAGCGCCACAGCGCGGCGATCGTGATTACGAGGTGGATGCAGAGCTCGTCGTCAGTTCGGAGCTCGTGTCGAGATGTCCCGGGCTGCAGCTCGTCCGCGATCATGCCGGCGAAGTCGATCAAGACATGCTCTGGATCACGATCTTGGCATCCATCGCCAATTGCATGAGCGAGGGAGCCCCCCTGCAGCGACAAACTATCGGTGTCTCGGGCGACGAGCGCCACCGCCACGTGGTGCGCGAGGTGCTGAGCGCCCGCGGCATCGCCCCGACGCGCGTGCTCGCCACGCCCATCTCGGCGCAGGGGCTTGCGGAGTGCCAAGGAGGGGCCGAGGGCTGCGGCCGGCGCGTAGAGATTACGATTGCATCAAGCCTGTGATTGCCTATGTTTTCTGCTCTTTCAGCCGAGCCAAGAGCTTTTGTGAGTACCCTTCCTTATTCTCTTGTCGCACGCGGGCGATGGCGAGCGCTCCGGGCGGCACATCGCGCGTTACAGTGGTCCCGGTAGCCACGTAGGCGTCTTTGCCGACGGTCACCGGGGCGACAATCTGCGAATCGCTGCCGATGAACGCACCGGCCTCGATGGTCGTCGTGTGCTTTCGAACCCCATCGTAATTGCAGAAAATCGTGCCCGCGCCGATATTCGCGCCTTCGCCAATTATCCCGTCGCCGAGATACGAGAGATGATTTGCTTTTGCTCCCCGCGCCATCTTTGTCTTTTTCGTCTCGACGAAGTTGCCAACATGCACGTCTTCGCCAAGCTCGGTGCCCGGGCGCAAGTGGGCGAACGGGCCAATCTGACAGCGCGCGCCCACCCGTGAATCGGTCGCAACCGAATAGGGTTTGAGCACGGCTTCTGGGCCGACCACCACGTCAGTCAAGACGCAGCCCACGTCAATCGACGCGCCCCGCTCGACGCGCGTCGCTCCGCGGAGCACGGCCCCGCTTTCGATCGTGGTGTCCGGTTCGAGAATGACCCTCGCCTCGAGGCGCGCGCCATCGCGCACAGTCGCGCCCGCGAGCCGCCATGCGCGAACGAGCCGTCTGTGCATCGCCAGCTCAACTTGGTTTAGCTGATCACGGTCGTTGATTCCGGCGAGCACTTCGGCTCCGAGTTTCACGGTCGTCACCCGTTCGCCCGCGTTGCTTGCGAAGGCGACCGCGTCGGTCAAGTAGAGCTCCCCCTGCGCGTTGTTTGGAACCAGCGCCGCCAGGGCTTCCCGAAAGAGCGCTGCCGACGCTACGTAAATCCCGGCATTGATCTCACAGACCGCGCGCTCTCCCTCGGTTCTCAAGTCTCTGTGCTCGCGAACCTCGACGACTCTGTCGCCCTTTCGCAAGACGCGTCCGTATCCGCCTGGATCGTCCAGAACACATGTCGCAATAGCCAACCCGCCGGGTGACCGCCTATCGTCGAGCCGTTGCACGACCAAGCGCAGGTCCTCGCCACGAACTAGAGGCACATCGCCATTCATCACGAGCAGACGGGCCGACGGACGGTCCACCGCAAGAACTCCCACACGCGCCGCGTCCCCCGTTCCACGTTGCTGCTGCTGCACCACGGTCCGAACCTTGGCCCCCTTGAATGCACGCTCGAGGTACTCTCGAACAAGCGACTTCCCAGAGCCGACGACGACGATGACCTCGTCGCAGACCTCGAGAGCGGCCTGCACGCCGAAATGAACTATCGGCAGCCCGCAGACCCGGTGCATCACTTTCGGCAGGGCGCTCTTCATGCGCGTGCCCAGCCCTGCCGCAAGCACGATGGCCGTCGTGTTTTCCATAAGTATGAATATGTAGCAGCTATCGCTGATCCGAAGCCTTGCCGGAGCTCGCGAATGCAGTACGGTATTGTCTCCCTCGAGAGAGGCGGCTGTCGTCATGCCGCGAAAGACGCACCTCTGTCGTAAACACCGTCGGGCCGAATTACGACCTAAAGTCGGCGCTTGCGCCGCTTGCTCCGGTGCAATCCGAGGTATCCGTCGTTTCGGGGCTCTCGATCCCCACCGCGAACGGCGGCGCGGTCCCGGCCGCGGGAAGGCGAGACGACTTTCATGTCTCGTCCTTGAGTCCGCTCCTATCAGGCGTCCGATCCCCGGCAAACACGGCATCGGCCGGCCCCACCTCCGACCAAGTCGTTGCCAGTGCGATCGCAGGGAGCACTCCGTTCAAGTCCCTGGTCTACCGGGTTCAGGCCGAGTGGTACCTCAGCGTATCGGCGCCGTACGGACGCGACATTCTTTCGTACAAGTCGAACCCGACTGGCGGAAGCCCGATCCCGATGCCCCCTGTCGTTAGCCCCAAGGCGGCGTTCGATACCCTCTTTTCCAACTTTACTCCACCGAGTAGCGCCGCAGATCAAGCGGCGAGGGACTTCGCTCTGCGCTCTCGCAAGAGCATACTAGACCTCGTGGGAACCAAGCTGCAGCGGCTCGCATCCGATCCGCAGCTCGGGAATGCCGACCAGCAGCGCCTGCAGCGCCATTACGACGAGATCCGCGCTCTCGAGCTCCAGATCTCCGCTCTGCCGCCGCCCGCGACGGCGACCTGTCAGCGGCCGATGGACCCCGGCGCCGACCCGCCCATTGGAAGCGCGCAGGGCGTCGACGCGGGCGGCACCAATACGTACAGCACCAACTTGGGCTACAGCGGCGAAGAGCAGCGTGCCAAAATCTTTTGCGACCTCGTTCATATGGCGTTTGCATGCGACTTGAGCCGCGTGGGCTCACTGATGTTCACCATGTTCCAGTCGCACATGAACATGTACCCGCTCACCGAAGCGCGGTGCGATCTGCACGAGATCGGGCACAACGGCGACCCCATACAAAGAGGAACGCTGGGGGTGAGCAAGGGCATCGCCTGGCACATGAAGCATTTCGCCTATCTCCTGGGCATGTTGAAGGGCACGCCGGAAGGGGCAGGCCGTCTCATCGACAACTGTGCGATCTTGTTCCTGCACGAGGGCGGCCACGGCCTCGACACGGCCACGGGCAAGATGAACAGCTCGCATTCCACGGAGAACATGGCCTGCTTGATCGCCGGCCGGGCCGGGGGTCTGAAACCCGGACAGCACGTCGTTGCGAGTGGAAAGCACCCCGCCAACGTCGTGATTTCTGCGATGGCTGCCGTGGGATTGCCGCCTCAACTCGGCGAGGTCTCGGGAAATATCCCGGGCGTCTTTATGTAGCGCTAGGGGAGCAAATTTGGCGCAGGCGATGCTGGCAACGGCCCATTGGGGGCCGGATCGTTGGCTGCAGTGACGCTTGTCCGGCCATCGACGGAGGCAGATCGGGGCAGGTACACGACCACGATCTCGCCCGCCCGTAGGATGTCGGCCCGGGGTCTTCGATTGATCCGCTCCATCGTTCGCGAGGAGACATCGAATCGCTTTCCAATCGACTCGATCGTATCGCCTGCCTTGGCGCGAACCGTAACGCGTTTGAATCCCTTGTCGCGCTCGAGCGCCGCAAAGAATTCGTCCGATCCCACCGCGAGCACGTGCACCTCGCCCTCGCGGGCGACGACCACGCCCGACAGGTCGGTTTCCTTCGCAACGAATGCCTGCAGGGTCATACCGTCCTGAAGACGTGCGCTCGGATCGATGTCATTCCAACGACGCAGCTCGTCCGGCGAAACGTGCAAGGCCCCCGCGATTTCCTTGAGGGTGTCGCCCACGAGAACCCTGTAGAAGACCCTCTCCCGATCCGGGTACACGTAGACATCCGCGGGAACCACGACGTTCGCCTTTGCCCCCGCGGACGGCGGCGTCGCATCGCCGTCGGGCGCAGCCATGCGCGGCACGAGAAGCACCGTTCCGCCCCGCACGGCTTCGCCAGGGACGATCGCGTTCAACTCGCCGAGCTTCTGCGCGCTCGTCTTGCGCGCCGCAGCGACTTGCTCAAGCGTCTCGCCGAAGCGTACTACGTAGCGCTCCAGCGCCGGCTCTGTCTTGCGTAGCCGGGCAAGCCCACTTGCGGCGGCGGCAGCCTTGCCCTTGGGCACACTGATTGCGTACGAAGTCTGACCATCGCTCGCGGGCGGCGTTCGGGCCGTTCGCAGCTCAGGATTGAGCGTTTCGATATCGCGCAATGGGCAGCCGGCGGCTTGGGCGACAAGGGCGAGCTGCGTGCCAGACGGAGCATCCACCGGGTCGGTCTCGACGGGCGCGTCGGCAGCGATGTCGCCGAATCCGAACGCAGCCAGGTTGTGCGCAATGACCGCAACCGCCAAGACTTTCGGCACGTAAAGAGTCGTCTCCCAGGGCAGCGTCCCCTCCGAGCGTGCGAGGGACCAGAAGTCATTGGTGTTGTATCGCCTCACGACCGAGGAGAGCCCCACGTAGCCCATGTTGAAGCCGGCGAGCGCCAGGTCCCAGCTCCCAAAACGTGCGTGCAGTTCTTCCAGGAACGTCGCCGCGGCATCCGTGGCGGCGGAGACGCTGAAGCGCTGATCGAGCCAACGATCGATTATCAATCCATAAATCTTCGCGGTCTCGGGCATGAACTGCCAGAGCCCTGCAGCGCCAGCGGACGACCGCGCGGTGGGATCGAAGCCGCTCTCGACCATAGCTATCCACACGAGGTCTTCGGGAAGGGACTTGCCCCGTAGGACGCGGCGGACGAGCTCCCGCCAGCGGCCCGAGTGTCGGTATAGGTTTGCAAACGTCACGCGACCGCGGGGATCGTCGCGGAAGAACTGCAAGTATTGCACGACGCGCTCGTCCCACCGCACAGGCAGGTCGGGCATCTCCAAGTGCTCTAGCCACGACCGATCGGCACTGTGCTCGTTGGCTCGGGGCAGGGGCGCGCTTGGCGGAACACCCGTCGCAATCACTTGTGGGCTGCCGTCGTGCGGGAAGGCTAACGACGAATCCGACGGCCAAACATTACCCGCCGCCGGCGACCCCCATGGAAAGAGCGCGCGCTCAGCCTCACGAAGGGCGCGCAGGTCGGGGCT
>WNFJ01329880.1_pt1 | contig 24270 bp, 27 predicted proteins | sample 5400461 | NCBI WGS metagenome assembly WNFJ01 (sample SAMN13153349, study PRJNA577476) | soil metagenome | isolation source: 115 cm saprolite on Douglas fir-dominated hillslope | place: USA:California | collected 2013-09-17
TCCCAGGAATCGTGGGATTCGGCGTGCTGAGGCCGGGAAGATAGATCGCTGAGCCGTTGTCCGCAATCCCGCATAGCGGTGTGCCCGCGGTTTGGGTCACCCCCGTTCCGCTGAGGCTGACAGTATTCGGTGACGACGGTGCAGTGCTGGTGATGGTCAGCGTGCCGGTATAACCCGTCTGGGCCGTGGGGGTGAACGTCACCGCCAACGACAGGCTTTGACCAGAGTTAAGCGTCGTAGTGCCGGCAAAGCCAGTCACGGTAAAGGGGGCGGTCGCCTGAACACTATTAATGGTAATCGAGGTGATGCCCCCGTTCGTCACGGTAACGGTTTGGGACGGGGTGGTGACGTTGACGACTTGGCTTCCGAAAGGCAGCGTTGCAGGGCTGACGTTCAGCACTGTGGTAGCCGTTACGCCGGTCCCCGAAAGAGATGTGGCGACCGTCCCGTTATAAGCATTGCTGGTGAAGGTCAGAGACCCGGCGTAACCCTGGGGTGCGCTGGGGCCGAAGGCCACGTTGTAAGTGACGCTGCTGCCAGGAATAATGGTCACGGGCGGCGTCGGCCCCGACATCGTGAACACCGAGGGGCTAACGCTAACCTGATTCAAGAATAGATTCAGTTGGCCGGTATTACTTAGCGTGACCGGTTGGTTGCCGCTGGCGGCGCCCACGGTTTGATTGCCGAAGTTGATTGAGATGGGCTTGACGCTGGCGACCGCACCCTCGCCGGCGCCTGAAAGCGAAATGGAAAGCGGGGAGTTAGTCGCGCTGCTCGTGACCGCGAGTGCGCCCGAGGCAAGGCCCGGCGCCACTGGGGTAAAAGTCACGTTCAGCGTCTGGCTCTGGCTGGGGCTGAGCGTTGTGGTGCCCGCAAAACCGCTTACGGCGAAAGGCGCGTTAGTTTGCACCGTATTGACAGTGACCGCCGTGGTTCCGGAATTTGTAAGCGTCAGGGTCTGAGGAGAGCTCTGGGTTCCAACCGGATCCTGTCCGAAGTTCACTGAGGTCGCACTCGATGTTAGTAGGCTGCCAGAAGAAGCAGGAGCCGGACTTGCCGGACTTGCCGTTCTTGCGCTCTGGGTTAGTCCAGCGCAGCTCACCAATCCCGCAAGTGCGACGGTCAACAGCATAACCTGAAGAACTATCCGCCACGCTGGATCGATTACGGCAGCGAAGCCTACCACGGGGCGGTCCGACCGCGCAACGAATACTAGATGATTCGAGCGGCTAGAAACCAGAGGCACAATTCCCCCTTTGTGGCCACGGTTCAACCTTCGGGGACCACGCTAAGCTAGCGACACGGATGAAATCAACTGGTCGGAAGGACGGTTCTGGGACAGGTGGCGGTACAGGCTGCACCTGATTTCATAACCATGTCGGCTCCTCCGACCCGAGTAGACTGTGGTTGTTCGACGACCAAAGGCTCGCGAGGAAGGAACCGAACGTGATCATTATAGGCGTAGATTATCACCCGAGCTTTCAGCAAATCGCGTTTGCAGATACAGAGACTGGGGAATGCGACGAACGGCGACTGAATCACAGTGATGGAGAAGCAGAGAAGTTCTATCGAGAACTGAAGTTGCGAGGAGTAAGCGTGCGTGCGGGGATGTAAGCCACCAGGTATGCACGCTGGTTCGAGCGGCTACTCGCGGAACTGGGTATCGAGCTGTGGATTGAAGATGCGGCAGAGATCAAGACCAAGCGAGTCCGGAAGCAGAAGATCGATCGCCAGGATGCCCAACTTCTGCTGACGCTGCTGGTGGAAGATCGTTTTCCTCGAATATGGGTACCCAGTCCGGAGAATCGTGATCTGCGGCAATTGCTTTGGCATCGGCCTCGACTCGTGCAGATGAGGACGCGAATAATGAATCAGCCGCGGTCCGGCACATAGTTGTCGTCAAGCCTCCGTACACGTAATCTTATCTATTCGTATATGGTAGCGTAAATGGAGCGAACACAACTACAACTCCGTTTGCGATTCGCCCGGCCGGACCGTTCGAGAGAGCAGAAAACTCTTCAAGAATCCATTGGTGCGCAAATATTTCTCTTCCAAAAGATCCAAGACACTCAGTGACAACCAACGAGGGACTGAAGATCTTCCGAATAGGTATATCGAAAGAGTAAAAGCATAGGCTAGGCCCCCGATCAGAACTGCGATAATCATGTCGGCCCATCTGTGAACCACGAGCAAAGAGTGGACCCCTAGGAGCACGCCAGTTAATGGCAACGCCACAAGGCAAGGCTTCAAGGCTCCCTCTATGAGATAACGCCGCAGCGGCAGATCCAAGATACGGCAAAGATGCCGGGGAACTAGAACCAAACTTGTCAGCAGCAAGGTTACCGCGATCACGAGGGCGAATCCCTCGAGCCCCCAGACCTTCACCGCTACACTCCCCAGGATCGAGATCGCCAGGCCCTCCCCCAAGCGATACCACATCAAACCCTTGTGCCGCTCGATGCCGAACAGCATGGATTGGACGCAGCATTGGGTCGCCGCAGCCCCCATTCCTAAGGTCAGCAAAACCAGAAGCGAATAGGCGGAGGCGTACCGCGCGCCCACCCAAAGCGTAAGCAACTCGCGGCCGAACACAAGCAGAAAGACAACCATCGGAGCGAGGATTAGGAACGCGCTCTGCACACTCAACTGAACCAGCAGGCGCAGTTTGGCGAAATTTTTCTTGGTTTCCAAATGACTTGAGATGGGATTGACGATCTCGGTCATCGTGGCGAGCCCACTGGTCGGGAAAGCGAGAAGTTTCATGGGCAAGGAAAAAATCGTCACGGCCGTCGGCGAAAGGAATTTAGCGACCACTAAGGGGTAGATGTAGCCTCTTAATTTTTCGCCGGTGCCGACCCCGAAACTGATTGCGCCGTACCGCAGCATGTCCCGGAAAATGCTCTTGCTTAGCCAAAGAGGACTAAGACTGAGTCCGCCGAGAGCCCGGATGGCGAGAGGGGTCTGGATAACGTACGCCAACAAGTTAGACAGGATGACCGCTGCCCCCACACCAAAGAGGCCTCCCCCAGCGCGAAAGACTGCGATCACTAGGACCACGCGGAACGCCAAGGAACCAATTTGGACCAGATAGACTTGGTCGTATCGGGCGGCGGCCTCAAGCACGCCCGCAAACACGATCAAAGGAAAGGTCACTCCCTGTACCACGCCAGCCAATAAGAACAGTGACTGGAAAGCGCGGACCGTGTCGCTATGGAATGAGAAAAATCCCGGAAGAATAGGAACCAAGAGAATCGTGAGGAAAATCGTCAGCACGCATGCTATCAAATAGAAATAAAAGGCCGTGGCCACCACCCGGTTGACATCGTCCCTGTCGCCCAGCGCGCTGTATCGCGAGACGTAGCGCAGAACCGATGAGCGTATTCCTGCATCGAAGAAGCCATAGTACCCACTCAAGGTCACAACTAGAACCCACAATCCGAACGCTTCATCGCCTATATGGTGCAAAATGTATGGGGTCAGGAAAAAGCCGACGACGGCGTTGGCAAACACCGCAATCCAGCTTGTCGCTACTGTCCGAAGGATGAGGGATATTCGCACTTCATTCCTTTCAACCCTGCGATCGTTCGCACTAGCCCCTTTGTCGTCAATTGCAAGGGTGCAAGCACCGACACGACTCACCCCGGCGTAAGGGATGGGGAAGTGAGGTCGCTGCGCGCAGGGCCTCCTTCATCGCGATCCGCGTGCTAACAACACGGTCTTGACTGTTTTGAACAGGATTAAGAGGTCCAGGCCCACCGACCGATTCTTGCAGTAATATAAGTCATATTGCACTCTCTCCATGTGGTTCGTCTCTGAGCCGGCGTATCCGTAGACGACCTGCCCCCAGCCGGTGACGCCTGGTTTGACCGCATGGCGACAGTTGTAAAAAGGGATTTTCTGGCGGAGCTGTTCGACGAAGTAAGGGCGCTCAGGGCGTGGGCCGACTAGGCTCATGTCGCCGCGCAATACATTGAAGAACTGCGGCAACTCATCTAGGTAGAAGCGCCGCAACCATTTACCAATGCGTGTGACCCGCTGGTCGTTTAATTTGGCCCACGTGGGGCCTGTTTCCGATTCGCACTTGTCGCTCATCGAGCGAAACTTTATGATCTGAAAGGTTTTGCCATTCTGCCCCACTCTTTCCTGACGAAAAAAAATGGGCCCAGGCGATTCGAGTTTGATCAGAATGGCGACGACCAGCATTATCGGTGCTACGAGGAGAAGACCTATGGAGGCCAGAAGCACCGATAGCAGTCGCATACAAGCACGCTGAATGAGAGGGGCCGAGAAACCGTCACAAAATACTAGCCAGCCGGGCGTTAGTCCTGTAACTTCTAGCTTTCCCGTAATCGCTTCGTAGGATTTGATTCCATCTTGGATCTTGACTCCCTGGCCCTTAAGCCGGAGAAGGTCATCTAGGGGTAAGATTCCCCTGCGATCTTGCATAGCCACAATCAAACGGGTGACACCGTATTGAGCCACTACTTCTTGAAGCTGGGGTATGCTCCCCAAAACTCGGCAGACGTTGTCCAGCTGCTCACTTGGTTCTGGTTTCCTGGCATCTTCATTCACAAAGCCGACCAAACGAAGTCCGAGCTCGGGCCGTCTCTCAATCACGTTGGCAAGAGACTTAGCCAAGGGACCGCTACCTAGGATGACAACAGATTCAGCGAGCTGGTCAGAGTTGTTCAGAGCGAAAAACACTTGACGGTAAACAATCAACGCAACTCCGATCAGGGAGATCCCAATGATTACGAATCCATGATAGAGCTGGATTGACGGTAGCGCTAAATAGAGGACCCCCACGAGGAGACAGGTCGCTCCCAAAGCTCGCATCAAGCGCGAGCGGATCTCACGTGGATTGCCAACGATCATTGGCTCGTAAAGGTCGTTGTAGTACAGGCAAAAGAGACAGATCACGCCCACAATGGCTATCTTCAAGTACCCGTGTTGGTGATTTAAAGTAAACGCAGCCTTCGTTCCGAGGCAAAGAAATACTGCCGCATATAAAGCGAGGAAGACTGATGTGATTTCTGAGAGCGCGAGGAGTAGAGTGCGCGTTGGGAATAGTGTATTGAAGACTCTTATCATTGTCGAAGATTCGCAGCTAGTTTAACGATTCAAATCCGATTGAAGATTGAGTGGTCCCTTTCATGAAGTGCGGCGTCTCAGCTGATACGGCTAACACAAGGATCGAATCCGGGACGAAATAACTCTACGAGGACACACAGTCATCTCGGTTCATTGGTAGACCGGTTTCTTCAGAATTCGTCACTATCTCCCAAATCTTCTGACACCGGATACTCGCTCCGCGGACTGTACGACTTGGTGCGGACTGAAAAGTTCTCCTCCTCCACACTCGACTGAGGCCCCGACCCTTCGCGCTTTATCATCTGGAAAACCCTCGAGGTTTTCCCTGCTAGCCAGTTGCCATTCCCGCAAGACGATTGCCACCAGTAGCCGATCACTCCACGACCTCAAATTGAGCCCTATGTTTATGAATTCCCCCAGGTTAACTAAGAGCCGAGAACAGGAAAAGTGTAGGGAATCTGTGCCGTAAGCTAGGTCTTACGGGCTGCCTTCCACTATTTGGCAAGTGTTTTCCATAATTATTTCAATTTGTCGCTATGGCAGTTAGATTTGATATATTCAGTCGGCCTTCAAACGCGGTAACAGTTTGAAAAGGAAGGGCTTGGTAAGATGATTGAATTCTCCCTTGCTCTTGAACCCAGGAACTCCACCAATAGTTTGAACTTTAGGGAGTGTGGCTTCAGCGAGCACCGCAATCAAGCTGCCAGTGATGGAGGCAACTCTCGGCCGGAGACCTGCTGCCTGGCTTGGAAGCGAAGGTGCAATATAGTGCAGATGTTTACACTTATTCCTTCCGGGGGTCTCTGATAATCTTGGATTGTCTCACCGCACACCAGTTAAGTGATTTAGCTTCATATAGGCCCCCTATCCCTGCTTTGGCAGGACACTATTTGATTTGGAGACATAGTTGCTCTCGTTTCCAGGCTGATATCATTGGCATCACGTCCGCAGGCAGATTGAGTGGGTCCGATGGTGGCGATTTTTTTTTGGGTTCTGCAAAGGTATATGGCCCTTTTAGAAGGGCCAGTTTCCGAGCCAGTCATTTTGGCGTTGTTCGGCGTGGCCCTGTTAGTAATTGCAGCCGGCCTTGGACGGCGCGTCTCGCTTTCGAGCCCGCACCTCCAGAGCAAGGCTGTTACTAGGGTGCGTGTTCAGATTGAACATATCCCGACAGTTCATCTCCGCAACGTGCGTGCTGAAAACCCCAGGATTCGGCAAGAACTCGCTTCGGATTAAAGCCGACCAGCCAGTTAATCTGGACGGGTGAGTCGATTCGCCAGAATATAAAGTTGAAAGAAATCAGACAGGCACTGCCAGCGTTCTTGGCCTTCCGCCCGAATACGCACGCGGGATTACCCAAGACTTGCACCCTGAGGTTCTCTGCGATAACTGATCCAGCGAAGGGGTGAGAAATCAGGCCAAATCCATTTGGCTCTTGCAAGTCGTAACCTGGAGTTCAAACGCACCTGCGTCATTACTTGCGCGACCGCATGGATTCGCTGCGGCCCATGCCATAGTCAGAGGAATCGTAGGCTCCGTATGCAGGGGCCTCCGCCACCGCATTCAACACTACGCCGACGACATTTTTTCTCTGCAGCTCTTGACAGGCCCTCTGAGCTGTCGCAGAGGGCGTTGACCCCGCACGTACGACCAAAAGCACTCCGTCACACAAGTCAGCCAGCATACTTGCGTCCGAGACCGACAGGCACGGCGGTGAATCTAGAATGATCCAATCAAATGCAGGCACGACACGTTCAAGCAAGGTGTTCAGGCGGCCATTCAAGAGCAATTCGCTCGGGTTCGCCACTTCGTTCCCGCCGGCAATTAAACACAAATTGGCTTCCTGCCCGTGCTGGATCACGGCCATTTCGTCGGCCTCGCCGCGCAGATAATCAGTCAACCCAGGGGCGACTGGCGCACCTAATGGCACGTGCAGGCGCGAGCGTCGCAAATCAGCGTCAATGATGAGAGCACAGCGGTCTGGCTGTTGGACGATGGCCTGCGCGAGGTTGCTCGCCACAAGCGTCTTTCCCTCGGCAGGTATCGCGCTCGTGACCAAGAGCGTGCGGAGCTGCTTCTTGTTCTTTCCACGGAGGAGATAGAGCCGCGAACGTAGCGTTCGAAACTGCTCGGCCCCGCGTTCCGTCATGTCTGATTTGTGGAAGATGTTCACATCCGGGTCGAGATGCCAATCCTGTTGCGTACAATGCTTCCACAGTTCATTGAACCGCAGGACGCCACCCTGCCCCTGGGGCGGAACGATAACGCTACCCCGTGTGAGAGTGTTGATTGTGGAGATCGGTTCGGTATTTCCGCTCGCGGGCGTTACGGGCGCCTGCGGGAATCGCGGGCCGCTGATGCCGCTCGTTTGGTCAGCAGAGCGCTCCTCTTCGGCTCTTTTCAGCGCTTCATAGATACGACTCATGGTTTCCTTTCGAAGGATGGCGCGACGTTCGCTTGGGACAACTGCGCCCGGAACCCGACCGGGTTCTGAAACAACCGCAGCGTTTCCTGAATTTGCCTCGTCCTGAACGGATAACACGGACAAAGCTTGACGTTGACCCGGCTTTTACGATGCCTAAGAGTTTCTGACACATATCTCTCCTTAGGCTCTCGCGTCCAAACCCACATCAGTATCAGTAGCTATTCGATTGGCAGACTGTTTCAGCTTCTTGCCCGAGACGGACTTAATGGTAGGGACCATGGCCAGAACAGGCAAACGGAGGTAGAAGTCGACATCCTTTTCGGTCTTCAGAGACGTATCTCGCAACTCCAACAAGAAAGCGATGCCGAGTCCCAAAGCGAGTCCACCCACGAAACCACCCAGGGCGAAAAGCGGACGGTTGGGGGAAAAGGGCTTATCTGGCAGGTTTGCTGGATCTAAGACGCGGAATTGCTCACCCTCCTGACGGCGCTCCAAGTCGGTCGCCATCGCGGATTGGTCACGCTTCTTCAGGAGATCGTTGTAGAAGTCGAGCGCTGTCTGGTAATCCCGCGTGAGCTGTTTGTATTGCTGCTCAATCGCTGGGCTCGACTGCACACGTTCCTGGTAAACCTTGATCTGCCGTTTGATCTCATCTTCCTCTCTGGTTTTCTGCGCAATGACCTGATCGTATGTATGTATCTGTGCCCGCAGCTGCGTGATCGGCATTGTCTCCACCCGCGCATCTGGGTTCTTGTCGGAGCCCCCTTCTTTCCTCTCGTTATCACTTTCCGCAATCTTCTTTTGCAATGCCGCGATGTTGTTCTTTGTGTTGATCACATCTGGATAATCGTCTGCATACTTAACCTGTAAATTCGCGAGCTGAGTTTCCAGCGCAAAGAGCTGCTCTTCAAGCGTAGCCGGGTTGCGACCTCTTTTAGACTCTTGCCATGCTGCGATTTGTTGCGTCAGCATTGATTCGCTGAAGCCCTTATCCTGCTGGGCGCGGGTGAGTGCCTGTGTGGCCGCATCGAGTTGTGAAGTCAGGCCCGTCAGCAGGTCCATATTCGTCTTCTCTTCATCCGGGAGCGACCCAATATAGCGGGACTTGAACGCGGCGAGCTTGGCGTCCTGCCCGTCGAGCCTCGTCTTCGCATCCGTCAATTGCTGAGCCAGAAATTGCGTTGTATCTTCTGAATGCTGCTGGCGAAGTCGAATATTCTCCTCGATGAACATCGATGTGACCGCGGCACACACCCCCTGAGCGTTTCGCGGGTTATCCATCGTGACGTTAACGTAGAAACCTGGCAGATCTCTTGCACGAGTTTCAGCCATTGGGAGAACGGGAGTCACTTCGATGGCTTTTTGGAGTCGTGCGACCAATTCTTCCATTGGTGCTCGATTGATCTCGCCCGAAAACAATCCGAATTGATTGATGATTGGCTCCAGGCGCGTGCGACTTAGGATCTGTTGCTGCATGCTCGCAAGGCGTTGGCTGATATCCATGGTATCCGTTGGCTTCACGAAGTCCGCGGGCACAGTCGGTTGTTCCACAAGTACCAGGGTCTGCGACTTGTAGCGGTTCGGGAGGAATCGCGATATCCCGTAGCCGAGAGGTCCTCCCACGACGGCCAAGATGACGATTAGGAGCAACCGTCGGCGAAGCATGGCCATGTAATCTTCGGGACTTAGAGTGCGCTGAATCATACTGAGATTTACCCTCTTTCGCCAATTACCGATTCTGGTGACGCGATCGGGTATGCGACCGTGATGTGAGAGCGATCTGATTCTTATTCCTTCAATTCAGTCTTGCCGAGTAACCCTACCGTGCCCCCTACTACGGCCCGAGATTACGCAGACTCACCCTCCTTGCAAGTGGATGTTTGCAACGGGGTCACCAGGAAACGTGCGGTCTACACAAGTCTCGAAGTGTATATTAAGTGTTTTTAATTCTGCAACTTACAGCCTTACTGCGACCGCATTTAGCCTTTGCGGTGGAATCCGCGTGTCCCAAGTTCTTTCCACGAATGTGAAAATTATTTTCCCTTTGCTCCCAGCTCTTGTGAATCCTAGCAGGGAAGAGCGCATGATCCTTCGCAACTGACTTCTTTGGAATCTGACGCGATACAACGAGATCGAAGAACGGGATGATCGACTCCAACCTGTTCAAGAAAATGGACTTATACGAATTGCGACGCCCCTGGTCTACGTCGTCCTGCGTCCAATTTTGCCGCGGTAGTTTCCAAGGTTTCCGGCTTGGCAGGGGAAATGCGACCGCTTTCAAAGTCGAAGATCCGTGTCATTCGAACACCGATGAATCAAACTGTCGAACGTCCCACTGTCGGAACTTCGCGTGGTGCCGCATCAGATGGCGGTGGGTTCATGCAGAGTGCCCTCCTAGCAGTTCTCATCGGGCTTCTGTATTACCGTGTTCTCGCAGGCCTTGTTGGTCAGTGGTGGCGTGACGCAAACTACTCCTATGCCTTTTTTGTCCCGGTATTCGCTGGCTTGATAATTTGGAAACAGAGGAGCCGTTTGACAAAGGAGCCAGCCAGACCGAAGGGCGCTGGCCTCATTATTGTTGCCGGAGCACTCGGAGAGCTGATCTTGGGTGTTGTGGGTGCCGAAAATTTTCTCTCGCGCACTTCGTTGCTGTTTCTGCTCGCCGGCTTGATCATTTATTTTCGCGGTTGGCGATTTTTTCGCACCATGCTTTTTCCCTGGGCTGTTCTCTTCCTGATGATTCCCCTTCCTACTATCGTCTTCAACCAGATTGCGCTCTCGCTGCAGTTCCAAGCGTCTCGGCTCGCGGGCAGCTTGCTCGCGTTGGTCGGAGTTCCAATCCTGCGAGAAGGAAACGTGATTCGCTTGCCTTCGCTGACGCTGAACGTCGTCGAAGCGTGCAGCGGCCTACGTTCACTCGCCTCGCTGGTCGCCTTGGCGATCTTTTATGGATATCGGTTCGAACCGCGCATATCCCGTCGCATGGTGCTGATTCTGTCGGCCGTACCAATCGCAGTCCTAGCGAATGGAGTTCGAATCATGGGGAGTGGAATTCTCGGCCAATACTGGAGTACTGAGATGGCCGAGGGTTTCTTTCACTTGTTTTCTGGCTGGTTAATTTTCCTGGTTTCATTAGGCCTGCTGGCAGCGTTTCACAAGGCCGTATCGTGGGTGGATCGTTGGACACTCGCGAGGAACGCCTGATGCGCTGCTTGAGCTCCTGGCAACGATTCATTCCCGTGGTGCTACTCCTCACGGCGACCTGCTTTATTTTGGAGGCGCGAGCCCGCAAAGAAGTTCTGCCTCCGCATCAAGATCTATCGGCGTTCCCGATGCAAATTGGCAACTGGCAAGCGAGAGATCTCGCGATTAGCCCAGGTGAGCTCGAGGTGTTGGGGCCGGGCGAATTTTTGTTGCGTGATTATCTGGCTTCTGTTTCTGAACCACCTGTGAATCTGTACATCGCTTTCTTTCCCTCGCAGCGTACCGGCGACACCATTCACTCTCCGAAGAATTGCCTTCCGGGCTCAGGCTGGACGCCCACGGAATCCGGGCATATTTCCGTACGGCGGAGCGACGGGTCGACGATATCAATCAACCGCTACATCATCGCGAAGGGGGATGATCGAGACCTCGTGTTTTACTGGTATCAAGCGCATGGCCGCGTGACCCCTAGCGAATACTGGGCAAAGATATTCCTGGTCACGGATGCCATCCGGGTGAACCGCACGGACGGCGCACTGGTGCGCGTCCTCACTCCGATTTTAAACGCAAGCGACGAAGGAGCGGCACAAGCAAGGGTACTAAGATTCGTCAATCAAGTGCTGCCAATGCTAAACAGTTATATCCCTGGCTGACTTGCTGTGAGCGCGGAATGGAAGCGCTGTCTCCGATGAGTGGATTCTGACCCACAGAGCCGTGCGTGGGGCGTTTGAGAACAGCCAAGGACACACATCAGGAGAGGCCGTTTCGCTCGACTAGGACCGAGGGACCAAGGCATTCATGTTTCTATTCCGTAGGCCCAACGGGCGACAGGCAACTCTCGAGTGAGCTAATGCAGGTCTTTTTACATGGATTGGATTGAAACCACAATATCATGCGTGAGCGTTCAAAACCGGAGGCTGGGTTCCATTAGCAGGCCACGAGCGACTCGGGTTGAGAGCGCCCTATAGGTGTTGAGATCTTTTGGAGTGTAAAGTGAGACCTGATAAGAGATGGTCGAGATGGCCAATCTGGATCACGCTGGCCGTAGGGGCGTGGCTGCTGGCTGGTTGTATTCGTGATACACAAGTCGCAAAGAAGAAGTATCTCGAGAAGGGCGACGCCTACTTCCAAAAGTGGCAATACCGAGAGGCCGCGATCGAGTATCAGAATGCTATCCAGATCGACCCGCGATTCGCCCTAGCGCACTATGAGCTGGCGCAAACCTATCTGAGACAATCGGACTGGACACACGGTTACCAGGAACTGATGCGCGCGACCGCGCTCGAGCCGACCAACTGGCAGGCGCAGCTGGACTTGGGCAACTTGGTTCTCGCGGCTGGCAAATATCTGGAAGCTCGCGAGCGCGCTCAAATCATTTTGAAAGGTGATCCGCAGAACGCGCAAGCCCAACTGCTGCTTGCAAACACGGACGCGGTTCAGGGTGACCTCCCGAAGGCCCTGCGAGAGGCGCAAGAAGCCGTGCAGTTGGATCCAAGTCGCTCTCAGTCTTATCTGAACATCGCAGTCTTGCAGGAGAAAAACAAGGATACCGGCGAGGCCGAGCATAATTTTCAGAAAGCCCTTGCACTTGAGCCGAAGTCCACGTCTGCAATAATGGCGCTCGGCAGCTTTTACCTACGGCAGAGGCGTTGGTCGGAGGCGGAGACGCAGTTCCAAAGCGCCATTACTCTCGATCCGAAAAACCCGATGCCGCATTCTAATCTTGCCGGCCTGTATCTAAATGAAGGGCGAAAAGACATGGCCGAGCAGGTGCTGAGGGATGCCAGGACCACACTACAAGACAATCCTGGCGGTTATCGCATGCTAGGCGATTTCTATTTGAGCCAGGGGGAAGTCGACAAAGCCATCGCGGAGTTTGCTTCGCTTCACTCCGAGCACCCCAAAGATCTCCCGGTAACAAAGGCATATGTGCAGCTCCTGATCATGCGAAGCCGACTAGATGAAGCTACGAGCATCAATGACAGCATATTGAAGAGTTTACCCAAGGACATCGATGCGCTGGTTCTCCGCGGCCAGATCCTGACACACCAGGGACAGCCGTCAGATGCCATTCACTTTCTCGAGAGCGCTATAAAGGATGCCCCGAACGACGCTATGGCGCACTACTACCTCGGAGTGGCCTACGCCGACACGTCGAGCTTTGGACAGGCCGAGGCGGAGTGGCGCGAAGCGGCGCGACTGCAGCCACAGATGGCCGAGGCGCAACGCTCGCTCGCCAATATTGCTTTGCGGAAGGGAGATGTTTCACTACTGTCTGAGAGCGCCGAGCAATTGATGAAGATCGAGCCGCGCGCGCCCGAGGGTTATGTCTACCACTCGCAAGCTATGTTAAATGCGGGGGAAAAAGCTGAAGCCGAAGCGGATCTCAAGAAGGCGATCGACGTTGCTCCAGACGATCCGACCGCGTATGTGCGGCTGGGCGACCTGCGCATGATCCAAAAACATTACGATGAAGCAGAAAAATTCTATACCGAGGCGCTCAGCCGCGATCCCCACGTAGGTGATGCGCTCACTGGGCTAGTGAACATCGATTTGACGCACGAACAACCTGCTCGCGCTTTGCGCCGCGTTGAGGACCAGATCGCAAAGGTCCCGAGCAGCAGTGTTTACTATGTTCTGCTCGGCCAGGTCCAACTTAAGAAAGGCGACCCAGAGAAAGCGGAGGAGGCATTCGCGAAGGCAGTCGAACTCGATAAGAAGAATGTCCCTGCATTCCTGCTCCTCGCGGGCGCTCGAATCGCTCGGGGCTCGGTGGATCAGGCAATTCGGGACTATCAGCAGGCCCTGCAAAATAATCCTCGTGATATTCGACTCTATGTCTCTCTTGGAGGCCTGCTGGAGACACGGGGCGAGTGGCAACAGGCGGAAGTTTCTTACCAGAGGGCCCTGCAGATTCAATCGGACTTTCCCGTGGCCGCCAACAACCTCGCGTATTTGATGCTCGAGCACGGCGGCAATGTAAGTGTTGCGCTTTCGCTCGCGCAGACGGCGCGTAAGGGCTTGCCAAATCTTCCCAATTCGGCCGACACGCTCGGTTGGGCTTACTATAATCAAGGAGCCTACAGTTCCGCGATTGATACCTTGCAGGAAGCGGTCAAGGCAGATCCGAAGAATCCCACGTATCACTATCACCTAGGCATGGCTTATCAGAAGACGAACAACATTGCGATGGCGAAGAAGGAGCTGGAACACACGTTGCAGATCAGTCCGGACTACAGCAAGGCTGCTGAGATCCGGAAAATGCTGGCGGACTCCGTACAGAAAGATTGAAATAGATTTCCAGTAATCAAGACAGTCTCATTGACATCCGGCGAAAAGCTACGTCGAATAAGGACCTGTACGGGCGATGGAGTCTCCAAAGACCCGTGAAACGACTCCTGTTGCCGTCGCATATGAGCACGCAGGCGATCACGGCGCACGGTGATGCCTTTCCATCGAGAGAGGGCAGATCGCATACGGGTCTGGCAGAATTGCTAAATTAATGCTGATTTCGCCGAAAAGCTTGCACACTTTCGCCTATCGAAAAGATAGAAGCCTATGCGCCTGCGTTCAGGATTGTGCGTATGTGATTGAAAGTAGATGACTTAAACAAAACGCGGAAAGCCGCTGCGAACTTGCTTGATCGGTTATGGAATTGCTAGAAGAGGAAGAGTATTTCTAGGGACCAGGGGAGGAGTATATGTCCAAGATAAGTTCGCTGGCTTTGGGTTTGATTGCAATAGGCTTCGGTTTGGTTCAGCCGGCGAAGGCGGACAATCTTCAGATCCAATGCACATCCCCGAGCGTCTGCGCGTCCGGCGGTATCCAGACGACTCAAAACGGAAATCCGACGTTTAACATCGTCTCCACGAACGGTAGCACGGTAGTTGCGGGAACTCTCTGGTTGGCAGTTCTAGTCCCCACCGGCTCCACCTTCTCCGTTGGTAGCACGATCTTGGTGAATGGGAACATATCCGATAAGGGAGTTGCTTTCAACACTTTCAGTCCCAGCATGTGGTCAGTGCTGGGCGAGTCCGGAGGGCCGGATCACAACTTCTCAACGATGTCTTCATTTTTCACGCAATTTCATCTTGGCAGCCAGGCTCCCCCGCAATATACAGTCTACGATATCCTGATCGGTTCGGTTGCGGCTAACACTCCAATTAACCACAGCGTGAGCTTCAGTCGGGGCTTTCCGCAGGGAACCGAGTTCGTGGCCTTCACGGAAAACTCGAGTGGCAACGTCGCTCTTTGGTCGCCAAACAGTGAGAGTCTTATGGTTGTGCCCGAACCAGCAAGCTTGATTTTGCTGGGGTCCGGCTTAGTCTGTTTATTCGGCTGGCGTCGGCGGTTCCCGAAGTCCTGAACATTCAAATGCGGCACACATAGTCGGTCGAGTCAATCTTTCCTTTTGGCGCCCACTCCGTACCGATATCTACCAGCATCCCCTGCCGCGAAGCCGTCGTGGACTCTTTTGCACACGTTGGGGCTGCGCTTGCGGAAAAAGATCTCAGAGAAATACAGTGGAAGCCCCAACCCCCCGTCCTGGTGGCAGGACCGGCAGACATGATCAGCCGGCGCTAAAGCTGGTGATGCCTGCCGAGGAATAAGAGGATTGCGAATAGAGATATTCGGCAAGTCTGCCCCCTTGATGCTCCTCAACACTCGTCTCCGGCTGCCCAGTCCTGCTGGCGTATCTCGACTTATCTCGATCACTAGCGAAGATTGCTTTCGGCAACCTACGGCCGGAAGATCTTGAGAGGTCAATGCTCATCTTGGCGAGATTTGGGCTGGGATGGTGCCGCGTTAGACTCCGAGTCCGTGCCACGGATCTACGCTGAGACTACGAGGAAACCGCGCGCTCTGCCCTCCGCGACGTCCGTGTTCTGATGCAACGACTCCGAGCCTTTCTCGAGAATTCTCAAGTCCGAGAATCTTGGGGGGAGCGACCGACTCATTCGTGAAGCTGGTGGAAGAGAAAGGCGATTTGGCTGGCCTCTGCGCTGCGATCGTCCTTATTTTCGCGGTACTGCCAGCTGAAACCAGCCAGCAAGTTTTGAGCTTCGAACATCAAACTGAACGAATCGAAATAAGGCGGCGCATTGACTTGACTATTGGCCCGACCTAAAATGCCGCGTCAAAGTTAGAAACAATTTTTGGGAAATAACACGGAAAGGGCGAATAACATAACCGAAGCAACCAACCAAGCAAGCTCGATGAAGAGATCATTCTGGGGCCTGAGCATCTCCTCCGTTCTCATTGGGCCCGTACTGTTCGTCCTCTGCCTGCGACAGTGGGGCACCGACCATCCTTGGTCACGCCTGGATCTTTATTCCGGCAGCTTCTTGGTGCTGGGGCTCGTTGTGGGGTTTGAGGAGGCAATCACCTTTAGTCGCTCGGCCTTCCGCGGCAGGGAGGCGGCGCTGGAAGCGCTGGGCCTTAGCTATGACCCGGGTTTGTTCCGCTTGGGATCAGTGCTCAACGTCGCTCTCTTGTTTGTGGTGCTCGACTATGCACACTGGCACTTGGTGCCGGCGTTCAAGCGGCCGTTCTTGCAGGGCATCGGACTACTGCTGGGTATTCTCGGTGTGATCTGGCAGACTTGGGCTGACGCGTGGCTGGGGCGCCACTTCTCGGGGGATCTCGCGGCCCGCAAGCTGATGACCGGGGGACCTTTCCGTTTCGTCCGCCATCCGCGCTATGCTGCGTTCTTAGCACGTAAGCTAGCTTGGCCGCTGCTGCTCGCGAGCGTGATCGGCTGGGCATTGCTCCCGATCTGGCTGATTCTCGTCGTACGGAGAATCCGCCGCGAGGAGACTCACATGACAGAGCTCTTCGGGATGGAGTACAAGGAGTACACCCGCCGGACGGCTCGACTGCTGCCCGGTGTGTACTAGTCTGGCCGCAAGTTTCAGCCGAGAAGCTCGAGTAGAAACTGGACGGTCCAAGTGGCTTCGAATAGAATGTGTTTTCCTTGAAGGACAAAGACACTTTGGTATCTGCCGCAAAGTTTGATCGGTAGCGGCGCCGGTGGCCTGTAGACCCTTGGGGCTACTAAGTTCGGTTTCAAAGCCCACGACTGCGATGTAAGCTCCCTCATCGGAACTGGTAGAAAAGCTCGGGCCCGTCAGAATGGGCTCATCCATCAAGAAATATCGGGGAACCCTTTCCTATTCTTAGTTTCATGTCGATATTCAGTCGTGTTACCACTCCCCCCATCATCACAATCCGACCGAAGGAAAAAAGTTTGCCACTTCGTGGAAGTAAATCGGGACTGGTGCGAGCCATCCGGGATGCTGGGGAGCAACAAATGTGGTCGTATCATCTTTCAAATACAATACTTAGCTAAATGAGGCACTTTTCTCAGCGGGGTTATTTCTGGTAAGGGGCTTGCTCCTTGATTATGCGGCTTAAACGGTCCTCCCGACGGCATCAGGAGTCTTGACTCCTGCGATGGACAGGCGATTTCGAGGCTCATGAGCACACCATCGAACCAAGTTATGGAGCAACTTGCTGAGACCGGTTTTGTGTGCGGGCAGGGTACAGCAATTCGGTCGGTAAATGCAGTGGTCGCCGATATCGCTCGGACGGACATCCCGGTCCTGCTGGTGGGAGAGAGCGGAACTGGCAAAGAGATCTATGCGCGACTGATCCACCGCTTGTCGGGATTCAGCGATCCTTCTCTTAAGAAGTTGAGCTGTAGGACAATAGATCCAAGTCGCCTGCTAGGACAGTTTAAGAAGAATCTGAGGTTGGCGAATGAGGAATGCGGGACAGGAACGCTATTTCTGGACGGCGTAGATGAATTGGACCTTGCTTGCCAACGCGCGCTCCTTTCGTGGCTTCCGGATGGCGAAGTGAAGAGTGGCGAGGATGAACTGTGCGACCGCATAATCACCTCAACTTCGCGCAATCTGGAAAAGGAGATTGAAGCAGGGCGTTTTCGTCGGGAACTTTATTTTCGAATTAACGGTGTGTGTCTGCGTTTGCCGCCCCTAAGGGAGCGAAGAGAAGACATCCCCGCGCTATTTGAATTCTTTCTTCTCAAGCACGCTGGGGAGCAAAGGCGAAAAACACCAACCCTAACCAACGATATCATGGAAGCTCTAACCTCTTACAGTTGGCCGGGAAACATACGTGAACTCGAAAACGTCGCGAAAACAATTGTCGCACTCGGAGATACTGAGGTGGCTCTCAGTGATCTGCAGAATGCTGCGCTGAGAGCACAAAAGGCGACGCAGGAAAATCGGATTTCGTCCTTGAAGGTTGCGGCACGCGCCGCCTCGCGGAAGATTGAAAGAGAGCTCATTCTACAGGCGCTCATGCGAACTCGCTGGAACCGAAAGCGCGCCGCTTCCGAATTGCAGATTAGTTATAAGTCGCTCCTATATAAGATAAAACAGATTGGCGTACAAGAGTCTGATTCCGAAGAATCATAGAGGGTGATCCGATGAATTTCCCAACCGGTCCCTTAATCGCGGCTTGGCTGATCCTAGCCGGAGGGGGCCAGACGCAGGAGACACAGAAGCAGGCTGCGCTGGAGAGATCCGCGAAAAAGAGTGACGCGAAGGGCACGACGGCACCTGCCCCCCAGGTCTCAGTGAATGATGCGGAATACAGGATTGGTCCGCAAGACGTTCTTCGAATCGATGTTTGGAAGGAGCCAGAAGTTTCGCGGGCGGTTCCCGTCCGACCCGACGGGAAAATTTCGCTGCCGTTGTTGAACGATGTACAAGCCGCTGGCCTAACACCAATGCAACTCTCGGAAGTCATTGGCGACGGGCTAAAAAAATATATGAATAATCCGCAAGTTACGGTAACCGTATCGGAGATTAACAGTCGAAGGATCTATGTAACGGGAGAAGTCACACGCGCTGGCGTTTTTCCGCTGCTGCCAAAGATGACCGTATTGCAGGCACTTTCGAGTTCCGGTGGGTTCACGCAATTCGCCAAGGTGAAGAGCATCTACGTCTTAAGGACGGTAGACGGCCAAGAGGCGAAGCTCCCCTTTAATTACAAAGACGTAGTGAGCGGCAAGAAGAATGAGCAGAATATTTTGCTGCAACCGGGCGATGTAATCGTTGTGCCTTGAGAGATTCTGATGAAACTACTCTTCAGGAGACTTCTGACTGGAACAGCCACCTTCGCAGCTCTGTTCCTTAGCGCTACTGCAATCTCAGCGCAAGAGGATGCCTCCAGACCAAAGCCTGCGGCTCGCGAATATCCACCACTGATGGGAGGTTCCGACGGAGAAGATTTAAATGTCGAACAGGAATCAACGGCCAATCTGAATCCAGACACTCATCCGCTGACTGGAGTACAGAATGCTACGTTGGGCATGCCCGGAATCCGACATAGTTATTGGTTATCAGGCTTGCAGTACGGAAATATCGTTCGGTCAAATTCGCTCAACCAGCCAACATCCTCGGGTTGGAATACGACCAGCTATGCTGTGGGAAACTTGAGTCTTGTAGAAGCTTGGAGCCGGGCTCAGTTGGCTGTGAATTATTCGGGAGGCGGAAATTTTTCCTCGGACCCCGCACAAGGCAATTCTTATTTGCATCAATTCGGGCTTGTGCAAACGTTCGATTGGGGAAGATGGCAGCTGTCCTTTATCGACCAGTTTTCGTATCTTCCCGAAACGCAGTTTGGATTCGGTGGCGGAACAGGTCTCGCCGTACCGGGGGTGGGCGGCTCACTCGCCCCTCCTCCGCCTGGCTTGCAGAATAACTATACATCCGACCAAACGATTTTCACGACCTTTGGCCCACGCTATAGCAACGCGTTTGCAACTCAAGTGGTCTACGGACTCAGCCCGCGAGGATCCGTAACGGTTGCAGGTTCGTTCGGGATCCTTCGTTTTACCGAAGTAGGAAATATTGACACGAATCAAGCGAGCTTTACCGCGGGTTACAATTACGCACTGACAAGTGAGGATACTCTCGGAATACAATACCGCTTCGGTGGCTATCGTTTTATTGGCAATCCTCAAGCGATCGATGATCATACTGCTCAGTTGATGTACGGCCGCAAAATTACGGGAAGGCTTGCTTTGCGGATTTTCGGAGGCCCCGAAGTGACTACTCTCCGGCTTTCAGTCGGCACTTCCACTAACAGGGTCTCAGCGTCTGGAGGAGCCAACCTGACGTACGGGTTGAATCATGGCAGTCTGTCATTGAGTTGCAGCCATGGCCTCAGCGGTGGGAGTGGCGTATTTACGGGAGCGAACACGGATCAGTTGCAATTCAACTTTGACCGCCGACTCTCACGCGAATGGACGAGTGATTGGAGCTTTGGCTATGCCCGGAATGGAGCTGTTAACAGTTTACCTTTCTCACAATTATACAATTCTTTCTACGTGGGTGGGAACCTGAGCCGACCCCTTGGAAGGAATGCTAATTTTACGATCGGGTACACCGCCCAAATTCAAACATCCAATCAGCCGGTGTGCGCTGCGGGAACGTGTAGCACAGAGTTTACGGTGCATCAAATTATGCTCGGGTTGCAATGGCATACGCGGCCTTTCGTGCTGCGATAGGCCACGTTGGAGAATATGTGCTGATTTCTGCGCGATACCCGTTTGTTCGAAAATATCGAAATAGAAGCAGGGCATCATCGCTGGAGATAGCGAGAGTTTAAAAACCATGTACAAGAGCTTTTTCGGGCTGAAAGACAACCCGTTTAACGTCAATCCAGATCCACGCTATCTCTTCTTCACCAAAGACATCGACGAAGCGCTGAGCGGGTTGATGTATGGCGTGCAGAATCGTAAGGGTTTCATCACGCTCACCGGTGAAGTGGGCACAGGAAAAACCACCCTCGTAAACCGCATTCTCGAGTGGCTACATCAGCGGCGGGTGAGTACCGCGTTTCTCTTCAATTCACGAATGAATACGAATCAATTGTTCGATTTCATCCTCGCGGAATTTGGCATTGCCTGTGAATCTCGGACAAAGAGCCAGCAATTGATCCAACTCAATCAATGGCTTCTTGAGCGACACCGTGCTGGTGAAATCGCCGTGCTCATCGTGGATGAGGCACAGAATCTTACTTATCCGGTACTCGAAGAAATTAGGCTGTTAACTAACCTTGAGACGTCAACGGAGAAGCTTCTTCAGATTGTATTGTCTGGACAGCCTGAGTTGGAAGAGAAATTGAAACTGCCGCAACTCCGGCAACTCCGCCAACGGATCGTGCTGCGGTGCAAAACGTTCCCTCTTACGAAGGAACAGACCCACGATTACATCGCCGAACGGTTGAGGATTGCTGGAACACGCGGTGAACCCATATTCAGTCCGCAAGCCGTTGAAGCGATTCATCTTTATTCATCGGGAATTCCGCGCGTGATTAACCTGCTTTGCGAACATTCGCTCATTAATTCTTACGTCGAACAGCAGCGACCGATCACGCCGAAAATAGTCGACGACGTCGCTCATGAGTTTCAACTCGACGAGGTCGAACCAACTGCACCTCCGAGAAGCATGCGCATCGACGCGGAGGTTTATAGTTCGGAAGTGTTCATTCAGGGTCTCGGAGAAGCGCTTTCGCGATTCCGGATGAGCGGCTATGAGGACACCAGCCCGCGCAAAAAGTAAGTACTTGAAGGCGCAGCCTCTCTTTGCGATGCGCTTCACCTGCAGTCTCGGATCTTCTGGTGTGTGCAACATTTCTCATCCCCTGCTGCGGGACCATTGGACCCAATATAGCCAGTCTAGCCAATCCTCGACTTCGGGCATTGTCCCACATCAGGATGTGACAAGCGTATTCACTAGCCGTGAATTCAAAGATAAACAGATGGACAGACCTTATCTCCTAGGGCAACCCGCGGATTCGAATCCGTATACTACGTGGTCGGTTCCGCCCCATTCTTAATTTATGCTCTCCCTCGGCATTTGGAGTTTTGGGTCCGATTCCTCCGCTGTGCTGCTCGATGACAGTTCCATAGTTTCGGCAATCGAGGAGGAAAAACTCAGCCGTGCTACCGGAGCCGGTGGGATCCCCCGGCTCGCCATCACTCGATGCCTCGAGCAAGCCGGCGTTCGTCTATCCGATGTGCAAGTTGCCGCGATTCCAGCTCGCCTGCTCAGAAGGGCGCTCCGCGAATCGCGTTTCCAGCTTTTTCTGAAATTCTCCCGCCTCGGTGCCTCCGATTGGACGCGCACTCTTGGCCGCACTTTCCGCGAACTCGCGCAGTTCGGCGAGATCCGTCGCTTGCTCGGCGATTCCATACCTCTGCTCCATCTCGAGCATCATCTCTGCCACGCCGCGAGTGCCTTCTACACCTCCGAGTTCGATCGCGCGCTGATTCTTACCCTAGATGAAAACGGCGACATGTGGTCCGGCCTGGTTTCCGTCGGCGAAAACGAGGAAATTCGCCCCCTTCGCACTTTGCGTTTCCCGAATTCCTTAGGTTGGTTTCATTCACAGGTCTCGGAGCTTCTGGGGCTCCGCGGGCGCCGCGATGCGCACAAAGTTCAGTGGCTCAGTAAGGACGGCAAGCCCGATTTTGTCGCCGCGTTCCGCAAAGTCTTCCGCCGCGATTCCGATGGCATGCCTGTTCTGGACCCCCGCTACTTCGGTCCGGGCGCTGACGGCCGGTCCTCTTTTGCGACGGAATTGTTGCGCGAACTTGGACTAGATCCTTCTACCGTGGCGTCGGACCCCGTTGTTCGCGCAGCCATCGCCCGCAGCGCGCGCGATGTCCTTGAGGAAATAGTTCTGGAAATCGCCGGGCACTTCCGCAAACAAACGAACACCAATGCGCTTTGCCTTGCCGGCGGCGTTTTCCTGAATGTCTTCCTCATTCACACCCTGGAGTCCCGGAGCGGCTTCGAGCGTATCTATGTGCAGCCGGTCGCCGGCAATTCCGGAACTGCCCTCGGCGCGGCCTTGCTCGCCCGCAAACACTTCGGCGGCAAAGCTCGCCAGCCTCTCTCTCATCTTTCCTTCGGCCCTGGATTTAGCTCCTCTCAATCTAAAGCTGTCCTGGACAATTCGAAGATCATCTACAAGTACATGTCCAGTGAAGAACAGCTCTACGCTGAAACCGCAAAGCTCCTCCTCGGCGACAGAATTGTCGCTTGGTGCCAGGGACGCACCGAATTCGGCCATCGCGCCCTCGGCCAACGCAGCATCCTCGCCTCGCCTTTTTCCGAGTATGTGATCGAAAACGTGAACCAGTACATCAAGCACCGCGAAGACTTTCACCCGTTCGGTTTGTCCGTGCCGGCCGAAGCAGCCGCTAGCCTCTTCGACTGCTCGCCCAACTGCCGCTTTATGACCTCTCTCGGCGTTTTGAAGAGCAGCCTGCCCGCTCTCTCGCGCTTCGCCTTCGAAGACCGCCTCGTGCGCGTGCACGTCGTCGAGCGTGAGGCCAATCCGCGCTTCTGGCGCCTGCTCCATAAATTTGGTGAGAGTGCGCCCGCTCCCGTGCTCATCAACACGTCTTTCAATCTGTTTGGCGAACCTCTCGTCTCCGAACCCCGCGAAGCCCTCCGCAGCTTCTACTGCGCCGGAATCGATGCCCTTGCTTTGGGAGATTTTCTCCTCGTCAAATAAGGGTTAAGCAGGAAAATGCGGGGATGCGGCAGAAGAAGGATGATTCTTTTCTGTTTTCTCTCCTCATCCTCCAAAATGACCGGTGCCAGCATCTGGCTCGCCGTGTGCGTAATGCTCACGGAAATCCTCGTTACTCTCATCTGCTTCGCAGTTTTCTTCGCCTCCCCGCCCAATGCAATCGTCGGCCGCCCGCCAGCTTGAAATTATGGTGCCCTCAGATGAGACTCCCCGCATCCAGGAATGCCATGTCCTCTCTAGGCCATATCCTCCAAAAGCCTGGCTTGGTCAGCCTTGCGGATTTCCTTATGTGGACTCCCGTCGCTATACGGACGTCGCGTCGGGCGGACTTCCACACGCATGCTAGACTACTGGAACCGAATCATCCGTTTGGCACGGTTGCCGAGATTTCTCTGCTGGCACACGCTGCTAAACCGCGTGGGGTAAATGAAAAACAGGGCCGATTTCCAGGTTCAAGTTAGTAATTTAATCGAAGCTTCGATTGCCACAGAAAAGGCGATGCTGGACGATGCCCAAATCGTGGCGACCATTGCTAAGGTCTGCGAACTCTTAGTCAACGCACTCAGTCAGGGGAACAAGATTCTTCTGTTCGGCAACGGTGGGAGCGCTGCCGACGCACAGCACTTGGCGGCGGAGCTAGTGGGCCGGTTTGCGTTCGATCGCCCTGCCCTGCCAGCACTCTCCCTTTCTGTGAATACTTCCTGCATAACCGCGTCTTCTCTCGACAAATCGAAGCCCTCGGTCGCCCGGGCGACGTTGCCATAGGGATCTCCACCAGCGGTAATTCCTCAAATGTTCTCTACGCCTTCACCACGGCAAAGAAAATGGGGCTGCACACCATTGCTCTGACTGGCAAAACAGGCGGGAAGCTTAGAGGCAGCGTCGATCACTGCGTCTGCGTGCCATCAGACGAAACCCCGCGAATTCAGGAATGTCACGGTCTGATCGGCCACATACTTTCGGAACTCGTGGAG
>WNFJ01090414.1_pt1 | contig 24257 bp, 20 predicted proteins | sample 5400461 | NCBI WGS metagenome assembly WNFJ01 (sample SAMN13153349, study PRJNA577476) | soil metagenome | isolation source: 115 cm saprolite on Douglas fir-dominated hillslope | place: USA:California | collected 2013-09-17
GATAGCAGCCACAGGCAAAACGCGCAGATCAGAAACAGCATGAACCAGGATGCCCACAACGGCGGCTCACTCATGATTACCTGCCGAACGACTCTCCCGTTCCGAAATTCCTCGATGTCACCCGTCTGGCGCACGAACGTGCCGAACAATCCCGACCAAACGTTTCCGATCAGCGCCCGCAAATCGAAGATGTGCCCCCAACGCGTCTGGAAAATTCCATTAATAACTTCGGCAAAGATGGTCGGAATAAAGAAAACACCGAGCAGCGCCGCACGTGCCGCCAACCGCCATTTCACCCAGGCTGAGATTGCCTGGGACATCAAAGCCAGCAAAACGATCCACACCAAACTACCGAGAAAGATCGCGCTGGCTATCCAGATGTTGTCCGCGAACCATGACCAGCCTTCCAGATAACTTTGCAGCAGGAAAAGTATCAGTCCAGGCGCCCAGGTGATTGCGGACAGGAGAATCACCACGACCGACATTTTGCCCACGACGTATTCCGAGCGCGTGAACGGCCGGCAGAGATAGAGCGGCAAAGCGTTGTTCGTCAGATCGCGCGAAACCTGTTGTGGTCCGACCAGCATAGCGAGAAAGAAACCGATCGTGCCCTGAACAATGACGTAGGTTTGAAAGAACCCGGCATCAATCGGCAACAACGCGCGCACGTTAATCTTCAGAACGGCTATCGCTTCGACGTTGTGATGCAGATAGATCAGAATCGCGCAGACCAGGGGCCAGATAAACGAGAGCGCAAAGAAAGCCATGAAGATTTTCGAGCGAAACACATCGCGATACGCATGCCGCGGAATGATTAGGAAACGGCTCCAGAGAGGCGACTGCGGCCCCTGATACTGTTTGTATGCGCGCTCAAGAACTGCCACGTTCGTTGTCCATCCTTTTTGCGAGGCCGCCAATTCCCCTCTCCCAAAACGAGAGGGAGGACCCTGCTAACTACCCAACAGCGGAGCATCTCCTGCCTGGCTACCGTTTTCCATCGCTTTCAAAAAGATATCTTCCAGCGAATCACGCTTGTAGGTCAGCCGCCGAATCTGTACCTGCGACTCAGCAGCCAGCCGGTAAATGTCGCGAATCTCAGCCCCCGCCTGCAAAATTATCTTCAGCCGATGATCGCTGGTGACGGCGCATTCGCATCCCAACGCGTTGACCGCGGTGACAAACTCTTTCAGATCGCCGCGCGTCTCGAGCATCAGGAACTTTTTGTTGGCTTTGCGCTCTTCTTCCAGATTGCAGTAAACGACGAGCCGGCCGTCTTTCAGAATCAGAATTTCCTCGCAGCATTCTTCGACGTCGCGCAGGAGGTGGGAAGAGAGGACGATGTTGGCCTGACCGCTGTCGCGAATATCGCGAATCATCTTGATCATGCGTTGCCGCGCCGGCGGATCCAGACCGTTGGTCGGCTCGTCCAGAAAGATCAAGCGCGGCCCATGCACGATCGCCTGGGCCAGCTTCGCCAACTGCTTCATGCCGAGCGAAAACGTATCCAGGTTTCGATAGCGTGCTTCGCCCAATCCGACAAAGAAGAGCGCCTCGTGCGCGCGCTCAAGCGCCGCGGACGGCGGCAGTCCCGAAAGTTCAGCCATGAACCGCACGAAGTGCACGCACGACATCTTGGCGATAAACGAATCTCGTTCGGGCATGTAGCCGATCAGCGATTTGATTTGGGCTGCGTCGCCGCGAATGTCACGATCAAAGATGCGGGCGGTTCCGGAGGTCGGAGGATGGAAACCCAGGAGGGTGTGAATCAATGTAGTTTTGCCGGCGCCGTTGGGCCCCAGCAAACCAATTGCCCGGCCGCGCAACTCGCCGCGCAGGTTTTTCAGAATCGGCCGGCGGCCGAAGCTTACTGACAGATTGTCGAGAGTAATGACGCCAGAGCTACCGCTATTGGCTTGCGGATTCGTAACTGCTGCGGCGCTGTCCGTCATTCTTTTGCCTGAGTCCTCGGAATGCCTGCACGAGACTGGACCAGTTTAGGATCAAAAAGAACGTTCCCCAGAATAAACCGACCGATGTTCTTACGAAAAGACTGTTCCATGAGTTCAGAAATAAAATCGAGAGTCCCAGCGCAATCAGAGTCAGGCCATCGACCAGACTTCGGCGCTCGCCGGAAGACCCTGAATTGACGGGTTGGTTTGCTTGAGCAACATTCATGAGAAATGTCTCCTTTGAAAAATCGATACGGTCCGGCTATCTAAGGATTGGGCGGAGTTTGAGCTGCAGCGGGTTTCGACTGCTGACCCGGACGCATTCCCTGTTGCAGAATGTGCTGCAACTCGAACGCGTTCGGCATGCCCAGCAATGTCGCCGGGCTCAGCCCGAATGGCCCACCCTCGGTGTTGGCGGCAAACTCGATCCGATCGCCGAACGCATAGGCATAGGCCAGTGTCGGTTGCATGTTCGAAGCTATCGTGGCAATCGCCTTCTGTTGTTCGTCGGACTTGGCCGTATTCGTCAGCCGATTCGCAAATGGCTGCACCAGCGGCGCCAGATTGTGATAGATGAGCGCCGAGAAATTCGCGTTACCATCCGCGGGTAACCCGGCCGTGAATTTCGCCGAGTGGTTCAGGGTCAAGCCCGAGTCGTGATAGCGCAGGGCCTGCTCAAGCAACGCGCGTGTCGGGCCGGCGATCAGATAGCCGTTGGCAAAGACATAGTTGACCTCGACGCCAAAGTCTTTCGACCGTAGAGTGTAGAAGGTTCGGCCGCCGGATTCGGCGCGGTCCCACTCCAACGGGCTCTTCCCCTCTTTGGCGATCTCCTTGTTCACTTCCGTGACGACCTGCTCAAAGCTCTGCTGCAAATGCGCGGGATCGTTGACTTCGAATATCAGCTTCCACGAAGGCGTCGGCAGAATCGGCCCGTCAATGGCGAAGGCATACTCACCGCCCAATGGCGCGGCAAAGTCGTTACGCAAATTCAGCCCATGCTCCGTCTGCAATTGATCAAGTTTCTTGTTCAAATCGGGACAGACAGTGTTCAGCACGCCCAGCAGGTCGTCGACCAGCGCTTTTGTGTCCTTAACGACAAAGCCGGCAACCAGATTCGCATCCGGCGAAATGTATTCGAGTGAGCCCATGGGCGCGGGCTGCGCCAGCCAGGACGTAACGCCGCGCTGCGTCTGATTGAAAGAAAGCACGGCGCGAGTATGCGTCTTGCCGTCGCTGTCTTTCTGATCGAAGACAAACGACTTCAGATTGAACACGCCCAGCTTATCCAGAGCCTGTTCATGCTGATCGCCGACGGCGATTCTGCGGATACCTTTGGTGTGTTCGATGATCTTTTCCAAATCTGCTGCTACCACCAGCCCGGCACCTTCCCGATAGACACCGGCGATGCGCTCATAAAATGGTGTGGTTTTGAAACTACTCGCGCCTTTCGCCACGCTCGCCAGTTGCTCGATCTTCGGCGACGCCACCAGGATGTCGCCAGCGATCCAAACATACAATTCTTTGCCGCCGGTCTTGGTCGGGTTGGCACCCGAACTGCTCGCGGTCTGCGCGGTGCGCGGATCTTCAACCCACTGAACTTGCGGCGCCTTTCCCTGGCCGGACAACTTTTGCACTTCGGTGTCGAAAAACGCGCGAAAGCCGGCGGGGTTCTTGAGCTCGGCCAGGACGATGGGCTCGACTGGTTGGCCCTGATCGTTCATCCCGGCGCCCACGACGATTTCATCACCGAGCTGTTCGCCGAATTCCTTAATTACTGACACAGCGTGATCCACGCCTGGGCCTTTCCGGTCCTGGCGATTTGCAAACCAGTCGCGCAGCGCCGGGTTCTGTTGAATCCGCTCTTCGATAATTCGGTTCGATTCGGCGATCGTCGCGCTGAGGTTCGGCAGCGCCGCATACAGCACAGTGTTCTCCGGCATCATGTCGAGCAGCCGGGTCGAATAACGCACGCCCGGCTTGGCCACCGTGTTGAGTTCCTTCTGCAGCGCGGTCAGGCCTTCCAGTGTTTTCGCATAACGCGCGGCATTCCGGCTCCAGGCAATTTCGTCTTTAACCGGAATCGTCTCGATGGATGCGCTGGTCGTCACTTGTTCGCCGGCGCGCAAAACTTTCTGGTCGCCGTTGCGATCGAGGCGAACCTCGCCTTCGATCACGCTGACACGCGTGCCCTTGGTGCCCGCGTTCACCGCGAAGGTAGTCCCCGTGACTGAAACCAGAGAGTCGCCGGTGTCGACAAACAGACGGCCTTTCTGTCGCGCTGCTTCCACGATTACGCTGCCGCGGTCGAGATGAACCGTTGTGCCGCGCAGCGTCTGATTGATCGAAAACTCAGAGCGATCCTTCATCTCGATCGTCGAGCCATCGCCCAGACGCACGACCGCGTGCGCGTCTTTCGCTGTGCGAATCGTGTCGCCTCGCCCAATCTTTTCGCCCGCATTCAGCGCCCTCGTTTTCGCGTCGGCAACAACATAGACCGGCCCATCGGCTGCCTGCACGGTCGCCTCAAACGAGCCGAACGGCACATAGCGCTGAATCAACGGCCAGGCGATCAGCCCCAAACCAATCAACAGCACAGCCGCAATTCCCCACCGTCGGATTACCGGCTGCAAACTGTATCTGGAATTCCTGCGAGTCTGCCTGCGAATTGACGGAACGGCCACGGCGGTCCGGGACTCACGCGCCTGCTTCAGCGCCTTCCGGCAGGGAATACATTCGTGAGTATGATCCACGAGCAGAAGCGAGCGAGCTTCGGACAGTTCGCTGCGCAAGTATGCCGGAATCAGCGACTGAAAATCAGCGCATCCTTCGATCCGATCCGCAGGCGCAGCTTCCGCCGTTGCCGACACCGCGGCTTCAGTTGATAGCCGCGCCCACACACCCTTCGCCGCATCACTTACCACTGCCTCATCCACCTGCTCAGACCGAATGCCGTTGGCGACTTTGTCCAGGATGTTTTCCAGTTCTTTGTTCTTCATGACTTACTCCCAAGATGAACTTCCAAATACTTTTCTTCTCTGCGCTTTCTCGGCGTCCTCGGCGTCTCTGCGGTGAACTCTTTCGCGGCAACACTCACCGCAGAGACGCAAAGAGCGCAGAGTTCACGCAGAGGAATGACTCTTCAAATAACTCCCAATCTCTTTCCGTAAACGCGCCCGAGCGCGATGCAACGTCACCCCCACAACCAGTGCCGAGGTGCCCATCACCCGCGCAATCTCGCCGTTGTCAAAGCCTTCAAAGTAACGCAGCGCAAACATTTGCCCGGCCGTCGCCCCCAGCTTTGATACCGCATCGCGAACCAACTGTCTCAGCTCGCGATCCTCATGATGCGTTTCGGGATTTTGTTTTGCCACGAACGCTGACAGGCTCGCACGGTTCTCGACATCGTCGATCCCGACTGCGTTGGCCCGTTTCCGGCTCCGCAGCAGGTCCAGCGATGCGTTAATCGCTGCCCGAGTGAAATATGCCTGAGGGTTGAGGCCAATACCCGGCGATTCGGGTCCACGAGCCAGCCTCAGAAATACAGTCTGCAACACGTCCTCGGCATCCGCGGCGCTGCCCGTGACACGATACGCCGTGCGAAAGACCCGGTCATGATGGCTTTTGAAAAGGCTTTCGAGGGTTGGCGACCCTGCCATAGCTGACGAATCTGTCGTTGGGGTTTCGCCAAAGGACGCCGATCCGTCGGCGAAAGAATTGTGGCCAGCGACTTCGGGCAACGTCAAATTCGCGGTTTTGAGCGTTTTTACAGCAGCCAGCACAGCTTCCTCCCGAAAATCTTCTCCGCTCATAAAACGCTCCTCAGGAGAGATTATTAACACCGTGAAGAAGAAACTTGAAGTTTTTTAGGAGTGCCCGTTAATAGGTTGAATAGGACCTAGTGTTTTTTCCGAGCGGCGGTTCGCGCCTGGCAAAGCCTTTCGGTAAAGCCGCCTTCGTGAAGAAAAGCCTTTTCCAACTGCCGAAGCTGTTGATCCAAGAGGTAGTTTGTCTGGTGAATAAGGCAAATCACAGTGTTGGCCGCGACTTCCGGCGCAGCTTTTTCAATATAGGAAGAGTAAGTCCTATAGGACCTATTTTGGTTTTTCCAAACGCTTTCTTGCTTCTACCGCTTCCGGACTCTTCGGATAGCGCTTCAAAATCTCGCGCCAGACGGCGCCGTCGTAGTGAAACTGTTTCGCCGAGCGATCGAAAGTGAAGATTACGCCTTGGCGGTTATAGCGATCGAGCCCGCTGTAATTCAGGTAGTAGCTGAACTCAGGCGCTCCATTCTCAGGAATCTCACTCTTCCTGAAACGATTGCCGGCTTCCCGCGAAAGTTTTTTGGCGGCGGCTTCGGCCGCATCTCCGAAGCGCAACAAAACCTGCGCTCGTGATGGCGATCGGGGAAAGGTATCCAGAAAGATTCGCGCGTGGGCGACCCGGTCGAAGTCGTCATCGCCTTCGATCAAATGAAACAAGCGTTGGTCGTCGCCTGCTCGCCACGATGCAATCACGGCCTCGCTTTGGAGCCAGCCGGAAGTTCTGCGGGTAACCGCAACAAAATGGAACAGCAGCCCGTCGCGACTCCGGCTCGTTCCCCTGATGGAAACCAACCGGCCACGGCTCAATCGCCGCAACAGGCGCGCTGTCGGCTCAGGGGCTCTTCGCAACGCGGCCAGACGTTCGTCAGCGACAACAGCCAAATGACCACCCGGTGGTATGCGGGGTTTTTGCGCGGATGCGTTTGGTGCTGACCACAAGAGAATGACCAGCGAGAGAATTGTTATTAGTGGGCGGAGAACTTTGGGAGACAACCGCTGCGTTCCTTTTGAAAACGAGATTGCGAGGCCGCAAACTTGCGCGTCGCCTCGATGCGGGCGGGGGGCGCCCGCGCTCCTATCGAATCGCACGACGACGAGTTGGGCCCGCAACCGTGGGCTTGGGTTTTATGCGAGCTTCCGAGGCCAACAGGCGTTGACTGATTCCGGCGTGATGAAAATGACAGATCGCCACTGCCAGAGCGTCCGCGGCATCGTGTGGTTCGGGAACCGACGTCAGGGAAAGTAGCACCCGGACCATCTCCTGAACCTGACGCTTTTCCGCGTTGCCGTACCCGGCGACAGTTTGCTTTACGCGGCGCGGCGAATATTCTGCAATCTCCAGCGCAGCGCTTTCCGCCGCCAGCAATGCGACCCCGCGCACCTGGCCCAACTTCAGTGTTACCTTGGGATTGGTGGCATGAAAAACTTCCTCAATTGCGCAAGCGTCAGGTTTCAGTCGAGTAATAACTTCTTCCAGGCCGCGACTGATCTTTAAAAGCCGCGAAGAGAAAGTCGCAGACGTAGACAACTTCACCGCGCCGAACTCTATCAGCCGATACTTGTTACCGTGGCCGTCGCCTTCGACCACGCCCCAGCCGGTGGTTTCGCTACCCGGATCAATTCCTAAAACTCGCATCCTTTTTGACGAGTGAAAGTTTACCGCATGAGGCAAGTCATTTCGCGGGACAGTCAGTTAAGCTCGCAGAATAAGCCTTTTAAGTGTCTTTGCAAACCGCACTTACCCGCCCGCCACCGCAGGTGGTCCTGACAAGACCGGGCCGCTCACGCCGCGGCCATGTCAGCTTCGTCAATGTCAAAATTGGCATAGACCTTCTGCACATCGTCGTGGTCCTCCATGGATTCCATCAGGCGCAGCATCTGCTGGGCACTACTGCCTTCCAGCTTGATGTAGTTTTGCGGAACCATCGAAACTTCGGCGACTTGCGGTTCGATCCCTGCCGCTTTGATTGCGGACTGAACGCTTTCAAAGTTCTCAGGAGAAGTAATGATCTCAACGTTATCTCCATCGTCACGGACGTCGTCCGCTCCGCCTTCAATGGCAATGTCGAACAACTCTTCTTCAGGCTTGGCTCTTTTTTCGACCACGATGTAGCCCTTTTTCTCGAACAGCCAGCCTACTGAACCCGACTCTCCCAGGTTGCCGCCATTCTTGGAAAAGATATGGCGGATCTCAGCAACGGTGCGATTGCGATTGTCCGTCATCGCCTCAATCAGCATCGCGACGCCGCCCGGACCATAGCCTTCATACGTAATCTCGTCGTAGGTCACGCCTTCTTCCGCGCCAGTGCCGCGGCGGACTGCCCGATCGATCGTATCGTTGGGCATGTTGCCGGCCTTGGCGTCCAGAATGGCCTTGCGCAGGCGCGCGTTCGCGTCGGGATCGCCGCCGCCGGCCCTGGCGGCAACGGTAATCTCTTTGATGAACTTGGTAAAGAGTTTGCCGCGCTTGGCGTCAGTCGCGCCCTTTTTGTGCTTAATCGAATGCCACTTCGAATGTCCGGACATTTGAGATTAACGATCCTTAAAGAGATTTCGCTTGATTGAGTTTGAGGCCAAAATATAACACATGTTTTGAAGGGCGGCGACTTGTCGCTGGCTCTCCGGGGCGGTTGCGTTCTTCGGCTTACGCAGGCAGGATGCTTGCGCTCCTTCATTTCAGCTTGTCGTATTCCTGGCGCGCGGCGACGAGAATAGGGATCGAAGGATCAGCCTCTTTCCAGAGGGTGAAAAAATCCTGATATTCCTTGCGTGCTTTCGCGGTGTCGCCATTAAGCGTAGCCGCGCGAGCCAGCTGGACATGAGCCAAGGCATACAGCGGCGAGAGCGGATACCAGCCCCGATGATCGATTATGCTCTGAAATTCAGCGGCTGCTTGCGCACTGTTCCGTTGTTTCAAGAATGCTTGTCCGCGAATGAATTGCGGCCAGAACTCGCCGGCCACGTCATAGCGTCGTGCGGGCTCGAGCAACTGCGCGGCCAGGGCGGCATTGCCGCGCCCTAATTCGATCTGCGCCCGCATTACCGGAATCGAGATTGTGTTGACCAGAGTGTCTTGAGGAAATCGTTTGGACAGCTCGTCCATAAGAGATTGAGCCGGTCCCGCCTGACCGCAAGTCGCCAGGGCGTTCGCCGCAGCCACCAGCTTGGCTTGCTCCCGCGAGAAACCCAGGGCTTGTTGGGTAAATCCGGCCACGGGTCCGCAGTTTCCAAACGTAGCGTCCCGGATTGCCTGTTGTAAGAACAGTTGGGCAACGGTTTCTTTGGAATCGTTTAGACGCGCCAACTCAATAGCGCGGTCATTGAACTGGTTGGCTTTGGTTAGCTGTCCAGAGAACTCAGCCGTTTGCGCCTGCCACATTTGCGATTCGTCGGCTTTGGCCGCGGTAGCCCAATCCAGTTCCTCTTTCATTCCGGCAGCGTTGCCCTGAATGAAAGCGATTTGATAAAGCCGGCCGTGCATGTTCGCGGATTCCAACTTCTGAGCCTGCGCTTGCTTGAGCACAACCTTTGCCTCGTCGAACCGATTGAGACCCATAAAGCCCACGGCCAGATTCACATAGGCCTGGGCCTTTTTCGGGTTGAGACGAACCGCCTCGGTGCCTTCCTGGACAGCTTTGTCGAATGGCCCGACCAACGTGTATCGATTAGCCAGCACATTGAACGGCTCCCAATCCCGCGGATAAGTTCGCTTCCAAATCTCCAGCGTCTCATCGGTCTTTTCCCAGTCTCCGCTCACTCCGCCGTAATAGCTCCATGACACAATTAACTTTTCGCGCTCGCTCGCCCGGTCCCGGTATTCGTAGGCTTTCTCAGAAGCTTCGCGCGACAGTTCGTACTGCTTAAGGCTGTTATAGCAGGCGGCCAAACGAGCGTAGGCAATCGCGAATTTCTCGTCCAGTTCGATTGCGTGTTTGTAAAAAGGAATGGCCTCGCGGTACTTGGTGTCGGAATGCTTCTCCCGGCCCAACGAATACTGCCTGAGCGCCTCGAGCGAAGAGGTAGTAACCTGCTCAATGGGCGCGTCGAACTTTTGAATCGAACTAAGCGACTCGCCCAGCTTTTCGCGCAATTTGGAAGCTGCCTGTCCCAGAGCTCTCAGAATTTGCTCTTTGCCGTCGGCCTCGACCTGCTCGCGGGCGATAATGTCACCAGTCTGCGCGTTTGACGCTTCGAGCGAGATCACGTAATGGCTGCCCATGCCGGAAATTGATCCCAGCAACATCGCTTTGATGCCCTGACGCACACAAATTTCGCGGGCCACATCGCGGGTAACTCGCTCGTCCGGCGGGCGTTCCATGAAGCGCAGTGCGTCGCGCACGCGGTCTTCCGAAAAGATATCCAGAAACGGCGATTGACCAAGATGGACGGCCAGCGCCTGTTTGAGCGTGTCGTCAAAGACCGGATCGCCTGTCGTATTAACAAAGTCCGCCAGTAGAATCGTGTCTTTGTCGGTTAGTGTCGAACGTTTCCCTCTGACTGAGAAGAAGACTATTGCGGCCGCGATCAGCGCCACTGCCAGTCCGACCAACAAGGCGGTGGTCTTATGCCGCTTGATTTCCTGGACGATGTATTCCGCGCTCGACGCCCGAGTCTGCGCTGCGCTGGGCAAAGATCCAGTCGGCTTTGCCGGCGGAACCGACGAGTGGGCGCTCAGTTGCTGGGCGCCGGCCGGAGCTTCAGTATCGGCGAAAGTGCTTAGCGGTCCGGTAAATCGTTCGGAAGCCATCGAGCGCTCCAGTTCATTTTGAAACTCGATGCGCTGCTTCAGTTTCTTCAGATCTGATTCCAACTCTTTGACAGTCTGATAGCGCTCGTCCACGTCCTTACGCAACGCCTTCATTACGATCCATTCGAATTCCGGCGGAACGTTCGGAGCAAAGCGAGCTAATGGCATTGGCTCGATTTTGGCGATCGCCACAATCACGTCCGTTTTCGTTTCTCCGGTGAAGGGCACGCGGCCAGCGGCCATTTCGTAGAGAACAACGCCCAGGCTCCAGATGTCGGTGCGCGCATCGATGGGTTTACCGCGCGCCTGCTCAGGCGACATGTATTGCGACGTTCCCAAAACGACGCCGGCATCGGTCTGGACCATCGCCCGCGTGACCGCTTCTGTATCCGCCTCTTCGGCTGAAGACGGTCGTTCGGTTAATTTGGCCAGTCCAAAGTCCAGAACTTTCACGTGCCCGTTACGGCGAATCATGATGTTCTCGGGCTTGATGTCGCGATGCACGATGCCGGCGGCATGGGCTTCTTCCAACGCGCCCGTCACCTGGATCGCAATATCCAGGACTTCCGACATCTCCATCGGCGGGCCTGAAAGCCGCTTTCTCAAAGTCACGCCGTCGATGAATTCGGTGGCAATATAGTGACGCCCCGCTTCATCACCCATTTCGTAGATTGTCAGTATGTTGGGATGATTCAGGGCCGAAGCCGCGTAAGCTTCCTGATCAAAGCGACTGAGACGATCGCGATGCTGAGTGAGTTCCTCGGCCAGCAACTTGAGAGCAACCTTCCGGCCGAGCTTGGTGTCTTCGGCCAGGTAGACTTCGCCCATGCCGCCCGCGCCGAGCTTTTCGAGGATGCGATAACGCGAAATGGATTTCAGCTCCACCTGGGTCTCGTTTATTTCGAAATGATTAATTGTTCGAGCTGTGCAGCTTGCGCGCCGCGTATTCGTACTGTCTTGCTCTTTGAATTGGTTCCCGAGACGATCTCGACCGCATTCTGAGGCAACTCGAATGATTTTGCCAGGACTTTGATCAATTCCCGGTTGGCCTCTCCTTCTACCGGCGGGGCCGCGACCCTTACGCGCAGCGCTCCGTCGTGCTCGCCAACAATTCCACTGGACGAGGCGCGAGGAACAACACGCACCGCGAACGTGAGACCGCAGTCATGTTGCGAATATCGAATCACTTGGTTGAATAGTAAATCGTGATTGGTAAATCGTAAATAGAAAACCGCGAATAGTTAAGCGCGAACAGCAACATTAGTGCTCGTTTTCAACGGGCTGGGAGATGTTTTTCGATCGAAGAGCTTACTGCTACACCCTACTACTTGTTAGACCTTGGCATTTACAACGTTCAAAAGAACCGAGTAGGCCAGCCGGCCAGCAGTGTGGCGGCCACTGCCGCCTGACAGATCCATACAATCAGGAACGCCAGCATCGGCGAGATATCAAACATGCCAACCGGCGGAACGAATCGGCGCACGGCGCCCAGCAGCGGTTCTGTCGCTGTGAATAAGAAACGCATCCACGGATTGGCATAGCTCATCGATAGCCACGAAAAAATTATCCGAATGAAAATTGCCAACGTGTAAAGCCCGAGAAAACCATAAATGACATAGCCGATAATGGCGACGGGTGTGCCGACCCGTCCGCTCGAAAGCGCAAAGATAATCCCCGCCACCGTGTTCAGCACGCCTCCGGCGACCTGGACTACCAGATAACCGGCGACGATGATCAAGATCACTGCGATGAAGGGGGCAGCTCTGGGATCGATCCGAAATGCTACCAGCACGCGGCGCACCGGCATGATCAACGGATCGGTGACCCGCCCCACGGTCCGTGGGGACCAACTAAACGGATTCACATCCATGTAGTTGAAAAGAGATCGCAGCACGATCAAGAGTATTGCCGCCACGATAACGGCCGTGACGCCCCATTGGATGAACAGATATAGTAATGTGATAACCGACATCGTCGTCTACGTCTGGGCGTGGCGCGCATCCTGACGCGGGATTCAGGGCCGAGACGCCCCTGCCACAGTCAGTTACGTTCGCCAAAAATCGCCGTACCGATGCGCAGCAGGGTGGCGCCTTCTTCAATTGCTATTTCGTAATCATGTGTCATGCCCATCGAAAGCTCGCCGGGCTGATCACCAAATACACCTTGCGTCCGAAGTTCGCCCCGCAGTTCGCGCAATCGGCGAAAGAACGGTCGGACTTGCTCGACATCATCAAAGAAAGGCGGCAGAGTCATCAGCCCAATTAGACGCAAAGCCGCCGACTGTCGGATTGCATCAACTATTTCTCCCAATTGATCTTCGGTTGCGCCCGATTTGGTCGCTTCATGGGCCAGGTCGACCTGAATCAGCACTGGCAATTCGCTGCGATCCAATTCGAGGCAATAACGATTGAGCCTTTGTGCCAAGGCAGCCGAGTCGAGCGAATGAATGACGTCAAACAGTTCGACCGCGCGCCGCGCTTTGTTCGACTGCAAATGTCCGATCAGATGCCAGCGCGCCTTATCACGACCCACCTGCGGGATCTTCTCTTCGGCTTCCTGCACGCGGTTCTCGCCAAACTCTGTCAGGCCTGCCAGCAGAGCTTCGCGAATCATTTCCGGCGGATGAGTTTTGCTCACGGCCACCAGGCTGACTTCTTCCGGCTGGCGATTAGCACGAGCGAGAGCAGCCGCAATCTTTTCGCGCACGCGCTGCAAACGACTTCTGAATTCTTCTTGACGCTGCGCAGTTGAATTCATTTCAGCAACGGAATTGAAGGCCAACTATAACAATCGCGCATGTCGGCAGCAAACGCGGTTCAGCCAGCGCATGCGATACGAGCACGGCCCGAAACGATATCGTACGTCGGACGTCGATCAATGAGCCGAAAACCCTTTGTTCCCTGTTCAGACCGCCCGGCATGGATGTTGTTATCTAACCGCGACGTACGAGATTACAGTTTGGGTTAAGGGAGGTGTTATGAGTTTGACTAAAGGCAATCGCAAGATAGTCCTGGTGTTGGTGAGTCTGTTTCTGCTGTCGGCGCTGCCAACCATAGCGTCCGCACAGGGTCGCGGACGTGGCCGGGGTCAGGATAAAAAAATTGATAAGTTTATTAACGGCCACGATGCGCGCGATGGTCGCTGGGACGGTCGCGGTCCCACGGGCACCCGAGTGGGACACCGGAATCGGTGGGGCAACAGCATCTTTGTTCCGCGCCACCGGCGTTGGGGAGTCGATCGAAATAGAGACGAAGATCGAAGGGACTCTCTGCTGGGCCGGCGCCACAACAGAACGGACCGCTTTGAACGGCGCCAGATGCGCAGACATTGGAGACGTGAAGACTTTCGCCGTCGTTAAGTAACGCTGATCGCCTGCTTGACACTCTGCGCACCGCGTCCGTAAGATCACACGCACGCGGATGTGGCGGAACTGGCAGACGCGCAGGTCTCAGAAGCCTGTGATGGTGACATCGTGGAGGTTCAAGTCCTCTCATCCGAGGGCGAGCTCGCAAGGCTCGCCCTTTTCATTTAGTGTGGCAGAAGCCCGACCGTAAGGGAGGGCTGGATCCCGTCAGAATTGCCCTTGCTTACGCGCGGGCTTCTGACACGATCTGCATATGGTCGCAATCCATTAGAGTCGATGAAGACCCGCAAAACAACCTCCTGCTGATTTGCGATGTCGTGTATCACGAGCGCTTCGCGCGCTTGGCCTCAAAGACTAATTGCTACGCTTCAGTTTCCCGCCCACCACAACACCGACGGCCGCGACAACTGGACCCAGGAACACGACCCATGTCGGATGCCTGGCTTTGTTCATGGCCTCCTTATTGGAGACGTTTCCGGCGCGCACCTCATGAGTATCGTCAGGTCGCAACGCAGTGCTCAAAACCGCGAGCAGGAAGCCGAGCACCAACACCACGGCCGCCAGGGCCAGAGGCGCCTTACCTCCTTTGGCGATGGCCGCGCAAATCAGACCGGCGATCAGAGCCGTGACGAAGAGCACTGCAAACTGCATCACAGTCCACCGAGTGGATGCCTGAAATGATCCCGGCTTGAATGACCAGTCTGCGCCCATCAATGTGTAGATGGTCATGAATGCAGCCACTTGCAGGATGACCATCACGATGTAGCCGACGATTACCGCGAGCACACTTTTAAGCATGTTTGACTCCTCGTACGCCTAAGCTGTTACCGCTTTTGAGATGGTCGTTTATCGCGAGGCGGCACACTCGCGCAAGCTATTGCTTGGCAATCGCACTACGTCCGCCGCGCAGAACATATTTTTGAATCTTGCCGGTAGCCGTTTTCGGCAGCTCGTCGACAAACGTCACAGTGTGAGGCGCCTTGAAGTGCGCCAGGTGCGAGCGCGCAAATTCACGGAGTTCATCTTCAGTCGTGTGCGCATCGCTCCTAAGCACGACGAACGCATGCGGCGCCTCACCCCAGCGCCCATGAGGGAGTCCGACAATCGCCACCTCCTGCACCGCCGGATGACGCAGCAGAACTCCTTCGACTTCCACCGACGAAATATTTTCGCCGCCACTGATGATCACGTCCTTCAAACGATCACGAATCTCAATGTAGCCATCCGAATGAATAACTGCGGCGTCGCCGGTATGAAACCAGCCATCGCGCATCGCCTCAGCCGTCGCTTCCGGATCGTTGTAATAGCCCGCCATTACCACATTGCCGCGCACGACTATCTCGCCGACCGTCTTACCGTCTGCTGGCACTTCGTTTCCCTCATCGTCGATCACTGTCGTCTCGCCGGAAGTAATTAGTTCGACGCCCTGCCTGGCTTTTATGACTGCGCGTTCCGCAGTCGAGAGCTGTTCATGTTCTGCGCGCGACTCACAGACAGTAATGAAGGGAGCCGTCTCAGTTAGCCCATACACCTGTGTCACCGTCCAGCCGAGTTCGCCTTCCAGCCGCTCGATCGTAGAAGCCGCCGGAGGGGCGCCCGCCGTCAGCACGCGCACTCCACGTCGCGCATTTCGCCGCACTCCTTCATCGGCATTCGCGAGACTTATCAAAACGGTCGGGGCGGCGCACAGCATCGTGATCCGTTCTGTGTCGATCAATTCAAACACTCTCTTCGGATCGACTTTCGAAAGACAGACGTGTGTGGCGCCCGCGGCGGTGATCGTCCAAACAAAGGTCCAACCGTTGGCATGGAACATGGGCAGCGTCCAGAGATAGCGATCCGCACAGGTCACGTGCTCGTGCAGGAGCGTCCCCACCGAGTTCATGTACGCATTGCGATGCGTGATCATGACGCCTTTGGGACGAGAGGTGGTGCCACTCGTGTAATTGATCGTGAGTAAATCACTCTCGCCGATTTCGGGACGAACAAAGTCGTTCGCGCCTTCGGCGACCAGGGTTTCATAGTCGAGCCAACCTGGATGTGAACCTTCGAGGGCGACGAAGTGATCGACTGCCGGCAGTTTCGAGCGAATGCTCTCAACGGCGGCAAGATAATCGGCATGAGCGCAAACGACTTTAGCGCCGCTGTGATTGACTAGATAAACAAAATCGTCCGGCGTCAGGCGATAATTGATGGGAACCAGGACTGCGCCAATCTGCGGTACGGCATAAAAGGATTCCAGTTGGGCGTGCGTGTTCGGTGCAACGTAAGCCACCCGATCCCCTCGGGCCACGCCAAGCTGCTGCAAGGTCGACGACCAGCGATCACATCGATCGAGAAATTCTCTGTAAGTCAGCCGCAGATCGCGATCCACCACGGCTTCGCGCTCGCCATAAAGCTTCCGCGCGCGCCGCGCAAAGTCCATCGGGGTCAGTGCTGTTTCCATGTCGGTATTCTCGGAACGGTGTTTTGTGACCGTGTCCAAAAACTTTGCTTTCCGGTCTACGGCTTACCTGGCTTGGGCTTGTTCTTCTCTAAAGCTTTCTCAGACTTTGATTTTTGTTGCAGACAAACATCCACGAGCGCCAGCGTGGTGCTGGCTCTCAGGAACTTATCGGAAAAGGTGCTGGCCAGATTCAGCAGATTATCGAAATCTATCTTTCCAATTTCGCGAAAGGCGGCCTCAGGACCGAAGCCGGGCGTATAAATCGCAGCGTAAGTAGCGAACGTCTTGCCCTCAATCTTTCTAATGACGAATTGGTTGCTGAAGTCCGGTTGTTCGATTCGATTGATGCATTTCACCGCCTCACCCATCACCGCTATCGCGCGATTCATATCAATCTTCGTGTAAAGGTACGCCACGCCCATCAATGCGCGGGCGGTGACCGGAGTATTCGGAGCCTTAGCTGCGGCGGCGACCACTTCGTCGAGCACGTCGCGGGCCTCTGTTTGATCCGCGTTGTGCTTGAGCGATTCTTCGGCGATGCTTAAGTACAGCCATGCGCGTTGGTCCAACTCTTCGACCCGGACGGCGAATTTTCTGGCCTGGTCAAGTTTCTGATCCTTGATGGCGCGTTCCGTGCGCTCGAAGTAAAGCCAATTCAGCAACGGTTGGCGCAGAGTTGAATCCGCGATCTCGTCCAGGGCGCTGAGGACGTGATCCAGCGTTTCGTCCTTCGACGCACCAATGATCGCTACAGCCAGTTGGTGATCGCGCTCGTCGACATTCGGGTTCTTCCGCGCCGCTTCAACCTGCTCGTCGAATGTCTTCTGAGGGCCGTCATCCGGATTGGCGATCCGGGAAACCTGGCGCTGGGAGTTCGGTGATAATTGCGTATAGAGATTCCCTTTGGCTGCCTCAACCTCGGCCGCAAGGTCCGGTAGGGATTGTTGAATCTGTGTCTCCAAACGCGTTAGAGCCAGCCACATTTGTTCAGGCTCCGACAGCTCCGCGTCTGATCCGGGATCCGATGGATTATTGGCAGGCTCTCGCACGCGCCGCAGGATTGTTTGCACGAACATTCTTTGCAGTTTCGGATTCGGCACGAACCCACCAGGAACTTGATAAATCGTGTAGCCTGGCATCTCCCCGGCCTCACGATCGTTGCCAAACGGATATGACGACAGATAAAGCAAACGCTCCATGGGCGCACTCGCGTAAGCGGCGAGTGCTTCCTGATAAAACTGATCGGCGGCCGGCTTGCTGATGACGACAAGGTGATAAAGAAATCCCGACAGATAGTACGTTGCTGAATATCGCAGACTCTGGCGAGCGAAGTTGAGGGCCGCCGGTTCATCGGAAGGCAACAGTGATATGGCCATCGATAATAATTCCTCGGCAGTCCTCCTCTCACGCTGAATGTCCTGGGTCGGTTTATCCTCCGCCTCCTGCCGCTCTTCTTTGAGTAACTGGTCAGTCAGCTTTTTGGCCCAGGCAGTGTCGTGTTTTCCAATTGCGCCGATTACGGTGTAGCGCTGATCCGGGAGACTAATCATCATCGTTTTACCGCCGCGTATAAACTCATCGCCTTTGTCTTTGAAGTTTTGCACCGCCAGACCGAAAGCCTCAGTGAAGGCCGCGCGCGACTTCTTTTGTTGAAAGTTCCAGATCAAATCGGCCGCGCGAATCAGGACGGTTACTCTCTGGACGGTGTTATCGAAAGTCCTGGTGGCGCCAATCTGTTGCTCAATGATCTCCAACGCGTTATCGCGCGAGCACGACGACGGCGGGGCCTGCGTGTTCGGCTTGTCCTGGGCCGCGACGCCGCCACCAACTGCCAGCATGATTCCGCACAATGCAATTGCGGGCCAAGCTTTCGAGATGAGGCGCATAATTGAACTCCGGCGGATTGATCATTACGAGCCGACGGCTTGGTGCAAGCTTTTAGCGATCAGCGGCACAATCCGCCGCGGTACTTCGATCGCCGCCTTGATATGGCGCGCGTTGGTGAAGTGGCCGGCGACATAAACTCCTCGCACGTTGGTTTCGTAAGTTTCCGGATCATAGACCGGCATTTCAGTCAGTTTGCCGGGCGCTGTTTGCACTCCCAGCTTTTTTAGGAGAGTGAGGTCCGCGTCACTACCCACCAGGACGAAGACCACGTCGTTCGGAATCGTTCGCTTTTCTCCGGTCTCGGTAGTCAGGCTTACTTCGTGCGCTGTGATTTCGTCGATGTGCTGATAGAGAATTACGCGCAGGCGTCCTTCGGCGATCTCGCGTTCGAGCGGCGTACGCACCCAATGCTTCATCGCGCCGGCTTTCGGATCGCGGTTCTCCCAGTCTTCGCGCCAGATAGCCATCGTCGTGCGCGCCCCCTCTTCGGCCAGAAACAGCGCGGCCTCTGCAGCGCTGTTGCCGCCACCGACAACCAGCGCTTCTTTTCGCACGTAAGGATAAGGCTCAACAAAGAGGTGATGAACTTTCGGCAGGTCTTCGCCCGGAACATTCAGCCGTCGCGGATGGGCCATCGCGCCGATCGCGAACAAGAGTCGGCGAGCCTGGTAGGTCGCGCTGGTTTCCTGGCCGATTACGTCCAAACTCCGCGTATGGACAATGAACTTGTCGGGCTCTGGATGTTCGATGTCAGTCACTTCTTCGCCGGTGTTGATATGCAGGTCACGCTCAAGCACGAAATGAATGTAGTGCGAAAGCAATTCTTCGCGAGTAGGTTTTTCGCGTACCGGCTCTAGTTCGCCTGCTCGCATTTCTAGTTCATTCGGAGTGGAAAATAAGGTGCGGCCCACTGGGTATCGGCGAATCGTGTCGGCGATCGTTCCCTTCTCGATTACCAGATAGCTGAGGCCTTCGCGCGCTGCTGCATCCGCCGCGGACAGTCCCGCCGGGCCGGCGCCGATGATCAAAAGATCGAGTTGTTCGTTTTCCATCTTGAGTGATTCTGGGTCTTAACTATTCTCTCCCTCTCCTTTTGGGAGGGTTGGGGTGAGGGCTTACGTTAAGCCGCCCCAGCTACGCCACTGTCCTCTGGCCCTTCTCCCAACGGGAGAGGGGAGATACTTCGCAATTTCCTCTAACACTTCCTCGCTGTCATTTAGAATCCGATCGTTTGCGAACCGTAGTACACGCAAGCCTTGCGCGATCATGTATGAATCGCGGTTTTTATCGTGATACCACTGCTCATTTGGTTGATGCGCGGTTCCATCACACTCGATGACTAGCTGCACATCGCGACAGTCGAAGTCCGCGACGTAATCGCCAAACTGATGTTGTCGTCTGAATTTGAACCCGAGCAACTGACGATTTCGAAGAAGCTGCCACAGCAATGCTTCTGCGGATGTCTGCTTCTTTCGCAGTTCGCGGGCAAGCTCCGCCAAACCAGCGAACTGATAACCACCACGGTATTGTCTGCGAACGATCATTACGCTCGTTATTCCGCCTCTCCTTTTGCGGCACACGGGATGGGGAGAGGGTTTGATGTTGAGCCGCCTAAATCCCTCACCCCAGCCCTCTCCCAGGGGGAGAGGGAGTTATTCGCTCCTAAAATTCCAGCACCCCTCGCGCGACTACCACCGACGTCCCGCCGACGCGGACTTCCTCGACTTTGCCTGGCTCGCCCTTAATTTCCAGCCCGATGCGGCTGGGACGATTGATGAAATCGCCCTGCTCAATCACGAATTTGTAAACACCGTCGACCGGATCGACACCAGTCGCACCATGATGGACCAGATAACCACCCAAGGGCCCGGCGGCGCTCCCCGTCGCCGGATCTTCACCAATGTTTTGCCCGATGAAGAATCGCGCGTGGGCGCGCGCGTCGCCGACTTCGATCGTTTCGCGCGTGAACGCGTAGCAACCCGTCGCGTTTGCTTCAGAGAAATCGCTGTGTTCATAAATCTCTTCGAGCATCGCCAGGTTCGGCCGGCAATGCCCCAGATCGGCCAGCGCGCGCACCGGCACCAGCAGCATCGTGTTGCCGGTTGAGACAGCCTGAATCGGCAAAGTCTCGTCCAGATCCTCGCGCGCCAAACCGAGCGCCCGCGCGATCTCCGCCTGCTCCTGCCAGTCTTCGATCTCGCCACGAATTTCAAATTTCCCCTGCGTCATCACCGTGCGCACCGGCTTGCCATCTTTGAACTCGATATCGATCGGCAGTACTCCGATGCCGACCTCATGCTTGAGTTGAACCCAACCGTTGCCACCCTCGGGCAAAGGCACCACGCCTTCGCCAGCCAGACAGTACCAGGTGCCTACGACCGGATGCCCGGCGAACGGTAGCTCGCTGGACGGCGTGAAGATGCGCAAGCGGCGCAGCGCTTCTTCCTTTTCCGAAGGAAGGACGAAAACGGTCTCAGACAAATTCATCTCGCGGGCGATCTGCTGCATCTGTCCGTCGTTCAGGCCCTCAGCCTGCGGAAAGACCGCCAGAGGGTTGCCGCAGAAAGCACGGTCGGTGAAAACGTCAAGTTGAATGAAGTTATAAGAGCCCAATCTGGTTCATCTCACTTTCAAATAGATTTGGTCGAGAATGATCGCGGACGTGACGACCTGGGTCAAGCGAGCGCGGACCGTATGCAGGAGAATCAAAGCCTATGTTGATTTCCGGGTCAAAACGCCAAACTATTAGCTTGCTGGCCTACTCAGCAGGACTCGTCTAGAATGTGCCGGAAACGGGGGCTTACAGCAGACTTTCTTGCACCGCATCGGTTTACCGAATTAATTTTGCCGCCATGAGCACAATCGTGCGCGATCAAGTCTTCATTAGTTATAGTCACCAGGATCAAGAGTGGCTGCGGAAGCTTCAGGTTCACCTCAAACCGTTCGAGCGCACCAACAAGATACAGGTCTGGGACGATACCAAGATTCAGGCCGGCGCTAAGTGGAGGGAAGAGATCGAAACAGGTTTGTCCTCAGCCAGGGTTGCGTTGCTGCTGGTCAGTCCTAATTTCCTTGCTTCCGATTTCGTCGCAGATCATGAGTTGCCAACTTTGCTGGAAGCTGCTCAAGAAGAGGGGCTGACTATCCTCTGGGTGGCTGTAAGTGCCAGCGCATTTACCGAGACGGAGATCAAGAACTATCAAGCTGCGAACGACCCGGCAAAGCCTCTGGATACACTCACCCGCGCGAAGCTCAACCGCGAGCTGGTCAGAATCTGCGAGCTGATCAAAGCTGCGGCGTCACCGCCTGCTCAGCAAACTCTGGGTGTAGTACCGAAGACAACGTCGATCACCGCTACACCCTGGCTGTCTACGAAGACCCAAGAATCAGGATCCAAACGAAGACTTTACCTAATAACCGCTCTCGTGATCGTCTTGGTGGCAGTCATTGGGATGCTAATAGCCTACGGCTGGTTTAAGCCCAAGCCTGTCAGTTCAACTCCGCTTACTTCGATTGAGTTCAGTGAAGAGTTTCTCAATCTGAACCGCTGGAAGTCGCCACTTGCCGGTTGGACCATCACTAAACAGGGCCGCCTCCTGGTCGAAAACCAGCCCCTGATTGGTTTCGCGACGGGGATTAACTACGCGGACTTTGAGATGAGTTTTCATCTCCAGTTAGAGAGTGCGGCCGGCGCGGCTTGGGCGCTAAGGGTGCAGCCGGACGGCGCCAATTATTACTTGTTCTACCTGTCGGGACCGGAAGGACAATATACGAACCGGTTCCTCACCTACGTAGTACATGACAATAAAATCAGCCCGACGGATTTCAAGAGTTCCATACCGGTAATCGTGAAACTCTCAGCGGGCGGCCAATACGAGATCAATATCCGAACAGAGAAAGGCCGGATCATTCACACGATCACGCCAGCGGAAACCGGCGTGTTGACGAACCTCGGCGATTATTCGGACCCGGACAACACCTTCACCTCCGGCAGTATTGGTTTTCGCACATTTGGCATCGAGAAGTTTTCTGTTGACGACCTCTCCATTCGCCCACCAGGCGTAAAAGCACCTCAGTAAGAGCAAGCCTGAGCTCTCGGCCGCCGCCTTGCCGAAAACCTTGCATCGCGAAACCCGCAGGTATATGCTGCGGCCACAGTTCCGAACTCTTGCACGCCAACGCGGCATTGCCACGAAAGCTCTCAGCCAGTCGTCTTTTTGGTTTTGATCGGCGCAAGCCAAAGAACTTTATTGATTGCGCGATATCAGTCTTTATCTTGATCTCGTCGCGAGATCGTGATTCAGCAGAGCAACCTCGTTGTGACCCCGCAAAGCGAGAGTCCGGCCGGCAATTGAAGGAAAGGACGGTTACTCCATGCACGGGCGCCAGATGACATCGATCGCCAAGCGGTTCGTAATCCTCATCGCTTTACTGCTCGCGGCCACCCCACATCTCAACGCCCAGACTACATCGGGTACGCTCCTCGGTCTGGTGCGCGATAAAGCGGGCCGGGGCCTGCCAGAAACCAAAATCACTATTGAGAATGAAGAGAATGGTAATCGCCGTGCCACCAGATCAGACGAGAGGGGAAACTACACTATTTTCAACCTGCCGCCTGGCGCCTATAAGATTACCGCGTCAAAGGACGGTTTTCGCGAGCAAACGATCAATAGCTTTCCGATCCAGTTCAATCAAAAGAATGTCATCAGGTTACCGCTCTTTACTCTTTTAACAGGCACGCTGAATGGAAAGGTGATTGATTCCGCCGGCAATGTGTTGCCCGGGGCGAGGATCATCGCCGTTGGCAAGAGCGATAATGTGACTCGCGAAACAGTTGCGAACCGGGCAGGGTTCTATAGCCTCCCGGACCTTCCTTTCAACCTGTACACGGTCACTGCCCGATGGGCGGGCCGAGGCGGCGAGCTGATTGGAGTTTCTTCGATCTTTCTTACTCCGCAAACAGAGGGTACTCAGTTCGTCGGAGTCTTGTTTCCCCGGAGTCGTCCGTCCGAACCGGGCGCGTGGTCATCGCGTTTACCAGTCACAAGTCAGGGACGGCCAGCGGTAATTCAGCCCGCACAATTGCGCCGTCCGGGATTCACTGAAGCCGGCGCGGTTATCACTGATGCCGGTCTTAGGGATGGACGATCGATTACGGCCCCGTCAAATAACCGACAACCCACAACGGCCTCACCGAAACCGGGCCAAACAACTCAGCCCCCTTACCAAGGGGCTGAGGCTGCCGCGTTGGTGAACACGACCGATGCCGCCCGCACCAGCAATTTCACCGAGCGTCAGATCAACTCGCTGCCGGTCGGAGGCGCCGCATACATGCGCAGCTTCGACGAATTCGCTTTGCTGGTTACGGGCGTCGCGCCGCCACCCTACACACCCGGGGTGCGTGGGCCGGGCGTAGGATTCGGCATTGGCACGGCCGGACAATTCTCTGTCAATGGTATGCGCGCACGGTCGAACAATTTTTCGATAGACGGCTCAGACAACAATGATCCCGACGTTGGAGTGCGCCGGCAGGGCTTCGTGGCTTTTGTTCCGCAATCGATCGAATCGGTTAAGGAGTTTTCGATTTCGACCCTGCTATGGGACGCCGAACTCGGCCGCAATTTCGGATCGCAGGTCAACGCGGTTTCCAGGTATGGCGGCAACCACTATCACGGAGAAATATACGCGTTGTTCACGGATTCAAGATTGAATGCGCGAAACTTTTTCGATACGCGCGGCAAGACTCCATTCACCCGGACTGAAGCCGGAGCGACACTAGGAGGGCCGATAGTCCGCAACCGCACACAATTCTTCACCAGCTTCGAGCGCGACATCGTCAACGCCTCGAGCGAACAACATTTTTCATCGCCGTCGATCGCGGAACGCAGCTTCTTCGGAGGAATGCCTTTCCTTGTACGGCTTGCAGGTAACAATTTGGGTCCCTTTATTAATACCCTTCCTCTGGGCAACAACGTGCTCTCGTTTTATCCCTTACCGAACAATCCGGCCGGGCCGTATGGGGCGAATACGTTCACTCAGA
>WNFJ01151274.1_pt1 | contig 24237 bp, 21 predicted proteins | sample 5400461 | NCBI WGS metagenome assembly WNFJ01 (sample SAMN13153349, study PRJNA577476) | soil metagenome | isolation source: 115 cm saprolite on Douglas fir-dominated hillslope | place: USA:California | collected 2013-09-17
TGCGCTTCGGCGAGCGAATCGGCCTCGATGAAGTCGTCCATGTAAATCGTGTCGACGAGGTTTCCCATGGCGGCCGTGGGGGGACTCCTTCGGTGCAGGCCATTTTGGTAAAAGAGCGTGTTCGCATCCTTCTTGGTCTGGGCCTTGTAGGCAGTCACGACCTGCTGGCCGTCGAGCCAGATGTCGACGCTGCCCATCTGCGGGTTGGTTGACCAGTGAACGTGCAGCGCGACCTGATGCCACTTGCCGATCGTGAAGTCGGCCGTCCAGACCTTGGTCATGCCGAGAAAGCCGACGCCGAAGTTGATGGTCGTGCCGCCGCCGGTCTTAGGCTCGACCCAGAAATCCATGACGTTCTGGAAGCTGCCGTTCGACTCCCAGAAGGCGAACTCGTCTCTCATGCCCGCGTTCGCGGGCATCATGTAGTGTCCGGAGATCCACGTGTCCTTGCCCTCGGCCGTGAGCGTGCTTTGGTGCTGAATGTCGACCCGATCCTGCACGTAGGGGCCGAAGAGATCGTCAGGATGCACGGTAATCTTGCACGCGTACTTGCCGGTGTAGACCTGCTCTCCGAGTACCTCCACGTTCTTGCGGACCGTGCCATCGGCAAGCGTCTTGGTGGGGTTAGTGCCCGGAGTCCATTCCGACAGGTCGCCCTTCTCGAACGTCGACGTCCACACGACCATGGCGTGTGCCACGCTCGACACCGCAAAGAGGTTCAGACCCGCGAGCGACAGAAGCCAACGAACACGCTTGGATGTCATGGATACTCCCGATGCGAAACGCGCGGCCAACGCCGCGCGCAACGCTTGCTACACACGATTCTAAACTGCAGCGGCGACAGTGGCCGCTTCGGAGTCGCCGGGGATTCGCAAAATGGCTCACTGGATGGTGCGTGGGCGCGGAGAAATCCAATATCGCCACCATTCGGCTCCCGCCAACCAGCGGGAACCGGGTTTCTTCTTAAGGTAGCGTCCCGACATGGTCCTCTATGACTTCTTGCCGTCCGGCAACGGCTACAAGATCCGTTTGGCGCTCCAGTGGCTGGGGCTGCCGTTCGAATACCGCGAGATCGACATCCTGAAAGGCGAGTCGCGATCGCCGGCGTTCCTCAAGAAAAATCCTTTCGGACAGATTCCTGTGTTGGAGCTCGACGACGGCACATGCTTGCGTGACAGCAGCGCGATTCTTGTCTACCTAACGGACGGAACGCCGCTCTTTCCTGCCGAAAAGCTCCTTCGCGCCCGCGTTCTGGAATGGATGGGTTTCGAGCAGACCCATGTCCACCGAGTTATCTCGCGGGCGCGATTCCGCCGTCTGTACCCGAACGCCGTCCCGACTCGCGAAGAAGAGTTCGCGGCGTGGCATGCCGAGGGGACCGACGCTCTTCGCGTTCTCGACGGCCATCTGACGGACAAGGCGTTTCTCGTCGACGAGCGTTTCACGATCGCCGATATCGCGCTCTACGCTTACACGCACTGTGCCGACCAGGGGGGATTTGACCTCGCCCCCTTTTGTGCGCTTCGAGCGTGGTTCGGACGTGTGGAGGCGCAGCCCGCCCACCTCTCCATCGACCGCGTGCCGAAGCAAGGCCCGCGTGATCACTGACGGATTCGGAGCCGAAGCGACTGCGTTCCCGTAGCGCGCAGCTCGCTACAATCAACGGATGACTCACTCGCGGTGTGCACAGTGGTTTGCGCCCGCGCTCGGCGTTCTTCTGGTCGGGGCGAGCGCCGTGATGTGCGGGCGCGCCGCGGAGATTTCGCCGGCGATGCCTAAGGCGTCGCTTGCAAGCGCACCGACCGCGAGCAGGGCGAGCGCCGCACCCGCCCCGAGCGCCGCACCCGATGCGCCCGCCGCGCTAGCCGAAGCTGACATAGACGCCGCCGTCGAAGAGGCCATCGCCCGCCAAAGTTTGCCCGGCGCAGTGGTGGTCGTCGGGCGTCACGATCGCGCTGTTTTCCGCCGCGCCTACGGTTTTCGGGTGGTCGAGCCATCTCGCGCGTCGATGACCCTCGACACGCTGTTTGACCTGGCTTCTCTCACCAAACCGATTGCAACGGCGACCAGCATCATGGTGCTGGTGGAGCGTGGCGCCCTCAGGCTCGACGATCCACTCGTGAAATACGTTCCGGAGTGCCGCAACGGCAGCAAGGACGAGATCACGTTGCGGCACCTTCTCTTGCACGTGGCAGGCTTGCCGGCGGTGACTCCGAAGGACGACTTTGCCTACGGCCGGGGCGAGGCCATCCGCCGCATCTGCAACGCGACGCTTCGCGGGGCGCCAGGCATCGGGTCAATCTACAGCGATCTCGGTTACCTGCTGCTCGAGGAGGTGGTGCGGCGCGTCTCTTCGCAAGAGCTACCTGTCTTCGCGGGGGAAACGATCTTTGCCCCGCTCAGGATGAACGACACTGGTTTCGTGCCGTCCGACAGGCTGAAGCAGCGGGCGGCCTGGACGGAGTTCGTCGACGGCGCGTGGCGCGCCGGCGTTGTGCACGATCCACGGGCGTACCTCCTTGGAGGCGTCGCAGGGCACGCAGGGCTCTTCTCGACGGCAGACGATCTTGCTCTCTACGCGCGCGCGATCCTCGGGGGGGGCGAGGACGATGGGAATAGATTCCTCTCGCCAAGGACGGTGGTCGCCATGATCGCGCCGCACGATGTTCCCGGAGGGGTCCGCGCGCTCGGCTGGAGCGTGCAGAGCCAGTGGAGGGGTGAAGGCCTCTCGCCGCGGGCGGTCGGCCATTTTGGATTCACGGGCACGGCACTCTGGATCGATCCGGACAAGGATTTCTTCACCGTCGTCCTGACAAACAGGGTGCATCCCGACGGGAAAGGAGACGCAAAGCCGCTGGTGGCGCGTATCAACACGCTGGCGGCGCGCGCGTTCGGGCCGGCGGCGGGGCGAGTCGAGACGTGCCCTGAAGCGGTGGGAGAAGTCCGCACGGGGATCGACGTGCTGCGCGACGAACAATTCGAGCGACTCCGCGCGAGGCGCATCGGGCTTATCACCAACGCGAGCGGGCGTGCGCGCGACGGTACGTCGACGATCGACCTCCTGAGGAACGCGCCAGGCGTAACGCTGGTCGCGTTGTTCACGCCCGAGCACGGGCTGGATGCCGATCGCCAAGGGAGGATCGCCAGCGCACGCGACACGCGAACGGGTCTGCCCATCTACAGCCTGTACGGCGATGAACTTGTCCCCAGCGCAGACAGTCTCGCGGGCGTCGACACTCTCGTCTTCGATATCCAAGATGTGGGCACCCGCTTTTTCACGTACGCATCGACGATGCGGCGCGCGATGGAGGCGGCGCGCGATCACGGAATCGGCTTCGTGGTGCTGGACCGCCCGAATCCCATCGATGGGGTCGACATCGCGGGTCCGGTGCAGATGCCGTTTCCGCGGTCATTCGTGAACTACCACTCGCTGCCCATCCGGCATGGCATGACGGTCGGCGAGCTGGCGACCTTGCTCAACGCGGACGATCACCTTGGTGTCGCGCTCTCGGTGGTCCCGATGCGCGGTTGGCGCCGCTCGGCGTATTGGGACGAGACGGGTTTGCCATGGGTGAACCCGTCGCCGAATCTGCGCAGCGTGGACGAGGCACTTCTCTATCCTGCGGTGGGCCTGCTGGAAGCGACCAATCTCTCGGTGGGCCGCGGTACGGACGCGCCTTTCGAGCGCGTCGGCGCACCGTGGATCGACGGCGGTGCCCTTGCTGCGGCGGTGGCGGCGGAGGAGCTTCCAGGGGTTGGCTTCGCTGCCGAAAACTTCGTGCCCGATGCTGACCGATACGCGCACCAGCGCTGTAGCGGTATTCACGTCACCGTTCATGACCGCGCGCAATTCGAACCGGTGCGCACGGGTCTTGCCATCGCACGCGCGATTCGGCGGCTGTACGCTCGCGAGTGGGAATTTCAGAAGCTCGATCGGTTGCTCGTCGATGCCGAGGCGATGAGGGCGATCGACAGCGGTCTCCCGCTCGCTTCCATCGTTGATACCTACCGCAACGATTTGGCCGCATTCGCGTCCAAGCGCGAGAAGTACCTGCTCTACGGTGCCAGTAGCGCGTGCACCGGCGTGTCGCGGTCGTCACGGTAACGGCGCGAGGACGAGCGTATCGTTTTCGTTGCCCGTACCTCGGTCGCCAGAAAGTGCGCGCGAGCCAATGAACGCGCGCCCGCCCCCGCATCGATCCCGGCGTCGCTCGCGAATGCCGACGACATGACGGCGATAGGCCAAACTTGTGCCGCAACCGTGCGGCCGTAGTGAACCGAAGTGATCGCACCGTCGGCCACGTAAGTGTCGAGCCCAGACGGATCTTTGAGAAGCGTGACGGTCACTTGTACTTTGGAACCGTTGTTGACTCGGATGAGCGCGCCGCCATCGGTCAGACGACCGCCAGCAATCGAGAAACTCAAGTACGAGGGCGGAGTGGAATGGCTGAAGTCTTGAGCAGCCAGCGTCCAGTCCGCCATCGGTGCGCTCGAGAACGCGTCGACATCGAAGGTCGCGCTCGCGCCGACATCGAGCACGAAGAACGAGCGGGTCGGCGCCGCATTGAAATACACACTGCCGGTCGAAGTGGGCGTGCACGGGTCGAGCCCTGAGGCCGCCTGAGCGTTGGACCAAGTCCGCTGAACCGTGAATCGGCCACTGGTGGTCTGATCCTGATTCAAACCGAATCCATCGACGCACAAGTCGCCAGCTTCGCCTCCCACGGTGAGGTCGGCCCAGGGCCAGCTGCTCCAGTCCGTAGAACCAAGGACAAACCCCGTCCCCCGAACGGGATCCGTCGCAGCTTCTAGGATCTCATGGCTCGCAGAAAGGGTCGCATTCTGAAGGACGCTGGTGGCTGGCACGCTCGGCAACGGCGGCGGCAGAGGCGTGCACTCCACGACGACGGCGTAGGCGACGTCGCGCAAGCCCATCATCATCGAGTTGTGGTAACCGCCAAAGCCGCCGCGAACGCAGCTCTTGTAGTTGTCGAGCGTGACCGTCGTGGTGCTTGGGAAGTACACAACGTAGAGCGTGTTCGCGTCGGGCGCGGGCAATGTGGCCGTGGCGATGGCGCGCGATAGCCACCCCTGGACGCTCGAGGACGCGCCTTGGACCGAATCGGTATAGGCCGCGTCAGGCGATGTCGTCAGTTGAACGAACGTCCCGGGCGGTCCCTGGCCCACGCAGGGCCCTGCGTCACTTGCGCAGTAGCCGGCGCGCACTGAATCCCACCACGGGGAGGACGCGATCGATTGACCGAACGCCTGAAGGTCGGAGGCAAACGGATCGCCAGCAAAGACCACCGTTACAATCTTGGGCGCCGTGAGCAAGGGCCCCCCTCCGTAAACAAGCTGAGGGAATGGCGCATGCGCGGCGGGGACGGGACTTACCACGCGAGCCTCCATCGCGATTGCGTCGGTGGGGGCCGCATTCGCCCCGCCGTCGCTCGGCCCGTCGTCGCTCGGCAGTGTCGTCTGCGCGCCGTCGGTCAGTCGCGTAACCTTTGGACCGTCGGGCGCGAAAGCGTCTGCGACAGGAGACACGCCTGGAGCGGGGCTACTGCAACCGAAGACCAGTGCAGCAAGAAAGAAAGCGGCGATACGCACAGCGGCAGTGGAGCAGGCTAACTTGTCGCCTTCGAGAATCACAGCGCCGCCGCGACTAGCCTTTGGTCGCCCCGGCGGTCAATCCTGCGACGATGTAGCGCTGCACGAACAGCGTGATGACCAGCACCGGCAGTGTAATGATGACTGCCGCAGCCATGAGGCCGCCCCAATCGACGCTGGAGTAGGAGATGAAGTTGAAGATCGCCACGGGCAGCGTCCGGGTGTGGTCGCCGGACAGCACGAGCGAGAACATGAAGTTATTCCACGAGAAGATGAAGGCCATGATCGACGCCGTGATGATGCCGGGCACCGCCAGCGGCAGCGCGATGCGCATGAACACGCCGAAGATCGAGGAGCCGTCGATGCGCGCGGCCTCTTCCAATTCCTTCGGCAGACTTTCGAAGAAGGGGATCATGATCCATGCGATGAACGGCAAGCCGACGACCATGTGGCTCAGGATCAGCGGCCAATACGAGTCGGTTAGCCCCAGGCGGCTGAACACGATGTACCACGGGATCATGAAGATGATGCCCGGCACGATGCGCGCCGTCAGCAGCAGCACGCCGAGCCAGGTCGTGCGAAACCGCGCGATCCCATACGCCGCAGGGAGCCCAAGCACCAGCGACAGCAGCGTCGATGCGGCGGCAACGACGAATGTGTTGACCAGATACAAGAGGTAGTTGTGCTGCTCGAACGCGTTGCGATAGTTCCCCAGCGTGGGCGTGAAGTGGAAAATGTCTTTGGCGTTCGTGATGTCGATCTGGACCTTGAACGAGTTGAGCGCCATCCAGAGGAAAGGCAGGATGAAGATCAACAAAACGGCCAAGATCCCAAGGTAGCGCGCTGCGTTGAGCAGCATCTTCCTGGCATGGCGCCTCCGCGATCCAGGGAGGGCGGTCATTTTACGCAACGGCCATGCCCCAGCGTTTTCGAACTTCGATGAAGATGAGGCTGACGCCCAGCACGAGGGCGAAGAATATGGTGAGCAGGCTCGATGCCTTGCCCAGCGCGAAGTATTCGAAGGACTGCACGTAACCATAGATGTTCATGGTTTCGCTGGAATAGTCCGACCCGCCGCGCGTCATCGTATAGATGATGTCGAAGGTTTTGAGCGCTTCGATGGAGCGAAGCAGCATCGCCGTGATGATGGTCGGCATCAGGAGCGGCAGCGTCAGATGGTAGAAGCGCTGCCAGGGGCCGGCCCCGTCTACGCGGGCGGCCTCGAACGGTTCTCCGGGCAGTGTGGCGAGCCCCGCCACTAGGATGAGCGCCATCATCGGCGTCCATTGCCAGACATCGACCGCGATAAGGCACAGCAGGGCTTGTCGTCCCGAGCCGAGGAAAGGCTGGGGCGGCAGATGCCAACTGCGCAAGACGGTGTTGATAGGGCCGATGTTGGGCTCCAGGATGAGTAGCCAGGCCATGCCGATGGCCACGGGCGTGGCCACCATCGGCAACAGAATGAGCGCCTTGGTCAGGTGCTGTCCGCGGAATTTCTCGCTTATGAGCAGCGCGATGGCCAAGCCGAGAACGATCTCCAACGGCACGGCGATCGCCGTGAAGAAAAATGTTCGCAGCACGGCATAGCCGAACCGAGGGTCTTTCGTCAGCAGATCGCTGTAGTTGGCGATGCCGACCCATAGCGGGCTTCGCACGGTCGACCCGCTCCATTCGTGGAGGCTGAGCCACGCTGTGTAGCCGATCGGAAAGAGCACCATGGCACCGACGAAGACCACGGCGGGCATGATGAAAAGCTTGTCAGGATGACGACGGGTCGGCATCGGATGTCCGAGACTCCGGCTTACTTGTCCTGCTGGAGGAAGGCGTTGAATTGCTCGTGGGCCTTTTTGACGCTGGCCTCGACGTTGCCGCCCTGGATGGCGGTGACCACAGGTTCACCCACGATGTCGCGCGCTGCCCCGACTTTGGTCACGCGCGGGCGGTCGTGGCCGACGCCGCGCTTGACTTGGATCTGGATCACTTTTGCGTAAGCCTCCGGGAAGCCTTTGAGACCGTCGGGCGAGCTCCATACCGACAGGCGTGCTCCCGGGACGCCTTTCTGCTGCAGCGCCAGCACCACCGGTGCGCTGGTGGCCCATTTGACGAATTCCCAGGCCGCTCCCGCTTTTTCCGGCGAGCTTTCGTTGATGCCCAGCGCCCATGATGTGACGTTGTAATTCTTGGCCCCGGCCGGTCCCAGGGGGAAGGGCGCAAAGCCGACACTATTGGTCACCGTGGACTTCGCGGGGTCGATGAGGTTGGGATAGAAGACGTCCGCGTCGATCCACATAGCGGCTTTGCCTTGCTGGAAGACGGCCAGCGCTTGCGGCCAGCTCATGTTGAGCGCGCCTTGAGGACCGTAACTCTTGAGCAAGCCCCCATAGAACTTGTAGGCGGTGAGGGCTTCGGGCGAATTCAGAGCCGATTTGCCGTCTTTGATCCAGTCGCCCCCGAAGCTGTAGAGAAAGCTGCTGAACTGCGTCACCGATGGGGCGCGCTGGCCGCGCATCGCGATGCCGGCGACGCCGTTGGCAGGATCGCTTAGCTTCGCTGCCGCCACCTTGAGTTCTTCGAGCGTTGCCGGTGGCTTGAGGCCGGCCTTGTCGAAGAGGTCTTTGCGGTAGTAGACCATCTCGCGTTCGGTCACTACGGGTACGCCGTACACGGCTCTGTCGAAGGTGACGGTGTCGCGAGCCGCTTCTTGGAAGTCGGACCAGTTCCAGTCTTTGTCGTCCTGCGAGAGGGCCAGTAGGTCAGCGAGCCAGTGGTTCTCGGCAAATTGCCGGGCTTCTTGGAGAGGGCGCAGCATGAAGACGTCGGCCCTGTTGGAGCCGGCGGTTAGGCCGATTTGCAATTTTTGCGAGAGTTGGTCTTCCGGGTAGTGGCTGATGGTCAGTTCCATGCCGCTGGTTTTTTTGAAGTCGTCGAGCATTGGCGCGAGCGCTTCGGACCAGGGGTGGTTGGCGAGGATGATGTTGAGTTGTTTGCCGGCGAACTTCTTCGCGGGCCCTGGGGCTGGCGCGCTGCTTTCGGTTTTGCGGCAGCCGCCGATGGTCAGGGCGCACACGGCAGCGAGTATGCCAATCAGGCTGGACAACCTTGGTCTCATGAAGCCCCTCCATTCGTTGTGGTCGCCGCAGTTGCGGGTTCGGCTCACGCTTTTTAGCCCGGGCGTACGCGCTTCAGCAAGAACGAGCGATGGCTCTCGCTTCTGGTCGTTGGAGGCGCGCGCGCGGGTGGGTGCACTTGGAAGCGCCGGTCAAAATAAGGGTCGTCCCCCCGCATCGAATGCGGCGACCCGGGCGCGTGACGCCGCGCTTTCAATGTAGTCGGTCGCGAACAGGCTCCAGATCATCGTGTCGCGATCGCTGCCGTCGGGCCGCACGGCGCGGCGGCGCAGCGTTGCTTCGAGAGTGAACCCGAGCTTCCTGGGGATGGCCGCGCTGCGTATGTTGACAGGGTCACAGTGGATCTCGACCCGACCGACCTTGTGAACCTCGAAGGACACTCTCACAAGCGCCGCGGCGGCCTCCGTGGCGAGGCCCTTGCCAATACGGCCCGCGCGAACCCAGTACCCGATCTCGAGTGCGTTGGGTCCGACACGCGGATGAAGCCCCACGCCACCCAGTACGACGGAGTCTTCTGGCGAGAAGATGCCGTAGATGAAGTCATTGCCAAGATCAAAGTTGCCGCGGAAACGCCGTAAGAGCTCGACCTTTGCGTCGAGCGTTTCGGGGTCGTCTTTCGCCCAGGGCATCCATGGCCGCAGGTGATCCAGGCTCGCGTCGATCGCCTCCTTCAGCTTCGGTGCGTCCTCGGGCGAGTAGCATCGTATGAGGAGGCGATCCGTTTGTATCCGGTACGCGGTCATCGTGCTTACCTCAACGCTTGACGTACGGACCCTTCACCTCGCCCCAGCCCCACTTCGGCATCGGTGCAGCGCCACTGACGTCGGCACCAGGTTGCGAGTTGATCACGGCGAGCCGCGTGCCCCACTCGAGGTACGCGACGAATGCGGATCGGAACTCAGGATCGCTCGGCACGCCGATTTCGTCGGCGCATTGCAGCAGAAGCTGCGTCCAGCGGGCGCGTTGCTGCTCCGTCAGTGCGCGGCCAGCGTGCCTGTGGATCATGTTCGCATGCCCGCCGTGCTGCTCGCTGTACGTCTTCGGACCGCCGAACACTTCTGCAATGAACGCGGCAACGTGCATCACGTGCTGCGGCGACATGTTCGCAAACACAGGCGCGAGTAACGGATCTCCCGGCACCTTCGCATAGAACACGCCCAGGAGCTTCTCGAGGGCCGCGCTTCCTCCGATCCATTCGAGCAGGGTCGGAACGGGTTGCTCCTTCATCGTCGCACTCCTTCTTCACCGAGCTCCGCATTGTAGCCGGCCAATAGACCAGGCGTCGCTCGCGACGGTCAGAACCAGATGGAGAAGTTCGTCGAGGGCCCTATCCTCTCGAGCGTCGGTCTTGGCTGATTCTCGCTAATCGAAGGAGCAAACGTCGTCATGGCGCTCGACCTGTATCTTCATCCCTTGGCGTCTTACTGCTGCGAAGTTCCCCGTTCTTCGCGACGGAAGCCGCGATCGGGTTGTCCCCGAATCGAGCATCATCATCGAGTACCTCGCGCTGCACTACCCTGGCAGCGTGCGCCTTCTGCCGACGGATCCTGATCGCGCGCTCGAAACGCGGCTGCAGGACCGCTTTTACGATGCGTACGTGCACGAGCCGATGCAGAAGATCGTCGGCGACAAGCTGCGACCGGCGGAGAAGAAAGACCCGATCGGCGTCGCGCAAGCCAAGGATCTTATCGAAACGGCCTATGGCGTGATCGAGGGCCAGATGTCCAAGCGAACGTGGGCGGCGGGCGATTCCTTCAGCATGGCCGATTGCGTGGCCGCGCCAGCGCTCTACTACGCGAACCGGGTCGTGCCTCTCGGGGACACCCGCAAGAACACTGCCGCCTACTTGTCACGGCTCGAAGAGCGCCCGTCGTTCAAGCGAGTGATGGCGGAGGCGCAGCCGTACTTTCACCTCTTTCCAGGCTAGCGCCGCGCACACGGAGCCGACGTGAACGCCGGGCCCGCCCTGCACTTGAGTGCCCGCCGACCGTTGAGCGTCCCAGAAAGAGCGGTGCTAGAGATCTGTATGCGTTACTTCCTTCGTCTCGTACTTCTCATCGTGTCGGCGAATGGCTGTCAGAGCGCGGCCGACGCGTGCCGGTCGGCGGCAATGTGTCGTAGGAGGGGGTAATTGCGCGCACCGCGGCGAGAGCTGCGAATCGAACCCACCTACTCCGGCGGGCCGGGTCTGCTGTTTTTCCTTTGCACCCGAGGCCACCGACGCTGGCGACGGCGGCCATGACTCCGGCGACGGCGGTTGACCGGCTCGGGACTGACGAGCGCATCGAACGGGAAGACCGGTCCCAGCGTCAATTTCAGCTTGCCCTCTTCGACCATCCGAACGTTGCGGGAAACCAACCCCGCTCGCTTCGCGCCGGCCCGCGCCGAGCGTGACGTTTGGCATACGCGCGCTAGTGCCGAATCCCCGGCGTCGGCGTCGGCACGATGATGGCGATCACGATCTCGCCCCGTGCGTTCTCCTTCACCGCGACGCGCGCGTTGGGCACCAAGCTCGCGTGCTTTTGCACCAGATTGAGGAGGTCCCGGTAGACGACCTGCTGGCCGAGATTGAGCTTGGGACCCATGGGTCAGCACGGCTTGTCCAAGTGCGCATGCACGGGATCATTCGCGGGCGCGAACGTGTCGTTCGCCGGCGGCAAAGCGAGGTCGATCTCGATCTCGTCGCCGGTGTCAGCGTAGCGGAGTTCGAAATAGCGAAGCCCGTGGGCCCGTGCCAGGTCGTAGACTGCCGCGTGCAACTCCCAGATGTGCCGGTTCATAGCCAGGGTGGTTACTGTCTGTGCGTTCAGTAGTCAACGGTCGACGTCGGGGCAGCAGGAAGGGCAGCAATTCCTCGGACTTCCACCTCCGCTGTGGACAGCGCTGCGGCCGAGCACCGCGACGCAACACTCATCGGCGGCGCGGCCCGTCCTTCGACTCGACCAGCCACAACGCACACGCGGCCCCTAGGACGCCGAGGCCCGCGCAGACGAGCATCGAGGCGCGGAACCCCTCGACGTACGCGGTGGCGAAAGCGCGTCCAAGCACGGCGCGAAGCGGCGCATCGCCCACGTCGCCGAAGTCGGCCCCAACGAGCTTGTCCCGTCTTGCCTCGACCATCCGCGCGGCGGCCTCGGGAAGCGACATCGCCGCGAGCTCGCCGTCGAGAACGCGATTGAAGCGCGCGACGACCACGAGGCCGAGCGCGGCGATGGCCAAGAGCCCGGCCGCTCGCGCCACAGCGTTGTTCACGCCCGACGCGACGCCCGCATGCTGAGCCTCCACCGAACCCATGACGGCCGTCGTGAGGGGAGCGACCGTCACGCCCATGCCGAGACCCAGGACTACGATGCCCGGAAGGAACGTAGTCCAATAAGAGCCTCCGACGGTCGGGACCGCCAGAAGCGCGAAGCCGCCTGCAGCGACAAGGGGGCCGGCGATGAGAAGCGGACGAGCGCCCCACTGCACGGTAAGCGCCCCCATCCGGCGGCTCATGACCGACAGCAGGAGCACGAACGGCAGCAGGGACGCCCCGGCCGCCGCGGGGCTGTAGCCTTGCACCTGAATGAGGTTGAACGGCAAAAAGAAGAGTCCACCGCCCAGGCCCGCGTAAAGAAAGAACGTCAGCAGGTTTGTCCCGGCAAACGTGCGTCTTCGGAAGAGCGCGAGCGGCATCATCGGTGCAGGCCGCTTGGCTTCGACGACGACGAATGCCCCGAGGATTGCGAGACCGGCCCCGAGCAAGAGCGGCCGGTCTTCGAGGAGCCCATAGACCATGAACCCCAGGCCGGTGGTCGCGAGCGCGGCCCCGAGTCCGTCAATGCGCGGATCCGCGGTCTCGTCGCGCGTCTCGACGACACGGCGCCGCGCAAGGCCGATGACGATCGCGGCGATGGGGACATTGAAGAAAAAGAGCGAGCGCCACGAGCTGTGCGCGACGACCCAGCCGCCGGCCAAGGGGCCGATGGCCGCCGTGATCGCACCAAAAGCGGACCAGGTGCCTATCGCCGCGCCGCGCTCGGATTCGTCGTGTGCCGCGCTGATGAGCGCCAGGCTCCCCGGCACGAGAAGCGCCGCTCCGACCCCCTGGATCGCGCGAAAGATGATCAGCGTCACCGCACCGGGAGCGAGGCCGCACGCCACCGAAGCGGCCGCAAAGACCAGGACCCCCGTGGAGAAGACTCGCTTGCGGCCCAAGTGGTCGCCGAGCGCGCCCCCCACGAGCACCAGGGAAGCGAGGAACAGGGAGTAGGCCTCCACGACCCACTGCGCGAGGTCCACTGTCATGCCGAGCTGCCGCTGCATGACCGGCAGGGCGACGTTGACCACCGTGCCGTCGAGGAAGGCCATGCCCGATCCAAGAATGGCGACCGCGAGCGCCCAGCGCGGGTCGCTCGAGTTGGGCTGCTGCGGGCGCCGGATCTTCGGTGAAGCGCTGGCCTCGAGCACGCACCACGATACCGGATGACCGCGTCCGCCCCCGCATGTATCTTGCCATCAATCGTGAAAGACGTCGCCGTCGTTGCCTACTGTCGAACAGGTATCGCCAGAGCTCAACGCGGGGCGCTCAACCAGACGCACGGCATCCCGATGACGGCGCACGTGCTGCGCCATGCGGTCCAGCGCGCGGGGATCCACGCCGCCGAGGTGGAGGACGTCGTGGTGGGCTGCGGGCTGCCGGAGGGCGCGACCGGTCACAACATTGCGCGCAACGCGGCGCTCGAAGCCGGCTTCGGCGTCGCCGTGCCGGGCATGACCGTCAACCGGTACTGCGGCTCCGGCCTCAGCGCCGCCTCGATCGTCGCCAATCGGATCGCCGCCGGTGAGGCCACCACGGCAATCGCCGCCGGCGTCGAGAGCATCAGTCTCGTTCAGTTCAACCTCAATCTGAACGGCTTCTTCTACGAGCCTCTGCAGCAACGAATGCCGGCCGTGTGGTGGACGATGAATCAGACGGCGGATTTCGTCGCAAAAAAATACGGCATCACTCGCGAGGCGCAGGATGGCTACGTCGTCATGAGCCAGCAGCGGGTCGCCGCCGCGGCGGCCGCGGGCAAGTTCGCCGAGGAGATCGTCCCCTTCCGGACGACGATGAAGGTCACCGACAAAGTGACCCAGGCGAGCCGCGAGCAAGATGTGACGCTCGACCGCGACGAGGGTCCGCGTCCCGACACGACGCTGGCCGGCCTGGCCGCGCTCAAGCCCGTCTACCCGGGCGGGACGACGACGGCCGGCAACGCCTCTCAGCTGTCGGACGGGGCGGGCGCGGTCGTGATGATGGATGCCGACGTCGCCACCCGGCGCGGGCTGCCGATCCTCGGCCTCTTTCGCGGAATGCAACTGTCGGCCGTGGCGCCCGAGGAAATGAGCATCGCGATTGCGCCCGCGATCGCAAAGGTCTTGAATCACCATGGCCTGGCGATGGCCGATGTCGACCTGTGGGAGCTGCACGAGGCGTACGCGGTGACCACGCTCTACAATCAGGCGAAGCTTGAGACGCCGTGGGAGACGACGAACGTCAACGGCGGCGCGGTGGCTCTGGGTCATCCCTACGGCATGTCCGGAATCCGTTACCTCGGTTCGACGCTGCTCGAGCTCGCCCGCCGAGACCGCCGGCGCGCGATTGTCGGCGTATGCACGGCTGGCGGCATGTCGACGGCCGCCTACCTGGAGCGACCTTGATGGCGCATGGCGAGCGCGTCGAGCACTTCCTCTCGAAGCACTGAACCTTGGGCGAATTCGTTCGCCGGATCGAATCCTGCCGCGGTCAGCTCGCGATCTAGCTCATCGCGCGTGAGCGTCACGATGCGCTCTATCTCGTCCCACCGGACCATCCGCATGGCGGCGTTCCACGCCTCGGCGTCGGATGGCAGCAGAGGCTTATCGGCGCGCTGCGGGGCTTTGGCGTTTGGCTGCGAGGGCTTGGCTTCGGCGTGCAGGCCCTCCGCTTCGGGCTTCGGCTCGTCCGGGTCACCCGTATCGCGGCCGGGAATGCTGAAGAGCGGCCGCTGCACCCTTTCGGTGAGCGACGGCGCGAGTGCGTCGCCGCGAACGGGGCGGCGGTCGATCCAGCGCAGTCCGGCGACTACCCTCGTGCGAATGTAGACGGGCACGAGTCCCGGCCGGTGTTCGCGGGCGAGCAGCCGCTCAATCTCGGGGGTGCCCTCGGTCACGAGTGAGTGCGGCAGGGTATTGAGGCTGCGCCGGTCGAGGACGAGCACGGATTCTCCGGATCGCGTGGACTGAAGCCATACGAGCGGCGCTCCCACGGTCTTTTGCTCCAGGGCCTCCTCAAGAGCGAGTGCAACGCGCTTCTCGTAATGAGACAGCAGCCGATCGATAGCCTCGTCCGGCGTGGCCGGCGGGCGCGGCGTACGGACCCAGCTCCAGTGCGCCAAGCCCCTGGGCGTCAACCAGCGCGTCACCGTCGCGTCCCCGCACTCGCGGTGCTCCTGCCGCAGAGGCTCGACCACGAGGTCGCGCCCGACGACCTCGAAGCGAGGCGAGATGCGCGGCTCACCGGCCTGCGGCATGCTCGCGCGCAGGTGGTGGAGCGACACGGCATCGAACGCCTCGATGACCGCGTAAAAGCCGTGGTCGCCGGGAGCCTGCATGTGCAGCATCTGCACGACGCCGCGGTAAAGGGGCACCATCGCCGCAATCTTGTTGCGCGTGCGCACGAGGAAATCTGCTACGCGCTCGCCGCGAGGCAGGACGATGTGACCCGCGAGCGAGTTCGTCGCCGACAGCGGTACTTCCCCGTGCTCGAAAGTGAGCGCCAGCGATACGAGCGTATCGAGTGAACGGTCGAGGATCGACGCGTGCCGGCGCAGCGCCTCCGCAAAGGGCGCATGCGGGAAACTGATCGGAGGCGCAAGAGTGAGGATGTCGGGATAGTCGGTCATGCGAGGTTGCCGGGCGGCCATTCTTGCGAGCGCGGCGCAATTCGTCTTACCGCAACCCGGGCGGTATGAGCAGGGGCGCGCGTGGGGCGATACTCGGCTCCCATTGGCGCGTTAGGGCAGTGTTGCTCCTGGTCGTGGGAGGCGTGCATCCGGGCGGGAGGGGTGAGGCGCTCTCTGGCGCGATCTGTGGTTGTCTTGCGGTAGACGATGTTCAGCTTGCGGGGAGACGTCGCGCTTGCGGCCGAGCACGCGACGGCGTCGGTCGCGTGACATGCGCTCGTGGGTCGTGGTGACGCCGACTACGCTCGGGGGCACTGCTTCTTCCGGTCGCACATCGCGGTTCATGCACTGGTACGAAGCGGTTCTTCGGCTCGGAAGACGAGCATCATTGGCCGCGGGGCGTGATGCGCCCCATCGTAGGCAACGATGCATGCGCGGGTCCGATGTGCTTCTCCTATGTGGAAGAACAGCGTGTCCCGCTCGGGACACGTGCTTGATCGGTCGGCCGACGTGGTGCACACCATCGGGAGACGCGATGCGTACGCCAGTCCGATCCGCTTCTCCCACGTGGAGGAACGGGTTCTTCCACTCCTACGATGCGCATCGTGCGGTCGGTAGGCGTTGTTCCTCCGCTGGTAGAAGCACGGCGCCCGTCGGGAGACACGCTTCACTGAGTCGATGGATGCACTGCATAGGATCGATCGATCTTGTTCTTCCACGTGGAAGATGACGTTCGTCCACTTGGAAGACGTGCGCCTACCGCCCTACGCATTGCATCTTCCAGGTGGGTGACCCTTGGCGTCCGACGGGGGAACGTGTTCTACCGCGGAGGCGAGCTTCGTCTTCCGGCCGTAGGTGCGTGTTGTACGGGTGGAAGATGCACGTCTCCCGAGTGGTAGAAGCACTTCATACGATGGGGTGAAGCACGTCGTCCGCTCGCGGAAGGCGTTCTTCCAATAGGTCCCCGCTCGTCTACGGTCGACGGCACTCAAGCTACCGGGTGGTAGATGCAGTGCCCGCGTCGGGAGCCGTACATCTTCCAGGTGGTAGGCGTGCTCCCCGCGTCCAAGCACGCAGTGCTACCGGGTGGAGGAAGCACCACGTCCGCGTGAAGGCGCGCTTCTTCCGTGTGGATCCCGTGCGTCGGACGCTCTGGCGATTCGATGCCGCAACAAGGTGAAGCCGGTGGTTCGGAAAATCGCTCGGCCAAGCCCGAGGCCCGGCCCGTCGTCGTGCACGCCTTCGTCGACTTCTGAAACTTCCAGATCTCAATGGCGCGCTGGCGCACGCGCTTCCACCTCGACTGGGGCCCTGGTTGGCAGAGCAGGCGGGAGCCAGTGGCCTCGACGCCAGCGAGCGTCGCCGCGTTCGCTACGGCGGTTTGCACGTTTTGAGTCTCGCACAACAGAGCCGCTCCGAAGGACGATGGCCTCCGCAGGTGGACCCGCAAACGTGCTCACTCGCTTCGCCGACGTCGAGGTCGTCCTCAAGGAGCGCCGCCACAAAGACCCGCGGAGCACTGAGAAGGTGGATACGGCCATCGTGACATGATTCGTCTCGCTTGGAAGGGTCGATGGGATCTGGCGCGGTTCGTCTCGGGTGATGGGGACTTTGTGCCTGCCGTGGAGGTGCTGCGGAAGAAAGGGGCGCAGAGTGAACTGTAATCGGCGTCGGGACGCCAAGAGCGAGCCGAGCGACAGCACGTGACGTAAGACACGCTAGTGGTCTCGACAGACTGTGATGGTCCGGCAGTTAGCTAAAACGGCTTCGCCGGCAGCGTAATCGTGAGAGTCGGTTGGACGCTCGCTTCGTTGAGCAAGTCCATGCGACGCTTGGAGAGCGCAAGGCGTTTTGCAAACACCTCAAGAAATTCAGCCCAGTAGCGCTGTTGGGCGCGCTTGAAGAAACCGGGCCTGTTACAGTGCGCGACCAAGGTGCCAAGCAACTCGTTGGCATCAGAAAATACCGGGTACACAATCGTTGAACAAATGCGCTTCTTCTGATCCGGATACAGCTCTCGGTAGGAAGTGTCGTTCTCCGTGTCTTCAATAATGACGGCGCCCCGGCTCGGGCTTGCGTATACGGTCGCCGTAATCGTTGCGTCATATAAGTTGGGATTTGCGCGACGCTGCACCATGCTGAGGGGAGCCTTGCCGTCTCGATTGGCTGCCGCTGGAATCGTGATTTTGCCATCCTTGTATGACTTCGTCATGAAGGTGATTTCAAAATCCACGCGTTCATCGAGATGCTGTGCGGTGCCGAACGCCGCCTCGATCGCTTCATAGGCGGCCTGCACTGTGCGCTGGAGAGATTCAACGGAAACGACCACGGCCCGAACAAAGTGCTGCGCGGCCACGGCTTGGTCATCCCGTAGGTCTGCACACTCGACCATGACCAATCGATCGATCAGCGCGTGGGCCCTCTCAAGGGCACTTCGAAAGACTTCTCGGGCTCGTGCTCGCTTGTCGGTGGCGGCGGCGACTACCCTGCTAAGGGCAACCACGGCTGCTATTAACGTCACGACGACGGCAGCATGTATAAAAAGGGGCCCGTTCCCTCCAAGCTTGGATACGTTGGCGATCCACGTGCTCAAGAATGCGGCGAAGTAGAAGACGAGAGCCTGCGAGGCCGCTACGATGAATGTCTTGTGGAGCGGCCTACTTTCGAACCACCCAATCAGCCTTTCCATCTCATCGCTACCTTTCAAGCGGAACGAATCGTGCCAAGAAGGATGTCACGGCGACTGACTGAAACAGTCGTGGAATGCTGCTCATCCTGTCGCATTGCAGCACGAGGACGTTGCTCCGCATGGTCGTTCGAAAGCCCCCGGCGAGGAATGACTCTGTGAGCTGCGAACAGCTAAGAATCACGCAGGGCTTCCCGAGGCCGAGCGCAAGGCCGAACTCGTAATGAGACCCGTGACTCATGCCAAGAATGCCGATGAAGACATCGCAGCGATCGACGCCGTCCGAACATTCTCGCGCCACTGTGTCAGCTGGCAGTACGCGACGCCCCCATCGATTCACGTCGCGGTGCGGGATAAACGCGGTGATACCCAGCGTGCGCAGTTGCTGGGCCAAACGAAGAAGCATCGAGCGGTAGGGGCCTCGCGGGATGACCCCATGGTCTGCCTGGAACAATCGCCCCTGTCGGGGCGGGCGCGGCGGCGACGTTCGTCCAGTGAACGGCGCCGCCAAGTATGCAGACGGATAGGGGCTCGCGGCGCGGCGCGGCAACCCGTGAACGCGCCGTCGCCCTTGGGGAGGGGGACCCATGAACAAGGCGAAGTAAGGGCGGCGCACTGGATGCCGCGATCGGGGCGACGGCAGTTTGGAAGAGAGACAGTTGTGGCGGGTCTTCTACCGCCAGAAAGCCGAGAATCTCTTTTGCGATTCGTTCCTGAACGCTCGGAATCCTCCAATCCACTGAGTCTCCATCGATTGTGAAGAATGGCCCATGCGAATAGTCCTCACGCCAGACCTTGTATCGGTCGTTTAGTTCCTCCACATGGCCGTCGGGGTACCGGGCCTGATGCTCACGCCCGCGTGAGGCAATTCGCCTCTTTGCAACGTCGCTTGTGCAGATGCACTCCAAGACGATGTCCGGACAAGGTATCGCGTTGATGAAGTGGGATGCGAGGGCCTTGTAGGTTTCATACGACCGCGCGTCCATTTCGGCTTTTTCGAAGAAATGGCGGGCGAAGATCTCGGCGTCCTCGTAGAGCGACCGGTCGAGCACGACGTCGTTACCGTCTCGCGTCGCCCGTAGCAATTGCAACGACTTGTATGTCAGGAAGGCAACCTGGGTGTCGAACGACCAGCGGGCACGATCACGAAAAAGGTCGGTTAGGTATTCGAGGGCGGGAAGACTTTCAGGGAAGTAGCGAAACCGCAGTCGCTCAGCCAGGGCGCGCGCAAGCGTCGTCTTTCCGCTTCCCATGATGCCCGCTACCGCTATCAGGCGGGGAAGCGGCATAGGTTGCTACACAGGTTCGTGCGCTGTGAGGGTCGGGGCGCGCTTAGACGAGAGCAAGTCGCGCTTACGTTAGCGTGATCTCGGTCGTCGCACCTGGCTCTCGAGCTTCCGTGGCGGCGACGGGGGCTACCACGCAGGCAACGCTCCCCGCCGCCACCTCGCCCCTCGGTGGGCGTCAAGCAGTTGCAGACGACGCGGGCCATGCGCTGACTCCACAAGAACTAGATGCGCGAAGCAGTAGTCTATACTAACGTTCAGTCTGTGCAAGCGGCTCTTCCTTGGAGCTTTTCGCCCGTCTGCAAGGCCGAGCGCCGGTGTAGCTACCGTCGAGGGCCGAATGAGCGACAAACCGAATGAGCGACAAGTCGAAGATCGAGTGGACTGACGCGACATGGAACCCGGTACGGGGTTGCACCAAGATCAGTCCCGGCTGTAAGCACTGCTACGCCGAGGCCTTCGCAGAAAGGTTTCGGGGCGTGCCAGGGCACCCCTACGAGCAGGGATTTGATCTTCGGCTCATTCCCGAGAAGCTGACCGAGCCGCTTTTCTGGTCCGAGCAACGCGTCGTATTCGTCAACTCGATGAGCGACCTGTTTCAAGAAGGTATCCCGGACGCGTACGTCGATGCCGTGGCGCGAGTCATGGAGATGGCCCCGTGGCACACGTTCCAGGTGCTGACAAAGAGGTCAGACCGGCTCCGCGAGGCTCTCGCCGATCGTCTCGCCCGGTTCGCGAACCGCCAACATGTCTGGTGGGGCGTCAGCGTCGAGGACCGCAAGTACGGGCTCCCGCGCATCGACGAGCTGCGCGCGGCTCCGGCTGGCGTTCGATTCCTTTCAGTCGAGCCCTTGCTCGAAGACCTCGGCACACTCGACCTTGTTGGGATCGATTGGGTAATCGTCGGTGGCGAGAGCGGCCCCGGCGCGCGACCCATGGACCACGCTTGGGTCGAGTCGATCCGGGACCAGTGTAGCCGCGCTCGTATCCCCTTCTTTTTCAAGCAATGGGGCGGTGTGCTGAAGAAGCGAACCGGACGACTGCTGAATGGGCGCACGTACGACGAGTTCCCCAAGGCCGCGTTTGGCCAGGCATGCATCCCGGACAGGGCAGAACGTGTGAGGCTGGCGGCCACACTAATGCGTGAGACCCCCGCATGGCCGTTGGCACTCGTCACGTTGACCCGAAAGCCCGGAGTTGCCCGTGCCCGGCGTGTTGCTTGACACCATTGAGGTCCCGACCCACGCTTGGGTTCGGGCCAGCGGGTCTTATTCTGCACCGGGTCCCCGCACGGCCATCGACGGCGCGAAGAGGGGTAGCCTCGAACATACTGGCTCGAATGGAAAGGACCGGCGAGAGTTGGCAAACCGCGCTTCGACACCTCCGCGCGTCAGCCAGCGCGAAACGATCGAAGATCGCGAGCGGCGGCCGATGAGATCGGAGCCGGGAGGGAACCTGAGCGCATGAAACAACAGACCCTGATCGATGTCCCCCCAACCCATCTGTTCGTCGAGCCGAGTCTGAAGAGGCTTCGCCGTCCTGTGTGGACCGAGGGTAAAGCCAAGCTCATTCAGAGCTACCTCCGACTCTTCGTGATGGTCACGCATCACGGCACATACATCGATGCCTTTGCTGGCCCGCAGGAGCCAGAGAAGCCAGAGCTGTGGAGCGCCAAACTCGTCCTCGAGAGCGAGCCCCGATGGCTTCGTAACTTCCATTTCTTCGATCTAGACAACGCGCAAATCGACCTGTTGCGACAGCTCGTCGAGAGCCAACCTCCACCCAGCCGGAAGGAGCCCAAGCGGGTCGTCCAGGTGCACCGAGGCGATTGCAACGTCGAGATCCCGAAGCTGCTTTCGTCGAGAAGGATTACCGAGAAGGAGGCGACCTTCTGCCTTCTCGACCAGCGCACCTTCGAGTGTCATTGGTCAACCGTCAAGGCCCTTGGCGAATATAAGAAGACCGGCCATAAGATCGAACTCTTCTATTTTCTAGCAAACAAGTGGCTGCCGAAGTCAATCGCGGCGCTCACCAGGAACCCATCCACGGCGGCAGACTGGTGGGGCCGCGATGATTGGAAGGCTCTGCGAAGCTTGAGCGGATTGGAGCGGGCGGCGGCTTTCGCAAAGAGGTTCAAAGAGGACCTGGGTTACGCGTCCGCCAAAGCATGGCCGATCAACGAGCGACGTGCGGGAGGCGGCAGCGTTATGTACTTCATGATCCACGCGACCGACCACCGAGATGCACCGATTCTCATGCGCCGCGCGTTCGAGAAGGCGGTTGATCCGACCAAGCCCGCCGAGCAACTCAAATTCCTGACCTAAGCGCCACAACGGCTCGAGACTGCGAATTTTCGCCCGATTCATATCGGCCGCTCCGCGGGAACGTTATTACGTGTTTCGCGTATCGCGATCGGATCCGCGCGGGCGCTAGGCGTTTGCCAATGCTCCCTCTTTGATAAGTCCCAAAAGGCTATCTCGATATGCTTGCGTCTTCATGGTATCAGGTGTTCGCGGCGGGAAGGTACTGCCCATAGTTCGAATGATCGAGCCAAAGACGCGCGCGGCGCGGGCGTTGTCGCGAAGCACGGCCAATAGCCCATCGCAGTACGCATCGGCTTTCTTGGAGTTCAGTTGCGGAACCGGACCCCCAACGGCGTGGCGAAACAGCAGCAGAAGGTACCAGCGTAGCGGCTTGTACAGACTGTCGATCGTACGGCTCCGGAAAAGGCAGTCGAGGCGATACAGCGCGTACGCGCTTGTGTAGTACGGGATTTGGCGGTGGTCAGCACGAAAAATTGTGTCGCCTAGGCGACGACGGACTGTCCCATAGTAGCCAGCCACGCGATGCGGATTGCCCAAAAACATCGACGCGAAAGACTTGATCTGAGTTTGAATCGTGACCAATCTCGTTTTCTCGGCTGGTGACGACGCCCATTGCTTTGAGCGCCTTTCATAATAAAGACTATGTTGACCGGCGAACGTGCGGTAATATTGCTCCAATTGTTTTTGGAACTCGGTCATCGCCTCCAAGTCCTCAGGCTTTACGGCATTCTGAGAATTGGTTGCACGAATGATCGCGTTGACAATTTCGTCATTGCTCGAGCTTACGAGCTTGAGCGGCACGAGGACCTTGTCGGAATCGAACTGCTCTCGGGAGCCAAGAAGAACGTTACTCGTTTGACACCCGTTTACGACTTGATAACCATGAAGCGTACAACGATTCCCCGTCTGACGGTCACCCCGTTGTTGAGGATCACGAAGCTGCCCGCGTTCTTGGAATGAAGTGTTTCGGCTATCGCATTATTGACCGACGTATCGCCTTGAAAATCACGGATGTTGTCCTCGAAGACCGAGCGACGGATATTGCCGTCGTCGTCAACAATCAGCTTGAATAGAGTAGACGCCGGCACCACCCCGACAAATGCCTGCGCTACTCCGTCGATCTCGGGCAACGTGACCTTGTTTGGGAAATCGATCTCGATCGCGACTGAGTCCTTACTTGCACGGTAGAGACGTTGAATCTCCCTCGCACCGCATGGAATCACGCGCACCTTGGAGAATAATGCTGTCTTCTCCAAGTCTTCGCGGCCTTGAGCAAAGCGTGCATTAAGGTGAGTGTCTTCCTGCCACGTTCCCGTCGTGACGAAAAACAGAAGGCAAACAGGATTCGTCCGCATCTTGGAGGTATTCGTGAAGATGCGGTCAGCAATCTTCGCTTTCGCCGATAAATCGGCTCCCCGTAGAAGTCGCGGTGCCGGCCTGAAAAAATCACGCACAGCTTCAATAAAGGAACCGATCTCGCCGCCGTCGAAGTTAGAACTGGTCTTCGCTTGCACGAAAAGAAAGGTAACTTCCAAGTATTTGTTCGTCTCGACGAGGTCGCTAACCTCATCCTCCTCAGTAACCAGCGAGCCGTTTACGATGACTGCAAGGCCATCTATTCCGGGGTTTGAGTCCTTGCCGACGTGCACGTCGTCGGGGCTAAAGCTGTCGTGATACTCGGATGCAACGACGGCTAGGTTCGCAAAGTGCTCGAACTGGTCCGCGGCGGGTTCGTTAGTAAGGTCGTACTCGACGGCGAATTCTGCGACGAGGGTCTCGGTGATCCGGTCCATGCTGTCTTGGGTCGTCATAGGATGGGGGGGTCGTGCTGCACAAGTCACGCTGCGTTGGCCAGCAAACACCAGCGGCTTTAGCGGTGAGAGCCACGGTTCTGGAGATGATTGCGGCAGATAGTACCTGAAGTTTTCGCGTGAGCAGCGCGCGACGCTGCATCCGACTCGGTCCCGCTCCGCGTCAAGCCCTGTCGCTCGGCGATTGGTTCGGCATTTTCGGTCTCGTCGTCGACGAACGTCAACCGAAACGGAGGTCATGTGACATGTCCAACGTCAAACGGAATCGTGTTTCGCAACTGGCCGGCGAGCAGGAGCTCATCGTCGGCACCAAACAGTTTCTCTGGCAGCTTCAGTCGATCCCCGAAGGCCGCCATTGCGGCAGCCGATGCTCGTGCGGCGGCGGTCAAAGCGGAGCGCGACGAGCGCAAGAAGACGACGGCGTTCATCGACGCGCACCCAATTGGCGTCCCCGATCTGGCCGTCCGCGTATCCATGTCCCGTGTTT
>WNFJ01236001.1_pt1 | contig 24222 bp, 18 predicted proteins | sample 5400461 | NCBI WGS metagenome assembly WNFJ01 (sample SAMN13153349, study PRJNA577476) | soil metagenome | isolation source: 115 cm saprolite on Douglas fir-dominated hillslope | place: USA:California | collected 2013-09-17
ATCCGGCTGGGTTCGGGACCCAGCCGACAAACCAGGGGCAGCCGCTCCCCCCACACTCCCCAGCCGGAACGTGCGTCACGAATCCAATCCGGCTGGGTTCGGGACCCAGCCGACAAACCTGGGGCGGGCGGCCCCAAACGACAAACCTGATGCGAGTTAGACGAGCATCGTGGTGAGCGAGGGCGATACTTTTAGCGTGGGCTCTGTTTTCTCCTGAACCTCGCGTGCGCTGACGCCAGGGGCGACTTCGCGCAAGAAGAGCGCATCGGGCGTCACGTCGATGGTGGCGAGATCGGTGATAATGCGGTGAACGACGCGCCGTCCGGTCAGCGGCAAGTTGCACTCGGAGAGGATCTTCGGAGTCCCGTCCTTGGCGGCGTGGTCCATGATGACCACCACGCGCTTCGCGCTCGCGACCAGATCCATCGCGCCGCCCATGCCCTTCACGACCTTGCCCGGTATCATCCAATTGGCCAAGTCGCCTTTCTCGCTTACCTGCATGGCGCCCAGGATGGCAAGGTCGATATGTCCGCCGCGAATCATCGCGAAACTCTCAGCGCTCGAGAAGACCGCGCTGCCCGGCACCATCGTGACCGTTTCCTTTCCGGCGTTGATGATGTCGGCGTCGACCTCGTCGGCCGGCGGATAGGGGCCGACGCCCAGAAGGCCATTTTCGCTTTGGAGCACGACCTCGATGCCTTCGGGGATGAAGTTCGAGACCAAGGTGGGCATGCCGATGCCCAAGTTGACGTAGAAACCGTCGCGCACTTCTCTTGCGGCGCGTCGAGCGATCTGTTCGCGATCCAAACCGCGAACTGTAGACTTCGGCGATTGGACTGTCACGGTTGGGTCTTTCTGGTCGTGCGGTGCTCGATTCTCTTTTCGTATCCTTCGCCCTCGAAGATGCGATGCACGTAAATCCCAGGCGTGTGGACGGTGTCTGGATCGAGCTCTCCCACCTCGACGAGCTTCTCGACCTCGGCAATCGTGACTTTCGCGGCCGTGGCCATCATCGGGTTGAAATTGGCTGCGGTTCGTCTGTATACGAGGTTGCCGAAGCGGTCTGCCTTCCAGGCCTTCACGATCGCAAAGTCGCCGGTGATGCTTTGCTCGAGGACATACGCGCGCCCGCCAAAATCTCGGGACTCCTTCTTCTCCGAGACTTTTGCCACGCGGCCGTCGGGCAAATAGCGAGTGGGGAGGCCTCCATCGCTGATGACTGTTCCGGCACCCGTCGGCGTATAGAACGCGACGATGCCGGCCCCTCCGGCTCGCAGGCGTTCAGCCAGCGTTCCCTGCGGCGTCAGTTCCAGTTCCAGCTCGCCCGAGAGGTACTGTCGCTCGAATTCCTTGTTCTCACCCACGTAGCTGGAGACCATCTTGACGATTTGCCGATTGCGCAGCAAAAGGCCCAGGCCAAAGTCGTCCACCCCGCAGTTGTTTGATACGACGGTCAGGCCTTTGGTTCCGAGTTCGCGCAAGGCTCGAATGCAGTTTTCGGGGATGCCGCAGAGCCCGAAGCCGCCAGCCAGGATGGTCGCGCCGTTGGGGATGTCGCGCACGGCCTCGATCGCGGACGGGACCACCTTGTTCATGGGCGAGTAGCTACAACCCTAGCGCTTCTTGACGCCGGCCGTCACCCGTCCACATCGTCTACCGGAACTGCCAGCGATGCCGGGGGCGCCGCTTCGTCCCGAGACTGATTCTGGCGCGGCTCCACGGGCGCGTGAGTCGGAGCAAGAGGTGGCAGCGGCGAACGGCTGGGCGGGGTGACTCCGGGTCCGTAAGGGGCCGGACCACGACGGCCAGCGGCCACCATCGTGCGCAGCGGGGAAGCCAATCGCGCCCGGAGCATCGGATTTTCCACGCATCCGCCCATGTGGGCTGGGCATGCGATGCGGATGTGAAAGTGATCGTCATGCGGCAGAGCTCCGCGCGGCTGCTGCATCAATTCAGCGGCTCGAACCCGCAATGTTGCCGCGACGCCTGCGTGCTCCGCGTAGGCCAGCAGTCGCGCGCGCAAAGGCGCTGCGACGAAAACGTGGGTCACGCGAGCTTCTGGATCGTTCAGCATCGCAGCGATCAGAGCCCAGTTTTTCGCGTCGTCGAAGTAGGCTCCGGGCCACCCAACGGCAGCACCATTGGCTCGGAAGGGAACGAAGTGCGAGGCAAGGAGCTGCCGTCCGCTTGCGCTGCGTACGAAAAAGCCAAGGTCGGCATCGCGGCCGCTCTCATGCGAGCGGTGCCGCTCCACTTCGCCGCCTCCCTCGCGAGACAGGTGGCCGACCGACGTGATTGTATCGGGAAACTGCCGGCGAACGGCACGCGCCGCGCGGTCCACCATCGTCACGAGCGGCTCCAACCCCCAGCGAACGTCGCCGGCGGTGTCCGCCGGGACGATGCGCACGTACGCGGTCTCGTCGAGATGCATCCCCCCCAAAAGGTGTCCCTCAGTAGGCGAGCCGATGCTGCGTCCGAAGCGAATCGCTGCGGGCCCAAGAGTCGCGCGGGCGGTGGCTGCATGCTTGGGCGCTCCACCGGGGAACGCACCCGTTGAGAGCGTGAGCGACGCGACCAGCGCTGTCAGAGCCAAAGGAGCGGAACGCACGTGCCAAGGGTGAGCACACCCGCGTGCCAACGGCCAAATTCGGTGCCCCTGCCTCGGGTCTCTCATTGTTTCGTGAGCCCCGAGGCACGCTCCAAGCCTGGGACGCATCTTACGGGCTGACAGCTGCGGATGTTCAGTTCGGCTCTCGCTCCTCCGGTGTCGAGCAACCTTGACGCGCCTCCTTTTGCAATGGTCCGCTGCCTCGGGTCAGCGTAGGAGCGGAGCATGGCCACACGAACCATCGAGGCGGATTACCTCGTTGTCGGATGCGGCGCGGCGGGCATGGCTTTCACGGATTCGTTGATCGACGCATCCGATGCACAGGTCGTCATGGTGGATCGTCGGCATGCACCCGGCGGGCACTGGAACGACGCGTATCCGTTCGTACGGCTGCACCAGCCGTCGGCCTACTACGGTGTGAATTCGGTGCCTCTCGGCAGCGAGACGATCGATAAGCACGGGTCGAACAGGGGAATGTACGAACGGGCGAGCGCCTCCGAGATTTGCGCATACTACGACCGGGTCATGCAGCAGCGCTTCCTACCGTCGGGGCAAGTTCGGTACTTTCCGATGTGCGACTACGTCGGCGAGCACCGGTTCGTCTCGCGCGTGTCGGGTGACGAGTACGAGGTCAAGGTGCGCAAGAAGCGCGTCGACGCCGTCTACCTCGAGCCTTCCGTGCCCGCAAGCTCCAAGCCTCCATTCGAGATCGCGCCCGAGGCGCGCTGCGTGCCGCCCAACGAGCTCGCGCGCCTCGCCGGAAAGGCGGATGGTTACGTGATCATCGGCGCAGGCAAGACGGCGCTCGACACCTGTTCTTGGCTGTTGGAGATCGGCGTGCCGCCGACCGACATCCGCTGGATCAAGTCCCGAGAGGCCTGGCTCTTGAATCGAGCCTTCGCTCAAGGGGGCGAGCTCGTTGGCACCTTGTTCGAGGGGATCTCCCTCCAAGTCGAGGCCGCAGCCCAGGCGACGTCACTGGATGACCTCTTTTATCGACTCAACGCTACCCAGCAGCTGCTCCGCGTAGACGAGGGCGTTACGCCAACGATGTTCAAGACTCCGACGGTGAGCGCCGGCGAACTCGAGCAGGTCAGGCGCATCGACGGGGTCGTACGGCTCGGAAAGGTTCGGCGCCTCGACCGCGACGCCATCGTGCTCGACGACGGCAGGATTCCTACGAGCCCACGTCACCTGCACGTGCATTGCGCTGCCGCGGGGCTGAACCCCGCTCCTGCGGTACCCATGTTCGCGGACGATCGCATCACGCTGCAGCCGATCCGAACGGGGCTCATCCCCTTCAATGCCGCCGTGGTCGGCTTCGTGGAAGCCACGCGTGAGGACACGGCGCAGAAGAACAGTCTCTGTCCGCCGAACCGTTTGCCCGACGTCCCGCTCGACTGGGTGCGCGGCATCCGCGTTGCCATGAAGGCCGACTATCTATGGTCGAAAGAGCCGGATGTCAGCGAATGGCTGGAGCGCGCCCGGCTCAGCCCGTCCCGTGGCCTGCGACAACGGAGCAACGAGCCGCATGTGCAGCAAGCCTGGAAGCGCTTCCTCGACAACGTGGGCCCCGGGCTCAAAAACCTCGAGCAGCTGTGGGCACAGGCCCGGTCGTGACTCGGACAAGTCTTGTCCAATTGAGTGGGCTGACCCTTACCGGAGGCGCATTCGCCAACGTGAAGGCCGCGTTCAGAATGACAAGACTGTGACGGTGCAGCCCGCCGTGGAGAGTCACGCTCGCTCTTCCGATGCTCGAATCCACTGCCACGGCCTCCACGCGCGAGCGGTGGGTGAACATCGGATCGACGGGAGTCGTGCTCGGTGTTCATGGCATCTGCCTGCTTGCACCTTTTTCGGTGTGCTCGTGGCGCATCGTCGGCCTTGCGGTCGCGAGTTATGTCCTTCAAACGCTGGGGGTGACGGCTGGCTACCACCGTTACTTTTCGCATCACGCGTTCAAGACGAGCCGCCTGTTCCAGTTCGTTTTGGCCTGGCTTGGATGTGCCGCGATGCAGAACGGTCCATTGTGGTGGGCGAGCGGTCACAGGCGCCACCATCGCTTCTCCGACCGGCAGGGCGATCCTCACTCGCCCGTGCTGGGCGGGTTCTGGCATGCGCATCTCGGCTGGGTCGTCGGTGGCGAGAACGATCACCCCGACCTCGCGAACGTTAAGGACTTCTCGGGCTTCGCCGAGCTGCGCTTTCTCGATCGTTTCAAGTGGCTGCCGACTCTTGCGACGGGAGCCCTCTGCGCCATTGCGTTCGGCGGGCCGGGAGTCGTATGGGGTTTCGGCATCGCGACGACGCTGGCCTTCCACGCCCCGTTGCTCGTTAACTCGGCGGGCCACACCTGGGGCACCAGGCGGTTTAGGACGAACGACGCATCACGAAACAACGCCGTCCTCGCCGCGCTCGTGCTCGGAGAGGGCTGGCACAACAATCACCACCACGACCCGTTGTCCGCCAGGCACGGCTTTGCGTGGTGGGAAATTGACGTGACTTACTACGCGATCTGGTGGCTCTCGAGGCTCGGTATCGTATGGGACGTCCGCAGGCCTCGTGCGTGGCTCGAGGCGGCCTAAAGAGCTGCGGCAAGGCGCCGCCGGCCCGGTATTTGTCGGGACGAGGCGATTGAGCAGAGGAGTGGCTCCCGCCGCGCGGGCTGTATGATCCGGAAGTCAATGTTCACGCCCCGCGTGGCGCACCTTGGCACAAACATACGAGTCGGCCTTCCAGATCCGTCGGCGCGGATGTTGCTCTGGCTCTTGTCCATGCGCACAGTCCCTCCCGAAGTGCTCAACGTACTCCCAAGAAGCCGGCGTCGTCGTGGACAGGGGCGTGTGTTCGAGCGGAAGCGTCTGCACCGAGACGAGCGGTTGCTGCTCAGGTACCGGCTGCTCCGCCATCGCCGTCTGGGTCTGTTGCCCTGCGTCCGAAGCGGGAACATCGAGCTGTGGCGACATCATCGCGGTGACTCCGGTCGATGCTTGCGTGCCTAGCGGCTGCATCGGGTCGTGCCTCAGTGGTCGCCACAACGTCTCCAGCATGGTCGATGGCTGCGAGGTCTGGCAGTGCTGTGTCCCCGACGATGCGGGAACCGACTGAGCCTGCCTCGTCGGCCTTCTTGTTACGCTCCGTACCTGCCCCCATCCGCCCCGCCCAATCGGCTGCGACTGCGACGAGTTCAACAACTTGTCGCATGATTGTCATCGTTCAAGTGGTACGTGCCGATGTGACCCTTCGACGTGACGCGCGACGCCCCGGCCGTGAAGAAGATCCTTTGCGTGAGTTTGGTGGATAGCCGCGACAGGTATCCACCTGTCACGCGCATGACATGATATCGAAACGACTATTGGAATACGCGTTTGCACGAACCATTTCTCTTGACGTTCACCGGTGTATGTCACTATGTGAAATCCTCGTAGAGATACCGATGTATCGCGCTTCCTTTCTCTCCGTATCTGGATAGGTCACTGGTCTAAAGCGTCTCCGCAGCGGTGCTCGCCATGGTCGCTCGTTATCACGCCGTCGTCAGCATCTTGTTTCGTCTGGTTGATGCGTTCGTCATCGTGGCGGTATGGCTCGCGTGCTACTGGCTGCGGCTGCGCTTCCCGCCGCCTTTCGCGAATCCGTCGCTGCCGGTCTTCAGCACGTACGCCTCACTCGCCCCTCTGGTCGGGCTGCTCTGGATAGTCGTGTTCTCGCTTCAAGGCATCTACTCGGCGGGTCGAATGAGGGGGCGCAAGATGGAGGTCCTCCTCCTGTGGAAGGCTCACGCGTCGGCTCTCGCAATCCTCATTGCTCTGGCGTACCTCTACGATCAATCAAAGTACTCGCGCCTCGTGATGATGTACTTCGGAGTGTTCGGCGCACTGGTCCTTGCGGCGTTCCGGGTGACGCTGCGAACGGCGCTTCGAGCCCTTCGCCGCCGCGGATATGACGTTCGCCGCGTGCTCCTCGTCGGGGGCGGCACGGCCGTGCGGACGCTCACGGATCGTTTGGGATCGTACCCCGAGCTCGGGATGCAAATCGTCGGGCTGGTCACTGCGGACGGGCGGCCGCTGCCCGAGCCGTCGGGGGTCAGGGTGGCCGGCGCGTTCGTCGATCTGGAGCGCATCGTCGAGGCTGAGCGACCCGACGAGGTCCTGATAGCGGTTCCGCCTCACAAGCTGCCTCGCCTGTACGGCGCAATGTTGAAATTGCGGGACCAGGCTGTGACCGTGGAAGTCGTTCCCGAAGTGGCTCAATACATGACCATCGGTTACAGCGTCGAAGACTTTGAGGGCCTTCCGATCATTCGGCTGAACGATTCGCCCATCGACAGCTGGCATTCGGTCGTCAAGCGCGGCCTCGACGCCCTGCTATCTGGGGCCGGTCTCGCGCTCCTCTCGCCGCTTTTGGTGCTCATCGCGGTTCTTGTGAAGATGACCTCGCCCGGGCCCATATTGTACCGGCAGGAGCGAATGGGTCTGGATGGTCGAAGGTTCTGGATGCTGAAGTTTCGGTCGATGCATGTCGATGCGGAAGCGAGCTCGGGCGCAGTGTGGGCCAAAAAGAGCGATGACCGCTGCACCGCGATCGGGACGTTCTTGCGAAGGACCAGCCTGGACGAGTTGCCGCAACTCTGGAACGTTTTCGTCGGTCACATGTCGCTCGTCGGCCCGCGGCCGGAACGGCCTGTCTTCATTCAGCAATTTCGGAGCCAAATTCCCGGCTATATGCTGCGACACAAAGTGAAATCGGGCATCACTGGATGGGCGCAGGTCAACGGCTGGCGCGGAGACACGTCGATCGCCGAGCGGACGGAGTGCGATCTCTTTTACATTCGCAACTGGTCCTTGGAACTGGATCTCAAGATTCTGACGATGACGTTGTGGAAGGGATTCATCAACAAGAACGCCTATTAGGGCGCTCTACAACGCAGTAGTCGAGTTCGTGCAGCACGCATCCCCAGCATGGTAGCCGTCTCCGGTATGAGCGCGAGTGCCCTGAGAAAGGACGCGCAGACCGTTCTTCGGACATGGAACGCCTCCGGCAAGGCCTCGTGGATCCTATGGACCAGGTTGATATTCTTAACGCCAGGCTTTCAGCTTGTCGCGCTGATTCGCCTTCAGAGATGGTTGGGCCGCGTCCCTGTCATCGGGACCGGGCTGCGCCGGCTTGTCTGGTATGTAGCAACCCTACTATTCGCATGCGATGTGGATCCACAAGCCGAAATCGGGCCAGGTCTCTACATTCCCCACCCCACCGGAATCGTCATCGGCGGCTCCGTAAAGTTGGGCGCAAACGTGTCCATCTTGCAGAACGTGACACTTGGTCGAGGTCGTCCCGAAACGAAGGAGTCGCCTCTCATCGGAGATGATGTTTACATTGGAGCGGGCGCCGTGGTCCTGGGCGATATCGTTATTGGCGCGGGTGCGAAGATTGGGGCCAATAGTGTAGTTTTGAAAAGCGTGCCGCCAAACGCGATTGCAGTCGGGGCACCAGCCCGCGCGTTTGCAAGAACCGCGGCTGCTGACAAGGGCGCAATTTGAGAATCCGAACCGGCGCCGACCACGAGGAGCGGCGGCAAGCGGGCTGGGCGCTGGTCCGCGCCCGTTCGCTATTGGCGGTGAGCCTGGTCGTGGAGGCCGAGGCGCGGCTCGGGATCGAGCTGTCGCTTGCGCGCGTGCTGGAATCGCCGACGATCGATCGCATCCTTCGCCGGGGGCCCTCGCGAGCGCCGCAGCCGAAGTACATTCTAAGCTTCAATCGGAACGGACGGCGACCCGCGCTCGTCTTCTTCCCCGACTCCCATGGAACGGTCATGGGATCCCGGCGCTTTCCGAAGCTGTTCGGGCCGGACCAGCCGCTGTACATCGCACAGGCGGTGGGGGCCGATCCGACCGACTGCATCAGGCACCCTACCATCGAGAAGATCGCGGAGGTCTACGAGCGGGAGCTGCTCGATGTCCTCGCGCCCGGCCCGGTGGTGCTCGGCGGATTCAGCTTTGGTGCGCTGGTGGCGTTCGAGCTGACCCGCCGGCTTCGCCGGCGCGGGTTCGATGTGCCGCTCGTGGTGTCGCTTGACGGATACGCGCCTGGCTACCCGGAGCCGCTTCCGCCGGGCCAGCGGGTCTGGGCGCACCTGCGGTGCTTCGCCGAATCAAGCGGCGACGAGCGCCGGGGGTATCTGCGCGATCGCTACGATCACCTTTGCCACCGGGTCTGGGGCTGGCTCGGGCAGGAGCATCGGCTATCAGAGTACAGCCCTTGGATGACGCCGGAGATGCGCCGTCGCTTCGCCCGCATGTGGCGAATGAACAGCCTGGCCGCGCGCCGCTATCGTCCGCCCCCCGTCGACGGGGCCACCATGCTGCTCGTCCGCGCCGAGCGCTCCGCGCGTTGGGTGGGCATCGCTCGTTCGGACGAGGTCCACGGTTGGGCCTCCTTCGTACGAAGCGGAATCTCGGTGGTGACCGTTTCGGGCGAGCACGCCAGCATCCTGAGGGACGCGAATCAGCCCCTGATCGTCGAAGCCATCCGACGGCACCTGCCGACCGGATGGAACGACGCCAGCGAACGGCCTCAGAATGAGGACTATGACCTGCGAAACGCAGGATTGAGCGCGCCCTCAAGCGCACTCAGTGGTTTGCCCGAAGCCGCCCATGCAGCCCGGATCTCGCACAGCAGCCCCCGCTGAAATAGGTCCTTGGTAAATGCATTTGCACGAGCGCGAACCGTCTTCTCATCGAAGGTCACACTGCCGCGTTCGATACGCTCGACAGCGGCACCCAGCGATTCAACGGTAGCTTGGTGGAAAAACAAGCCAGACTGCGCGTCTACCACGGTTTCGAGTGCCCCCCCCGCTGCATACGCGATGACCGGAAGCCCAGATGCCATCGCCTCAAGAGGGGTTATGCCAAAATCCTCGACGCCCGGGAAAACGAATGCCCGGGCCGTCGCGTAGAGTTCCTCTATGGAACGGTTCGACAGTGGCCCAAGAAACTTGACGGTTGGACCCGCCATCGCGCGCAGACGAGCCTCGTTTGAACCTCGACCGACGATGAGGAGAGGCAACCGAAGCCGGGTAAAGGCCTCAACGGCTAGGTCGACGCGCTTGTTCGGCGCGAACGCGCCGACCATGAGGTAGTGTGGCCCCGGCGCTCGAGGCCGGCGAAAGCGAGATAAGTCGACGAACGGGTGCACGACGCGCGCTTCACGCCCGTAAGCGCGCCTGATCTGATCCGCAATAAATGAACTGTTTGCGATGAGTACGTCAACGCGATCGGCCGAACTGACGAAACGGTCCCACGACTGCAGGTACGAGCGAAACGCGTGAGCTGCGGCGCGCACATCGAGCCGTGCCCTTCCTGCTCCGAAGTAGTCGTCGAATCGTTCCCACATATAACGCATCGGCGCATGGACATAACTCACGTGCACGGCTTCGGGAGCCTTGCGGACGCCCTTTGCGACGCAATGGGACGACGAGACGACGAGTTCGAACCCGGAGACATCGAGCGAGCTCACCATCTGCGGCATGAGCGGCAGAAAATGGCGATAGTGCCTACTGGCTCCGGGGACGTGTTGGAGCCAACTCGTCGTGCAATCGAGCTCCGCTATCGGCCCTTCGATTGCGCCTCGTATGTACAGAAGCGTAAAGAGCTTAGGTCGAGAAAATAGTTCGGCCATCGCTTCAAGGACGTATTCCCCTCCCCGCATCCCAGTGAGCCAGTCATGAACGAGCGCAACGCGCGGGACGACGTTCGCTTCAACTCTGCGATGCGGTGCAGCACTGTCACCAGAAGAAGCTGGGAGGATTTGACGTCGAGGTTCAGCGACCAATGCAATCGCCTTTTCGTTGGAAGCTGGAATAGAAGCGACGATGAAACACGAATGACATCGAGTTGTGCTCGGGACGCATTCCTCCTTGACGCCGAGTGGTGTGCGTGCGAACCGTCATAGTCATCTCTTGGGCGATTGCCACCGACCTACGCTCGCTCTCGTCGTTATTGCGCTGCTCCTCGCCTCCGCCTGCGCGCGACCGCCAGTCGTGGCGAAGGCCATTCCGAGTCCGGTTGTATCTCGTCGCCTTGCACAGCTCGATCCGGTGTTGCTCGCAGCCGCGGTTGGGGAGCGGGAGGGAGACGCGTACCGGCTCGGCCCAGGCGATTCCTTGCTCGTCGCAGTCTACGAGCACCCGGAACTATCGATTGCGCCATACGTGCCAGTCGGAACAGTCGCACAAGGCGGCCGACCGGTCGGGCTACTCGTAGACAACGACGGCACGATCCAGCTTCCGCTCATCGGGACGGTAAACGTAGCCGGCGAGACGACCGATCGTGTCCGCCTCCTTCTCGAGGACAGGCTTTCCCAATACATCAAAGTACCGCGTGTCACGGTTCAACTCGTCTTCCCGGCCACGATTCGATACTATCTGCTTGGCCAGTTTACTAGTCCCGGCGTGAAATTCAGCGACCGACCGCTGGGGCTACTCGAGGCGTTGAGCTTGGGGGGTTCGGTCGATCTCGAGCGCGCGAGCCTGAGCACGGCGTACGTCGCCCGCAAGGGCAAGAAACTGCCCGTTGACTTTCGACGGCTCTTGCTCGAAGGCGACTTGATGCAAAACATCAGGCTAAAGACAGGCGACGTCGTTGTCGTGCCCGACCATCAGAACGAGCAGGCATTCGTCTTCGGTGGCGTTGCGCAGAGCAATCCGGCCGGTGGTGCGGTCCCGTTCGTCCATGGTCGCTTGACGCTCCTTCAAGCACTCGCTCGCGCTGGATTCGGCCAAAGCGAGCGTTTTCAAGGCGTTCTCTCCGACGTGCACGTGATCCGTAGCGAGGGCGTCCGTGGTGAACTCTACATCGTCGATGCAAGAGCGATCATGCGGGGCACCGCGGCCTCTTTCGAGCTTGAGCCGGGCGATGTCGTGTACGTGCCTGAAACGGCGCTTTCGGATTGGGATCAGGCCCTCAGTGCCATGATCCCGTTTTTGGGGGCGGTCGCCGGTATCCTGCAGCCGTTCGTGCAGATTAAGTACTTGTCGACGCACTGAGGCACCGAGTATGAGCGCGCACGAAGTTTGGGCCAAGGCAGTAGGTTTCAAAGAGCTGGCGCTCTTGCTGCGGGACGGTGCGCGCACGATCGGGACGTCGATCGCACTGGTACTTGCTTGCTCGGTCATGCTGGCGCTGTTCTCTCATATGCGTTTCCGCGTGAAGGGCAGCCTCTATCTTGGTGACGTCCAGTCCAGGGAGGGACGTCAGAGCAACGTGTCCGACGAATTTGACTTGTTGGGCGGCCGCCGCGGCGATGTCGGCACCGAAGTCGAGATTTTGAAGAGCGAGGCTCTGATCGAGCACGCAATCGTCGAATCCGGCCTCAACGTCACACTCACTCCAGTCGGCTGGCGGCGGCCCCGCTACTTGAAATGGCTTCTCTCGCATCGCAACCTCGACACGCTGGACCTTGGCACGCGACACGTCAACGTGGAGGCGACCCTGCCGCCTACCGCAAGCCGCAAGGCGACGTTCGCGGTTCGCGTCAGGGGCAATCACGAATACGAGCTGCTGCGCGACGGTATCTCACTGGGAAAGACGGCGATCGGCTCGCAGCTGCAGACGCAGGAACTCAGTGTGACCGCCCGGCCGGGCGTGGAGGGCCTTCCACCCGGCGAGACTGAGTTCGACCTGGAGGTTGCGCCGGTCAGCGACGTCAGCGAGGAGCTATCGCACGTGCTCAGCATCTCGGCGCCGACTCGGAAGTCAGCGGTGGGTGCGGACCCGGTGGACGTCGTCGACATCGTGCTCACCGACGAGTCGCCCCGACGCGCCGCCGCCTTCGTCGAGGCGCTCATGCGGGGGTATCTCGAGCGACGGCAGTCATGGCGCAACGAAGAGGCGTCCGCCGCGGAGCGGTTTGTCGCTGGACAGATCGAGCGGATGAAACAGTCGCTCGACGACGCCGAAAAGAAACTAGCCGAGTTCAAAAAAGGATCCGACGTAGTGGCGCTGAGCGACGAAGCGCGCGGAATGGTCGATCAGCTCGGCCGCTACGAGGAGCAGCGAGTTGCATCGCGCATGCAGGTGAGCGCCTTCGGCCGTATCCGCGAGATGCTCGATAAGAGCGACGTCCCACTCGAACAGTACCTGGTGGGCGAGACGGAGGACCCGGTGCTGTCATCGCTCAGCAGCAACCTGGCACAGGCCCAACAAGAGCTTCGGCGCGACGAGGAGAAGTTCACCGGCGAAGCGCCCGCGGTACAGGAGCAGAAGGCGCAGGTTGACACTCAGATCAAGATGATACGGGCTTACGTGGTCGGTCGCTATCAGCGCGCCCAACAACAGCTCGAATCGCTGAACAAGATGATCCGGCAATATGAGAACAAGGTGTCGACGTTACCGCGGGCGCAGCTAGAGCTGGGCCAGCTCACACGCAACACCGAGGTCCTTTCGAAGATGTACACGTTTCTCCTGGACCAACAGGAGCAGGCCGCGGTCACCAAGGCGTCCACCATCTCGAAGAATCACGTGCTCGACTCGCCGCGCATCCCGTTCCGCGAGGACGCGCCGTCGCTCCCCATCCGGGGGATCTCCGGCGCCCTCCTGGGATTTCTCCTGGGGATAGGGATGGTCTTGTGGCGCAAGCTGATCGCTTCGACCTTCACGAGCGAGACCCAGCTGCGTTCGTGGCTGGGGGATCTGCCAGTCCTCGCCGTGATCCCGGCCCATCCGGCGTCGCCGGGCCGTCTCGGCTCGCAGTCGGCGCTGGCGCAGCTTGAACTCGCCCCGCGTTCCGGCTTTGCAGAGGCCTTCCGCCATCTGCGGGCCAACGTCTACCGGTCGCTGCCCCGCACGAGCGCCGTCATCCTGGTCGCCTCGCCTTCCGCTGGCGACGGCAAGTCGACCACCTGTCTGGCGCTCGCGGCGATGTTGGCGGCGGACGGCCGGCGCGTGGCCGTCGTTAATGGCAATCCGCCTAAGGTAGAGGCCGGCGACGTCGCGAGCTCGACTGGCCTTGCCGGTGTGCTGGCGGGCACCTTGGGCTGGAACGACGCGATCGTCAGCGTTGGTGTCGCGTCCGGCGCCTTCGACTTCATGCCGGCGGGGTCGCCCGCCGCGGTGGGGGGTGACCTCCTCTCGGGCGCCGCGTTCCAGACGCTACTCGGCCACGTACGTTCAAACTACGATGTCGTCATAGTGGAGACCCCACCGTTTCCCGCGCTTTGCGACGCCTTCAGCCTTTCCCCGTTGGTCGACGTCATCCTTACGGTCATCCGGGTGCGCCGCACCGATCGCGCGGCGGCAGTGGCCCACGTCGACCAGCTCGTTCATGCGAACCCCCGCTATGGCGTGGTCATCAACGCCGCCCACACCGGGTCGCCCACGTTGGTTGCGGATACGGCGTCGGCGCTTTGGTCCCACGGAGGTGCGCCAGCGTCGGCGCGTATCGCGCATGGTCAATCGTCGGGAGGATAGACGGCCCGCGCTACTCTGGTCAGTCGTCTCTTTGGCGATGGCCTGGACAACGTCCGCCTTCGCAGCGCCGCCGCATCGCGGGGATTTCCCGCCGCTCGTCGTCGGCAACAACTTCGGCGTGAACATCCATCGCGCCGGCGATCCGGACTTCGATCTCATCGCCGCGGCAGGGATGCGCATTGTCCGTCTCGACCTCACTTGGGAGACCACCGAGCGCGCCAAGGGAATCTACGATTGGTCGGGCTACGACCAGACGCTCGCGGCGCTGCGCGCGCGTCGTCTGCGCCCCCTACTCATCCTTGGCTACTCCAACCCCATCTATGCGGCGCCAGTCACGGTCCGGCATCACGGGAGCGAGCTGACGAGGATTGCCCCCCCGTCAAGCACCGACGCCCGCGCGGCCTTTGTGCGCTGGGCGCAGGCGGCTGCCCGCCATTTCGTGTCAGACAATCCTCTGTTCGAGATCTGGAATGAACCGAATCAGGATATGTTCTGGCCGCCGCGGTCGGACCCGCAGCAGTACGTAGAGCTCGCGGACGCCAGCTGTCGAGGCCTCCGCGCCGCCGTGCCTACCGCGACAATCATCGCACCGGGCGCAGCGGGGATGCCCACGTGCAATCAGCCCGCGCCCGACCTCCTAGTAGCTCTGCTGGCGAGCAGAGTCACCGGCTGCCTGGACGGTGTCAGCGTTCACCCTTACCTCAACATTTCCGACTTACGCGAAACGCCGTACAACTGGGAGCTCTTGCGCGCGCTCATCGCTCGCAGCCTCCCGCCGGGCGCCGCGCGTCCTGTCCTGATCAGCAGCGAGTGGGGACTCTCCACGGGTGGCGGCGGCATCTTTCATCATCCGCCCGATGAAATGGCTCAGGCGTTCTACGTCGTGAGGATGATGCTGCTCAACTTCGCGAGCGGAGTCCCAGTCAGCATCTGGTACGACTGGAAGGACGATGGCGACGATCCGTCGGACGCGGAGAATCGCTTCGGCCTGGTACGCCAAAACCTGACGCCCAAGCCGGCATATCGGGCACTTGCGACCGCGATCAACACGCTCGCTGGTACGTCGCTAGTCTGCTCAAGCGACCGAGACGACGGCGACGCCGCGCTGGTGTTTGCGGGGGGGGGTAGCGCGGGGGCGGGGCGTGACGTCACGCTGGTCGGCTGGCGCGCGTCGGGCGCGGTGCCAGCCAACCTGCCGCCTTCCCCCCCCGCCCGAATTGTGGGATCGATGGACATGTTCGGGCGCCCGCTTCCGGGGAGCTCGCCCGGGCCAGGCGCCGAGCCTCCCGGCGTCGTCTACTTTCACCTCCGAGACGCTGACCCCGCCGCTCTGTGCACGCTCGTCCGCAGCGGGGGGCGCAAATGACGACCGCGCGAGCGCGGCGGTCTCTGCTGTTGACCGCATGGGTGCTCTCGAGCACGAACATGGCGGTGCGCACGGCAGGCCTCGCCGGACGGTTCGCGCTGACCATGTACTTGGCGAAGTACTTCGACCTCAAGGACATCGGCGCCTTCGGCCTCATCGCCGGCGCTGTGGGCATCCTTCCCTGCGCGCTCGGGTGCGGGATCAATTATTTCCTTAGCCGCGAGATCGTGGGCGCGCCGCCGCTGCGCGCGGGAATCATGCTCCGCGATCGCCTCGCGTTCACCTTGGCCATGTCCGTGCTGGCGACGACGGTGCTGGCCACGCTAACCGGCCTCGGCGTCCTGCCGGTGCGCCACAACTTGCTGCTCCTCATCTGGATCCTGATCGGAGAATCGATCGCCTTCGACGTCCACATGAGCCTCATCAGCCTCCGCCTCGCCGTCGCCGCGAACGTCCTTTTGTTTGTGCGATCCGCCGGTTGGGTGTTCCCGGCCATCGGCTTCGGCGTGTTCTTGGGGCCGCGCTTCCGGACGTTCGATTTCGTGCTCCAGTGCTGGGGCGCAGGGTTGGTCGTCAACTTCGTTTGCCTATACTCGGTCGTCCTGCGCGACTGGCCGCTACGCGCCATCGCGCGCACTCGCATCGATTTTCGCTGGCTGGGGCGCACCGTTCGCCGTGCCTCGCTCATTTACCCGAGCGACCTCGGCATCGCCGGACAGATTTACCTCGATCGCTACATCGTGGAGCACTATCTCGGCATGAAGCAAGTGGGCGTCTACACCCTCTATTGGTCCATGGCCAACGCCGTCTATGTGCTCGTGACTGTGGGGGTCGTGCAGCTGGTCGTGCCCCACCTCGTCGAACGCCATCGCGCGGGCATCAAAGGGGAGTGGCGATCGGCGTTCGTTGCCGAGCTCGTCAAGATCGTGTCGATTGCCATTCCGCTTTGCCTTGTCTGCGGAGTCGTTGTGCTCCAGGCGCTTCCGCGCATCGGGATGAGGCAGTTCGGCGTCTGGCCGTTGGTGTTCGAGCTGATGCTGGTCGGAGTCACTATGCGGCTGGTGTCTGACGTCTTCAGCCAAGGCCTCTACAGCCGGAACCTCGACGCTAGCTATGCGACCATGAACATCATCGGCTTGCTGATCTCGGCGGCGATCACCGTGGTGCTCATCAGGCATGGTGGCTTGCTAGGCGTAGCGCTGGGCATGATCATCAGCCCGACTGTGCTGCTTGCAATGCGAGGTGTGCTGCTCGCCAAGGGCTACATGCGAGATGCAATGGTAGCGATGCCGCGCTCAAGCGCCTGAACCCCGTCGAGCTCGCGGCTCTCGCAGCTCGATTTGCCGGCCAGCATCCCCAGCGCAAGGGCCGGCAAGATTGACTCGACGACGTTGGTCGCCAAACCAAGCACCAGCACGCAGGCAGCCAGCGCGAAGAAGAAGACGAAACGCTCGCCTTTCTCGCTGCAGATCGCACGAAAGCGCGAGAAAATCGCGAGACCGAAGACGATACAGTTCGCACCGAATGTGACGTACAGAAACACGAACATATTGTCTGCGGTGTTCGTGTCGTGGGGCTCGAAGATCGTCTGCGCCGAGCCGATCCCTCCGAGTCCTCGTCCGAGTGCCCATTCGAGCGAGTTGTGGTCGGCGGCGATTAGCGCGAAAGCGCTCGGCCACATTGTGGCGGTCCGGTCGATCATCGACGACAACGTGAGAAACCCGACGTCTGCGAACGAATATTTGAACAGCAATTCCTGGGTCGCGGAGCTGATCGGTAGGATCACCAACGCCGCCATCAAGGCGGCGAGCGTCGCCATCGCCAGGAGAAACCGCGTATCGTGCCTCCGCCCGCGCTGGGCCGGGAGCAACTGCTGGATCCCGAGAGCCGGCGGCACGAACAGAAGCGCCATAAGCGGCGTCTTTGCCGTCGTGAGGGCGACTGCAGCCATCGACAGGATCCATACCAAGACCCGCATGGTCCGACTGCCGCCCGCCCGGGCGACAAGGAGAATGCCAAACACGGTGATCTCGTTGGCCGCGCTGTAGCTGGCGCGCGAGAAGCCGGCCAAGCGTTCGAGGCCGTTCGTCGTCCAGTCGCGTGCGACCAGAGATTCCTGACCGAGCACCTCGAAGCTCGATCCGGTCCAAGGGAAATGAACGAAGCGGTTGACGACGACGCCGAGAACCGCAAGCGCCCACCATGGGGCCGCGTGACGGAGCAGCAGCGTCTCCGCGCCCTGGCTGACAAGGGCCAATCCGAGGAAAAACGGCGTCCAAGTGTAGAGCGCGAAGGCGACGCGACCGACACCCGCAACGCCGGTGGCGACGCCGCAGGCCGCGCCGGCAAGAAACGAGTAGAGCGCGAAGACAGCGAAAAACGCGTGGATCAGGGAGGTACGTCGGTCGAGGCGCGAAATGGCGCCGCGGTATATGAAGTACGCGACGGCCAAGCCGGCGCTAAACAGCATGGGCACGTAGGAAAGGAAAGGCGCGCCGAGCGTCGCCAGTACGAATCGGATCGCGCCGCCGAAGACGTCGCTTGCGACCAATACAATCAGCGCGGTCGCCGTGAGGCGCGCGAAATGACGGTCGATGGCTGCGGCACGCGGCCCCACGCCGGGGACGGCGCGCCCGCGCCGCCAGCCCGGCGGCGCCGTCTGCTCGACCGCGAGGCTCACGAGACTCGCTCGTACAGAGCGCGGTAACCGGCCGTCGAGGCGGTGCGCAGAAACAGCGACTCCACGCGCCGCCGGCCGGCCGCCGCCATGGCGGCGTGCAGAACGTCGTCGCGCAACAGCCGGCGCACCGCCCCCGCGTAGCGGACGGGATCGAAGTCATCGATCAAGAATCCAGTGGCGCCATCCGCCACGACCTCGTCGGTGCCTCCCACACGCGAAGCGACGATCGGGAGCCCATAGTACATTGCCTCCATCGGCCCAATTGGCAGTCCCTCCCAGAGCGACGGAAAGAGATAAACGCGCGCGGAGGCAAGAGCGCCCAGCGCCTCCCGCCGGCCGAGCGCTCCGGTGAACGTGATTCGGTCGGCGACGCCCCTTGCGACCGCGTAGCCACGCACTTCCGCTTCCAGCTCTCCGCCACCGACCAAGAGGAGGCGAACACCATCGCCGGCCAGCGCAGCCATCACGTCGACTGCGAACCGCGGATTCTTCTGGGTGTGCATCCGGCCCACGAACGCCAGATCGTAAGTCGCCGACGGGCGCGCGACCGCGTCGAGCTCGACGGGATCGATGCCATTGTAGATGACGGTAGTCGCCTCGGATGCCGTGCGCACCAGGCCCCAGTGTCGGGCGATTTTCTGATCGTTCTTGCTGACGAACACCATATGGTCGGCGCGACCGCCGATCCGGCGCTCCGCCACCCAGCCCAGAATCCGTAGCGGCAGGGCCTTCTTGAGGAAGTGGTAGCCGTGGACCGTATAGACCATCGGAACCTTGAGTCGCCGCAGTCGGGGGGAACAGAACGCGTGCCCGGCGCGGCTGCCGTGCACGTGAACCACGTTGGGCGCGACGGCGTTGATCACCGCGGCCAGGTTGCGCGGCACCGCGGGGTCGGCGCGCGATCGAAAGAAGTCCAGGCCATGCGCCTCGACGCCTAACGTACGGCTGGTTTGAAATCCGTATGAATCGGTTTGTGTCACCAACGCGGCGCGCCACCCGGAGCGGACCAGGTCCTGGCACAACCCAAGCACAGCGGTGGTCCCACCGCCGGGTGCTCCGTCGGCCACGACGTGCAAGACCTTACGCACCGACCAGCCCTCGAGTTTGACTCTTTCCCCCCCGCACTTGTTCGATAAATTTCATTGTCTGGGTGCCGAGATAGTCTTGATCAAAACGGTACGTGTTCTCCAGCGCGTAGGCGCGCCAACGGTCGAGCCGCATCGGGTCGGACAGAATTTCCTCGAGCGCGGCCTGCCAGGCCGCCCCGTCACCCGGCGGGACGAGCGCGCCGTTTCGGTCCGCTCCCCAATACCGGCAGCCCGAGGCCAAGCGCCTGGATCACCACGCCGGGCCAGTTCTCGAACCAGATCGAGGGGACGCACAGGAGATCGCTGTCGACCATGATGTTGGCGACCTCAGCCTGACTCACAAGGCCGGTGAACGTGCACCAAGGCGCCGCGCGATACTTTTCGCGTAACGTCTCCTCTTCGGGACCGCCGCCAACGACCGCGATCCGAAAGCGATGCCGGCCACCGATTGTCTCATGCACTCGCGCGACGGTCTCGAGGAGCAAGTCGACTCCCTTGGTCGCGTGCAGCCGGCCGACATAGGCAAGACGCACCGTCTCGGACGGAGTCCGCCGTCCGGTAGGTTTCGGGTAGGCGTTGGCGTTCAGGATCGCGGTGCGGGGACGCTCGCCGATCGGAAAGAGCTCGCAGACACGATCGAGATTCGCGCGCGAAGGCGAACAAAACCCGAGGCGGCGGATGCGGCTCAGGATCGATGCTTTGTGGTGCGACGTCACCGCGCAGAGGGTGCATTGGCCCGCGCATACCTTGCCCGCGCGGAACATCGACATCTTCACGCAGGCGAGTCCCAGATCGTGGAGAAAGTACACCGCCGGAATGTCGCGTACGCCGATCTCCTCGAGCGCGTTGTAACCAATGCCTGGCAGGAGGTGCACGAGCACCACATCGGGGCGGACCTTCCGCCGGTTGTGCGGATCCAGGTGATCCTGCAGATGCCAGATCGGCTTCTGCCAGCTGGGCGCCCGCGGGAACTTGAAGGTGGGATACGGACGCGGCATGTGGAATCGGTACATCTTGAGACCATCCACGATCTGTCCGCGCAGCTCGTCTTCCGGCGTCTTGGCCGTCGTGAGCACGGCCATGTCATGACCCCGTCGAAGGATCCACCTCGCCAGGTTGTAGGCGGACATCTCTGCGCCACCGATCACGTCGGGAGGAAAGAGAGAGGAAAGCGACAGAAATCTCAGAGTCGCCTCGCTCTCAGAGCGTATGACGTCCGTCTCGACGTCACTAGTTCGATCTCGTAGGCCATGCGATACGCGTTACCATCGACGGCCGTCGTGCGCCCCCTCCGAAATTAGGCGTCACTCAAGGAAACACACTCGCGGTCCCGGGTTCTACGAACGGACTCGAGCGTGTATCCCGTGGGGTCGGCGGAGCAGCCTTCGATTCTGACGGGGGCCCAATTCCGGCTGCGGGGTGTGGGGGGGCCGGCTGAAGTCCCGGCCCGGAACGGAGCAGCGCCGAAGCCGCGGCGGAGCGAGGCTGAAGCTGAACTGGTGAATTAACGCGAACGACCCTAAGCCAAGCTATCCTGTTGACCGCCGTGGCGAACGATAGCCTGTTCCCCCAGTCTCGATTTTTTTCCAGTGAGCACCGTGCGGTCCTGGTCGGGCGGGCTCCCGAGATGCGCGAGCTTGAACGCGCCTATGCGATTGCTCGTGACAACTGGGAGGCGAGAACCGTCACCGTGCTCGGTGCCACGGGGATGGGCAAGACACGTCTCGTGCGGGACTTTCTGGTTGGCGTTGGCGAAGGCAGCGGCCACGCCCCGCGCGTATACCGGGGCGCGACGCGCGAAGGGGGGCCAGCTTACGACGTCTTTGCTCGCATCTTGCGCGGTCGCTTTGGAATCGTCGAGGGAATGGATGCTGAGGCGGCCAAAGCGCAAGTCCGGTCGCAGCTGGCGACGGTGCTTGAGGATCGAAAAGTCGGCGATGTTGCCTATTTCCTGGGTCAGTTGCTCGAGCTTGATTTTCAGGACTCGCCCCTCATTCGGGCCGTGGAGGGGGATCCCGAGCAGATGCGTTCGATGCGCAGGGCAGTCATCAAGAGCTTCCTCGAGACCGATGCAGGCAAAGCAAGTGACCCACTCGTGCTCGTCTTCGACGACTTGCAATGGGCGCACGACGATTCGCTCGAGTTGCTCGAATACCTCGTGGAGAATCTGCACGGCCCCATTCTTTTTCTTTGCTTGGCACGTCCGGAGATGCTCGCGAGGCGCGATGCGTGGCGGCGCTACGGTAGCGGGCGCCACGTCGCCGTAGAGATCGGGCCGCTCGGAGATGACGACGCATCCGCCGTTGTCCGCGACCTTCTCGCGCCCTGCGGTGCGGCCGAAGCCATCGAAGAGCTGGTGGATACTGCCGTCAACTTGGCGGGCGGCAACCCCGCCCTGCTGGGCCAGATCGTTCGCATCTATCACGAGGCCGGCGTGCTCGTGGCCACGGATGATTTCGATGACGAACGCTGGATCATTGCAAGGGAGAAACTGACCAGCGTCAAGCTGCCGCTCACGGTGCAGGACGCCGTACAGGCCCGTATCGCCGCTCTGGTCCCCGAAGAGAGAGAGCTCTTGGAGCGGGCCGCGGCCATGGGGGGCGTATTTTGGCTCGGCGGGCTTGTGGCAATCTGCCGACAGAACGCGTCGCCGCCCGAAGTCTGGGAGGGGGGCGAGGCGGATGACGTCGTCTTGCTCCGGCATCGGCTTTCGGAGTTGGTCGATCGCGACTACGTACTCCGGCTGCCGGACAGCACCTTCGCTGGCGATGAGGAGTACGTCTTCAAGCACAACCTCGAGCGCGAAGCGGTCGAGAGGCTGACGCCGCCAGCGGCGTCGCGCCGGTATCACCGCGCGATTGCCGAGTGGCTGAGCTTTCGCGCCAGCGCTGACGTGAGCGAAGAGTACTTGGAGATGCTCGCCCGCCACCGGGAGAAGGCAGGCGCCGTGGCTCTTGCGGCGTCATCGTACATTCGCGCGGGAGAAGTGGCGCGCTCTCGCGGCGCCAATGCGAAAGCGGCAGAGCTACTCGCAAAGGGTTTGCAGCTCCTTGAACAGAGCGATCATGCCGACGAGGATCTGCGACTTACCACCCTGAGTCTCTACGGCGATGTCCTGCAGGCGCTTGGCCGAAGTCAGCCTGCTTACGCTGCCTACGTTGACACACGCGCGCGGGCTTGGCGGCTCGATCTTCGCAACAGAGGAGGTATTGCGCACTTGCGCATTGGGCGCCTGCACCGCGATCGCGGGCGGCTCGAGGAGGCAAGTCGCCATCTTACTGCTGCGCTTGCGCTCTTTGGCCAGGCTCGCGACGACCGCGGTACTGCCAGCGCGCTGGATGACATCGGCAGACTTCACTGGCTAAAGGGAGACTTCCCACTCGCGATCGAATACACGCTTCGCTCGCTCGCGATGAGACGCAAAACGAGCGACCGTCCTAACATGGCGGTGTCCCTCAACAATTTGGGGTCCATCCAGCACGAAGCAGCGAATTACAAGGCGGCGACGGCTGCATTCGAGCAAGCGCTGCGCATCCGGCGCGACCTTGGCGACGTGGTGGGCGTCAGCATGACTCTGGGTCGTCTGGGCTTGGTCGCTCGCGATACGCATGACGATTCCCGGGCCTTGGCGCTGTTTCAAGAGGCGTACGAGATAGGCAAGGAAAGCGCCGACCGCAACCGGATGGCGCTCATCGTTGCGAATCTGGGCGCCACTCATCATCGCCTGCGCGACGAAACAAAGGGACTCAGCGTGCTCAAACAAGCCGAGGCCATGGTCGATGACCTCGGCGATCGGCTTGCGTTGGCCCGAGCCCTACGCGGGCTGGGCAAAGCGTATTTGGAGCGCGGCGAGTATGGCAAGGCTCGTGAGCTGGCCCGCCGTGCGGCGCAAATCTTTTCCGAGGCGGAGAGTCGCGTGGAGCTCGGCGCTGCGCTGCGCCTCTTGGGCGAGGTTCTCGCCGGCGGGTCTGACGGAAATCCCCAAGCGGCAGCCGAAAACTTCAGGCGCTCGATCGAGATTTTCGAGCAAGTCGGAAACGACGTGGAACTGGCGCAGACGTGCCGCGCTTATGCGGACGTTCTTCGGAGAACGCCGGAGTATGAGACCGATCCCGCGGTAACTGCGGAAGCGACGCGCCTCGCAACCCGCGCTGAAGCTATTCGCTCAAAGGCGCGGCGCTCACCTGCGGACGACGAGGTCACGGAAGTGACCGAACAGACCTTTGCGGTTTGAGGGACCGATGGCCGATACCCCGAGCGGAGAGGCGGCGCGCTTTGCGCCAAAACCGCCCTGGCTGAAAGTCCGGGCTCCCGGCGGTGAGCGGTACGCGGAGCTCAAGACGACGTTCCGCGATCTCGATCTTCACACGGTTTGCGAAGAGGCGCGTTGCCCCAACATTGGCGAATGCTGGAGCGAGGGAACGGCTACCGTGATGTTGCTCGGCGACACATGCACCCGTGGCTGCCGCTTTTGCGCGGTGACCACCGGACAACCTCGTGGCGCTGTCGACGTGCGCGAGCCCGAGCACGTTGCGCGCGCTCTTTCGCGGATGCCTCTGCAGTACGTCGTCATGACGATGGTTGACCGCGACGACTTGCTCGACGGTGGGGCCGCGCACGTCGCTAAGACAGTGACACGCCTGAAGGAACTCCGCACGGACATGCTCGTCGAGACGCTCGTGGGGGATTTCGGAGGTCATGGCGACTCCGTGGACATGACTGTCGATGCGCGGCCCGACGTTTGGGCGCACAACATTGAGGTCGTCCGCCGGCTCCAAAGAACCATTCGCGATGTGCGCTGCAGTTACGAGCAGTCCCTCTTTGTCCTCGCGCGGGCCAAAACGCGAGCCCCCGCGATGCTCACGAAGAGCTCGATCATGGTGGGCATTGGAGAGACGGACGCCGAGGTTGCCGAAACCATGCGCGACCTCCGCTCCGCTCGAGTCGATGGGCAAAGCGCTTCCCGAAAGGCGCAACATCGTCGTCACGAGCCGCGGCATGGCCGCGCCGGGCATCGA